>OJRO01000508.1_pt1 | contig 38797 bp, 47 predicted proteins | sample 1599221 | NCBI WGS metagenome assembly OJRO01 (sample SAMN03922449, study PRJEB24848) | human gut metagenome | isolation source: stool sample | host: Homo sapiens | place: Germany | collected 2009-11
TGCCGGCAAGTGCCGCACCTAATCCAAAACCTTCTATGCCGCTGAACAGAGAGCCATGTGTTAGTTTACTATTCATCCTTCCGCTTCTTGTCGTTCATACTTCTGTTCCTGCTCTCCTTGGCAAGTTCGTCAATCATACGCTGAAACATCTTTGCCTCCAACGGGCAGCGCAGGCGCAGTGCGTTGTCACGCTGCCACTCCAATAATTCGATTTTCTTCTCAATTTCTATGTCCATAAAATTATTTCTTCTTGAATTTGTCACATATCCTGCCGTAGCGGTCACATGCGCACACCCTATGTCCCTTGGCCTTGCATAGACAAGAGTTCTCTATGAAATCCATGGAGTATGAGCATTGGCGGCAGCGGACGGGGGAGAGGGGTAATTTCTTCTTTGCCATTACTTACGTAAACTGATATTGCTTACGCGATTTGCAGCTCTTTTCATTGCTTCTGCATCTCCGCTTTCCACAAGCTTCCTTTCACGTTCAAGATACTCGGCATAGGAAATTCTGTTGTTGCCACGTTCTTCTATCTCCTTTTGGCGTTGTATCCGGTATTGCTCACGCTCATAGCGTTCGATGTCGATACGGCGTTCCCTGATATAGTCAAGCATGGCACTTGTAATCTTCATCGGGTCTATAGCACCATAGAACCGTCCATATTTACCAGACTTAAACCGTGCAATAAAAAAGCATATCTCAGCCGCATTAAGGTAATAATACTCAGAAATAAATATTTCTGCCAACTCATTAAGCTGCTCCCTGGCAATCTTGGTAGATACCTCTGCAAAGTCATTAAGTGTGCCGAATTGGATTTTCAACCATTCCAAAGGGGTTTCATCTCCATAAGTCGAAGCCAATAGCCCTAATGTAGGTATGGAGGAATTCATGGCTAAATCAGAGTGGGTCGCCTTGCATCTGACAATTTTGAACTGCAAATCGGGATTGTAATCAAGAATGAATTGTGCTGGGTCAGGATATTTATTCAATAACGCCCTCTGCTTCAAGTTCTTTTCTTTTTTTTGCGGCAGCTTCTCTGACGGTTGTAGCGACAGCAAGAACTGAATCACGTTTTCGCTGCTCGCTATCCTGTTGATTTTTGCTAATTCTTTCTCCATTGTAATTGCCTTCTAAAATCTTAATGAAATTTGTCGGTCTGAATATCCAGTCGAAATCACAAGACCAGTTTTGGTTGTTATGTCCCAAAAGGAATGCCGATTTGGAAACATTGTTGAAAACAGCCATGATAGCTTCTTTCCCATGTTCGGAAGCTCTTGCTTTTACGGCTTTCTTGCGTTTATCAGTCATTGTTGTCACCTTTGGGAGCTTTCCATCAAACATTCTGTTGAACGTATCCATAAGAGCATTATAATTTATCTTATCTCCCTCATTACTTTCCGGCGGTGCAGATTCCCCTTGGGGGGAATTATAGGGGGGACATTCTTCTTCTCTTTCTACTTCTATTTTAGTCACGTATTGTTCAGTGAATAATCCGTGATTGTTCCGTGATTGTTCCGTGATTGATAAGCAAATCTTTTCTTTTGCATTGTCTATTAATTGTTTAGGTATGTTCAAATCCTCATAATTAGGTCTGTTGATTACTTGATGCCGAGTGAAATTAGGCAGATATATGAATCTTTCCCCCTTATAGGAAAGCAGACATATAAATCCGTTTATCACAAGCTCGTTCATCCATTTTTCAAACTGTTGAATTTGGATTTGGTCATACGGAAACATCTTGGACTTTAGCCAGACCGAATCACCTATTACCACGCCAATGTCATCAGAGAAGAGCCATAGTTGGATATATAGCAATCTTGCATCACGGCTTAACCTCCCTATTTTTACATCATCGCAGAATTTTGACTTAATCATCCTATTCCGTGCCATGCTTGTTCATCTTTATTTTCATACATCTTTCAAATATTCTGTTACCACTTCTATAAACTCGTCAAGCGACCGGACTATGACATATTTAGCACCGATACTCTCAAACTCTTTCTGATACTCTTTCTGGCTCTCTGACTGCCTGCCAGTCTTTACCTTTAATTCTATTCCACAAAATGGATAGAACTTGTTGGGGATAAGAAGTATCAAATCGGGGAATCCTGCGCGGACTCCCATTTGCTTGAACTTTGCCGCTTCAATGGCGTTGCGCTTCCCTCCGTTGGGAACACAAGCAAGCCGTTTCTTCCATTTAGGATATTTCAAGTCCCAATATTTAATTATAGATTTTTGGAGAGAATCTTCTAAATGTCTCATATATGCTTTATTTTAAGTTCAACATTCACCGGCTTGTCTTTCATCGTGGAGAAAGCGTCAAGCAGCTTCTCCTTGATTGTCTTCAAAGGCTTTGTCAGTATCTGGCTCTCGACTATTTCGAGAGGTATCTTCCTGCCGCTATACGTGATTAGGGACATGGAGGTGATTATGTAAGGTTTCATATTACTTATTAAAATCCCAATCCCACTCCCAATCCTTTTCACTTATTCCTTGCTCGCAATAAGCACTACCCATGTGGCCTTCTATCTCTTGATACAGAGAACGAACCAACTCTTGCTCTCTTTTGTCAAGTTTAGACATTAGTCTATCCATGTCTTTTTGACTGAATAAGTAGTATGATTTTAACTTCTCATCAATAACCATTTTAGCACCATCCAATGTCCTTTCGGTATAAAGAATGCTACCTATCTTGAAATAAAATATCCCATCAGAATCAATGGATATTTTAACTTGTTTATATTCCCATTCCATGTTATTCTTTTTATTAAAAGCCCCGAAGCGTATTCTCCGGGGCACAACCATTATTTAAGACCCGTGCCATTTATGTGTGGCTCACATTTATGTGGAGAGCCCGGGCTCGAACCGGGACGAGTGGTGTTTTTGCGGTTATATAATTTTAAATTATTCTACCTAAGATGTCTCGCAGGTTGCCGGCTTGGTTATTAACGGTTATCCTGGAATTTTGCACCTCACATCTTGATTAACGTCTACCAATTCCGTCACTTCTCCATGTTCGCCTGCCATATCTTCACAGACCGAGCAGGCTGGTTGAACAAAAAGTTCAGTCGAAATTGAAATTATCTTCACCGTCCGGCATTTCTTCCGGAGCGTCATTCCCGAAATCCATCGGAAGGTACCAATCACTTATAAAATCATTCATGGCCGTCCTCCTTTGCTTTATAAGGATATACGTCAATCAAAGCCGTTTCCACCACAGATGCAATAAGATAGTCAGCTAGTGTCCCTTTCATACCTTCGTCCAATTTCTTCACGGCATCACGTAGGTCGGCAGCTTGTACCAATACTTGAGTAAATGTTTTCTTTTCAGCACCACTCTTTTCATCAAGGGTGATAAATGCCAATTTACATTTAAACCACCTATCTGCAGATTCCTCGTCAGAGAAAAACACCTCTGAATAATTAGCCCTCTTAATATCAGAAACCGTGAATTCTCCACTAATAAACGGTGTCATTTCCTCAATGCATCTTCCTTCGCTTTCTGTAAAAGAAAGACTGTCAAAAAGGTATTTTTCGGTTGTTTTCTTTTCCATGCCGTTTTCGGCTATTTTTTGGTATTTTATAGATACCTCGAACCAAGTGTGCATCATAATTTTAATTGATTAATAATTTGTCTTTTGATTTTCTTGCTAAGCTTCCCGACAAAACGTCCGTGCTTCTCCGTCGTTCCATCGGGCAGGCATTCCTTGTAGGAGTAAAGCAGCTTTTGCAGGAGAAGCACTTCTTGTTTTGTCAGAGTGATTTTCATTGTTTTAAATATAAAGTTTGCTGTGTTCGACCTCAATCTCCATCAACTGAATCAGACGTTCTTCTTCTGGAGAAGGAATGTATATACCTTGGGCACTTGCAAAATTCCGAAACCTTTCAATGGTAAGGCTCATTTCCGCACTGTCAAGGTCAGACGAACTGCGCAGGTATTTTATTTTTCCAAGATACTTGTCGTCCCTCTCACGGACGAAAGTGTCCTTGTTGCAGAGAATCTTGTAATAGTTCCGCTTAACGTACTCCATCGTTTCTCCAATCTGGCACCCGAAGTAAGCCAGGCAAACATGAAGGTATTTATTTGCCTGGATACTCCTTTGAGGTTTCTTCTCGGTCAGTTCAAACACTTTCCGTTCCTTTATCAGCCTCTCCAACTTTGACCTTGCCTGCTGGGCATGGAGGGGATTGGCACCGTCGTATTTCATCAGAAGGGAAGGTCATCCTTTACATTGCCATTCACATCAACCGGAGGAGGAAAGTTCTGCGGCGGTTGCTGATAAGTCGGCTGCGGTGTCGGTTGTTGAACTGGTGCAGATGGCTGTCCGGTCTGACGCGGTTCAATCCGGTAAGGCTGTACACGGGTAAATATCTGTTCCACATTGTCCTTGTTGCGGTATCGGGTTCCTTGTATATCAAATGATATGGTAACTACTTGTCCGACCTGGAATTTGTCAAGTTCGGCACATCTGTCTCCGATAAACTCCAGCATGGGAGTGTTTTCAAATCCACGTTCGCCCGTATATGGGTCGAAGCGCGTACAATCTACTACTATTCCTCTTTTAAGAATAGTTCTACTACCATCTTTGGATGGTATTTGTTGGGTAGGATAGATATAGAGAATCTTTCCTGTAATTTGATTTGCCATAATTAAATTATTTGGTTTACTACACAATATATTGATAATCCGTTTAAAACATCCATGCTTATATCAAATATCGGGCATCCCTTGTCATCTGTTATGACAGTTTTATTGCCGTCTTTTGACACATATACCCGGAGAGATTTAAACTCAACTCTTAATTCATATTTTACGCCACCGAATATCATTTCCATACTAAGGGGTATAAAGTTCTTCCTTCGTCTTTAACAAGTGATACAGATTGTTCGTGTGGATATAATTACAGAAGTCTTCCACTATATACTGATTGTATTTTTCTGAATCAATTGTCCGCACGCATTCAATCGGTTCATAAGGTATGAATTCTGTATATACCACGTCAGTAAGCATGCTTCGTCTATATCCTCCAAACTGGAACAAATCGAAATAGAAGGTAGAACAATTAAATATTTCAAGATAAAAAGTCCATTGGCATGATTTGGTATAATCCTCTGTATGGGGTGTGGAATATTTGGTTTTAATATCCCGGACTGTCTTATCATATTTGACGTCAGCATATCCATGGACATGTATATCAAATAAGGAGGAATGGAAATCTTTTCCTCCATGTACTTCATGTTGGGCATTGGGATATTTGTTCCGGTAATAAATGGCATTTTCTACTGTCTTGCTGTTTAATCTGACAACTACTCCGTCCTCTTCCTGCTCAAATATCCCGTTCCCTACATACGTTGCTTTCCCCGTTTCTACAATTTTATGAAAACAAGAGCCGATTGTGGCATAGGCATTAGGTTCCTTCTTTCCGGAAAGCACATTTAAGAGACGCTCTTCTGTATCCCATATGGAATGATTGTCTCTAAAACGCCTAAACGCTTCCAAGGATGTTACACTTATGCGATACATGGCTATTTCTTTTTGAATGTGATAGAGTAGGATGTAGTGGATGAACGTGCAGGTGGAAATATCGTATATATTTCTCCGGTTTCTTCGTCTATTTCGGTTTTGCTGCCGTTTACAAGTTTAAGGAAACTCTCACGCTGCTTTATTTTTTCATCTACTTCTTTCTTTTCCTTGTCCAGCTTATCCCAGACAGCGTCATTGCATCCTGTAAAATCATATTTTACAGCTGTTTCTTTTATTTGGATGGAAGCCCCTTTATATGAGAGGATTTCGCCTTTCCCGTATTTTTCTGTTTCCTTAACGACAGCATCCCTCACCTCTTGGCTTTTCAGAAACATGGATATGGCCTCACTGATACTTTTCATTTGGATTACAGATTCTATGGCACTTATCTCTCCATCCAGTACCTTTTGGATAAATAAGGACGCCAATTGTTCTTGTTCCGATTTGCTGGCCGGAATTTTGTTAATTGAAAGCTCTTTACTCATGGCAGATTATTGTTTATTCGATATTGTTCATAGTTGGCTGATATGACACTCAAATCCTCCGGGGAAACCTTATAATTCGCATTTATAAGGTTGACAAGCGAAAGCCTTTTCCCCTCTTCCCTAGATTTTGTGAGGTATTTATGAATCCATTCCATAAGTTTTTCATCGGCAAACTGGTCTCTGTTAAGCATTTTGCGGTTGTCTGTTGATGGAGCTGGTTGTCCATTAGGCTGGTTGTATTTGGTACTGTCTTTTTCCCAGTACACATCCGCACCCATACCTAATGCCTTACAAGCCACAGATATGGCATCAGTCAAAGCCATTTTATAACATTCGTCGGATGTATAAAGCCCGTTCTTCTCGTTAGTCACGAACGAAGAACCGCCAATGCCCTGAATGGCTTCACTCCATTCACCGCCCATTTTTACAAATAGGTTTATATGAACGAAACTGGATACTACACCATTGCCTCCGTATTCATTCCACATTCTTATGATTTCATACTTCCATCCGAAACCGCATATGCCAAATTCTTCAGTAAGTCTCTTTATACGCCACATGGGATTTATATCAGACATTCCCTTTAACCTTCCTGCGGCAATAGTCTTTACGGCTTCCTGCGGAACTTTTCTGATACGTTCGTATAAGCATAAGTTAGGGTTACTTTCCATAATTAATTGTTATTGATTGTTTTTTTACGTGGGATATACGGGACTTGAACGCCGTGACCTGTGCATGAAACCTTTAAATAATACCATGACAAAACTACAAATACCAATACCATGCACCGCTCTGCCTCTGAGCTAATATCCCGGATAGCCGCCCGTCTTCGCAGATTGGACGGCACGAATTACTAATACTAACACATTTCTGAAGATTTACTATCACTCATTGTAGGTTATGTATATCCCAAGGCATGAAAGGGATGCCATCAGGGAGAACATGAATGCAGGGAATACTTGCCCCACATTGGTTACGGCTACCGACCTTACCAGCAATACTACTGCATACAATAAGCAGAAGGCAAAGAATACCGTATAGCAATTTATCTTTCTCATACAAAAATGATTTCGTCTCTGTAAACCTCGATAAAGGAATGCTTTCCAAACTCTATCGTTACCTTGTCACCGCTAATGCTGTATATGGTCCCGATTCTGTCTTCCCAGCCGGGAGCGTTGTACTTGACTTTTACTTTTTTCTTTCCCATATATGTTTATTTAGTCTTGTGATGCCTCTACAGCTTCACCATTAACCAATGTATAGAAGGTGTCCGCTTTAACAGACTTTCCGTCCACTTTAAATGCCTTGACTGAAACGATAGGATAAGTGTTTCCGTCCCATTCGCCACGTTCAGCAAGCACAATCCAACATCCTAATGCTCCCTTTGCCTTGCAATCCTTTCCGGCAGCAAGAGCTATACTTTCTTTGCCGGTAGCTGATGCAGCGCCTTGGTAGCCGGTAGCTGATGCAGCGCCTTGGTAGCCGGTAGCTGATGCAGCGCCTCGGTAGCCGGTAGCTGATGCAGCGCCTCGGTAGCCGGTAGCAATATTTCCCTTTACCCACTTACATTTACTAAAAGTGAACTTGATTGCCGCATCAACAATGCTCTTAATGCTTAACTCTGCTCCTATGTGGATTTTTGAGCAAGCAATTTTGGTATCATCTGTATCAACATCCATTTCTCCACTTCCTTCAACTTCATGAAATTTGTTCATACCAATGTATGCAGGAGGATAATATCCGAATACATCCAAGGGATAAAGACAGAAATGGAAACCTTTACTGCAAACGCTTATGTCACCCTGCTCTTCGTAATCCTTTCCTTCGTCATACTTGAATCCTCTGCAAGTCATATCGGAGTTGAACCCCTTGAATCCTCTAATCTTGCTGAATTCCTCTGGTATGGTAACGTTACCCGGGAGATTCGCTCTGAGTACCATGTATGCCATATAATTCGTGTCAAATCCAGCAATTCCCGTTCCGATGGCGGTAAGAAGGAATTCCTTTTCCGGATGCTCGTTGGCAAAATGCCTTAAGTTGCCCAAATAGTTTATCAAGTCTTCTTCTGTGACTTTCTCCATATCCTCATCCAGCGTTGGAATGGCATAGGATTGCCCTTGGATTCCTTCGGCTTGTCCCATGATTGCACCGAATTTTTCAACCGCTAATCTGGCTGCTCCACCGGCATGGTTACCGTTCATATTACTACCAAAAACAAATATCTGATTCTCTTTAAGTTCCTGAATGTTGTCAGGGGTAAATCTCTTTTCCATGATTTATATTGTTTTAAATTGATGTTCCTAAAAAAGAGTCCGGTCTATTTTCTCAAACCAACCGGACAAAACCTAAACTCTAACTTCAATCATTCATGCTCCCGTGGGCGTTCCGGTGGTAGCCTTACTGCCCTCCAACATCTATGGAGGACCACGGGATAATTACATATTACTTCAATTTTCTGATTATATCACCGCCATAAGAATCTTGAGTCAACTCTATAAACTCATGTACGGTGTAAGCATCCTTATCAATGTCTATACCCTTATTGATACAGAATGACAACCTTCCTTGCTTGCACGAACCGGTCAACACATGATGCCAATGGAACAATTCTTTAGCCGATACCTTTTTAGTAAAGTCTGGAAAATGCTTTTTAAAAGCTTCTAGTCTTTCCTCCTCGGTTGAATCGTCATACAATTTTTCTTGAAGTGAAGCAAAGGCCTCGTGCAATGTTTCTCCATGAGCGAATTTCCCATTCCCTTTTGCAACAAATGTCTCAGTCAATGTAAAGTCATCGTTCAGTATATATCCTTTAGCTACATTGTCATGAACATGCTTGATAATTGTAGGAATATCATCAATGATATATACTTTGTCGCCATTGAATGTTTTAATTCCATAGCCATAGCCAGAGCCAGAGCCATAGCCATAGCCATCGCCAGAGCCAGAGCCAGAGCCATCGCCATAGCCAGAGCCATCGCCAGAGCCAGAGCCATCGCCATAGCCAGAGCCATCGCCAGAGTATATACTAAGAAACTCTCTTATCTGTTCTTCCATACGTCTACCTCCTCAATGGATTTTATTGCTTCGTCTGTACAAGGTATTATTTCAATAACCCCTAAAATTGAAATTATCGGCACGGCCAATGTGAATTTACAATCATTAGGGCGTTTTGTCCCTTCTACTGCCAATTGGCTGATAGATGCAGCCCCATACCAACACCACAATCTTCGGCAGTCTGTCAATGTAACTTCACTACCATTCTTTTCTTTCAATACTCCGTAAAATACGCCCGCTCTATCAGCGCGGATAATAACTTTTTTCCCAATCATAATTCTATATATTTAAAAGATTAATAAGTGTTGCTCGCCCTCAACGCAACAATGCGTGTTTAGCCTTTCAGCATACCCGAATTTGACGGGAGGGGAGATATATCGATAAGCGTGGTATGGTCGCCCTTCGCCGCCATTTACTTTGTACCTATTAAGGACTGGATAGGACGCTTATATTGTCTTTTAATATTGTTCCTTTGCGATACGGGTGCCCAAACCGCATACTCGCCACCGTAGGACATTTCGGTGCAAAAGAACCGTCGTAAACCTTTCTGCCCATTCGCAGCATGGCTATCACTGTGTGATATTCCCTATTTTCAATACTTCGTTGTATGTTCACAAGCCAACGGGTTATAGTCTTAGCCGCCTTGTGCTTCACAATTTGCAGATTAAATCCGCTCCAAAGACCTATCAAGTGCTCCCGTCCGGTCCTCGCTACCGGAAGCCGTTCAATCCGACCACGGGAATGTTTAAAGATTCATGTCCATATGCTCGTATCGCCAGCCGAGCATCGCGTATCCTATATCATGGCTATTGCATTTCCTGCCTATAGGCTCCCTGCCGACAAGGGAAGCGGTGTATTCGTCCATCTTTATCTTAGCATCAGCCCAAGCCTCCCTCAACGCATGCCCGAAGGAATACCACCGGAGTGACTTGTTCCTTCTGGAGTAGGCAAAGGCAAGCTGCATGATGGCTCTGTGGTTGTATCTGCCGTCAACTACAAGATTGTAATCCCTTGATTTCATCTTTCGAGAAGTTTTATCAATGATGACTTCTTGAAACGAAGCACTCTCCCACTCTTGCTATGAGGAACGGTGTCTATACGGTTGTATAAAGTTCCCAGAGACCAACCGAGTAATTCCGCAGCCTCACGGGCACCAAGCCATTCAGAAGTTTCCTCTTCAACAGCTTCCTTTACAAGTCTTTTCACGTCATTACGCATAAGCTTGTACAACTCCTCAGCGACTGCTCTTGCCTCTGAACGGTTCATTTCTTTTCGATTGCGGTTATAGTAACCTTGAAAGTTTTGGTATCAATTTCCACCTTATATCTCTCTACATCCGGTCTTGGAATTGCCAAAGCCGTTCTGTAAGCAGTTGCTCTCGCAGAGTCACATTCGTTGTAATTTGACAGCCATACGGTAAGAGAACTCCCTGGCTTTATCTTCGAAACTTCTTCTCTTGTTACTTTCATATTCTTTCTTTATGTAAATTTTCTACATTATCTTTGTTTTTTAATAGAAAACCACTATATTTGCCTTCGGATATAGTAAAAGCGGCTTTTATAGTTGCTCCTATTTTTTTTATGCCTTGTTGTTGTCGTTCTGTCGTTCTAACAACACCGCAAAGATAGTACATATATTTTGTACTCAAAAGAAAAAGTACAGAAAATATGTATGTTATAAAACATGTTTAGCCAAGGCATAAAAAAATAGGTCTAAAATTGGTCTTTGAAATGTTTACAATCGGTTATATCTAAATTTGTCAGCGGATTATTCCAGATATTTTCAGACGGATTTCAAGATACTTCTTACTTGATACTTCATCATTGCTGATACGGATAGTTTTGACTCCTATGGTCTTGAAGTCCATATCCCTATTGCTGTCCTTGTTTGGATGGTCATACCATGAATGAGACACCCCGTCAACTTCAATAGCGATACGCAATGACGGGATAAAGAAGTCCAAGAAGTATATTTTCCCATTTATGACGAAAGGAGCTTGATGGATGAATTTGACATCATGGGAAAGAAGGAAGGCACCGAGCAAATGTTCATACTTGTTGGCCGAATATTGTAGTTCGTATCTTCTTGTCTCTATCCATTCCCTTTTGCTGAAAGGTAGGTGTGAGAATTTTGATATTATCGCATAATCCTCAATATACTGACTGATATTATGGAGGTCTAATGGAGATTGAACCTCGTTTTTCTTAAACGAATGCTTGTTCTTTTTGTTTTTCTTTCTCATATCAACTAATGTTTATACCTCACCCTTTCTCCCAAGATATTTATTAGGAGGCAGATGGACTTTATTAAACTTAATTATCCATTTTGCTGCTTTGACACTAAATACTTCTCCAATATCTTTGATTCATCCCTTATTGGTTATCGTAATACAACGCTTGGGCGCCTGTTGTTAGGTGATAGGAACAGAGCAGGACTTTCCAATAAAAGACATATAGCGCAAAACATAAGAGCCATTTTATCTCTCCGCTGACAAAGGTCGGAACGGTTGGCACTGATAGAACCGATTGTATAACTGGCTTTAAATAGAAAGCCCCGTAATAGGTACGAGCTACTACGAGGCAATCATATATAAACTCCATAAGGAGAATGTTCAATCAATGTCTGGTAACATCTCGTACTTGTTACGGCGACAAAGGTAGTACACATTTTCTGTACTACAAAATAAAAAGTGAAAAATTATGGATGATGTCACAAAAAGGTTTTTTGAGGTACTTGACAAAGTCGGTATAAGCGGAGCCTCTTTATGCAAAGAGATTCCAGATTTGACCAAACAAAAACTTTCCAATGCAAGGAATGGGAGAAACAGCATACAAATAGATGTCGTAAGCTATGTATGCTCACAGTACAAGAATATAAATCCCGGATATATATTGACGGGAAGCGGAAACATGTTTTTTGAGAATGAAATTTCCAAAGACAATAATTCATTAAGTAATGCCTCAAATGATATAGGGAAAGATTTGAGAACGGCAGTAAAGCAGCTTGAAGATGCAAACGATACGATAAACGTACTTAAAGAAGTGATAAAAAAACAACTAGCAGAAATAGAAGACTTCAAAAGGAATTCGGGAAATAAAAAGATGGTGAAATAAATGGAAAAGCAATCAGAACATAACGAAAGAGCGATAGACCGGCTGAAAATATTCGCCCAATATGCAAGGGAAGAACTTAAGCTAGTAAAAGGATTTAATTCATTCGAGGCTTATTGCGGACTGTCCAATAATTACATTAATTGTTCGGACAGAGGAGGAAAAACCAAAGGGAACATAGGCAGTGACAGTATTGCCCGTATTTCTGAGGCATTTCCTATGCTTAACATCAAGTGGCTATGCACTGGAAAAGGAGAAATGATTGACGACAGATACGATGCTGAAAAGAAGCTGGAGGCCATAAAAAAGATACTAATGTGATACCCTTGCGACAATACGCCAAATAAAAATCTGAAAATCAAATAAACACATAATATAAATTAATCCCAAGCGGTTCACATAGAAACAAAGCCAGAAGGCGACAAAAAGAAAAAAGTCCTACAATATCAATGTATTGTGGGACTTTTTTTATGTTTCCATCTTACCTGAAAGTCCCAAAGGGTACGAAAAGAAAAGTTGGACATCCAAACAGTGGTACAATTGGTACAGTGGGTACAGCGCCTCTTCTGCTTCACACACATGCGCTTATGTACATTACTTCATAACGCGTACATTATTTATATACATGCGTGTGTGAGATAGAAGAGACGCTGTACCCACTGTACCAACTGTACCCATAAACCTCACCTTTACGCCGCTCAAGTTCACCTTTACACGGCCCAACCTCACCTTTGCTTATGTCACTTCACCTCTTCCAGATAAAGCACACAGCTCGAATAGTCGTTCTGCTTGTGATAGTCCACCTTATGGTTGTAGGGAATCTCCAGCCCGTTTGCCATGAGGTAGGCACCACTAAAACTCTTTCCTTCGTAGTTCAAGGGAACATTATCTATACGGTTCAGCTCATGTACCCGGTATTGCTTGTCAGCACAGAGACCGGCCATCTTCACACGCGGCAGGTGCTGGTTACAGAAATGTTCCGTCTTCCACCAATAGAAGACTGCCTTGTCCTTCTCCGGAGCCACGTACATCAGAGAAGCTACACCTTGCTTGTCATAAGGAGAGAGCAGGCGGTAAATGTCTCCCAACTGTACTACGGGACGGATGGTCTTGTACTCGGCAATGGCATTCTTGCAAAGAGCCTTTTCTTCTTCCGTCATATTTTTGGGCTGGATTTCCATACCCAAACGACCACTCATGGCAACGTCTATCCGATATTTCAGAGGGATGGTGCGGAACGTCTGATGATTGGGGGCAGCACTGATATGCGATGCCATAGCGATGGCGGGGAAGAAATAGGAAGTTCCCCACTGCATATAGACACGTTGCAGGGCATCGGTATTGTCGCTTACCCAGAACTCGTCGAAGTAAGGCAGCACTCCGTAGTTGGCACGACCGCCGCCACTGGCACATGCCTGGATGGTAAGGTCGGGATATTTGGCACGGATGCGCTGGCAGATTTTCTCGAAGCCGCGGTGGAATTCGATGTACATGTGGCTCTGATTATCCTTCGTCAGATATTGCGAACCGTGGTTCTGGACAGACATATTGGCGTCCCACTTGATGTAATCTATTTCAGGATAAGAGGTCATCAGGTTGTCTACCACACCGAAAACGAAGTCCTGCACGGCAGGATTGGCAAGGTCAAGCACTACCTGCGTGCCGCCGCGTCCCAACACAACGTCACGTTCGGAAGCTTTAAGTACCCAGTCGGGATGCTTCTCGTAGAGTTCGCTGGTAGTGTTCGCCATCTCCGGCTCAATCCAGATGCCAAACTTGACGCCATGTTTCTTGGCATCACTCAGCAAGCCTTCAATACCGTTCGGAAGCTTGTTCTTGTCCACCACCCAGTCGCCGAGTGATGAGCTGTCGTTCTTACGGGGATACTTGTCGCCAAACCAGCCATCGTCCATCACGAACAACTCGCCACCCATGGAGGCAATGTCCGCCATCATTTGGTCCATACCTTGCTGGTTGATGTCAAAGTACACGCCTTCCCAACTATTCAAAAGAATCTTGCGGGGGGTAGTGCCGTGCGCCAGTTTGTGCAGGCGTGCCCAGCGATGGAAGTTACGGCTGCCGCCACTCAAGCCTTCATTACTATAAGTCAGGGCAAGTTCGGGAGTGCGGAAAAGCTCGTCCTTCTTCAAGGAATAAGTAGAGTTCTCTTCGTTGATTCCGGCAAAGAAATGGTGGTATTCATCATCGTGTGTCTCAATGCGGAGTTTGTAGTTGCCGCTGTAACAGAGGGCTGCACCAATCACGTTGCCCGTGTTCTCCTGCGGACGGCCGTCAAGGGAGAACATCACTTCGGCATGGTCAGTATGGGAATTGCGCACACCGTCCTTATTCTTGATAACCTTCATGCCCGGAGTGAGAGGTTCCTGCGTCAAAACCCCTTCATTGGCCCAGGAACCGGAGAGATGGGACAGCCATACATCGCCACGGCGGATGGGCAGATAGCCGGAAGCAAACTGATTGAGCACCACCGGCTTCTTCTCCTGATGGGAGATTTCAGTCCAGGATTCTATCACGTCGGCATCCTGCCAGGCACGGTAACAGACGTTGACGAAGAAGGGATACACCTTATCCTTCAGTGCCACGACAGTCGTCACGGCATTCCCTTCCTTTTCGGTAGTCACGTTCAATACTTCGAGCTGGAGGGTCATGTTACCGTCGGCATGCTTCACAGCGAGGGCCGTCTCCACGGGAGCATTCAATCCATATTCGGGATAGGCTGCATGGTTCGCTTCTGCCGCAGAGATATTCTGCAAGTCGGCTTCAGAAAGTCTGTTACCATAATACAAGTGTCTCAGTATACCGCCTTCAGGAGCCGAAAGCACCAAAGAGGTTTTCGGAGTGGATACACATACGTTTTGAGCCAACAAACTGCCGGTCAGCAGCAGTGCTCCAAAGAGAAAATTTGTTCGTTTCTTGAAATTCATGCTTTTCTTGTTTAGATTCTATATTCATTTAGCTGTGCGCAAATGTAGGCGTTTCCCCGAAGATAAAATAGTATCATTTTATCATATCCTTATACAAATTCTATTTCCGGCTGACAATTGTCCCCGTGGCTTGGTTGGCAGGCATCACCAGCACTTCCGCAATCTGGATATGCTCGGGGACGGCAGCGGCGAAATAGACCACTTCGGCTATATCGTCGCCGGTCAGCGGGCGTATACCTTTATATACATTATCGGCCGCCTCCCGGTTACCACGGAAACGGACGACGGAGAAATTGGTTTCCACCAACCCCGGCTTGATATTCGTTACGCGTACCGGGGTATCCACCAGGTCGATGCGGAGTCCGTCGGAAAGGGCCTTGACGGCAGCCTTGCAGGCACAGTACACACTACCTCCCGGATAAGCGTAATCTCCGGCAATGGACCCCATATTGATAACGTGACCACGGCCGCGCTCCACCATACCGGGAACCACGAGGCGGGTCATGGCAAGCAAGGCTTTCACGTTAGTGTCGATGACAATGTCCCATTCATCCAGGTTGCCTTCATGTTCCTTGTCCACCCCAATGACGAGTCCGGCATTGTTCACCAGTATGTCTACCGCCTTCCATTCCTCCGGAAGGGATTCGAGGGCGGCATGGGCAGCCTGCCGGTCGCGGACATCGAAAAGAAGCAGATACACATCGGCTCCATATTTCTCCAACAATTCTTTCTTTACAGCATTCAGTTTCTCCACATTACGGCCATTGAGTATAAGCCGGTAACCGTTCATGGCAAATTTACGCGCGCAGCCTTCCCCTATTCCCGAGGAGGCTCCGGTGATGAGTACAATCTTCTTTTCCATCATGTTATTAAGTTTTAATATCAATACTGCCAACAAAGGTATTACTTATTATTTTAACTTCATAGGAATAATGAATTTTAGAGTAAGGCGAAAAATCCCGATAAATTATGTAACTTTGCACCCGCTTTTTGAAAGCCCGAGAAACTGTTTTGATTTTATTTCAGCTTTCTTCTGAGATTTGTTTAATTCGTTTGGATAAAGTAAAAGACGCTTATGCAAAAGTCCGATTGCATCATCGGTGTGGAGCACGTATCGAAATTTTTCGGAGATAAGGCCGTGCTGAATGATGTGAATTTGTCTGTCCGTAAGGGCGAGTTTGTAACAATACTGGGACCGTCCGGCTGCGGAAAGACAACTCTGTTGCGCCTCATTGCAGGCTTTCAGACAGCCTCGGAAGGAGTGATAACCATTGCCGGAAAGGACATCACGCAGACACCGCCGCACAAGCGTCCGGTGAACACCGTGTTCCAGAAGTACGCTCTCTTCCCCCACCTCAACGTGTTCAACAACATTGCTTTCGGGTTGAAGCTGAAGAAGCTGCCCGGTGCCACCATCGAGAAGAAGGTAAAACAAGCCCTGCGCATGGTGGGCATGACGGACTATGAGGACCGCGACGTAGACTCCCTCTCCGGCGGGCAGCAACAGCGCGTAGCCATTGCCCGAGCCATCGTCAACGAACCCGAAGTGCTGCTACTGGACGAACCCCTTGCCGCCCTGGACCTAAAAATGCGCAAGGACATGCAGATGGAGCTAAAGGAGATGCACCAGAAGCTGGGCATCACCTTCGTATATGTGACCCACGACCAGGAAGAGGCACTGACCTTGAGCGATACCATCGTCGTGATGAGCGAAGGACGCATCCAGCAAATAGGCGTGCCGACGGACATCTACAACGAACCCATCAACTCCTTCGTAGCAGACTTCATTGGTGAAAGCAACATCTTGAACGGAGTTATGATAAAGGATAAAGCCGTCACCTTCTGCGGACACGAATTTGAATGCGTGGACACGGGATTTGGCGAGCAGATGCAGGTAGACGTAGTGATTCGCCCCGAAGACATCTACATCTTCGATGTATCCGACGCCGCACAGCTGACGGGGACCGTAACCAGCTGCATCTTTAAAGGCGTACACTACGAAATGCTGGTGCAGACGCGCGAAGGCTACGAGCTGATGGTGCAGGACTACCATGCCTTCGAGGCAGGACGCGAAGTCGGCCTGCTGGTGAAACCCTTCGACATCCACGTGATGAAGAAGGAACGCACCTGCAACACCTTCGAGGGAAAGCTGGTGGACGAGACGCACGTAGACTTCCTGGGCTGTAACTTCGAGTGCCTCCCCGTGCAGGGCATCGAGCCGGGCAGCGCCGTGCAAGTGGAAGTAGACTTCCAGCACGTCATCCTCGAAGACAACGAAGAGGACGGCCGTCTGACGGGTGAAGTGAAATTCATCCTCTACAAAGGGAACCATTACCACCTGACCGTGTTTACGGACTGGGACGAAGACATCTTTGTCGACACCAACGACGTGTGGGACGACGGCGACCGCGTAGGTATCACCATCGCCCCTCAAAATATACGGATTGTTCAATCTCTTAATAAGGAAGGAAGTGCTCAATAAGTTATCCCATTTCTTCATGCGCCGGCGCAACTGGACGGTACCCTACGCGCTGTTTCTGCTTGTATTTGTCATAGTACCGCTGCTGCTCATCGTGCTCTATGCCTTTACGGACGACGGAGGGGCGTTTACGTTGGCCAACTTCCGCAAGTTCATGATGCACCCCGAAGCGATGAACACGTTTGTCTACTCCATCGGAATAGCCGTTATCACCACGTTGGTCTGCCTGCTGCTGGGCTATCCGGCAGCGTATATCCTGAGCCAGAAGCAATTCAACACCTCACGCACCATGGTGGTGCTGTTCATCCTCCCCATGTGGGTGAATATCTTGATACGTACGCTTGCCACAGTGGCGCTGTTCGACTTCCTGAACCTGCCGCTGGGCGAAGGTGCCCTTGTGTTCGGTATGGTCTACAACTTCCTGCCGTTCATGATATACCCCATTTACAACACCCTTCAGAAGATGGACCACAATCTGATTGAGGCTGCGCAGGACTTGGGAGCCTCTCCTACCCGCGTATTCGGCAAGGTGATTCTGCCGCTCTCCATGCCGGGAGTGATGAGCGGCATAGTGATGGTGTTTATGCCTACGGTTTCTACCTTTGCCATTGCCGAGTTGCTGACAATGAACAACATCAAACTGTTCGGCACCACGGTGCAAGAGAATATTTACAACGGAATGTGGAACTACGGTGCCGCCCTCTCGCTCATCATGCTGTTGCTGATAGGCATCACCATCCTCTTTACCAACGAGGAGGACGGGGCATCGAATGAAAGCGGAGGTGTGATATGATGACACGAATCTTAACCCGCGGCTACTTGTGGCTGCTGCTGGCGTTGCTCTACTCGCCCATCTTAATTATTATGATATTCTCCTTCACGGAGGCAAAGGTGCTGGGCAACTGGACGGGATTCTCCACCAAGCTGTACAGCTCCTTGTTTACGGGCGGGATGCACCACTCGCTGATGAATGCCATCTGGAACACATTCGCCATTGCCCTGCTTGCCGCCACCGCCAGTACGGCGCTGGGCAGCATTGCAGCCATCGGCATCTTCAATCTGCGCTCGCGCACACGGCAGGTAATGAACTTCGCCAATGCCATCCCGATGATGAATGCAGACATTATCACCGGTGTGTCGCTGTTCCTGCTGTTCGTCAGCTTCGGCATATCGCAAGGATTCACCACAGTGGTACTGGCACACATCACTTTCTGCACGCCCTACGTGGTGCTCAGCGTAATGCCCCGGCTCAAAAAGATGAACCAGAATGTCTACGAGGCGGCACTCGACCTGGGCGCCACACCGTTCCAAGCACTGCGCAAGGTTATTCTTCCGGAGATATTTCCGGGTATGATAAGCGGATTCATCCTTGCTTTCACGCTCTCCATCGACGACTTTGCCGTGACCATCTTCACCATCGGCAACCAAGGGCTGGAAACGCTCTCCACCTACATCTACGCCGATGCGCGCAAAGGTGGACTGACGCCGGAACTGCGGCCACTCTCCACCATCATCTTCGTGACGGTGCTGGTGCTGCTGATTGTAATCAACAAGCGGGCCGAACGGACGAAAAACGATTGATGTGAGTGATGAGTTATAAGTTATCAATTGTCAAGAACAAGATGATGAAAAGGATAATAAACATACTGATTCTACTGTGCTGTATCGCATCCCTCTCTTCTTGTGGAAACTCCACAGAAGAGCGCAGCCGTGTACTGAAGATATACAACTGGGCGGACTACATCGATGAAGATGTGCTTGCCGAATTTCCCGACTGGTACAAGCAGCAGACGGGCGAAGACCTCCGTATCATCTACCAGGTGTTCGATATCAACGAAATCATGCTCACCAAAATTGAGCGCGGGCACGAGGACTTCGACGTCGTATGCCCCTCGGAGTACATCATCGAACGCATGCTTCGCAAAGACCTCCTGCTACCCATCGACCGCAACTTCGGCCACACGCCGGACTACATCCCCAACGTGTCGCCCTACATTCGCCACGAGCTGAACAAGACCTCGCAACCGGAACGCCAGACCGAGGACTATGCCGTGCCCTACATGTGGGGCACCGCTGGTATCCTCTTCAACAAAAAGTTTATTACCGCCGAAGAGGCCGGCACATGGGACATCCTCTGGGACTCCAAAAACCGCGGCAAAATACTGATGAAGGACAGCTACCGCGATGCCTACGGTACCGCCATCATCTACGCCCACGCCCGGGAGCTGGCCGACAGCACCGTCACCGTAGAGCAACTGATGAACGACAACTCCCCGCAGGCCATCGCCCTGGCCGAGCAACGCCTCAAGGAGATGAAACCCAACATCGCCGGCTGGGAAGCCGACTTCGGCAAGGAAATGATGACCAAGAACAAGGCGTGGATTAACTTCACCTGGAGCGGCGACGCCGTCTGGGCCATCGAGGAGGCCGATGCCGTGGGTGTGGAACTGGACTACACCGTCCCCTGCGAAGGCAGCAACATCTGGTACGACGGCTGGGTAATCCCCCGCTACGCCCGCAACGTGAAGGCGGCAAGCTATTTCATCAACTACCTCTGCCAGCCTTCCGTGGCACTGCGCAACATGGATGCCATCGGCTACGTCAGCGCCGTAGCCACACCGGAAATCATGGAGGCCAAGACCGATACCACGCTCGACGTGCACTCCGACCTCAGCTACTTCTTCGGCCCCCTGCCCGGAGCCGACAGCCTGCAGATAGACCCGGTACAATATCCTGACCGCCGAGTAGTGGAACGCTGCGCCATGATACGCGACTTCGGCGACCGCACGGAACTAGTGCTCGAGATGTGGAGCCGCGTGAAAGGTGACAATCTCAACACAGGCATCGTGCTGCTCATCTTCGCCGTTTTCGGTCTGCTCTTCATCTGGCTGGTATATGCCAAGATACGAAAGTACAAGCAGAAACGCCGCCACCGTCTCCGCAGAAAGCGGAAAAGGGGATGAGCAACACATTGTTTACCTAAAAACCCGTCAACGTGCAAGGAACAAAGAATCTGACACAAGGCCCCATCAACCGCCAGCTTTTCACGCTGGCAATGCCCATCATGGCCACCTCGTTCATCCAGATGGCCTACAGCCTGACGGACATGGCATGGGTAGGGCGTCTGGGCAGTGAGTCCATGGCTGCAGTAGGTGCGGTAGGCATACTGACGTGGATGTCCGGCTCCATCGCCTTGCTCAATAAAGTGGGCGCCGAAGTCAGCGTAGGCCAGTCCATCGGTGCACGCAGCGAAGAGGACGCACGCAGCTTTGCCTCGCACAACATTACGATTGCCCTGCTCATCTCCGTCTGCTGGGGAGGCCTGCTCTTTCTTTTCGCCCGCCCCATCCTGAACATCTTCGAGCTGAAACAGCATATCACGGACGCCGCCGTGACTTATCTGCGCATCGTGTCGACGGGACTGCCTTTCATCTTTCTCTCCGCTGCCTTTACGGGCATCTACAACGCGGCAGGACGAAGCAAGATTCCGTTCTACATCAGCGGGACGGGACTGATAATGAACATCGTCCTCGACCCTCTGTTCATCTTCGGCTTCGGTTGGGGAACAGTGGGCGCGGCACTTGCCACATGGCTTTCCGAAGCTACAGTATTCGGCATCTTCGTCTACAAACTCCGGGGGAAAAGCGCCGTGCTCGGAGGTTTCTCCTTTATCGTTCCGCTGAAAAAGAAGTACACCCGGCGCATCTTCAAGCTCGGGCTGCCCGTGGCTACGCTGAACACGCTATTTGCCTTCGTCAATATGTTCCTCTCGCGCACCGCCTCGGAGCAGGGAGGACACATCGGACTGATGGCATTCACCACCGGTGGACAAATCGAGGCCATCACCTGGAATACTTCGCAAGGATTCTCCACGGGGCTGAGCACGTTCATCGCCCAGAACTATGCCGCGGGGCAGAAGTCGCGCGTGAAGCAAGCATGGCGCACCACCATGTGGATGACGGGCGTATTCGGAAGCCTCTGCTCACTACTGTTCATCTTCTTCGGCAGCGAGGTGTTCTCTATCTTCGTACCCGAGGCCGAAGCCTACCGTGTGGGTGGAGATTTCCTCCGCATCGACGGCTATTCGCAAATGTTCATGATGATGGAAATTACCATGCAGGGCGTGTTCTACGGACTGGGACGGACAGTGCCGCCTGCCATTGTCAGCATCGGATGCAATTACATGCGTATTCCGGTGGCGTTATTGCTGGTGCACATGGGTATGGGAGTGGATGCCATCTGGTGGGCAGTAAGTGGAACGACCGTTGCCAAAGGTCTTATACTGACAGCCTGGTTCGTCCTCATCAAAAGGAAAATTCTCTAAAAAAGGACAGAACTGGCGAACTTTAGAAAGAAGAATATGGTTATTATATACATAAATTTGCAACATTAAAGATAAAGTCAACTTTTAAAGAAAAAGAGTTATGAAGAAGATGAAATTTACAGTATTACTTTTGTGCGGCGCATTGCTGCTGGGCAGTTGCGGCACAATGAACAACAAGGCCAAAGGTGGAATAATCGGCGGTGGCTCCGGTGCAGCAGCAGGTGCCATTATCGGCGGACTGATAGGTAAAGGCAAGGGGGCAGCCATTGGAGCTGCGGTAGGTGCTGCAGTAGGTACGGGTGCCGGCGTTGCCATCGGACACAAGATGGACAAGAAGGCTGCCGAAGCTGCCAAGATTGAAGGCGCCCAAGTGGAGCAGGTGACGGATGCCAACGGCTTGCCGGCTGTCAAAGTATCCTTTGCGGCAGGTATTCTTTTCGGCTTCAACTCCGCAGCACTGAGCAACGAGGCAAAGGCTTCCCTGCGCGAACTCGCACAGATTCTGAAGGAAGACCCGACAACCGATATCGCCATCATCGGCCATACCGACAAAGTGGGTACTTACGAAGCCAACATGAAAGTTTCCAAGAACCGCGCCTATGCCGTAGAGAACTATTTGCAGGATTGCGGCGTATCTCCGGCCCAGTTCAAGAAAGTGGAAGGCGTGGGATACAACGAATACGACGAAAGTCTGTCTGCCGACCAGAACCGACGCGTAGAGGTATATATGTATGCCAGCGAACAGATGATTAAGAATGCGGAGGCAGCTAATTAATATGGTAAAGTGATTAATGTGTTAATGTGCCAATATGCATATTGGCACATTAACACATTAATCACATTGGCACTCTCTCCATGAAACTCCCGAAGCCTTTGCGGTTCCTCCGCAACATCATATTATTCTTCTTTATTTCCACTATCCTAGCGGTAGTGGCTTATCGTTTTGTACCCGTCTACATCACGCCACTGATGGTTATTCGCAGCGTGCAACAGGTCTTTAAGGGTGAAAGTCCATGCTGGCACCACACTTGGGTATCTTCCGACAAGATATCCCCTCACCTGCCTATGGCCGTCATTGCCTCGGAAGACAACCGGTTTGCCACACACAACGGATTCGATTTCATCGAGATACAGAAAGCGATAAAGGAGAATGAAACAAGAAAACGGAAACGGGGCGCAAGCACCATCAGCCAGCAGACGGCAAAGAATGTATTCCTATGGCCCCAGTCTTCCTGGGTACGTAAAGGACTGGAAGTCTACTTCACCGTACTGATAGAATTCTTCTGGTCCAAAGAACGTATCATGGAGGTCTATCTCAACTCCATCGAAATGGGAAAAGGCATCTATGGCGCACAAGCTGCCGCCAAATACAAGTTCAAGACTACAGCAGCCAAGCTCTCTGCCGGACAGTGCGCACTAATAGCGGCAACATTGCCCAACCCCATACGCTTCGACTCAGCACACCCCTCCCCTTACATAAAGAAAAGGCAAGGACAGATTCTACGATTGATGAAACTGGTACCCAAATTCCAGCTAAATGAGAAGCGGACAAAAGAATAAGAAGAGGATGTATCAAAACAGTTAATAGCACACAGATGACACATCCTCCTTTAATTTTTAATTCTTAATTTTTAATTAATACGCGTGTCCTCCCTCTTCCATCTCCTTCGCATCAATCTTGCGATTGTCGATACTGCGCCAAGCGTAGAAGATGTAGGCAAGAACGAAAGGAACAAGGATAGAGACATAAGCCATAACCTTCAGTGTGAACTGGCTCGAGCAACTGTTTGCCAACGTGAGTGAGCTTTGCAGGTCGTGGGTAGAAGGATAATAGGCCGTATTGTTATAGCCTGCCACAAGCAGCAGTGCCAATACCGTAAGCACCGTCCCTGCACCGGCAAACCAGATACCCTTGTCGAATGCCGGCTTCCACAGCGTGCGGATAATGCCCCAGAGCACAGCCACCACACCAACCAGGAATACAAGCAGCACTACCGGCATCTGCAGGAAGTTCGTCAGATACTTGTAAGGTTCCATGAACACCTCTCCCGTTTCCGGGCGTACAGCATAGCCGTCGGCAAGCAGCGTACGGATGACGAAGGCCAGGAAGAATACCAGGAACAACGCCGTATTTCCCCAGAGTGCCCGGCGGCAGCGTTTCACCAAATCATCCTCATTGATATTATTAATAAAATAAAGCGCTCCCAAGATACGTGCCAGAAAGAACACAGCCAGCCCCAGCACCACATTCCACGGATTAAGCAGCGCATCCAACCCATGCCAGCCGTTAGCCCATTGACTGATAACCGGCATTGCCGCATCTGCGATATTCCCTTTATTGATATAGAAGTTAGACCCCGTGAAGAACGTGGCCACTGCCCCACCCAGCAATACCGGACCTACCACTCCGTTTATCACCAGGAACGTGCGATACGTTGTCTTGCCCAGCAGATTTCCCGCCTTCGACTGAAACTCGTAGCTGACAGCCTGCAACACAAAGCTGAACAGAATAATCATCCACAACCAATAAGCTCCTCCGAAACTGGTACTATAGAACAACGGAAACGAAGCAAAGAACGCGCCTCCAAACGTGACAAGCGTTGTAAACGTGAACTCCCACTTCCGTCCCGTAGAATTAATCATCATCTTCTTCTGCTCCTCCGTCTTCCCCAGACAGAACAGAAGCGAATTACCTCCCTGCACGAACAGCAGGAATACCAGTAGTGCTCCCAGCAAGGAGACTACAAACCACCAATAGTGTTGAAGAAATATATAAGCATTCATTGTGAGTTATGAGTTATAAGTTATGAGTTATGTGACGGTGTGTGCGTTTCGGTTTCCGGACCTTTGCGAATGGCCTTCAGCATAATTCCCACCTCAGCAATCAGCATGACAGTGAAAAGTACCAGGAAGATAAAGAACGTGGTCTGCACGGAGCCTACATCCAGCTTAGAGATGGCGGCACTCGTGGGCAGCATATCTTGGATGGCCCACGGCTGGCGACCACACTCGGCAACCACCCATCCGGCTTGTCCAGCCAGATAGCCCAGCGGAATGGTGAGCATAGCCACCCAATGCATCCATGGCATCCGCGACAAGTCTTTCTTATAGGCCAGGAACAGCACCACAATAAAGAAGAGGATGAAGTACCCACCCAACATCACCATCACACGGAACATGTAGAACGTAAGGGGCACATTGGGCACCAGCTCGTTCACGTCCTTGATATAACCGTAACCGAAATAGGCTACATTATCTTTCAACACTTTGGCAGCCACCTCTGCATCTGCCTCATTGCCCGCAGCCTTGGCTGCACGATAGGCGGCAAACGCACCGATAGCCGTTTTTCCTTTTTCTATTTTCTCTTCTGCCGAAAGCGCTACGGTACCGTCCCTCAACGGATATCCACCTTTCAGCAGGTCATTGATGCCGGGAACAAAAGCATCCATCTTGCGCTCGGCAAGCAGCGACAGCATCTTCGGAATTTCCACACGGAAAAGGAATGGGTCTACTCCGTCCTGCGGTGTCTGCTTGGCAGGATTCAGCAGCCCGAACGCTACCAATCCGGCACCTTGCCGCCCTTCATAATAGCCTTCCATAGCAGCCAGCTTCATCGGCTGCTTTTGCGCCACCTGATAGCCCGAGCCATCACCCGTCCAGGCAGAGAGCACAGCGGCACACAGACCTACCCATGCGGCAATCTTTACACTTGCCAGCGCAAATTTCTTCTCGCGCTTCTTCCACAGATACCAGCAGCTTACGCCTACTACAAACACGGCAGCCAGCACCCAGCCGGACAGCACGCTATGGAAGAACTTATTGACAGCCATCGGCGAAGTTGCCACAGCCCAGAAGTCCACCATCTCGTTGCGTGCCGTATCGGGATTGAACTCCATACCTACGGGATTCTGCATCCACGCATTGGCAACCAGAATCCACCAGGCAGAAATCGTGGCGCCCAACCCCGTGAGCCAAGTAGATGCCAGGTGGAAACGCTTGCTCACCTTATCCCAGCCGAAGAACATGACGGCGATAAACGTTGCTTCCATAAAGAAAGCCAAAATACCCTCGATGGCAAGCGGCGCACCGAAGATGTCGCCCACAAACCAACTGTAATTACTCCAATTCGTACCGAATTCAAATTCCAGAATAATACCGGTTGCTACACCAATAGCAAAGTTGATACCGAAAATCTTCATCCAGAATTTGGCAGTACGTTTCCAAAATTCGTCACCCGTACGGTAGTACGCTGTCTCCATGATGCCCATAATTACCGCCAGTCCAAGTGTCAGCGGCACAAAAATCCAGTGATAGATGGCGGTCAAGGCAAATTGGGCTCTCGACCAGTCAATCAGGGAAGTGTCAATGTGTCCAAGCATAAGAATCAAGTTATGAGTTATGAGTTATAAGTTATGAGTTATTAAGTTTTTAAGTTATCGGGTAAGAACAGAGAGACACGGAGAATTTATAAGGGCAAGGAAATAAACTCTGTGTCTCCGTGTTTAGTCGCCCAGACTCCGATGGATAAGCTCATTACTGACATAGCCTTCCTTGTCATCGCCCACCACGGGGGTATTCAGAAACCGTGGGAAGAAGAAAAGGCGGAGAATGAAGAACATGATGAATAACTTCACAAGAATGATAAGCCACAAAGTACGCCCTAACGTCATACTTCGAAAACCTTCCAAATAAAAACGCCAAATGTTTACCGCAGTCTGTTTCATGCCGATAAAATTATAATGATTACAAATATAAAATACTTTTATATAAAGAACAAATAAAAAGGTGAAAAGTTGAACAGAAAAAAGACTTCTCCCATTCATCGGTACAAAAAAGATTTTAGGCGAGGAAAATTTCCCCAACGTCTATCACTTTTGCAATCCTTTCTCCACCCTACTACATTTGCAAATGTAAAACCATAGAATAACGAAGATATGACGAACGTAAAAAGATTGACAGTGATAGCGCTATGTATGGCAAGCTGTATGGGAGTGGCCGCCCAAAACGGCACTTCCACGCAGATACCCGGCAGTTCCGAGCAGCCAGCCGACAGCCTGCCCGCCCAATGGGACTTGCAAGCGTGCATCGACTATGCCTTGCAGCAAAACATCACCATCCGCAAGAACCGCCTCAGTGCGGAAAGTGCCCAGGTAGATGTAAAGACCGCCCGAGCCGCTCTCTTCCCCAGCCTTTCGGCCAGTGTGAGCCAGCGTGTCGTGAATCGCCCGAAGAGCGAGACAAACACCATCATCGACGGCGACAACATCACTAGCAGCCAGAGCAAGACTTCCTATAACGGCAGCTACGGCATCGATGCCAACTGGACCCTCTACAACGGCGGGAAACGCCTCAACACCATCAAACAACAGCAACTGAACAACCGCATTGCCGAACTTAGCGTAGCACAGAGCGAGAACAGCATCGAAGAAAGTATCGCACAAACCTACGTACAGATACTCTACGCCGCCGAAGCCGTGAAAGTGAACGAATCGACCCTGGAAGTGAGCCAGGCCGAATGCGAACGCGCCCGCCAACTTCTCGAAGCAGGAAGCATAGCCAAAAGCGACCTGGCACAACTGGAAGCGCAAGTGAGTACCGACAAGTACCAGCTGGTGACAGCACAAGCCACCCTGCAAGACTACAAACTACAACTGAAACAACTCCTGGAACTGGACGGCGAATCCGAGATGAACCTCTACATCCCCACACTCGGCACGGAAAACGTACTGGCACCCCTGCCCACCAAAACGGACGTTTACCGTTCTGCCCTCGTGCTCCGTCCGGAAATAGAAGCCGGCAAACTGAATATACAGACATCCGACCTCGACATCAAAATTGCCCGCGCTGGCTATCTGCCTACGCTGAGCCTCAGCGCCGGCATCGGAACCAGCCATGCCAACGGCAATGACTTCACCTTCAGCGAGCAAGTCAAACAGAACTGGAACAACTCGCTGGGCTTCACCGTAAGCGTGCCTATCTTCAGCAACCGGCAGACCAAGAGTGCCGTAGAGAAAGCCAAGATTCAGAAGCAGACCAGCGAACTGGACCTGCTGGACGACCAAAAAACGCTGTACAAGACCATCGAAACCCTCTGGCTCGATGCCAACAGCGCCCAGCAGCGCTACGCCGCCGCCACAGAGAAACTGAAAAGTACGCAGACCAGCTATGAACTGATTCAAGAGCAGTTCAACCTGGGCATGAAGAATACCGTAGAACTGCTGACTGAGAAAAGCAATCTGCTCAGCGCACAGCAGGAGACACTGCAAGCCAAATACATGGCCATACTGAATATGCAGCTACTGAAGTTTTATCAAGGAGAAAAAATCGAATTATAATACCTTATATATATATGAACAAAAAAAGAATCATCCTCATTGCCGTAGCTGCCGTAATCATAGTGGGCGGCGGCGTATGGCTCTTCGGTGGTGCCAAGGCCAAGCACAAGGTGACCTACGCCACAGCAACCATCCATAAAGGTGAGATTTCCGAATCCGTAACCGCCACGGGAACCATCGAACCGGTGACAGAAGTGGAAGTGGGTACCCAGGTGAGCGGTATCATTGACAAGATTCATGTAGACTACAATTCCGTAGTAACCAAAGGCCAGCTCATTGCCGAGATGGACCGCGTGACCCTGCAAAGCGAACTTGCCTCGCAACGCGCCGCCTACAACGGTGCAAAGGCCGAATACGAGTACCAGAAGAAACTCTACGAACGCAACAAGACGCTGAACGAAAAGCAGCTCATCGCCGCCACGGACTATGAGCAATCCGTCTATAACTACGAGAAGGCCCGCAGCAACTACGAAAGCAGCCAGGCATCACTGGCAAAGGCTGAACGCAACCTCTCCTACGCCACCATCACCTCTCCCATCGACGGTGTGGTCATCAGCCGTGACGTGGAAGCAGGACAGACCGTGGCTTCCGGCTTCGAGACACCGACACTGTTCACCATCGCTGCCGACCTGACGCAGATGCAGGTTGTGGCCGACGTGGACGAAGCGGACATAGGCGGTGTGGAAGAGGGACAGCGCGCCACGTTTACCGTAGACGCCTACCCGAATGACGTGTTCGAAGGAGTGGTCACACAAATTCGTCTGGGAGATGCCAGCTCAAGCAGCACGTCGAACACCAGCACCAGCACGGTTGTGACCTACGAAGTAGTCATCTCCGCCCACAACCCGGACCTGAAACTGAAACCACGCCTGACAGCTAACGTCACCATCTTCACCCTCGACCGCAAAGACGTGCTGTGCGCTCCCGCCCGTGCCCTGCGCTTCAACCCCGAAAAACCGCTTATCGGCGACAATGATATCGTGAAGGATTGCGAAGGGGAACATAAACTCTGGACCCGCAAAGGCAACACCTTTACCGCCCATCCAGTGAAGATAGGTATCTCCAACGGAGTCAACACGGAAATTATCAGTGGCATTAACGAAGGTACCATAGTAGTGACCGAAGCCACCATCGGCAGCATGCCCGGCAGCGGCGCTCCGGACATGAGCCAGGAAGCTCCCGGCGGTGAGAAGAGTCCGTTCATGCCTGGCCCTCCGGGAAGTAAGAAGAAGAGCGGAAAATAATACAAAAAAAGAATTATGAATAAAGCAGTCATTGAACTTCAAAATATCAAACGCAACTTCCAGGTGGGGGACGAAACCGTGCATGCCCTGCACGGCGTCTCGTTCACCATCCGTGAAGGCGAGTTTGTCACCATCATGGGTACATCGGGCTCCGGAAAGTCTACTTTGCTGAATACCCTCGGCTGCCTGGACACACCCACCAGCGGCGAATACCTGCTGGACGGTATCTCCGTACGTACCATGAGCAAGCCTCAACGCGCCGTACTACGCAACCGTAAAATCGGCTTCGTATTCCAGAGCTACAACCTGCTGCCCAAAACCACTGCCGTGGAAAATGTGGAGCTACCGCTGATGTATAACTCCTCCGTCTCGGCTTCCGAAAGGCGGAGACGTGCCATCGAAGCCCTGCAAGCCGTGGGGCTGGGCGACCGACTGGAACATAAGTCCAATCAGATGTCCGGCGGTCAGATGCAACGCGTAGCCATCGCCCGCGCCTTGGTGAACAATCCCGCCGTTATCCTGGCAGACGAAGCTACGGGTAACCTGGACACCCGTACTTCTTTCGAGATTCTGGTACTGTTCCAAAAGCTGCATGCCGAAGGACGCACCATCATCTTCGTCACCCACAACCCCGAAATAGCCCAGTACAGCAGTCGCAACATCGTGCTGCGCGACGGACAAATCAAGGACGATACCATCAACACCCAAATCCAGAATGCAGCCGAAGCCCTGGCAGCATTGCCTAAACAAGAGGAGGAGGAATGAGGGATAAGGGATTAAGGATTAGGGATTAATTTTAAACTTTCCATTAAAACGATATGAACGGAACAAACCTTTTCAAAATAGCCTTGCGAGCCTTGAACAACAACAAGCTGCGCGCATTCCTCACCATGCTGGGCATCATCATCGGCGTGGCGTCCGTCATCACGATGCTTGCCATCGGACAAGGTTCGAAGAAAAGCATCCAGGCGCAAATCTCCGAGATGGGCTCCAACATGATTATGATTCACCCCGGTGCCGACATGCGCGGCGGTGTCCGCCAAGACCCCAGCGCCATGCAGACCTTGAAGCTGACCGACTACGAAGCCCTGCGAAACGAAACCAACTTTCTGGCTGCCGTCAGCCCCAATGTCTCCTCCAGCGGGCAGCTCATCGCGGGCAACAACAACTACCCCTCCTCCGTGAGCGGCGTGGGCACGGACTATCTCGAAATCCGGCAGCTCAGCGTGGAGAACGGCGAGATGTTTACCGAAGCCGACATACAGACCTCTGCCAAGGTGTGCGTCATCGGAAAGACCATCCAAGACAACCTCTTTCCCGGAGGAGAGGACCCTGTGGGACGTATCATCCGCTTCAACCAAGTGCCCTTCCGCGTGGTGGGCGTGCTGAAGTCCAAAGGCTACAACTCCATGGGCATGGACCAGGACGACGTAGTGCTTGCCCCTTACAGCACCGTGATGAAACGCCTGCTGGCACAGACCTACCTTAGCGGCATCTTCGCCTCCGCCCTCACCGAGGACATGACGGACAATGCCACCGACGAAATCACCGAGATACTGCGCCGCAACCACAAGCTGAAGGAGAGTGACGACGACGACTTCACCATTCGCAGCCAGCAGGAACTCAGCACCATGCTGAACTCCACCACCGACCTGATGACCACGCTGCTTGCCTGCATAGCCGGCATTTCGCTCGTAGTGGGCGGCATCGGCATTATGAACATCATGTACGTATCGGTGACGGAACGCACGCGCGAAATCGGCCTGCGCATGAGTGTAGGCGCCCGCGGTGTCGACATCTTGAGCCAGTTCCTCATCGAAGCTATCCTCATCAGCATCACCGGAGGCATCATCGGCGTCATCATCGGATGCGGAGCCAGCTGGATAGTGAAGAGCGTTGCCCACTGGCCCATCTTCATCCAGCCGTGGAGTGTATTCCTCTCCTTCGCCGTATGTACCGTCACCGGAGTGTTCTTCGGTTGGTATCCCGCCAAGAAAGCTGCGGACCTCGACCCGATAGAGGCCATACGCTACGAATAACCTTTTCTCCCTTGCCGGAAGTTAGCCAAATAGTTCTTAAGTATTAGGAAAAAAGTTTCCGGCAATAGGGAAAAAAGTTATGCGAAACCAAGGATAATCTCTATCCCAAGCCTTGGGATAGACATCCGCAAGCTTGGGATACATATCCGCAACCTGGAAACGCTTATCCGCAACCTGCGAACAGAGATTTGCTTCGCAGGCAGCGGATATTTCCAATATCCACCTAAAATCCGTATCTTTGTATCATGATGAAACAACAGCTCCCTAACCCACGCCGCCGCGGCATCGAAACCCTGATACACATCATTGTCTGGGGTATCGTCATCGGTTTCCCCTTTCTGATGATGACACGCAGCGGCTTCAATATCAGCCTTGCGGACTATCTGCGCCACGGTAGCAGCAGTACCCTCTCATTCTTCCTTGTATTCTACATCAACTACTGCCTCCTCATTCCCCGCTACTTGTTCGAGGGACGCATCCGGCAGTATCTCCTGCTGAACACACTGCTCATCATCTGCATTACCACCGGCGCCCACCTTTGGCAAGAATACACATTCCAAAACCATATGCGCGGCGATGATGACGGTCAGCACATGGGGCCTCCCAAATGGATATTCATCTTGCGCGACGTCTCGACCATGATTCTCACCGCCGGCCTCAGCGCTGCCATCAAGCTGAGCCGCCGCTGGGCGCAGATGGACGCCGCCCGCCGCGAAGCCGAGAAAAGCCGCACGGAAGCCGAGTTGAAGAACCTGCGCAACCAGCTCAACCCGCACTTCCTGCTCAATACGCTGAACAACATCTACGCCCTCATCGCCTTCGATGCCGACAAGGCACAGACTGCCGTGCAGGAACTGAGCCGACTGCTGCGCCATGTGCTGTATGACAATCAGCAGAACTTCGTCACCCTGGACAAGGAGATGGACTTCATCCGCAACTACATCGAACTGATGCGCATCCGTCTCTCCGCCAACGTCCGTGTGGAAACAAAGATAGACGTCCGACCGGACAGCCGTACTGAAATAGCTCCGCTCATCTTTATTTCCCTCATAGAGAATGCCTTCAAGCATGGCATCTCCCCCACTGAGCCCAGCTTTATCCGTATCCACTTCAGTGAAAGCCCCGGAGAGATACATTGCGAAATAACCAACAGCTATCATCCCAAAAGCGTGGCAGATAAAAGCGGAAGCGGCATCGGCCTGGAACAGGTGCGCAAGCGTCTGGAACTGACCTATCCCGACCGTTACGACTGGCAGCAAGGAGTGAGTGAGGACATGAAAGAGTATAAATCTATTTTAATTATAAAGATATGAATCTGAAGTGCGCCATTGTAGACGACGAGCCTCTCGCCCTGGGGTTGCTGGAAAGCTACGTCAACAAGACCCCGTTTCTGGAGTTGGTCGGTAAATACTCCAGTGCCGTACAAGCCATCAAGGAGTTGCCCGAGAAGCACATCGACCTGCTTTTCCTCGACATCCAGATGCCCGAACTGAACGGACTGGAATTTTCGAAGATGGTCGATTCCGGCACCCGCATTGTCTTTACCACCGCCTTCGACCAGTATGCCATAGACGGCTACAAAGTCAATGCGCTGGACTACCTGCTGAAACCCATCTCCTACGTCGACTTTCTGCAGGCTGCCAACAAGGCTGTGCAATGGTTTGAATTGCTGCAACAGTCCAAGGAAGAGATTCAGAGCATCTTCGTAAAGAGCGAGTATAAGCTGGTGCAAATCGAATTGAGTAAAATTCTGTACATAGAGGGGCTAAAAGACTATCTCAAAATCTACGAGGAGGATTCTCCCAAGCCTATCCTGTCTCTCATGAGCATGAAGGCAATGGAGGAACTTCTGCCTGCCTCGCGTTTCATGCGCGTCCACCGTTCCTACATTGTTCAGAAGAATAAAATACGTATTATAGACCGTGGCCGCATCGTGTTCGGAAAGAATTACATCCCGATAAGTGACAGCTATAAACAAGCTTTTCAAGAATTTTTAGACCAAAGAAGCTAAAAAAATCGACTAATCCGTCGATAAAATCGGAAAAAACGTCGATTTATTATAGAATCCTTTTGCATATTAAAATATGTTTTTTTATCTTTGCACCGAACAGATAGGAGTTGTGAAACTCCCCCAATAGAATAGTTTAGTTAAGTCTAGTTTAGTTTTTGTGTGAAGCACTTCCTCCGTAAGCGAACGTTGGAAGTGCTTTTATTTTAGGTGTATCAAGCACTTACGAAAAAAGCAGATTTCCATCATTTCGCAGCAGGTTGCAAAATTTGATTGTCGGACAATTGTCGGACAGTATTTTTTAATAACCAAATTGTCGCAACTTTATTAAACAAAAAGATGGCAACACTTAAACTTTGTATCGTACCAGCTAAAGTGCTTATCAACGGAAAGCACAAAGTAAGAATATCTCTGGCACACAACTCCGGTACCAGGTACATTCCTACAAACTGTATCATCGATGACTTGTCCCAATTTAAAGACGGTCAAGTTGTCAATCACCCCGAAGCTGCATCTATGAACATGAAGCTCCGAAACCTGCTCAACCATTACCAAAAAGTCATAGACAACATCTATGATGTGGATGTATATTCATGTTCCGAACTCCGGGAAATCATCATCAAGAAGAAAGACCATACCAATGCCAAATTTTCCTCAGCTATGAATTCTTATCTATCTGAACTCGCAGAAGAGAAAAGAAGTAAATCAGAGAAGTTATATAGGCTATCCTGCCAGTCCTTCATTAAGTCACAAGGTGACTTATTACTTTCTATGATTACACCTCGGAATATAAAGCATTTCGAGATGGACCTTGAGGATAAGAGGTTATCCCCTACCACTATCAAAATATATCTGACATTACTCAAAGTGATTATCAACTATGCAAAGAAGCACAATATGGTAAAATATGAGATTGACCCTTTCGAGTTCTGCCGAATGCCATCCGCTAATATTCGTGAACTAGACCTTACTATTGACGAAGTAAAAGCTATCCGGGATATGGAAATTCCCAAATACAACATAGGTGTAGTACGCGACATATTTATGCTAAGTTATTACCTCGGTGGAATCAACCTTATAGATATGCTTGACATTGATTTCCGTAAAGATTGGATAGAATATTACCGACGGAAAACAAAGAACAAGAAAAGCGGTGAAAGCAAAACCGCATTTTCAATCCAACCGGAAGCCAGAGAAATCATAAACAAATACATGCAAAAAAACGGAAAACTTGTGTTTGGCAAGTACAAAACATTCGGGCAATGCTACTCCGTGGTATCACGTAAAATGGAAGAACTTGCCAAGATAGCTGGCATAAAGAAACATGTGATATATTATTCAGCCCGTAAATCATTCGTCCAGCACGGATTTGAATTAGGTATCTCCCTAGAAATACTTGAATACTGCATCGGCCAGTCGATGAAAACCAATAGACCAATATTCAACTATTTTAGGGTCATGCGAAAACATGCGGATGATGCAATGAGAAAAATCTTCGACAGTCTAAAGTGATTGTTCTTGGACGAAAGCTATTGCCTCGGCAGTAGCTTCTTCCCTCTCCTTTTCTATGTCGGAGTTCAAGCGGTCTATTAAGTCCATATTTCCCGTCAGCGCGGTTTTCACACAATCGGAAAACGTGACTGTCAACTGATAGTGACCGTAACCAATAAAGGACTTCGTGAGTTTCGGGAAGGATGATTCAGTTTTACCCATAATGCAACCGGATTAAGAATAAGAAGCGGAAAAAAGAACGGTTCCGCTTTCCCGTTGCGTTACATACCAAGACAGGCACAGTGCCACCATTACAGCGACAACACGGGGGTCGGAACCGTATAAGAAAAACCACGGGCATTATAAAAACACCCGTGATAGACCGGTCAGAATTCCTACCTGTCTCTTAAAAGTATGTAACGCACTGCAAATATGGAAAAAATATGCGAAATAACGAAAATAATTCATGCAATAGTTGTATAATATACAAAAGTATATTATCTTTGTAGAGTCAATTTAAAACGAATAACATTATGAATGAAAAAGAATTCTTCCTTGACTTACTTATGAAGAAGAAAGCGGAAATGAAAATGCTGGAATACATCTTCTATAGTGGTCGAAAAATCAGCGAGAACAAAATGAACGCAGTCCTTGACCGAAGAAAACAGTTGGAAAAAGACATTGAAACGATTGAGGATGCATTAAAAAAATTGGAAAAGAAGTAATAACCATTCTCCCCCTTAGGGGGGATAAAAAAACAAATACATATGAACGGATTACAAAAGGAACTGGATGTTCTAAAGCAGATAATGAACTCCGACAACCCCACCAAAGATGCCGAGTTCCAAAAGAAAGTGGACGAAATAAATAAGCTTTATCCATCTGAAAGTGACGGTAACCTCATTGCAGACTTTGTCATGCAATGCTATGAAAAGATAGGAGATGAACTAAACCAAGTCAAAAATGAGTTAACTGTACGTCAACAGCTTGCAGACATTAGCGGTTTCATCTCATTGTCTTATATCGCAAAGAACTATTTCGGCAAATCAAAACAATGGTTAAACAACAAAATCAATGGATGTATTGTTAATGGCAAGCCAAGTAAGTTTACTGAAGACGAAAAGAAGAGATTAAATCATGCCCTAAATGATTTAAGCAAGAAATTAGGCTCAATTCGCATCTCATAATGCGTTTTAAATTGACACCATCCCCGTAGTTGAGCCGCTACGGGGATTTTTACTGAAAAAGAAGCGATTCATTCAACTGTCCTTTCCACAATCTCCATCACTACATGGCTTGACTCCAACCAGAGCCAATACCACAGCCAAAGCATAATCCCACCCAACCAAACAAAAGCCACATCAATATAGTACAAATTTAATATCCTGCTAACCAATACACATAAGAGTTCTCCGCAAAGCACATAGGCAGCAACCATAGTAACAAGCTGGTCATTGGCAACAGTTATCAAAACCAGAATGCCTATAACGGGAAGAAGGGAAATACAATCAATTAGAAGTTGTTGTTTGTCATTCATAATACAATAGGGATTAGAATACAAATATAAACATTATTTTGTATAAAACAACCCTCTATAATAGGAATTTCTGACAAAAAAGAAACGAACTATTATTACAATATAAACAAAAAGAGCGACTATTCAGCCGCCCCTTTCGCATTAACGAGATAGACATAAAAGTATCTCAAATCATCTCTGTAGATGGATGCCGAACCACTACAGAGTTTCCATTCATTCTACAGTTTCTCCTTTTTCATTCAGAAGTACCGTCACTTCTTCAGTGGATTGATTTTCCTTGGTGATGGTCAACACAACCTTATAAATCTTACCGGTTTCTTTCTCGGAAATGAAAGCCTCCTTTATTACAGCCCCCTCATAGTCCTTAGCCAAGACATTCATAACTGCCTGAGGCAAGTCTTTTACTTCCACTTTTGTGAACTCATCCTGAGGATTTTGCTGAGTTTGCTCTACAGACTGTGTTCCAGAAACCACGTAAGCAAATGCTACTGAACTGCCTAATCCCATAACCATTGCTAATGCTACCAATACTTTTTTCATAATCGTAAGTTTTAAGTAAATAAATATAGTTTTTGTATTAACTATAGGACAAACGATATGCCATGATGTACATCAATACATAATACATTATACATCAGCATATTATAAAAACAAGAAGGAATAATTATGTGTGGAAATATGTGGAACTGAGTACCACACATGGGGAATAATTACACAATATGGATTACTTAATTCCTGGGAAATGGAACAAGGCAGCTGAATAAGCTGCCCCTTCTATAAAACAGTCAACAAACAGACATTCACTAATCAAATGACATAAACATAAGCATAAATAACCCGGCTAAAGCCATAGCAAATGCAATTACCATATAAATTACTTTTTTCATAACTAATAATTTGGTTAAACACATATTTCCATCGCACGTTCAACAACGTACTCTTATCTCCGACAAAACCTCAGCCGCATAAAAGCTGAGGTCCAGCATGTTCCTTTCAATATCTACAATCAATTAGAGCACACAATGTTGGAACATTCTGTAAATCCAGTATAAAGAAACTGCAATGGCTGAAAGAAGGACTATACTAACACTATACACCGGATTCTACTATAAAGACAAATGTGTTTCTGAAATTCCCTACGTGATTTGAGGGAATTTTTATAAAAGAAAAGGCACGCAAACGAAAAAGCCCCGACATGTCATATACAAGGTATGAATTGTTACTGAAATATGAACAAAGGAAAAGGCAACTTATTGGGCTACCTTTCCTTTTATATAATCTATTCCCTCATTCCCCATACCTTTTTTCCAGATATTATATGTAATATATGATAAATAATCACAGTTTTCATTTATAATATTTTTATCAATACTGAACTCATTACATCTTAAAGCCTCACTGGATTTGCAATGCCTTTCAATACCTTTTTTCTTATACAAACAACATATCCTCTCGCTCGTATAATAATTCGTTTTATAATATTTACATAAGAAACAATTTCTCACATTTTCATAATTTTTATAGGCAATTACCCAACCAAAAGTCAAAGGATCTATAGTACGATTAGTATAATAATCGAATGTAATCTCAAATATAGCAGATGAATATCGATGGGTATATTCATTACAACTAATACGCTTATATAAACCTTTCATTGATTCTAATAATACGAATTTATTGAGTTGCATCCCACATGTTCTAGTAATCCCATCTTTACGCCTAAAATTATAAAACATTGTTGTTTCATCTTCTGAAACTACAAGTTTTTTATAAGTGATTGAGAATGAGATAAGTTTTTATCTCATAAAAAGAAGAGGTTACGAATTAGAAATAAACAGAATGTAGCATCCTGCTGTGATTTGCATAACCATCCAAAGAACTCTTTCGGTTGCAAAGGTACGATATTTAATCGGGGATAAAGAATGTTTTAAGATTTTTTATCCTCGATTTTTTGCTTGGGTAAATCTGTTTTTATTAAACCTTATTCTTCTCTATTCTTTGCTATTTCCATTTCAATCCATTCAAACATATGTGGTAAGGGTTCCTGTTTTTTGAATGGTCTATTTCGTTTGCATATTCTCATTCTTTCGTGTGTTTTGTATAAAAGTCAGCCGTCGTCGAAGAAAGACAGTCCTCGTACCTCAGACTAACTTCCTCCGACTATGGCTGGAAAATCCAGTGTAAGCTGCCCCCTAAAACCAAGCGATTCTGCCCCCTTGTGC
>OJRO01000519.1_pt1 | contig 38008 bp, 30 predicted proteins | sample 1599221 | NCBI WGS metagenome assembly OJRO01 (sample SAMN03922449, study PRJEB24848) | human gut metagenome | isolation source: stool sample | host: Homo sapiens | place: Germany | collected 2009-11
CAGCTTCTTATGTCCAAGAAAAACGGAAAGAATAGGAAGCGTACAATATATATCCGCCCCGTTTCTTACTTGGCGCATCAACGAATGTACGGCAAATGTATGCCTTAGATCATGTACTCTGGGTCCTTTTTTAGCACAATGCGGAATACTGCATTTTCTTAATATAATTCTGAACCACGCATAAACCCTGCTCTGGTTCAGAGGCAATCCGGATGGAGAAATAAAAAATGGAGACTCCATGGCATTTACATGGGGTAAAGGCAGCCTGTTCCTCGCTTCCACATATTGGCTTAACATCTGGTGCAATGACGGACAGACAGGTATCAGGCGTTGGCGCTGGTTCTTGGTTTTCCTTATTGTGATTACTCTTTTCTCGAGATTTATATCTTGGTTCAACAATGACGTGGCTTCACTCACACGCATCCCTGTACCATACAGCAGGCGAAAAATGGCAGGTATAGAAAAAAGACGGCTGTCCATATTTCCGTGATCGCTGGCCACAAGAGAATCACACACTGTAAAAATGGAAAGCACTTGTTCGTGCGTGAAGATGTATGGTGCATACGTATTGGCTTTGCTCTTTGGAATTCGAGGTACATAACAAGGAAAACCTATGTTATTCATATACTTTGCAAACTGTGCCAATATAGAATATTTGCTACAAATCGTTTTATAGCTGTTATTAATCAAAGTATGTCCCCATTTGTCTATCAGTACACTTGTGATAAAAGGAGTCCGTACCTTTTCTTCGATGAAGAACCGATCGAGTAACCCTAAAACACTTTCAAAATATTTCCTTGAAAAACCCAGAGCTTCTTTTGCATCCACAAACTTTTGCATATATGGAGCGAATACGCTCATAAATTTACATTTTCCCATAAAAGATACCTCCTTTCTGTTCGTAAAAAGCGGGATTGACAAGCGGTACGTCAAGGGCACATTTCATCAGGCTTGACAAATCTACCCTTAAATATTCCATTGTACTCAAGGAACTCTCGTGTCCCAATGATTCAGATATGACTGGCAGCGAAACACCGTTGGCAAGCAGTCTGCTGGCGAGAGAATGACGCATAGCATGAGGACCGAACTTACGTTTGGATATATCAACGCCTGATTCTCTCATAATTCTTGATATTACACCGTTTATTCCCCAACGGAACATTGGACGATAAGGTGGACGTGCCGATAAGAATATTTCCGAATGCCCGGAAATCGGTCTGCCATAACGCAGATAATTGACTATGGCTTCACCGACATCAGTAAGCAACGGAAGCTCTATCGATTTTTTTGTTTTGTATTGGATGAATGCAATGACATTGTGATCCCAATCCAAATGGTCAAACTCCAATCTGCAAATATCCGAAGCGCGTAAACCGAGCCGTGTGGCAAGAAGCAATATTGCATAATCACGTTTCCCTACCGGACCTGATTGTTCAACCGACAACTCTATTTGTTTGACTTCTTCGGCACTATATATGGAAGGCAGTTTTTCCCGTTTGGGATAACGGTTACGAGAAAGAACATATTCAAAATCTGTCTGAATATATTCTTTACCTGCCAGGAATCGGAGAAACAGCCGTATAGAAGAATATCTGTCCCTGGCGTTTCTACTCGTACTCAAAAAAGTCACGATTTCATCTTCTCCAATATCGCAAAGTTTTGATTTTGACTTGGTTTCCAAAAATTCAATAAAATAACTCAAATTACGGCGATGTTTTAAAACCGTAATATCATTACGCCGACTATTTACCAGCTCTTCCAGAAAAAGATGTGCAGCTTCTCCAATCTCTCCGGGCAAAGGATGTTCTTCTATTGGTACTATCCTTTTTGGAATAATACCTGTATCCAAATAAGCGGAAAGGATATGCACACTACGAGTAAGTACCCGCTTGGAGAATGGGGTTAAATTCGAAAGAACTGATTTCAGGTAACATTCTCCGGCTTCAGTCGAGTAGAACACGATGTCTTTTTCCTGTAGATAAGGCAACAGGTATTCCGACCATTTCTTCTGGTGTAAAGTAATGCAGGCTTCCGAATACCCAAGAAACCGCAAGTGTTCTGTACATTCTTGTATCAGAACATGAATGTTTTTCTTTTTGTTGTTGGACATATTTATTGATTTTAACGGGTGGTTTGTTCCAACCCTATGCGAAATTACCATTATATTATCCAAACAACATTATCAAAAGTAATATTGAAAATCAATTTATTGGAAACTTATAGTTGTTATTGCTTTGGATAATCTTTTACTTTGGATAATCACGATTATCTAAAGTTGTGATAATCGTGAGGGCGAGTTAATCTTCCGCTATATCTTCCATTATCTGGACTGCCGCAAGCCTTTTGTCCGCCTGTGGATAAGCAGCCTGACCGACAGGGCAATCCGGGAGGGCATGGAGAACTTGCAGCCGGGCGAACGTTACGACAACCTCTATCTTGCCGCCAAGTCCCGCAGCGAAGCGGACTGGCTGATAGGGATAAACGCCACCCAAGCGTTGAGCGTAGCCGCCGGGCAGGGCGTGTTCTCGCTGGGTAGGGTGCAGACACCTACACTGATGATGATATGCGACCGCTATTTGGAGAACAAGAATTTCGTCCCGACCAAGTTCTGGCAACTCAAAGCCAGCGCCGCCAGCGGGGGAATAGGTTTTACCGCCCAATCAACCGCCAAATGGGAGCAGCAGCCCGAAGCCATAGCCGCCCTGCAACGGGCAAAGGATGCCGGGCAGCTTGTGGTGAAGTCCGTTGAAAGGAAAGAAGCAGCCCAAGAACCTCCGCTTCTGTACGACCTGACCACGCTGCAAAAGGAAGCGAACACAAAGCTGAACTTCTCGGCGGACAAGACGCTTTCCATAGCGCAGAGCCTGTACGAGAAGAAAGTGATGTCCTATCCGAGAACCGGAAGCCGTTATATTTCGGAGGATGTTTTCGAGGAGATGCCGGAGCGCATCGCCCTTTTGGAGCGATACCCCCGTTTTGCCGGATATGCCGCCGGGCTGGATGGCGCAACCCTGAACCGTCGCAGCGTGAATGACGGTAAAGTAACCGACCACCATGCCCTGATTGTTACCGAGAACTTGCCGGGCGAACTCTCCAAAGACGAACGGGCTATTTATGAAATGGTAGCCGGGCGTATGCTGGAAGCCTTTTCGGGCAAGTGCGTGAAGGACGTTACCACCGCCCTGTTGTCCGCCGGAGATACCGATTTCACCGTGAAAGGCGCAGTGATGAAAACAGCGGGTTGGCGTGCCGTGCTCAGTGAGCAGGACACCGAAGATGAAGATACCGCCGCCCTGCCACCATTGCAAGAGAGGCAGACCCTGCCGCTCTCCAGCGTAGATCTGCTCGAAAAACAGACCAAGCCGAAACCGCTGCATACGGAAAGCAGCCTGCTGGCAGCTATGGAAAACGCCGGGAAGGAACTGGAAGATGCAGAATTGAAAGCCAGCATGAAGGATGCCGGGATAGGTACGCCAGCCACTCGTGCGGCGATTATCGAGACGTTGTTTGCCCGCCAGTACATCGTGCGGGAGAAGAAGAACCTTGTGCCGACCGAAAAGGGGCTTGCCGTTTACCGGATTGTCAAGGGCAAGAAGATTGCCGATGTGGGAATGACGGGCATGTGGGAAACCGCCCTCGCCAAGATAGAAGCGGGCGACATGGATGCCGACACGTTCCGCAAGGGCATAGAGGTGTACGCCACCCAGATTACGGCGGAACTGTTGTCGGTACAGTTGTCATTTGCCAGCGGTGAAACCTGTCCGTGTCCAAAATGCGGCAGCGGGCGCATCCTGTTCTATCCGAAAGTGGCGAAGTGTTCCAACGTGGACTGTACACTGACTATCTTCCGTAGCAAGTGCGACAAGCAGCTTACCGACAAGCAGATTGTCGAACTGGTCACGAAGCGCAAGACCGGGCTGATTAAAGGCTTCAAGGGGAAGAACGGAAAGGCTTTTGATGCCTCGCTGGTGCTGGACGGGCAGTTCAATGTCGCTTTCTCATTCCCGGAGAAGAAAGGGAAACCGAAAAAATAACCCGGTTTTGCCGATGGCAATCCAATGGTTTGCGCCCGGAGAACAAAGCCGGGCGCATCTTTTATCCCTCAAACAAATAGGTCGAACGGACAACCCCGCCATCCAGCATTTCACTTTCCAACAGCTTCCATTTAGAACCGAATGTTTCCCCGATAAAGCCGATGCCTTTGCCCACCATCACCGGGATGGTGTAGATGGTCAGGCTATCCAGCATTCCGGCTTTCACCAGCGAGGTAAGCAGCTTGCCGCCGCCCACCACCAGTATGTCATGCGTTTGTTTCAGTTCATAGACCTTGCGCAGCGGTTCTTCGGTCAGGAACTCCACGCCGCAATCCGGCGTGAGGTTGGCATCGTGGTGCGACACGACAAAAGACCGCTGTTTTTTGTACGGCCACCCGCCCCAATGCTCAAATATATAGGTATAGGTGTTTGCCCCCATCAGCAGGCAGTCAGCTTCCAGACAGTGTTTGCCTACGATGGCTTTTACTTCATCGGGCAACCAGTCCAGTTCATTATCCAATGTGGCTGTATGCCCGTCCAGAGATACGGCGATGTGCGCTTTTACTTGTTTCATCTTATCCGGTATTTAACAGTTTAATAATTCCTATTCAACTGTCCGCCAGTATCCATAAAAGAAGCGTGGCTCTTACACTGCTTCGATACGTGGTACTGGCAATACCTTTGAGGAAACAGGCAAGACCACGCTATGCGATTGCATAGCGTATCCTGCACTGAATATCCCCTCAATTTGAAAATTTGCCAGTTTTCGTATCAGGACGTTCAGCGGAACGCTTATTTTCAATGTTTTATATCAAGACGAAATGCCGGAAAAATGCCAGCAAATCGCCGTCATACTCTGTCTAATTTCGCAAAGTTAATCAAATAACCGGAATTATTTGGCATGAAACTCAAAAATCCTGCCTTGTCTCACGACAAAACAGGATTACATAATTGAACGATGACAAATAACACCGCTAATCCGTGCGCTCACGAATCAGCTTGTGTATGTCGCTTGCCCGGTAGTAATACTTCCCGTCCAACAGCAGGTAAGGCAGTATGCCTTTCTTCCGGTAACGCTGCAAGGTCTTGACGCTCACTTTGAGCAGAAAGCATAAGTCCTGATTGTCGAGCAGTTTTTCACCGTCCAGGCAGTTCTGGCTGTTCAGCAGACGGTCTATCTTTTTGTCCTGCATGTCGAGCCTGTCCATGATGCGCTCCATCCATGTCTCGAAGTTTTCCTTGTCGATATACATAAGCTGCCGGATTAAATGAGACCAATCATGAAATAGCTCTGGTTTGCCGGGTCTTTCAGGATGATTTCCCGCTCCCGCATGAAGCGGATGTAGCTTTTGGCTGTCCGCTCCTTGATGTCCAGCACCTGTTGCAACTGTTCGCAAAGGTCTATGTAGGTGATGTGCGTCTGCCTGCCGAAAATATCACGGGCTACGCCCACCAGTTCCCTTTCCTTGCGCTTCTCCTTTTCTTCACGGGGTTTCTCGCCCCGATAGGTGTGCATCCCGGCTTCCTTGTCCCAAGCGAACAGCATCAGCGGCACGTCCAGCGGGCTTCCGTCCCTCACTTTAAGGGCTTTCACCACCGACTGCGTGGGTTCTTCGTCCTTCTCGATGGAAAGGATGGTAGCCGCCTTGCGTTGCAGTTCGCTGCCAAGATGCCCACGCAGCTTCAAGCCGTTGGGGACAAAGTGCAGCACGCACAGGATGCAGGTGTTGTAGATGCCCGCCAGCCGATAGAGTTCGTCTATCACCGCCACGCTTTCCGCTTCATCGTTGGCACTCTTTACAAGGTCGGCGATGCCGTCAATGACCACCAGTTGGATGCCGCCGTACTGGTAATAATACTTGTCCATACTCTGCACGATGGCGTTCAGGCGTTCTTTCCGGGACATTCCCGTCAGGCAGAAGGCTTTCAGTTCGTCCGGTTTGCCCGGTTGTCTGGCTCGTGCCAGCAGGTTGCTCACGTTCTTGAACAGTTGCACTTCCGACTGTTCGGTGTCATAGAGCAAGACCGCCTTGCGCCTATTGTTGGGTGTTACGTGGATGCCGAGCGTGTCAATCTCCGCATCCGCCGGGCAGACGCAGCCCGACACGATGGTGGCTACATAGTTGCTCTTACCCGTTCCCTCGCCGCCCGTGATGCCGAACAGGTTGCCTTGCGTACCCAGCGGGACATCGCCCGCTGAGATAATCACCTGCGCTTTGGCAGGCGGATTGTTAAAGTCTATCTCGCACGATTTAAGCATGATGAGTGTGTCGCTATACAAGTTGTCTAAAAATTCGATGAACAGTTTCAGGAAATCTTCACGGGTGTTCCCGGCTTTGAAGTAGTCGGAAATATCCTTTTCCTCTTTCGTGCCGGGCAGCGGGAGCAACAGGCGTTTCACGCCAAATTCCGCCAATGACTTTTCCTGCTTGCAGGCACTTTCCCTGCCCGTCTTGTCTGTATCATAGAGCAGGACTATATGCTTGAAGCGGAACGTCAGCCTGAAAATCAGGTTTGCCGGAATAGTTACCGTCTCGCTGTTGAAGCAGATGGCATGGAAACCATGCGCCGCCAGCGAAAGCACGTCTTTCTCGCCGCCCGTGATGAATAATGTATCGCCTTTGGCGGGCAGTTGTTCCAACCCGAAGCAATAGTTCTCGCCGAAGCTGCCGCCGTAGAGAAAGCGGGGCATGGAGAACGGTCGATACAGTTTGATGTACCGCTTGCCCTTGTAGCCGAACATGGGTTCCGCCGCCGATGACGTGTAGGCGTATGGTTTCCCCTCCGCCGTTTCGCTGTGGTATTCCCGGAGCGAGCAGACCTTGTACTTATCCAGCAGTTCGGGTGTGATGCCGTATTGCCGCCAGTATTCCAGTTCGGCGGGGGTGAACTTCTGTTCCCGGAACTGGTAGGGCTTGGCGGGCTTTTCGGGTGTGCCCTCCTTCTGGGACGTTGCCGCCCGATGGGTAGCCGTTGGTGGGACAACCGCCGGGATGCAGGAAGCCAACCCCAGTCCCAAGTCCCGGTCGATGGTCGCCAGTATCTCGATGAAGTCCGATGCCCGGTTGCAGTCCAGCCCTTTCAGTTGCCCTACGAGGAAAAAGCAGTCGCCGCTGTAACGGTCATCGCCGAAGTCCTTCATCTTGTACATGCCACTGTGTCGGTCAAAGTAGATGTTGCAGGAAGCCTTGCTGTCCTCATACAGCGGATTGAGGAAGTTCCGACCGATGCGCCAGTTACCGGGCAAATAGTGTTTGAACACCGACAAACCGTTATTTGTCCTGCTTAGTATTTCTTCTTTCTTTAGCATACAATTCATGATTGGTTATCAGGTTACGCATACATTCGTCATTGCTCTTTATCAGCCGTTCTTCCAGCAGGCGTTTCAGTTCGCCTATCTTGTAATAACACCGTCCTCCTATGTTAGAAAAAGCGACTACACCTTTTGCACGCAAACGCTGCAAAGTACGGTCGCTGATTTGAAGGAATGTGCAGACCTCGTAACTGTCCACCCAGATTTCATCCTCGTTTTTCGTGTCCTCTTGTGAGAACACATAGTTGGCTATCACATCTATCTTAGCCACTATCTCCTTATAGGCTTTTGATTCAATTGTAATCACATCCATATTGCTAACTAATTGATTTTGCTGCAAAGTTCGGGATATGGAAATGATTAAAAGTCATGGTTTATACCGTCATGGTAGAAATATTTTTAGCGCATTTTGTGGCTGTTTTCAATGATTTTTCGGCTTGAAGAAGTACAGCACAAGCCAATTTTGAAGATGAAATAGTGTGAAAATAAAAATACCGTGTCGGTATGAACACGGTATTTTACGAATAAGAATATCAGGTAATTATCTCTTATTATCATCTTCCCTCATACGTTTGGATAGTTTCTCTGCCAGTAGTTTCAAGTAGGCAGTCTGGTCTTTTCGTTCTTTCATGGCAATATACGCATCATAATAATCACCCAAATCAATGTTGAATACGAAACTAAGGTATTCCATAAATTCCTTTATTTCTATGTTGCCATGATTTATATCGCCGGAAGAAACAAGCGCATAGCCCAATTCAATCAAAGCATTCTTCTTTCCGGTAAAACACATAGAGCTAAATTTAGAACTTCTTACAGCTTTGTATTCAGTATTGTTTAATTTAGCCATCCTATTTTCCAAATAAACTTTCAAGTGTTTGTTGCAGAGTATTTTTGCCAGTTTATAGTCATATCCGGTTGAAAATAGTGGGTCTGTATCATATTGGAAACTTTCAAAACTTGGTATCGTTGAAGACCTTATTGATTTTCGTGTAAAATAGAAATGATCCAAATGCGTTGATTGGGAGCGTATATACTGATAAAACTCTATGTTGTTGCGGAAGAAATACGTCAGCTTATCCAATTCTGTACTCAGATATTCCCGTATGCAGTCTTTGCTACCATCAGGACATTTCAACTCTATATGGTACACCTTACTGAAATAGATATACTTGCTAAGAATTTCCGGCTTCAATTCCTTGAAAAAACATATTTCATCTTCTACACTCGGAAATGAATAGCTAATAATCATTTCTCTTAGTTGTTCGTACATAGGTGCAATGAACCTTACCATATATAAGGCATTATCCATTGCAGAATCGACATCACAATCCCTTAATCGGATTTCTGCGTCAATCTTAGCCAGTATTTCTTCCGCCAATCTTTTCATGCTACATACTATCAACCATTTGCAACAACCCATTTACATCACCTTTCCCGATATAGGGCAGGCATCGCCGTATCTTCTCAGCAGACCAATCCCACCATTTCAGCGTTTCGAGCTTCTGTATCACTTCTTCATCGAAACGCTTCCTTATCGGTCGGGCAGGAACACCGCCGACTATCGTATAAGGTGGCACATCTTTCGTAACAACGGCACGGGTGCCTATGATTGCCCCGTTTCCGATGTGAACACCCGCCATTATCACCGCTTCATAGCCTATCCATACATCGTTTCCTATCACGATGTCGCCTTTGTTGTCCCACGCTGTTGCCACGTCTGATTTTTCTAAGTCCCAATCCTCATAAAAAAGCGGAAAAGTATATGTGGATAAGGATTTCAAGGTATGGTTGGCACAGTTGAACAGAAATTTCACACCGCAGGCAATGGAACAAAACTTGCCAATTATCAGCCGCTCATGGTTAATAGGATAATGATAAAGCACATTGTTCCGTTCGAAAAGTAACGGGTCGGACACGAAATCATTGTAAATGGTATAGTCGCCCACTTCGATAGATGGGTCTTTCACAACTGCATTCAGGTACACGGTCTGCGTGTCGCCTGTGCGTGGATATATCTTTTTCATCATGACATTCAGTTTTTAATAGTGTTTATGTTTCAGATAAATAACGGACTGCACCCCAAGTCCAATCACGAACAGATATTCCACCGTCCAATAAACGGCAAGAGGTACATCACAATGGCTCAATCCCCATAAGTAGAGCAAATAGGCAGCAATGGTTGTCGCCTGCAAGATGAAAGCCGTCCGTGTCGCCCCCGTTCCCGTAACGGCATTCATATAGACATAGCCGGGCAAGGCAAAGACATAGTTCAGCAACATAACTACAAATGGCAACCATGAGGTCTGCACGATAACCGGATTATCTGTATAGACATCAATAACAGACTGATGGAATATCAGAGCAAGTGCAATCAGCGGAAAGCCTATGGCATAGCCTAATCGGATTACCCTGCTGCATAGCGGAAACACTTGCCCTCTTTCGTCCGCTCCAATCAAATTGCTTACCAATGAGCCTGTTGTGGCGGCAAATGAATTGACGATGACAAAGAACAGGGTGGAAATGCTTCGGAGAATGTTTGCCACTGCCAGTTGCAGTTCTCCCAAATGTTCTATCGCCACAAAGAACAGAAACCAAGGGGCTACACCGATGAACGAATGGAACATACTCCAAACGGACACACGGAAGACATGGAGCAAAACACCTTTGTCGAAGCTCCAAGACAAGCCATAAAGCCGTTTGTCCATTTTACGTAAAACATGGATTGCCAGCACCGCCAACGAACACGCTTCGGCAAAAGACGATGCGATGGCTGCCCCTGCTATCCCCATATCCCAATGGAATATGAGCAGCCAGTTGCCCGAAATATTCACCAATACGGCTGTCAGAGCCGCCACGTTCAAGGCTTTTGTATGGGTGATGCCGACCAAGAACGAGCGTAAGGCAAGGAACGGGAAAGAGAACAGCAATCCCCAAATGCGCCCATCCAAATAATCAATCACGGCATGATAGACTTCCGCAGAAGCAATCAGCCGACTTAGAATAATCGGGGAAAACAGCTTGGAAAGCAGACATAAAAAGACAGCAAGTCCCGACAGGAAAAACAATCCTTGAAAGAATGTCTTTCCTGTTTCGGAATAATGCTGCTCGCCGTTGCGCCGTGCGACAACGACTTGTAAGCCCAAACTGAAACCGAAGCCGAGCATATAGATAGCCAGATACCAAATCCCGGCAAGGGCGGATGCGCCCAATTCTATTTCTCCCACATGCCCTAAGAAAATGGCATCGGTAATATTGATAAGTTGCTCGATAAGGATGCTCATCATTACAGGAAAGTTGATGAGCCAAATATGCTTATATGTATAGTTCATTGTTCAACTTGATAGGATGCGACAAGTCCTGCTGCATAAGGCGGCATGACACATCGCATGATTATGAATTTGGAATAATGGCAAAACAAGAAAGGACAAACCTGTTATAAGCCTGTCCGTTGCTGAATAGCTTGATTAAAATGCTATCCGTTAAGCGCAGCTATATGCACACTTGCCATTTCATACGGGTTGAACAATTCTATTTTTTCTGTTACTTCCGCAAAGATAGCATTTGTTCTTGATTATACCTCCAAGTTTCCAATTTCTTTTTGTAGATTTTCCAAAAAACGGGAAGCATGTGCGCCATCCATCTGTGTGTGGTGAAACTGGAAGGAAACAGTCAATGTACATTTCCACAAACGCCGTTTGTATTTAGTCCAAATCAGAAACGGATTGTTGAACACACCGCTATACATGCCAACCGCTCCATCTATCTCATATTGTGCAAGGGCAGACGTGCCGATAACCATGCTATCTGTCAGGTCATGATTCCGGCAGCTTTCAGCAACTTGTTTCGTCAGTCTCAGGTAATCGGCATTGAACTGCTGCAAATTATCGGAGAAAGGGACATCGCAGGAACTGACTTCACCCTCCCGATTGGCTACAATGGTGCAGACGGCAAGGTTGTCGTATTGCATCAGCTTCCGCCCTATGGGAAGCATATAGAACTCTTTGATGTGGCTTGCCGCCTTTCCAACACACCAGCACATCAGCATATTAAACTTTAACCCCGTCCGTTTACTGATGCGGACAAGGCGGGTTACATCTACCGTCTTGAAAAAGGTGAGCATGGGCATAGGTGCATTCATCCACATTTCAAAGGCATAGGCACGGGTCGTTTCTTTTGGATTTACTTCTTTCATTCTATCGTTCATTTTAAATTAAATAAGCGCAAAGGTAAGTCGGCTATCAAACTACGGATAGAATAAAAGAGACATTATGTAGGGTCGTTAAACAAATCGGAATAAGGTTTGCATACATTTAGCAACGATAAGGGGGTATAACCGCTGAATCGTCTGAACTCCCGAATAAAATGCGACTGGTCGGCGTAACCGCATTGATATGCCAACTGCGCCTGATTTGTATCTTCCGAGCAATGCTGTAACAGTTTCAATGATTTCTGGAAACGGACTATCCTTGCATATTCTTTGGGATTCGCACCTACCAGTTCATTAAACAGACGTTCAAATTGTTTTTTGCCTAAACAGGCAACGGAAGCCAGTTCTATAACAGAGGTAGCTGGCATTACGAACAGTCGTTTTATTGCAGCGGTTATTCTTTTGATGTTGTATTCTGTTTTTAAGGTCAATGCACCTGCTATTTGGGATAACAGCCATTGTTCTATTGCGCTAATACATAAACTTGTATTTTCGCAGTCAAAGATTTGTGTAGCCAGTCGTTTCAAATGCTTGTTTTCAAGGTCATAACCGGAAACCTCTTGATTGTGCAATAAGGATATGGGCAAATTCAAGAAGGCTTTTAGGGTGTATGGCTGAAATACAACAACTATCATTTCTACGTTACCATTCGCATATAAATGTGAATGATAATTTACCTGACCGCTAACGGTAAATTCTGATTGAGAGATTCCCAGTTCCGGGATATAAAGCGGTGTTTGTTTATGGAAAATAATTTGAGGACAACCAATAGGAAAAGTAAGGGTATTCAGCGGTTGATTGCTTTTGAATACCCAATAATACCTGACGTAAGGTTGTAACTCCTTGCAAGGCTTGTAGAATCTGAAATCCTCTTGAATCATTGTGCAAAAGTACAATATCTAAGGCTATTATCATAAAGGCTGTAACTATTTTATTTTTCGTCCATTCTCTTGGCAAGACATTCTTCCAGTTTTTTGAGATATGCAGTTTGGTCTTTACGTTCTTTCATGGCAATATAGGCATCATAATAGCCGCCTAAATCTATATTGAATACGGCACTGAGGTATTCCATAAACTCCTTAATCTCTATATTCCCGTGATTTATATCACCGGAAGATACAAGGGCATACCCCAATTCTATCAAGGCATTCTTTTTACCAGTGAAACGAATTGGAGTCTTTGTTGTAACGCTTTGTTTTTCCTCTATGTAACTGTCGCATTCAAGTTTTTGCAATTTCTTGTTCAGATAAATGCGTAGCATTTCATTGGCAAGTATTTTTGCGACTTTATAATCATATCCGGTTGAAAAGTTTGGGTCTTTGTCAAATTGTGCGCTGTCTGTGCATAACCGAAAATCAACTTTTCCACGCAAGAAATAAAGTTCGTCATGTACCGTAGAATGTGAACGATAATACTGATAAAAATCCAAATTGCGATTAAAGAAATATGTCAGGCTATCCAACTCCTTGTTTAAATACAGTCTAATCACATCATTACTTCCAGTAGGACATTGTACTTCAATGCGGTATATTTTATGAAAATACAACAACCGCCCTAACAATTCCGGTTTTTGGTTTTTGAAGAAATATATTTCTTCCTCTTTTGACGGGAATACATAGGTTTGCAAATCGTTTCGTAAATCGGATAAAATACCCTGTAAACGATGTACCATAGCAAGAGAAACTGGAATAATATCATAGCCGTAAAGGTCGATTTCATCTATCTCTAAATCTATTTCCGACAAGATATTAGCCAGTTTCTTTTTCATAATCATGGTTCTCTTACAAGGACTTAATACTATCCCTGTATTGTTTTAATTCGTGTTCACTAATTTGCCTTATTGCCAAATCCAACTCGTTAAGTATTCTCACCTTATCATTTGGTATCATCCCTACAAACGGGATGGTATTTGATACGGTATTACCTAATAATGTTGTTTCTATATTCAAGTTTGAGATAAATGTCTTCAATTCCAACAATCTCTCATGTTCTGTTGCTTCCACATATTCCCCATTTTGTATTTCCTGATATAGTTTTGATTCGGGAAATACAGTTAATGACACGAAGTTGATAGTGAACGGATGGAGCTGGTTAAACACCGTAGCTGTATTGATAGCGTTTTGTTGCCCCTTATTTTTGCCAGCAAGACCTGTCAGATACACAAAATTGTACCTGATATTAGCTTCTTCCAATTTTTTACATTGTTCGAGAATATCATTGGCTGTATAACCCTTATCCATTCTTGCAAGTGTTTCGTCATCTCCGGATTCTGTGCCAATGCTGATACTGTCAAAACCTAAATGACGCAAATTTCTCAATTCTTCTACTGTTTTAGGCTTTATATCTGAAATTCTTGCAAACATACCGATGCTTTCGCAATGTCTGAGATACTTTCTAATTAACAGTCCTAAATCCAATAGTCTATTATAACTTAATGCAAAAGGATTGGCTCCGGTTAAAAAGACACGCCTTGCCCTTGGTTGATACTGCTGTATTACCTTCAAATCTTCTTCGACCTCGGTTATAGGTGATAGGCGGAATTTTGTGCCATGATACAAACTGCAAAATTTGCATTTATTATGTGTACATCCGGCTGTTACTTGTAAGAGTTGAGAACTTGCCTCATAAGGAGGTCTCCAAACCTGACCTGTAAAATGTAATAGTTCCATATATTATAATTAAGCATTAAAAATCGGTTATTTTCTATACTTTTGCATTGCAAAGTTAGGATGTTGCTTTTGAAAAAAGAAGAACTATACTATCTGTCAGCCACTTACGTTTAGGTTAGTGTTTCTCAATATCAGTAACATTAAAGATGAAAAAAATGAGAAAAAAATTGGATTATGATTTTTGTTCAGCATCTCCAATACTGGAATGGCTGGGTGATAAGTGGGCTTTAGTGGTTTTATTGAAGTTACATGAAACAGGGGTAGTGCGTTTCAATGAATTATATAAAACGATTCCTTCCATTTCGGAAAAAATGCTTTCTTCCGTTTTACGCTCACTGGTAACAGACGGATTAGTAAATAGGAAAATATATCCATCTGTACCACCCAAAGTAGAATATTATGTATCAGAGTTCGGTGAAACTTTAATTCCTCATTTGGAGCAATTAAAACAATGGGGACAAGAGAATTTTGATACGATAATGAAAAATAGACAGAAAAATAAATATTAGTGCAAGGTGCAAGTATATATCTATATATATAGCTTGCACCTTGCACTAACCCCAGAATATTTATTTTCAGTGATTTGCGTATTTCAAAATAAAGTCGTATCTTTGAACTCAAGATAAAGGCAGACACTATCCCGACAAGGGAAGCCAATAGTTCTTTCAAAAAAGTGTCCAATTCGTACCCCCTTAAAGGTAGTGGTATGCTAAAATATTGATTTTAAGATTTGTATTTCGCTGGGTTCATAGCCCAGGCGGATCACTCAGAAAAAGGCGATTATCTTGAAAAAGGTAATCGCTTTTTTCATATTTGCACAAATGGTACCTGATGAGGTGACTGCTTTATGTAGACCATCCTAATGGGAATCAGTATAAAAAAGGCTTTCAGAATTTCTGAAAGCCTTTTTTTTAGTTATCCTCTTTATTTCTTCCGTTCTTTCCACAAACGTGTCATGTCTTCTAGGGTTTTACCTTTTGTTTCCGGTACTAATTTCCATACAAAGATAGCTGCAATGATGCAGATAGCTCCATAGAGCCCGTACACAAACATGTGGCCAAACTTGTCGCCCATATCACCGGCACTCATGTTATACATGGGCAGGAAGGTAGATGAGACGATGAAATTGAATATCCATTGGAAAGCGACAGCGATGGCTACGGCTGCACCACGAATGGTGTTAGGGAATATTTCGGCGATGAGTACCCAGCAGATGGGGCCCCAGCTGAACATGAATGAAGCACTGTAGACCATGATGCTGATGACGGGTACCATGGGACTGATGCCAGTCACGGCATTGCTGAGGGCTACTCCGAGTGCACCGATGGCCATACCAATGGAACCGTAAATGAGCAGAGGCTTGCGTCCCCACTTTTCTACCGTAAAGACAGCTAACAAAGTGAACAGGATGTTGACAATTCCCATGAATACCGTTTGTACCATCGGATTGCCCATGCCCATGCTTTCGAAAATACGCGGTGCAAAATAAAGTACGGCGTTAATACCTACTGCCTGCTGGAATACACTCAGCATGATACCGATAAAAATAACCATCCAGCCGTAAGTGAACAGTTTTTCTGTCTTTTCATGGGCAGTAGCCTTGATTTCCTGTAGAATCTCTTTTCCTTGTGACAGACCGTTGATACGACTTAATACAAACAGGGCTTTTTCGTCACGACCGGTCATGGCCAGGTAGCGGGGAGTTTCCGGAACGAACAAAACTAAAAGGGTAAACAATCCGGCAGGAACGGCTTCACTGACAAACATCAGTCGCCATCCGGTTTCAATACTCCAGGCAGCAGCTTCCGGATTCATGATGCGGTTGACACCATCCACTATTTCTACTACCGGATTCAGGTGGTCTCCCAAGATGAGGAAGTTGACAAAATAGACTACCAGCTGACCGAAGATGATGGCAAACTGGTTCCAGGAAACTAAGGTACCGCGGATACTGCTCGGGGCGATTTCAGCGATATACATCGGACAGATGGCAGAAGCCAGTCCCACACCTACGCCACCTATGACGCGGTAAAAATTGAACGCCAACAGAAGCGAATAGGAGGGTTCCCCGTACGGAAATATCAAAAATTCCGGATAGTATGAGCCTAAAGCAGATAAAAAGAACATGATGCCGGCTATCAGCAAAGAAAGCTTTCTTCCGAAACGGGAAGCAAAAAATCCTGATAAAGCACTACCGATAATACAGCCTAAAAGGGCGCTCGAAGAAGTGATGCCGTGCCAGGTATCTGTATAGATGAAATCGTCTGCTCCCATGAAGAAAGCCTGAAGACCCTTTTCCGCTCCTGAAATAACAGCGGTATCGTAGCCGAACAACAATCCTCCTAAAACGGCTACCAGTACGATGGAAAACAGATAACTTCTGCTTCCTTTTTCTGTGTAATTCATGATAATAGGTTTTTTATGGAAAATAAAAACCGGCATACCCGGTCGGGAAAGAGACTTTCGCCGACGGGCATACCGGTCGGATACTGATAAATCAGCGTATTAGCAATACATATTTACAATAGCCTCATACAGTTCTTGTTTTCCACTGGTCTGTTTCGGTTCACCTACAGTCTTCGCGTATGCTACTACATCTTCCAGTGTCAGCTTGCCTTCTTCAAATTCTTTACCTTTTCCGTTGTCGAATGAAGCGTAGCGGTCAGCCAGCATTTTCTTGTAAGGAGATTCTTCCAGCAGACGTGCTGCATTTTCCAAAGCACGTGCCATAGCATCCATACCAGCGATGTGAGCGATGAAGATGTCTTCCAGGTCAGTAGAGTTACGACGAGTCTTCGCATCGAAGTTTGTACCACCATTGCCCAGACCACCACCACGGATAATCTGCATCATAGCCTGAATCAGTTCATAGTTGTCGATAGGGAACTGGTCAGTATCCCATCCGTTCTGGTAGTCACCACGGTTAGCGTCGATAGAACCCAGCATGTTGTTGTCTACAGCTACTGCCAGTTCGTGTTCAAATGTGTGACCAGCCAGAGTAGCGTGGTTTACTTCGATATTTACTTTGAAGTCCTTGTCCAGACCGTGTGCTTTCAGGAAGCCGATAACAGTTTCAGTATCTACGTCGTACTGGTGCTTGCTTGGTTCCATCGGTTTCGGTTCAATCAGGAAAGTACCCTGGAAACCTTTGCTGCGTGCATAGTCACGAGCCAGTTTCAACATCTGAGCCAAGTGTTCTTTTTCACGTTTCTGGTCAGTGTTCAGCAGTGACATGTAACCTTCACGGCCACCCCAGAATACGTAGTTTGTACCACCCAGTTCGATAGTAGCATCGATAGCGTTCTTAATCTGTACGGCAGCACGAGCTACTACATCAAAGTCAGGGTTAGTAGCTGCACCGTTCATATAACGTGCATGACCGAATACGTTAGCAGTACCCCACAACAGTTTGATACCAGTTTCAGCCTGTTTCTGTTTCAGGTAAGCTACTACTTCTTTCAAGTTAGCTTCGTATTCTTCGATAGTAGCTGCTTCGTCGCACAAGTCTACATCGTGGAAGCAGTAGTATTCGATACCGATTTTCTGCATGAATTCAAAACCTGCATCTACTTTATCTTTTGCAGCCTGTACTTTGTCAGGATTTCCTTTCCATGGGAAGCTCTTTGTTCCGCCACCGAACTGGTCGCCACCTTCAGCGCACAATGTGTGCCACCATGCCATAGCGAATTTCAACCATTCTTTCATCGGTTTGCCCAGGATGACTTTTTCTGCATCATAATAACGGAAAGCCATCGGATTCTTGCTTTCTACACCTTCAAATTTGATTTTTCCAATACCCGGAAAGTACTCTTTTGTTGCCATAATATCTTTGTTTTATAAGTTAATGAATTGTTATATTTAATTGTTTGTTGATTTTTCGAGACATTCTTTCCAACGTGCGTATGCGTCGGCGTATGCCGCTTCGTCGGCTGCCTTCGGTTCGATGACAGCCAGTTTGTCGAGAGTAGCAAAAGCTTCCACATTGTCGCGGTAGATACCTGCACCCATTCCGGCTCCCTTGGCAGCTCCTACTGAACCGTCGGTGTCATAGAGTTCGATGGTAGCACCTGTGACTCCGGCCAGTGTGTCACGGAACAGCGGACTCAGGAACATGTTGGCATGTCCGGCGTGAATCTTCTGTACATCCATTCCCATGCCCTTCATGATGTCGATACCGTAACGGAAAGAGAATACGATGCCTTCCTGAGCGGCACGAAGCAGGTGACTGCGGTTATGCAGGTTGAAGTTGACACCCTGAATAGAACATCCGGTTTCCTGATTCTGCAACATACGTTCAGCTCCGTTACCAAACGGAAGGATGCTGATGCCGGCAGCACCGATAGGTGCCTGAGCGGCAACCTCGTTCATTTCTGCATAGCTGAGGTCGGAAGCCAATGTGCGTTTCATCCACGAATTGAGAATACCCGTACCGTTGATGCAGAGCAATACGCCCAGACGAGTCTGTGAAGCAGTGTGGTTGACGTGTGCAAATGTGTTGACGCGTGACTTCGGATCGTAGTTAACACTACCGTTCACTCCGTATACTACTCCGGAAGTTCCAGCTGTAGAAGCAATTTCACCCGGATTGAATACATTCAGAGAAAGAGCGTTGTTCGGCTGGTCACCGGCGCGGTAAGTTACCGGAGTACCGGCTTTCAGTCCTAACTCGGCAGCTACTTTTTCCGTTACTTTACCCTGTTCTGAGAAAGTCGGACGGATGTCAGCCAGCAAGGATGCGTCAATACCGTAATAATCCAGCAAGAAATCAGCTACCTTGTTTTCCTTGAAATCCCAGAACATACCTTCCGACAATCCGGAAACTGTCGTGCAGATTTCTCCTGTCAGTCGCATGGCGATATAGTCACCCGGAAGCATCACCTTATAGATACGTTCATAAACCTCCGGTTCGTTTTCCTTTACCCAAGCCAGTTTGGAAGCCGTGAAGTTGCCCGGTGAGTTCAACAAATGTGACAAGCACTGCGCTTCTCCCAATGTCTGAAATGCTTTCTGACCGTAAGGTACAGCTCTGGAGTCACACCATATAATAGAGGGGCGGAGTACCTGCTGGTTCTTGTCCACGCAGACCAGACCGTGCATCTGATAAGAAATACCGATAGCCTTGATTTCTTCTGCTTTTGCACCAGAAGCAGTGAGAACGGCTTCTGTAGCCAGTTTCAAATTATCCCACCAGCTCTGCGGGTCCTGTTCAGCCCATCCCTGTTTGACAGCGAGGATAGGCGCTTCTGTTTTCGGGAAAAAGGCAGATGCGGCACATTTTCCGCTTTCTACATTGACCAGACTCGCCTTTACTGACGAGCTTCCTATGTCATAACCTAATACGTACATCGTTATATAGTCTTTTAAAATTATCTTCTTGTTTTGTTGTAGATTTTCCGGTCAAACCGGTAATACCTTGCGGCCCGGTGAGATACTCCCTGTTCGTATTCTTCCGTCGGTACGATGTATTCCATCATGGAAATCTTCTTATGGAAGTTGCGTACATCCAATGCCTTGCCGTAAATCACCTCATACAGCATTCGCAGTTGCAGAGCGGTAAACTTCCGAGGAAGCAGTTCGAAGATGCACGACGGGTTGAATTCGATGTGCTGCCGGATAAACTTCATGGCTTCTGCAATAATCAGATTGTGATCGAATGCCAGGTCCTTCACTTCTTCCAGTGCCACCCATTCTGCCTTGTATTCATCCAAGTTCTTGTTGAGGGTCTTATCTATTTTTACCATGGCAAAGTAGGCGATGGTCACGATTCGTTCCACTTTGGCCTTTTCGGCTCTTTCCAGCCAGTGAACATCTTTGGGATTCTTGGTACGGTCCTTTGAACCGAACGCCTTGAACTGCATCAGGTCTACGTTCTTGAGTCCAGTCAAATCACGAAGCACTCGTTTGGCTGCATCATCCAAGTCTTCATCCATATAGATAAGGCTTCCGGGGAGTTTCATATCATGGAAAACTTCTCCACTTTCTTCCCCCATTCTTTTTACGAGCAACACCTTTAGTTTCTCTCCATCGAATCCGATGACCACGCAGTCTACTGAGATGTGATTATTGGCTAATTGTTCAGTGTATTCCATAAGCATTTTTCTGTCTACACCGCAAAGGACGTTTTTTTTATTGATATATGCAATAGGGCTTTTGTTGGTTGTAAAACCTTATTGTTCAATAGGGTAAATATCTTATTTGATACGATATCGTGATGTGATGTTTTTGTAGTTCATACAATATGTATAAAAGGTAATTTTCCGTGCAGGCTTATTGGTAAAAGTACAACAACCCGAAAAATCGAATTTTCAATGTCTTACGTGAGGAATAGGAAAAGTCTCCTGCAAGGGGCTTATTGTATTTTATGTTTATGTTGAAATCTCAGTGCCTTATTTTGAGTAAAGAAGGGGATAGTGGTAAGAATCTTTATGTGTTAAAAAAACAAAAGAAGAAAATTTGTATCTTTGCCCTGTGTTTTAAAGGATACATTGTATGGAAAATTCGATGAAACTTATTATGCTGGGTACGGGAAATGCGGCCACCGTAGCCTGCTACAATACCTGTTTTGCCTTGTGCCGGGAGGATAAATACTTTTTAGTGGATGCCGGAGGAGGCAATGGCATTCTGTCGCAGTTGCAGAAAGCGCATATCCCGTTGTCGGGTATTCATGAGATATTTGTGACGCATGCACATACTGACCATATATTGGGTGTGATATGGATGATTCGCATGGTGGCTCAGGCTATTCAGAAAGGAGAGTACCAGGGCGAACTGCGCATATATGGGCATGACAAAGTGGTACAGGTGCTCGACTGGATTTGCCGGATGACTTTACCCAAGAAGATTGTGGCACGCTTAGGAGAAGAGATACTGTTGTGTGAGGTGAAGAGCGGAGAAAAATTTCAGGCCATCGGCCTGGAAGTGGAATGCTTTGACATTGCCTCTACGAAGGAGAAACAGTTTGGTTTCCGTACGTGTCTTCCCGACGGACAATCGCTGGTTTGTCTGGGTGATGAACCCTATAATGCATGCAACCGGATGTATGTGGAAGGAGCCGACTGGCTGTTGTGTGAGGCGTTCTGCTTGTATGAAGACCGGGAGCGGTTTAAACCCTACGAGAAGCATCATAGCACGGCTTTGGATGCCGGACGGTTAGCAGCTCAGCTTGGAGTGAAGAATCTGCTGCTGTATCATACGGAAGACAAGACGCTGGTTACCCGTAAAGAGCGCTATACGGCAGAAGCAGCTTTGCAGTTTAACGGTAAGGTCTATGTGCCGGAAGATTTGGAGGAAATTTTACTACGGAGTAATGAATGAATTACTACGTAGTAGTCGGTCTGTTACTACGAGGTAACGGAGGAATTACTACGTAGTAGTTTAAAGGGTATTTGAAGAGGTTTTAAATGAAATAAGAAAGGCGTTCCGATTGTGTGGACGGAACGCCTTTCTTTATGAAAAGATATATTTTCTCTTACTTCATTACCTTGACAAAATAGGTGAGGGTCGGTAAGTGGTCGCTGAATCCATTCTGGAATGTAGTACCCGAGAATGTACGAAGTGGATACCCTTTGTATTTCCCTTCCTTTTGAAGCAGGAATGGACGGTTGAATACTTCGCTCTTCCAGAATTTCAATGTACTGCGGTCTTTGCCAATCAGGTTGCCTGATATAATCTGCTGGTCGAACAAATTCCATTGGTTCTGGTAGCAGAGAGAACCGATACCCTGATCGTACAATTTCCAGGTAGCATTGTAATATCCGTCAGGTTTTACCTCTTTAATATTCTTTTTAGCACCCAGTACCTCGCTACAGCTCTTGTTGAACGGGTCATCATTCAAGTCACCCACAATGAGCACTTTTGCTTCCGGGTTCTGTGCATGGATAGAATCGCCAATGTGTTTTACGATGCTGGCAGCAAATTCTCTCAGCGGAGAAGAAGCGGAACCACCGTAGCGTGAAGGCCAGTGATTTACAATCAGGTGAAACGGTTCCCCGGCCAGTATACCACTAACCAGCAGAATGTCGCGGGTTTTATAGTGCGGCATATCCGGCTTGTTGAAAGGATAGGTTCTGGCATCAATCAGCTTGAACAGTTTCGGGTTGTACAAGGCCGCTACATCAATACCTCTGTGGTCGGGTGATTCAAAATGTACGATTTCATATCCCGTTCCACTGATGGGAGCAGTTTTTGTCAGGTCTTCCAAAACTTTCCGGTTTTCCACTTCCGAGATACCGATGATAGCAGGGCCTGCCGGACAATAATCTCTTCCCAATTGTGAGATTACCTTGGCAATATTCTGTAACTTTTGTTCATACTTGGTCTGAGTCCATTCATACTTTCCTTCCGGAGTGAAATCATCATCCCCTTCGTTGTTAGGGTCGTCCACCGTATCCCAAAGGTTTTCTAAATTATAGAATGCGGCTGCATAAACACCCAGTCTGTCTTGTGCAAACAGACTGGTGGTATATACACAAGTAATGAACAAAGTGAAAATAAGCAATCGTTTATTCATAACTTTTATGGTTTGATGTGTGCATTAATTGCTTGGAGTGGGTTCAATGGTTGTACCTCCGTCACCACCGGTGCTGCCACTTCCACTTCCTGGAACATAGAGTTTGACGCTGTATAAGCGTAAACCATAAGTGTTTTCTGAGGTTGTACAATAGAACTCTAAAGTTGTATTGTCGGATATTGTTACATTTTCAATCGTCATTTTGAAAGGAGTATTTCCTTGTTGAGCATCACCGGTAACTTCTTTGCTTGGAATACTTAATTCTTGTCCATTGCATTTTACTCTCAAGGTTTTTAAATCTTGTTTTTCTCCTGCTTTGTATACATTGGAGCCTACTTGATATTCTAAAGTAGCAGATGTATTACCTTGTGCATTGATATTTTTGATAGCAATTGCTACATCTTTTGTTCCAGGGAACCATACATTCGTAAGATTACTTACAATACGTACAGATGCTTTTTCTTCAGATGTGTTCTCAAACATGCTGGCAGGATTATCAAATCCAGTATAATCACTGAAATATGGCCAGTAATTTCCACTCTTTTCAGGAGTTCCAAAAGATTCTTGGAATAAAACAGTTTCACCACTCGGGGTTTCTCCGCCTTCATTTCCACCTTCTTCTTCATTGCTTCCGGTAAAGTCGCTTACGTCATTAGCAGTACGTAAAGTAAGCTGCCAAGTACCTCTGAATCTTCCTAAGATACCTGTTACATTACCTTTTCCTTCTGGAAGTTTATTACCTGCAAAGCTGGCATAATTGCTGGTACGAATCATGATAGTATTTCCATGACTGTCGGTAATGTTTTCTTCACCATAACCATCTTCTGGAGCAAAGATACCCTTACCACCGTTCTGGAAAGTAACTCCGGTAAATTGCACTAATTTGAATTTATAGTTATCGGGAGCAGCGTTGATGGTACTGATGTCATCAATTACAACAGGCTTGGCATTTTCTGGATTAGCCCATCCGTCTTTGCTGACATGTTTTTCGAAATCTTCCCACGGTGTACGATACAAGTATCCTTCCGGATGTCCTAATTGCTGTTCGTCTCCATATACGGAAATGCTCAATCCGTTCAGGTCTACATATACAGTCTGGCCTACCGGATAATAGTTGTACACACTGCTTTGGTCTACTTCCATTTCAATGGCACCCGTTTCATCCTGCAAGTAGATTTTCTTGAAGATGTTTCCTGATTCATCGTTACCTGTGATGACGGCTTTGAGTACCTGGTCTTGCGTGATGATGATAGGAACGTCCTGAGTAGCTGCTGCATTTTGTGTACGCAATTCTGAAATCGTGATATTGGCTGCCGGACCTGTGTATTCAGGTTCTGTCAAGAGAGGAGCATCATAGTCTCGTTCACAAGCAAAGAGAGCGAGTGAGGCAATGAGTGGCAGACTGATATTTCTTAAAAGTTTCATATATTCTGAGTTTTATGTAGGTTAATGATTAAAAACGGTAGCTCACATTCAGGAAGCAGTTGATGCCCTGCATGTAGTAGTATTTTCCTCCAAAGCGTTCCGGATGGTCAAGGTCAAATCGTCCCTGTTCGTATCCTCCGGTACAAATGTCTTTCTTGTTCAATACATTGTTCAGAGAAAGATTGAAGTTGATAGATTGTCTTCCAGGCAAGTAGAAAATTTTTCCGATAGACAAGTCTAATGTATAGGCTGCCGGGAAACGTTCTTGTGTGGTCAACTGCTTGAAGGCATCGTAATACTGGTTATACGGAGTTACTTCTGTGTAGCTTGAAGCCAGACGGCGGAGGGGAGCAGCTTCGATGTAGTTGCGTGCAAATCCGTTCAGGTTGGCTCCCAGGAACCAGTATTTGATGAAGTAACGGATTCCGAATGTACCGGCAATCTGTGGAACTCCACCTACGTAAACATCCTTCATGTATACTTGTTCTCTTTCTACTATCTTTCCGTTTTCGGAGTTCTTGATACCGTCAGGGTTGTTGCTGTAATAATATTCACCTACGGTTCCTGCCAGGTCAAAGCTCCAATGATCATCCAGTTTGTAGGTCGCTCCCAGCTCAATACCTCTGTGAATGCGGTTTACTCCATACAACACGTGGTTGATGAATGTTCCTTCAATGCCGTCATAGTAGCTGCTGCGTTCCATCTGGTCATAGAAATTAGTCTGGAATACTCCGATACGTCCGGCCAGGTGAGGAGTAGAGAAGATGTAGTTGATGTCGGCAGAGAGAACCCGTCCACTCTTCATGTCATCAATGGTACGGTCTGTGATACGCGGTGATACGTATGCTTCGTTGGGCAACGGAGCTTCACTACCATAACTGATGTTGGCATTAATCATGTGACGTCCGTTGAACTTGTAGGTCAGTCCTCCCTTTACCATTAAGTCTGTGAACTGATGGCGCGCACCTTTACCGAAAGAACTGTCCGGATAACGTCCGTTACGCATTTTACCATCACGCTGGAAGCTGGTATAAGTCAGCTTCATTCCGTAATAGTAATCCCAATAACGTGAATGATACTGATTCACTACCCAGGCATTCAGTGAGTAAATGTTCAGGTTATAGTTGTAACCGAAAATTCCTTCTTCGTATACTTTTCTCTGCGGGCGGTTCAAGTCGTTCTGAATTTTGTCCGGATCACCAGAGAAGTCTTGTTCTGCAAACTTATCAATATCCAGCACATATTCTGCTCCCAGCAGGTCGGCTACGGTCTTGAACTGGCGTGACTGAGTGTAGCGTGCACCGACTCCGGCTGTGATGTCGAAATGACGGCTCATGCGTGCGTTTAAAGTAGAGTTGAATGACGTTTCCAACAAGTCACTGCGACGTTCTTCCAGCATGTAAACAGCTGCTCCGTTACCATTACGAATGTTGTTGGCATTAGCCAGGTAGAGGTCATCCCAGTTGATTTGTGTAAAGCTGGTCTGGTTAGTACGCCACAACTCTTTGTATCTTAGTTGTACCATTTCATCTTCAAAATACGAAGGCAGGTAGCGGTAGTAATCCGGGCGAGGGTCAGGAGCATTGTACCAGTTCAGGGCCGTATTACCGTAGCGGGCATAATGTGCTCCTACACCTGTAGTCAGCGTCATATTATCGTTGATTTTCCAGATGTGCGAAATGATGGCAGTCGGGTCGAATGCCGTAACCACCTTTGCATTTCTTTTCTCTCCGTTCTGGTATCCCCAGTTCGGGTTGTAAAGGTAGTTTCCTGTCAGTTCATACACTTCGCGGTAAGAACTACCTTGCTGTCCACGCTGTACCGGTGATACGAAAGCTACCATTGACAGGCTATGTTCTCCTCCTTTCCATTGCTTTTCAGCAGAGAAGGCGAAAGAAACGTTCTTGTAGAAAGTTCCGTCGATGTTACCTTCATTCGAATAGCGTCCACCAATAGAGGTGGTGAATGCCCATCCGTTGTCCTTCAGTCCGGTAGAGTAGGTAAACATGCCACGGAGATAATAGTTTCGGTTGGTATAGCTTAAGGTTAACTTTCCTCCAGGTGTATAGCTGCTGGCACGCATATTGATGTTTTCCGTACCTCCCAACTCACCAAAAGTAAAGGACGAAGGAGCTGTGAAGTTGGTGACATCACCGTTACGTGTCATATCGTTCAGTGCGCCTACTGCTGCATAGTTGAATACACCTCTGTTCTGGTCGTTGAATTCCACGCCATTGATGTATTTAACCTCCTGTGTGCTGTTGTATCCACGTGGAGAGAAGCGTGCGGGTGAAAGCTGATAGGCAGCTTTATTCAGGAAAATATCATTTGACAGAATCACGGTAGAGCTGACGTCCTGTCCGGAGGTTTCTACGTCGTCATCCACCATGCCGGCATCGATGATGCCAATCATAGACACGTCTTCGTTTGCGTTAAGTTCAGTTACTCGGATAGGTTTTAGTTCAGTTACGCCTAAGTTTTCTACTTCAATGGAGACACTCTTGGGCGTAATCATTACGGAGTTAAGCTGAATGACGTAAGTTCCCGGCTGAATATTTCGGATGGTGAAGTTTCCGTCCGCGTCGGTTGTGACTTGGCGATTCAGTTCTGTCACCGTCACAATTACACCTGGAATAGGGTCATTGCTTACTGCTCCGATCACACTTCCTTTCACGCTTACATTTCCTTGTGCAAAGACAAGGCAAGGAAGGAAGAATGCCATGAAGAACAGTAATTTGTGTTTCATAAAAAATAATTATTAGTTTAGTGTTATTTTATAGGGGGTGAAAGAGAACATGAAAAAGTTTTATAGAGCTTTTTCATGTTCTCTTGTATTTCTTATAGAATGTATTTAAGCTTATTCCATAGTATGAGAGCCTAATCCATCTATCGTTTCTTTAGGATATTCATCCCATTGTGCTGGGTCGTATGTAGCTGAAGGTGCAGTTATTGTTGACTTACGACGGAATGTCTTATCAACTCCGAAAGGTGTATTGTCAACTCCGAAATAGTCAATGATGTTATCTCCTTTGTATAATATTACGGGGTCATTCCCGTTAAAGTTGATTACTTCGTCGCTGATTACTTCTGCTGCTCCGGTATAAATTGTAGCTTTAGAATGTTTATATACAATAACCATCTTTGCAGCTAATGTACCAGTAAGTGCAATTTCCTTTATTCCTGCATCGTTTCCATTATCTGCAGAACCAGAATAGCTATGCATAGCAAGTTTGTAGCTAGATAAATCTATATCTTGATTTGTGGGATTATATATTTCAATGTATTTATTGAAGGAACCTCCTTCCAGATATTCAGAAATGAATAAGTCTGCATTTCCCGGTTCAGGTTCCGGCTCTGGATCAACAGTTCCTCCTCCTTCTCCATTGGCAACGACTTTTACTTTCGTTATTTGCCATCCTAAAGCATTTGTGGTCGTACTCTTATAATGGAATGCGAATTGCATTTTCTTACCAGCATAAGCTGATAAATCGATTGTATTAGAAACATAAGTCCATGTACTTCCGTCATTGAAATTTGGAATTACGATAGGCGTCCAATCTCCATTTTCCTCTTTAACTTCTAAGGTTAACTCACTTTCGTGATTATCGGCTTTTTTATAATGGTTATAAGCATGATCAAATGTTAAAGTAGCAGTTGTTGCTGTAGTTAAATCGAGAGTGGGGGAAACCAAACGACTATCTGCTTCTCTTGCAGCGTCATTAATAAATGCCCCGGCCTTTATGTAAGTTGTTTCTTGGTATTTACCTTCTTTCCAAACATAACTTCCTCCTTCAGGGAGTGTAATGTTTTCGGTTGTGAATTGTCCCATTCCAGTTGCGAATGATTCATCCAATACCACAGTTTCTCCACCTGGTTGAGTTCCACCATCGAAATCAACATTAATATCTCCACCTGGTTTTTCAGTCCAATTGCTGATTGTTGCATTTCCTACTGTAACAACCGGTTTCCCATTGTTGATGGATAGTTTTGCATTAAAGCTTACATTTGTTCCTTTTTCAAAAATACTTGCGTCACTAATTGTATGAGTGAATGATTGACCGTTGAGGTTAAAAGTCAGGTTGAGTGACGTCTGGTCGGTGCTTGCAGCTGTTGGGAGAATGATGGCTGTAGCCGTAGCTGTTGTACCTTGTGCATCTATGTACATCGCTACATCTTTGTTGTTGGTTCCTGCTGTAGCAGTCAGTGTTCCGTTAGCCAAGTTAAATTCACCTTCTGTGCTGATACCCTTAATGTTTACACCCAATCCGTTAAGAGTTTCAATTGTTTCATCTTTGGTTACATTCAGGGTGACTTTAGTCAGTTGGTGTGTAAATCCCAGACTAATAGTGGTGGCAGTAGTTGCTGCTACTCCTTTAGTACCGTTAGAATAAATCAAGTCGATAGCAGCCGGATTGCTCTGGTCAGATACATTCACCGCAAGCTTATTGCCACTTACGCTCGTGGTATAAGGATAGTATGCAATGAAGTCTACACTTCCACTTTCCGGAAGGTAGATGCCATTGCCCGAAGCTGCTGTCAGCGTACCGTTGGTTTGTGCAATGTACTTTTTGTTTTGTGCCGTTGCCGTTTCAATACCGCTTCCCGCATTCATCATGTAGATACCTACTTCGTCGTTGGCGTTCCAAGCGTTACCTGACACTCTTGACTGGATGGCAGAGGTAAATACGATGCCTTCACTTCCGTACCATTCGCTGTTGTCGTCATTGTTTGTACAACTCATTAGAGCTAGGGTTGATAATGCCCCCATGTACAGTAGATTCGAGATTTTCATACTAATTTATTTTTGAAAATGTGATTATTCTATTACCAGGCTGTCTTCTGGCTTTTAATGCTTTCTGTAATTTCCGGTCTGTCAGGGAAGAATGTAAATCCGGTTAGTTCTTCCAGTTCTTTAACGGACAGTATCCCCACATTGTAATCTCTATGGCTATAAGAAACGTTGTCTAGCTTGTAGGCTACAGTTTGGAATTGTCCGCTTACTTTTCTTGCTAATACCTTGAAGTAATATTTGGGAATTGCTATATTTTTGCCGTCATTATCTTGGGCATATTTAATTGTTTTGTCTGCAGCCGTAGTTGGCATGGCACCTGTTATGACGAATAAAGTGTCGGTGGCGCTATACCATTTTCTGACAGCATCTTCTAAATCGGCCCAAATAGTTTGATTCATTTTCTGTCCTATTTGAGGAGTCATATTGGTGTAGTAAAAAGTTTGGGCGTTGATTGAGTATGAACGTGTTCGATCGCCACTCGGTATCTGATGTCCTCTGTCATATCCGTTAATACCTCCGGATAGGTTAGGTTGTAGATTTGTTGCCAGTTTATCATCATATCCCCATTCGCCTGTGCGTCCACTATCTCCTATGTACCAGCTGCACAGAGGGTATGCAACCCAATATGCCATTTTTAGATTCGTATCGTAAAGCATGCTGTAATTACGGATTTTAACACCATTCAGTGTACTGCTTTTATATGTTTCTCCTGTGTAATGAATAATATATTGAAGGTTGGGTTGTGCCAACTGTGACTCTGTAATCAATGGAGTTTCTGTCCATCGTGTATATTTAGCTTGAGGGTCGGTCGTAATTTCTCCTCCCTGGTAATTCACATTTACATTATATATATATTTGTAGCCTTGCTCAATGCTTCCAGCAATCTCAGTCTCAATTTCTTTGCTCTGTCCGTTCAGTTCCAGTTTGATTTTCAGTTTTCCGCTCAAGTCTTGAGGCAACAGAATGGCTTCTGCTTGTGTGGCTTCCTCATTTATAAATAAGGAAAAGGTTGTAGCTTCACCGGAAGGAGTAATGGTACCGTCAGAAAGATTGGCTGTACCTTTTACTTGCAGTCCGCTGATAGAAGCTTTGATTCCTTTCAGGGAACTTCCAGAAGTAGATTTCAAGTTCAGCACCAATTTAGCCAGCAGATGCTTGAATTGCAGGTTACCTTGTGTAGGCCCCAATTCACGGTTTGTCAAATTCACTGCTGTCATCAGGTCGATGGCACTTTGTGCGGTCTGATTGCTTAAATCAATGGGATAGTTAGTATGGTCACTGATTGCTTCACTATAAGGATAATATGCAATGAAGTCGACCGTAATCTTGCCTTCCGGATAGTATATGGGACTATTTTGGCTTACGAAATAGCCGTCTCCTTTAGAAGTTACATAAGGAATGTTTGTAGCCAGTACATTTTTATCACTATTGGCTAGCATAAATACACCAATTACGTCATTGGCTTCCCACGACGTATCGTAAGCTCTGGAATTTTGTGCATCATCTATGATAGAAGAGAATGTGATGCCTTTGTTATTCACTTCATTCTGGATGATGTTTGTTTCGTCATTCTGGCAAGATTGCAGAATACTTAGGGAAAGTACAATCCCTAATAGTGATTTCATTTTCATATTAAGAATAGTTTATTTTATGTTTTTAATTCATTCAGAATTATATTTTGCTTATATTTTATTCGGGTTAATAAAGTACAAGAAAGTTTGTTTCTTGAATTTAGGCTTTAATTTAAGATATTTTCTTGGAATAATAAAATATTTATACGGTTATTTTTCAAAAAAATATCAAACATGGCCTGGTTGCGTGAAGATTTTACAATCGAGTGAAATTCTTGTGAAAAATTGAAAGAAAAATAAAAAAAGAGGTATCCATGGGTGAATGGATACCTCTTGTGGTAATAAAATTAGTTTGAGTAAGCTGTTTTTATTCTTTTTCTTTCAAGCTTTCATCAATGTCCTTGATTTTCTTCAGCACCAGTTCCATGTCTTTCTTCAGGCGCTCAATCTTGCGGGTGATGTCGGCCACCAGTGTATTTCCCTTCTTGGAAGAAGAATTCAGGAAGCCAAGGTTGTTTTCGTAGGTCTGGATGTCGTTTTTCAGTCCTTCGTAAGTGCGAACCAGGCGTTCACGGTCGCGGTAGAGATTTCCTTCCTTGTTTCCGTTAGTGCGTACACTGCTCAGGCGTTTTTCAGTAGCCGACAGGTGCAGGCGGTCGAACAGCTTGTCTACCAATGCATGGAATTCTTTATACAGACGGTCTTTTTCCTTGAAAGGAACGAAGCCGATGGCATTCCATTCTTTCATCAGGGCACGTACTTGTTCGGCGGTTGCATCGTCTGCAGTTCCGGCAGCTTCCAGGGTAGCCATACGCTTAATGACATCTTCTTTCTTTGCCAGGTTTTCCACTTCTTCCGAGCGTTGTGAAGAAGTTGCCTTGTTTTTCCGTTCAAAGAAATAGTCGCAGGCACCGATGAAACGTTTCCATACGGCATCGGAATGCTTTTTGGCAACCGGACCGATGGTCTTCCATTCTTTCTGGAGCTTGGTCAGGATTTCAGCCGTTTCTTTCCAGTCGGTACTTTCTTTCAAGGCTTCAGCTTTTTCGCAGAACGCTTTTTTCTTTTCCAGGTTAGCTGCCATTGTTTCTTTCACAGATTTGAAGAAAGCAGCTTTCCGGCGGAAGAATTCATCGCAGGCAGCGCGGAAACGTTCGAAAATCTTGACGTTCATCTTTTGCGGAGCATAGCCGATGGTTTTCCATTTGGCCTGAAGGGCAAGGATTTCATTGGTCTTGTCTTCCCAGTCGGCAAAAGTAGTGAAGGTGTCATATTCCATACCTTCCACGATTTCGCAAATCACCGTCTTCTGGTCCAGGTTATTTTGTTCTTTTTCTTTCAGTTCTTCAAAATGCTGCTGGTGGCGTTTGTTGACAACCGTAGAGGCAGCCTTGAAACGGCTCCAGATTTCTTCGCGCAGGTCTTTAGCTACCGGACCGATGGCGCGGAATTCCTGATGAAGCTTCTGCAACTGGTGGAAAGCAGAAATTACGTCGGGCTCTTCGGCCAGTTTTTCTGCAGCTTCGCACAAGCGGGTCTTCTGTTCCAGGTTTTTCTTGAAGTCATATTCGCGGAATTCGTTGTTCAGCTTCACCATGTCATAGAATTTTTCGGTGTAAAGCTGGTAAGTCTTCCACAGTTCATTTACTTTCGCTACTGGAATCTGGCCTGTTTCATTCCATTCCTGCTGCAATTTCTTAAATTCGTCGTATATCTTGTTGGTATCTTCCTGCGATTCGGTCAGGAACTTCATTCTTTCCAGGATACCCAGTTTCTTGGTCAGGTTTTCTTCTTTTTCCTGTTCCTGTGCAGCCGCTAAGGCATTTCTCTTCTCCTTGATGGCGTTCATGACAGCTTTGAATTCTTCTTCTGCCGGTTCTGTTTCCGGAGTGAAGTCTTCTGCCTTTCCCCCTTCGTCGATGAAAGCTTTCCGTGCCGCTTCTGATTTTGCTTTTTGTAGTTTGTAGAACGTTTGTTTAAGTGAATCGATTTCCTGCTTGTTGGTCAGGTCGTTTTTCTCGTTGATTTCCTTGAGGCGTTGCACCACTTCTTCCAGTGTCTGTTTGGGAGCGGATGTTTCCTTTTCGGTGTCTTCAACAGTAGGAACCGGTGCTTCAATGGGTTGTTCCATCGGAGTTTCGGTTAATGGGCGGTTGGTTTCATTTACTTCCATCGTATATAGATTTTAAAGAGTATAATATCCTAGTTTTTTCTTTACCATTAGTAATGGTTCTTACAAATTAAAGAAAAAAAATCTGATTTTCATACTTTTTCAGAAAAAAACTATAAGGTAAGAATCATTTTTAGAAATAGAAAGACGAGGAATGTGGCTCAGAAGGGCTTGTAGAGGGGGTGAAAAAAACGCCCTTGCGTTTGAAAGAAAACGCAAAGACGTTTTGATCAAAACGCAAGTGCGTTTGAAGTAAAATGTACTTGCGTTTTACCTCAAACGCACTTGCGTTTTTCTTTAACAAAAATTTAGGATAATAATACGGTGATTCCCATGTACATGAGCATACCGATAATGTCGTTGGTAATGGAGATAAACGGTCCGGTGGCAATGGCCGGATCGATTTTCAGTTTTTCCAGTGTCATGGGCACCAGGGTGCCGAAAATGGAGGCAAACATGACCACGGCAAACAGGCTGATGGATACCGAATAACTGACCGTAGCCGTAGCTCCGAAACGGATGAAGTTGTAGATATACACCAGCATGGAAATAATGGTGGCGTTGATCAGGGCTACAACGGATTCTTTCAGCACCTGCTTGAAAGTGTTTTCGGCGTTCAGCGAGCTGTTGGCCAGACCTTGCACGACCAATGCGGAGGACTGGGTTCCCACGTTTCCTCCCGTTCCACCGATAAGGGGAATGTAAAGCGCCATTTCCGGATGAGCGGCAAAGGTAGAGTCGAAGTTGCCCAGAATCATGGAGTTACCGATTCCACCCAGCATACCGATGAGCAACCACGGAAGGCGCGCGGTGGTCTGGCGGAACACGTTGTCGTCTGTTTCTACGTCCTGTGACAAACCGGATGCCAACTGGTAGTCGCGTTCGGCCTGTTCACGAACCTCGTCCATTACGTCGTCTACGGTGATGCGCCCTACCAGGCGGCCGATGCTGTCGACCACGGGAACGGCCACCAAGTCATACTTTTCAATGGTCTGCACCACCTCTTCAATGGGCGTATCCACATGGACGGAAATCGGGTCCTTCTTCATCACGTGTTTCACCTTGGAAACCGACGGACTGGTAATCATCTTTTTCAGCGGGAATACACCGCGCAGACGCTCGTCGTCGTCTACCACATATACATAATATATTTCGTCCATTTCTTCTGCCTGCAGTCGCATTTCGCGCAGGCATTCGGGCATACTCCAGTTCTCATTCACAATCACCATTTCCGTACCCATCAAACCGCCGGCGGTGTCTTCGTCGTATTTCAGCAAGTCGACGATGTCGCCTGCCTGTTCGATGTCTTCAATGTGTGAAAGCACCTCTTCCTGCTTGTCCTCGTCCATTTCACGGATGATGTCTACGGCATCGTCCGAATCCATGTAGTCGACAAAGCGCTTGGCGATGGTTTCAGGGGGAAGTATTTCGAGGAATTTCTTTCGTGCATCCTCGTCCATTTCAATCAGTACGTCGGCTGCCGTTTCGTTGTCCAGCAGCAGGTAGATGAAGCGGGCATCTTCTGCGTCCAGCTCGTTGCACAGTTCGGCGATATCGGCCGGATGCAGGTCCTTGATGACTTCTTTTAACTGGTCGGAATCTTTCTTCTCGATCAGTTCGGTGACTAATTTAATATCTTCGCTATTCATCTTGTAAACTCCTGATGAGGGTTGTTATCGTAGTCTGTAAGTCTCGTGTGCAGGGTCACTCGGCCTTTGCGGCTGAGGAATTCAAGGCTTCTTCCACCCGGTTGGTCAGGTCGATGAAGTCTTGTACGGAAAGCTGTTCAGGCCGTTTGTTGAAGATAGGGTCGGCACTGAGCGGATTTCCTTTCTCCAGAATCGGAGATATGGAGTTGCGGAGCGTCTTGCGGCGCTGGTTGAATGTCGTCTTGACAATCTGCTTGAACAACTGCTCGTTGCATCCCAACTCCTTGGTCTCGTTGCGGGTCATGCGGATGACGGCGCTCTTCACCTTGGGAGGAGGATTGAACACATGTTCGTGTACGGTGAACAGGTATTCCACGCTGTACCAGGCTTGAATCAGTACGCTCAGAATGCCGTAGGTCTTGTTGCCCGGACGAGCCGCGATGCGTTCGGCCACTTCCTTCTGAATCATGCCCGTGCAGCAGGGAATCAAGTCCTTGTAGTCGAGCATCTTGAAGAATATCTGGCTGGAAATGTTGTAGGGATAGTTGCCGGTCAGTACAAAAGGCTGTCCGTCGAAAAGTTGCCGGAGGTCCATTTTCAGGAAATCCTGCTCGATGATGTGGTCTCCTAATTGCGGAAAATTCTCACGCAGGTAAGCCACCGATTCAAAGTCCAGCTCCACCACCTTGAGCGGGCGGTCTTTTTTCAGCAGGTATTGGGTGAGAACTCCCATTCCGGGACCTACTTCGAGAACGGGAAGGGCCGGGCAGGCGTCTACCGTGTCGGCTATGTCTTGTGCCACTTGCAGGTCTTTCAGGAAGTGTTGTCCTAAAAACTTTTTAGGTTTAACTAATTTCATACCTCAGGTTTTAAATGTTCGTATTATCTTTGTGACTTGCAAAGTTAAACATAAATCTTTATATACAGACTGATTTTGGAACGAACAGGTTTAAAAAAAGTACTAAATAAGGTCTTCCAGATAGCGCTTCCGTTGGTACTCGGAGCGGCTATTCTGCTTTGGACATACCACGATTTTGATTTCCGGCGTGTGTGGAGCGTGCTGGATGGCGGCATGAATTATGGCTGGATGGCCTTTTCGCTGGTGTTTGGTGTGCTGGGGCATCTGTTCCGCGGCTGGCGCTGGAATCTGACATTAGCTCCGTTAGGTGAATATCCCAAGGTGTCGAACAGTGTGTATGCGGTTTTTGTGTCGTACGCGGCCAATCTGGTCGTACCGCGTGTAGGGGAGGTTTCCCGCTGCGGTATCCTGTCGAAGTACGACGGGGTTTCTTTCTCCAAATCGCTGGGTACGGTGGTGACGGAGCGTCTTATCGATACCATCTGTGTGCTGCTGATTACCGTAGTGACGCTGTTGCTCCAGTCGCGTGTGTTTGCGGCATTCTTTGAAAAGACCGGTACGAACATGGGCTTCTTTACGGGCTTGTTTACTTCCACCAACTTTTATATCACCCTCATCTGTCTGTTCGCATTGGGTGTGCTGGCGTTTTTCCTGATTCGCAATTTGACGGTATTTGCGAAAGTGCGTGGCATATTGAACGATGTGTGGGCCGGATGTTTGTCGCTTCGGCATGTAAAACGTCCGTGGCTGTTCGCTTTTTACACCGTGGGCATCTGGGCATGCTATTTCCTGCAATTCTATGTGAGTTTCTATTGCTTTGACTTTTCTGCCTCACTGGGCTGGATGCCCGGACTGGTGATGTTTGTGGTGGGCAGTATCGCAGTGGCCGTTCCTACTCCTAACGGAGCAGGTCCGTGGCACTTTGCGGTCATTACCATGATGATGATGTATGGGGTAGGAAAGGAAGATGCCGGAATATTTGCCCTGCTGGTGCACGGTATTCAAACCTTTTTATTAATTTTGCTAGGTGTTTACGGGCTTGTAGCCTTACCACTTGTAAATAAGAAACGGACCGGGAAGTGAAATTGCTTTTCCGGAATAAAATCAAAAAATATAATATGAACGAAATTCTTTCTTTGGCTCCGCAGAATGTGTGGAAGCATTTCTATTCGTTGACGCAAATTCCTCGTCCGTCTGGACATTTGGAAAAAATTCAGGCTTTCTTGCTGGAATTCGGCAAGCAGGTAGGTGTGGAATCATTTCAGGATGAGGCTGGAAACATAATCTATCGCAAACCGGCCACTCCGGGTATGGAAGACCGGAAGTCTGTCATCCTTCAGGCTCACATGGACATGGTTCCTCAGAAAGACAAACATACACAGCATGATTTTGAAAAGGATCCTATTCCGGTTTATGTAGACGGCGAATGGGTGAAGGCTAAAGGTACCACATTAGGCTCAGACAACGGTATGGGTGTGGCAGCCATCATGGCCATTATGGAAGACAAGACCTTGAAACACGGTCCGCTGACAGCGCTGATTACTGCCGATGAAGAAACCGGTATGTATGGGGCGTTCGGCTTGAAACAGGGTACGGTGGAAGGAGAAATCCTGCTGAACCTGGATTCAGAAGAAGAAGGTGAACTTTATATTGGCTGTGCAGGTGGAGAAGACCTGACAGCTACTTTGGAATATAAGGAAGAAGAAACAGATCCGGAAGACGTAGCACTGAAGGTGACACTGAAGGGATTGCGTGGTGGTCACTCTGGTATTCAGATTGGATGGGGACATGCCAATGCCAACAAGTTGATGGCTCGCTTCATGAACCAGGTGATTGCTTACGATGAGGCTTGTCTGGTGTCGTGGGAAGGTGGAAACATGCGCAACGCCATTCCGCGTGAATGTGAAGTAGTGATTACCGTACCGGCTTCGGAGGTAGAAGATGTGCTGGCATTCGTGGGTGAATGCGAACAGGTATGGCGCGATGAATTCGCGACCATTGAAGACAACATCAGCTTTACGGCAGAACGTGTGGACTTGCCGAAGATGATGGTTCCGGAAGAAATCCGTGATAACCTGGTGGATGCGATTTATGCATGTCCGAATGGAGTAGAACGTTTCATCCCGACTATCCCGGATACAGTGGAAACTTCTTCTAACCTGGCTATCGTAGAAATCGGCAATGGAAAGGCTGCCATTAAGGTATTGACACGCAGCTCTCGCGAATCAATGAAGGATTATCGCAATACGGCTATCGAAAGCTGTTTCTCTATGGCAGGTATGCACGTAGAACGTTCTGGCAGCTATTCAGGATGGGAACCGGATGTAAACTCTCCGATTCTGCATGCCATGAAGGAATCTTATAAGGCACAGTTTGGTGAAACACCGGAAGTGAAAGTGATTCATGCCGGACTGGAATGTGGTATCATCGGTGCGGTTGTACCTGGACTGGATATGATTTCATTTGGTCCTACTTTGCAGTGTCCGCATACACCGGAAGAACGCTGTCATGTGCCGTCAGTGAAGAAGTTCTATGATTTCTTGCTGGCTACACTGGAAAATACACCGAAAAAGTAATATCCGTTAGTGGATAAATAGATACGGAGGCTGTCCGATTCCCGTAAAAGGGAAAGGGGCAGCCTCCGTTTTTTGTTTCGATTTTCTGTGGTTTTACTTCTTTTAATGAAAATCTGTGCAGTAAATCAGGGTTTTGGTTTTATCTTTATAAAGACAACCTTGTAAAACTTAAAATTACGTGAGTTCGACGAATTCAAAACAATGCAAGCTGTGTGTCAACCGTTCGTGAAA
>OJRO01000558.1_pt1 | contig 36391 bp, 29 predicted proteins | sample 1599221 | NCBI WGS metagenome assembly OJRO01 (sample SAMN03922449, study PRJEB24848) | human gut metagenome | isolation source: stool sample | host: Homo sapiens | place: Germany | collected 2009-11
CCGCCCAGCTCCTCAGGATAAGCCAGGCCCATCAGGTCCTGCTCGCCCAGAGCCTCGATGGTCTCGGTGGGGAAGCGGTTGTTCACGTCGATCTCTTCGGCCTTGGGAGCCAGATAGCTCTGGGCCCACTCACGAACGGCACGGCGCAGGGCGATTTGGTCCTCAGTGTATTTGAATTCCATAAGTCATATCCTCCTAAAATTTTGTTTTGTTCGTTTCGTTTTATATGTTCATTTTAATTGCGCACAAAGTGAATTACAGGACCTTCTCCTCTTTCCACTTGGCGATCTGCTCGTCGCTGTAGCCAAAGATGTCGTGGAGCACGGTCTCGTTGTCCTGGCCCACGGCCGGGGCGGGGTGGCAGGGGTCGGCGGGGGTCTCGGACAGCTTCATGGGGTTGCCGGTGATCTTCACCTTGCCCATACCGGGCTGGTCGATCTCCACCAGCATCTTCCGGGCCAGGATGCTGGGGTTCTCGCAGGCCTCGTCCACGGTGCACAGAGGGCCGCAGGGGATGGAGTTGTCCTGCATCATCTTCATCGCCTCGGCGGCGGTGTAGTTGCTGAAGAACTTCTCCAGAATGGCCTTGAGCTCCACATCGTTGGCGGAGCGGTGGGGGTCGGAATCAAACTTGGGGTCCTTGATGAGGTCAGGCTGGCCGATCAGCTCGCACAGCTTGGCGAAGTGATGGTCGCTGGCCACGGCAATGATCACATAGGTGTCCTTGCACATGTAGATGTCGAAGGGGGCGCTGAGGGGATGGCGGGCACCCACACGGGTGGGGTGGATACCGCCGATGGTGTGGCGGACCACGTTGGTCTCCACAAAGGCAAACACGCTGTCCAGCAGGGCCACGTCCACATACTGGCCTTCGCCGGTGCGCTCCCGGTTATACAGGGCCAGCAGGATGCCGGTGACGGCGTACAGGCCGGCACTCACGTCGCCCAGAGAAGCGCCTACCCGGGCGGGAGGGGTATCGGGATAGCCGGTGATGCTCATCATGCCGGACATGCCCTGGGCCACGATGTCATAGGCGGGCAGGTCGCGCATGGGGCTGTCCTGGCCGAAGCCGGAGATGGAGCAGTAGATGATCTTGGGGTTGATCTGCTTCAGATCCTCGTAGGAGAAGCCCAGCTTCTTCATCACGCCGGGCTTGAAGTTCTCCACCACGATGTCGCAGGACTTGACCATATCATAGATCAGGTCCTTGCCCTTTTTCAGGTCGATGGCGATGCCCTTCTTGCCCCGGTTGACCAGGGTGTAGTAGCCGCTCTGCCCATTTTTGAAGGGGCCAAAGATACGGCTGCCGTCGCCCACGCCGGGCTTTTCGATCTTGATGACTTCCGCGCCGAAGTCGGCCAGGTTCATGGTACAGAACGGGCCGGCCAGCACCTGGGTAAAGTCAAGGACTCTCACGCCCTCAAGTGCTTTTTTCACGATATTACCTCCCAAAAGAAAAGTGTTTCGATAAAAGCGTTCCCGTTCCGGCCGGCCGTTTGATCTCGCCCCCCGCCGCATATTTCAGCGGCGGGGAGGCGTTTTCTCACATTCGGCGGGTCATCTGTTCCGATTGGACCGACGCTGTGCAGCGTTTCGGTTAACCGTAGATGATGTGGGCGAACAGGGAGACGATGGGGATAGCGATCACGGTGCGGATCAGGAAGATCACGATCAGCTGGCCAAACTTCAGGCCCATGTCGGCCTTCATCATGGCGTTGGCGCTCTCGGTGAAGAAGATGATCTGCACGGTGGACAGGACGATAACGAAGAAGATAGCCATCTCGCTGATCTGCTGACCGGCGATGGTCATAACAGGCAGAGCGATCTCGGCGCAGCCAACCAGAGTGGCGGGGGCGATGACCGCCGCGTCGGGCATCTGGCACAGCTGCAGATAGGGGATCATGGGCATGCCGATCCACTTGAAGATGGGGGTGTACCAGCACAGGAACAGGGAGATGGTGGCGATGGACATCACGAAGGACACGATCTTCAGTGCAAAGGACAGAACATCGGGGATCGAGGTGATGAACACGGAGTACTGGGTCTTCTTGGCCTTGGTGGTAGCAGCGGCCAGGGCCTTCTTGAAGATGCCCATGGTGTACTTGCCGGGACGGGCCAGCTCGGGAGTCTGGACCACGCCGTTGCGGTACACGTCCTTCTTCCAGCACAGGGGCGGGATGCGGATGACGATGATGGCCAGGATAAAGACAATGATCAGGGAGCACAGCACGGCGGGGCCGTACATATACTCGGTACCGGTGATGGAAACCAGCAGGGCGAAGAAGCCCAGGGACACCACGGAGAAGTTGGTGGAGATACAGCAGGCTTCCTTCTCGGTGTAGACGTTCTCATTGTACAGGCGGTTGGTCAGATAGACACCCACGGCGGGGGCGGCCACGAAGGAGGACAGAGCGTCCACGGCGGCCTGGCCGGGGATCTTGAATACGCGGCGCATGATGGGCTCCATCAGGGTGCCGATGAACTCCAGGATACCAAACTCGATCAGCAGGTTGACCAGCCAGCCGGCGATGGTCACGGTGAACAAGCAGGTGCCGGCCAGGCCGATGGCCATGGGACCGACCTCGGGGTCCATCACTTTCTGAAGGAACGTGGCGTTCAGCGCGCCCTCGGCGGCGCCGGCGCTGATGGTGTGCTCAGAGGTGGGCATTGCGGTAATGGCGATGGCGAAGATCGCGGCCAGATAGAACAGAACACCGTCTACCATGCCGTCCTTCTCGTGGAACTTGGCCAGGGGGCCTTTTTTCGTGACCTTGGCGATGGTGAAGGTGACGGCCAGCGCGATACAGACGATCAGGGTCATCCAGTTTTTCACGCTGCCCAGAGTGGCCTTCAGCCAGTCAATAAAGAGGACCATGGGGGTACCGGTCTTGCCGCCGATGGTGGTGTTGATGAAGAACACCCACACGCCCAAGCCGGAGAAGATCAGGAACTTGATGAAGTTTGCCGGGGTGATGGTGCTGTAGTCAACTTCAACACCGACCTCTTTTGAAAGCTTCTTTTCCAGTTCCTCTGCAGTCATTGCCTTGGTGGTTACGTTCGTGTCTTTGCCTTCCATTTAGAACCTTCCTCCTTCCAAAATTGTGGCTGCGAAACACCGGACACACACAGGTATGCCGGGTGCTGTGCCCCTCATTGGACGCGGCGGTCAGTTCCTCGCTAGATCGTTTTTAGACTAGCGCGCTGAACAAGCAGGAATGAATTACCCCTAGGTCATCTTAAAATGATAAGTATTTGATTGTTCCGGCAGGTGGTGCTGCCACCCCTTCGGGAAGGGCCCGTACAGGCCCCTCCCGAGGGGAGAAACGGTTGCTGAGCTTTTAAGATTCGTACAGGTAACGGATACTTTCTTGCTTGAGAAAGGTCTGGGTTCCCGGTTTTCCGGGGACACTCTCACGCCTCTAGTGCGAACGAACTTTTCTTGGAACAAATCGCCAACATTCAACTCAGGATCAACAAGACGATTATATACCTTGCACCGTCTTTTAAACGTCGAATCATTAGACGTTTTTTAATTCGCTAGAGAGATAGGTTTGACGCAATGTAGACGCTGGCGAAATTGTCGTTTTCTCAGCGCAGCAGGGAGCGGGAGATGACCATCCGCTGGACCTCGGAAGTGCCCTCATAGATTTGGGTGATCTTGGCATCGCGCATCATGCGCTCCACGGGATACTCGCGGGTGTAGCCATAGCCGCCCAGCAGCTGGACGCACTCGGTGGTGACGTACATGGCGGTCTCAGCGGCATACAGCTTGGCGTGGGCGGACTCCACGGAGTAGGGCAGGTGGTTGTCCTTGGCCCAGGCGGCGCGGTAGACCAGCAGCTTGGCGGCCTCGATGCGGTTGGCCAGGCTGGCGATGACGAACTGGGTGTTCTGGAAAGCGGACAGGGGCTTGCCGAACTGCTCACGCATCTTCACATAGGCCACGGCCTCGTTCAGAGCGCCCTCGGCGATACCCAGAGCCTGAGCTGCGATGCCGATACGGCCGCCGTCCAGGGTCATCATGGCGATCTTGAAGCCCTGGCCCTCTTTGCCCAGCAGGTTCTCCTTGGGCACGATGCAGTCCTCGAAGATCAGGTCACAGGTGGAAGAGCCGCGGATGCCCATCTTCTTCTCGTGCTTGCCCACGGAGAAGCCGGGGAAGTCCTTCTCCACAATGAAAGCGGAGATGCCGTGATTGCCCAGCTTGGGGTCGGTCATGGCGAAGACCACGAAGGTGGAGGCCACGTTACCGTTGGTGATGAAGCACTTGGAGCCGTTGAGGATATAGTTCTCGCCGGACTCGTCCAGCACGGCGGTGGTCTGCTGGCCGGAGGCATCGGTACCGGCGTTGGGCTCGGTCAGGCCGAAAGCGCCGATCTTCTTGCCGGACAGCAGGTCAGGCAGGTACTTCATTTTCTGCTCCTCAGTGCCGTGCTCGTAGATGGGGGCGCAGCACAGAGAGGTGTGAGCGGAGACGATAACGCCGGTGGTGCCGCACACCTTGGACAGCTCCTCAACGCACATGGCGTAGGACAGCACATCGCCGCCGGCTCCGCCGTACTTCTTGGGGAAGTAAATGCCCATCATGCCCAGCTTGCCCATCTTTTCGACGGTCTCCATGGGGAAGCGCTCTTCCTCATCGAGTTCCTCGGCCAGAGGCTTGACCTCATTTTCCGCAAACTCACGGTACATTTTGCGGACCATCTCTTGCTCTCTAGTCAGATGAAAATCCATTTTCCAGTCCTCCTAAAATTTTTACTTCTTGGAATAATCGTAAAACCCCTTGCCGGATTTGACGCCCAGCAGACCACCGCGGACCATCTTCTTCAGCAGCAGGGCAGGACGATACTTAGAGTCGCCTGTCTCATCGTACAGGGTGTTCATAATGGCCAGGCAGATGTCCAGGCCGATAAAGTCGCCCAGAGCCAGGGGGCCCATGGGATGGTTGGCGCCCAGGCGCATAGACTTGTCGATGTCCTCCACAGAGGCGGTGCCGGACTCCACCAGGCCGATGGCGTCGTTGATCATAGGGATCAGCAGCTTGTTGACCACAAAGCCGGGGGCCTCAGCCACCTCAACGGGATCCTTGCCAATATCCTGAGCCAGCTTGTACACGAAGTCAAAGGTTTCCTGAGGCGTGTTCACACCCCGGATGACCTCAATGAGCTTCATACTGGGCACGGGGTTGAAGAAGTGCATCCCGATGAGGGAGTGCTTCAGCCCATGGCCCATCTCCGTGATGGACAGGGAGGAAGTGTTGGAAGCAAAAACCGTCTCCGGCTTGCACAGCTCATCCAGCCGGCGGAACAACTCCTTCTTGGGACCCATCTCCTCCGCGATGCACTCGATCACCAGATCGGCGTCCGCAGCGGCGGATTCCTCTTCCACCAAAACATTGGCCATCAGGGCATCCTTGGTACCCTGGGACATCTTGCCCTTGGCTACCCGCTTCTGCAGAGATGCGTCCAGCTGCTCTTTATGCCGCTGGGCGGAGGCGATGCTGCTGGCGTACATCAGGGCAGTGTGGCCGTTGGCGGCGAAGACCTGAGCAATGCCGCGGCCCATAGTGCCGGCGCCGAAAATTGCAACCTTCATTGTGTTTCCTCCTAAAAAGACGATTTGGGAGCGCCAAATCTCTACGATTTGACGGAACATAGACGGTTTCGTTAGAAAATTAACAAAGGATGACCAGAAAAATCGCAACATAGGGGACGCCCCCTCTTGTTGCGGCGTATATTTCCAAACGAACTGTTTATGTACTTATCAAATTATATCGTTTTTCATGGCGAGAAGCAAGGGGTTGAACACCAGCAAAATACACAGTTTTTACGGTCTTATTTTGTCTCCTTTAACAAAAGCATTGGAGAGCTCCGGCAGATGCAGAAACATTTTCCACAGCTGATGCATAAACAGAATCTTTTGCAGAAAGTCTTGGAATTTCAAGACTCAGCCAGGTGCCCTCCTGACCGTCTTCCTTTCATCGAACGCACGGCCCCCTCTCCAAGGCGTACTTCTGAAAAACAGGGAACCCGAACCGGTCTCAGCCGGTTCGGGCTCCCCGCTCACCCAAGTCCTGGTTCACTTCTTGGCAGCGAGATACTGGAACATGACGTAGCCTTCCTCATAGACTCCGCCGCCGGTGGCATACTTGATCTTGCACCAGCCGTTTCCAGCATCCTCCAAAACGGTGACCACGGCTCCATCAGCGGTGCTGGCCTTGGCCTCATAGCTGGTGCCCGGGCCGGAGCGGATATTCAAGCCGCCGGAGGCTCCAGTGATCACCGCCTCCGTGTTGGGAGCCAGGGTCCCGGATGTACCGGCGCTCTGTCCACCCTGTCCGGAGCCCTCCTGTCCACTCCCGCTGGGGGCGATGTTGGCGCCGGAGCCGTCGCCAGTACACTGGACGGTACACTGGGCGGTCTGCCCACCCGCAGTGGCGGTGATGGTGACGGAGACCGTGTCGCTCCCCCGGTACACGTTGGTCACGTTGCCGAACTGGTCCACAGTGGCCACATCCGCATCACTGCTGGTCCACTCCACTGTGACCTGAGCGTCTGCCGGATTGGTAGCCGCGATGAGCTGGTAGGGCTCCCCCGCCTGAAGCGCCACTTCCGTTCGGCTCAGGGTCAGGCTGTTCAGGGTGACCTCGGTCCCCTGTGTGCTCTGGCTGTTGGAGGACTGTCCAGAGCCCGAGGCATCTCCGGAAGGAGTTTTATGGAAGATCATAGGGGCCAAACTGGTAAACACAATGACCACCGCGGTAATGATCAGGGCCAGGGAGATCACCAGTCCGGCGATCTGCATGGGATTGGGTCTGTGGCTCCGGCCTCCGCCGGAGACCCGGCGTCCTCCCACCGGGGCACGGCCCTGGCCGCCGGGGCGCTCATCGCAGAATGGGCAGCGTTTATAGGTAGTGGAGTATTCCTCCCCACAGTTCTCACAGCGGATCACGTCGGTGTTCCGACGGGGCGGTGCTTTCTTGGTCGCCATAATTTGGAGTCCCTCCTCAAACAGGAAAATGGCCGCAAGGCCTATGCGGGTTCAGCTTTCATTTTACAAGGAATCCCCCGCTCCGTCAACGGAAAAAGGCGAAATAACAGAAAGTTCACAAATTTCCCTCTTATTTTTCCATCCCCCCATCCGACGTGCCGAAGGGTGCCCCCCACCAGAATGCCGCCTTGACCGGGGCCCGAGTTTCTTTTATAATAGGGGCGTCTGGCCCGGCCATATGCCATAGCATCCACGGCCAGGGAAAGGGAGGATATGCCCATGAAGGAGAGCGTAACCACCGCCGCGGCTCACCGGCAGTATCAGGATTCAGTGAGCGCCTTTCGCCGGTGGATCCCAGACCCCACCCTGCGCATGGCGTTCAGCCGGGAGGCGGACGGATATTTCCGCCGCTGTGCCCTGGGGGTCTGGCAGGCGGACAACGCCGTGGGGATCACCCCCCGGCACGTGGAATTTTACAACGCCATCTACTCCGGGACCGGCCCCGCCCCCTCCGCCCTGTACTGGGAGGTAGCCACCGGCGTGGCTGACTATGACCTGTTCCAGCCACCTGCCTTTTTTGCCGCCCTGCGGGACTACGACCGGCGGAAGGGGACCACACTGGCCCGGCGCTTCACCGACCAGCTGACCCTGCTCCTCCTGCTCTTCGCCGCGGTGGACGGAGTGGTCAGCGAGGCGGAGGCGGGCTTTGTCAACGCCTGCTCCGATACGCTGCTGGCCCTGTGCGAGCGGGACGGCCTCAGCGGAGACTGCCCAGCTCTGAAGGCTGACGAATTTGTGACCCATGTCCCCGCCCCCGCCCAGCCTCCTACGGAGGTGGTCCCGGCGGCGGAACAGGAGGAAACTCCTCTCCCCGAGTCAGAGCCCACTCTGGAGGAGCTGCTGGCCGAACTGGACGGGCTGTGCGGCCTGGAGCAGGTGAAGCAGGATGTGAAGAGCCTGATCAATCTGGTGAAGGTGCGCCGCCTCCGGGAGGAGGCGGGCCTGCCCGTCCCCCCTATGTCCCTGCACCTGGTATTCCTGGGCAACCCGGGGACAGGCAAGACCACAGTGGCCCGCCTGCTGGCCAGGCTCTACCACGCCATCGGCGTGCTGCCCAAGGGCCAGCTGGTGGAGGTGGACCGCTCCGGCCTGGTGGCCGGCTTTGTGGGGCAGACCGCCCTGAAGACCCAGGAGGTCATCCAGAAGGCCATCGGCGGCGTGCTGTTCATCGACGAGGCCTACGCCCTTGTAAATCAGGACAACGGGAACGACTTCGGCCGGGAGGCCATCGAGGTCCTGCTGAAAAACATGGAGGACCACCGGAAGGACCTGGTGGTCATCGTGGCGGGCTACTCCCAGCTGATGGAGAAGTTCATCCACTCCAACCCCGGACTGGAGTCCCGCTTCAACAAATATTTCTACTTTGAGGACTATGACGGGGCGCAGCTGTTCACCATTCTCCAGTCCATGTGCGTCAAAAACGGCTATGTTCTCACGCCGGAGGGAGAGGCACTGGCCCGGAGGGAGCTGATGGCCCTCTACGAGGACCGGGACGAGAATTTCGGCAACGCCCGGGATGTGCGTAACCTGTTCGAGCAGGCGGTGGCCCGGCAATCCGACCGGGTGGCCCGGCTGGAGGCTCCCACCCGGGAGCAGCTGATGGAGCTGCGTCCGGAGGATCTGGCGGAACCGGGAGATGCTTCATCCCCACAAGGAGCGATGGAGGTTTGAGGTAAACTTGTTATGAAGATCGCATTTTATACATTGGGCTGCAAGGTGAATCAGTATGAGACCCAGGCCCTGGAGCAGCTGGCTGTCCGGCGCGGCCACACCCTGGTCTCCTTTGAGGGGGAGGCGGACGCCTATGTTATCAACACCTGCACCGTCACGGCGGTGAGCGATAAAAAGTCCCGTCATGTCATCCGGCGGGCCCGCAAGACGGCTCCTGACGGAATCATCGCCGTATGCGGCTGTTACCCCCAGACCCATCCGGAGGATGTGGGCCGCCTTGGGGTGGACCTGATCGCCGGGACGGGGGACCGGACTGGCTTCGTGGAGCTACTGGAGCGGACCTGGCAGGAGCGCCAGCCCATCACAGCCCTGGATAACGCCTTCCACCGCAGGAGTTTTGAAGCGCTCCCTGCCGGCGGTCTGGAGGGCCGCACCCGCGCCATGCTGAAAATCGAGGATGGGTGCGTCAACTTCTGCTCCTACTGCATCATCCCCTACGCCCGGGGCCGGGTTCGTTCCCTCCCCCTGGAGCAGTGCGCCCGTGAGGCCCGGACTCTGGCGGAGGCTGGTTATCAGGAGATCGTCCTCACCGGGATTGAGATCTCCTCCTGGGGGCAGGAACTGGGGGATGGTCTGGCCCTTATCGACGCGGTGGAGGCCATCTGCCGGGCGGTCCCTGCTCACATCCGGGTACGGCTGGGCAGCCTGGAGCCCCGGACCATCACCCCGGAGTTCTGCCGCCGTGCGGCCGCCCTGCCCAACCTGTGCCCCCACTTCCACCTGTCTATGCAGTCCGGGTGCGACTCGGTTTTGGCCCGCATGAACCGAAAGTATGATTCCGAACGGTATTATGAGAGTGTAAAATTACTCAATGAAGCATACGAGACCCCCGGGATCACCACAGATCTAATCGTGGGCTTCCCTGGTGAGACTGAGGAGGAGTTCCAGCAGACCCTGGCGTTCATCCGCCGCTGTGCCTTCTCCGCCATGCACATCTTCCCCTATTCCAGGCGGCCGGGGACCCCGGCGGACGGGATGCCCGGTCAGATCCTCAACAGCGTCAAGGAGGAGCGGGCCCACAGGGCCCAGCAGGCCGCCCTGGAGATGGAGGCGGCCTATCTGGACCGCTGGGTGGGACGGACGGTCCCGGTGCTCTTTGAGAAGGAGCGGGACGGCCTGTGGCGGGGGCACACCACCCGGTACAGTGAGGTGGCGGCCCCCTCTGGTGAGAACCTGCACAACCAGCTCCGTCAGGTGTACATCACCGGACGGGCTGGGAATACCCTCCAAGGGGAGTTGTGTGAAGGACAGGAGAAGTGAGGACAAGCCCAGTGAAGGGAGGTGAGAAAACCTTGACCAAGCAGGAATTTGACGCATTATTTGAGCGGTGTAAGGCCCGCTGCCTGCCCTCCGATCAGGGGCAGATCCAGGAGAAGCTGGCCCGCTTCACCAACGAAAACGGGCAGGTATCGGCCCAGGCCCTGGCGGTGTTCACCTATGTGGAGACCATCCAGTATACCAACGAGCTGCTCTACTCCGTTCTTTCGGAGGCCCTGAACATCCAGGAGTGAGCGCTTTCCAGTCACGCCCCCGGCCCGGCTTTGACGGCCGGGGGCGGACCGGGAGAAATTGCGGCAGATCAGGAGAATTGCGGAAATCCCTTGACTTCTCAGCAAAAATCCGCTAAAATAGCAGAGCATCCTACAAACAGAGATGCGCTGGTGTGGCTCAATGGCAGAGCACATCACTCGTAATGATGGGGTTGTGGGTTCGATTCCCACCACCAGCTCCAGCTCGCCGCAAGCGGTCGCTTGCGGCGAGTTTTTTCTTCTATCTGATACTTTACTTGTTCTACCGCCCCATCTCCAGAGTCTGGCCGTCCTTCCGGCTTGGCTTTGCTTTGGGGCAAAATTGAAGCCCGGAACAGCTTGGGGAGTTGATTTTTTGTCTCTCGATCTGCAAACGGTTTTTCTTAATCTGCTGGAGCTGTTCCTCCTCATTGGGGCGGGCTATGGCGTTGTCCGCTGGGGCGCACTGCCCGCCTCCGCTTCCAGCGCATTCAGCGGGTTGCTGATGAATGTCACCCTCCCGGCAACCATTCTCACCTCCCTGGTCCGGCCCTACGACCCCGCCTTCATTCGGGACGGCATCCTCACCGCCGTGCTGGGCGCGGTCCTGATCCTGGGCTACGGCCTGTTCTGTATCCCCGCCCTGCGTCTCTTTCGTGTCCCGGAGGGGCGCAGAGGCGCCTGGATCCTCTGCTGTACTTTCTGCAACAACGGATTCATGGGCTTCCCCATCACGCTCGCCCTGTTTGGGGAAGAAGGGTTGGCTCTGGCCGTTTTTTTGGCCATTCCCTTCAATCTGCTGATCTATACTGCCGGACCCAAGCTGGTCTGCCTGGACCGGAGCTCCTCCGGAGACATGCAATCCCTCCCCTGGGGCGCTATTCTGTTCACCGCCACCAACCTGGCCACCCTGCTGGGCATCCTGCTCTATGCCCTCCAGATCCCTCTGCCGGCGGTGCTGGCTGCTCCCCTGAATTATCTCTCGGACATCACCACTCCGCTGTCCATGGTGGTCATCGGCATGAACCTGGTTGGCCAGAGGCTGTCCGGCATCCTCCGGGACCGGGATGTCCTCTCCGCCTCCCTCCTGCGTCTCCTGGTCCTCCCCGTTTTGACCTGGGTCCTGCTGGTCCTTCTGCCAATCTCCAATCCCCTGGTGGTGGGGGTGATCGTCATTATTATGGCGATGCCCTGCGCCGCTGTCACTTCTATCCTTGCGGAAAGCTATGGCGGCAACACGGAGTTTCCCTCCAAGAGCGTTTTTCTCTCCAGCCTGTTCTGCCTGGTGACCATCCCACTGATCTCCCTGCTGCTGTAAAACCGACCCAAGGCAGCAAAAAAGCGGGCCCAACTGCCCGCCATACCGCCTTTTTAAAAAAGAAATGACCCTTGACTGCCCGTTTTGTAATCCGCTGCAGTCAAGGGTCATTTCTGGTGCTCCTTGTTATCTAACATCATGTGGTTACCTCTCTTTCTACTGATTCACCGCACTCACACATTCCGCACACAAGAACCTGCTTCATCTGTCCAACGTCTTTTGATGCGCTCTCTGGCTGCATCCCTCATACATGAGGTCCTGTTCTGTTGCGTGATTCTGTCTGATTCCTGTGGCCTTCTGTGGTTTCGGTGTGCTCCAGCTTTCTTCCTCTCTGACCGGCATCTCGTTTGGAACAGGTTTTACATAGTTTTCTCAAGGTCTCTTTCAAATGGAATCGCTCAGGTCTGCTTGGATCCATACGGTTCTTTTGCTTACCCAGGGTTTCAAGTGATCCAGATTTTGAGTTCCTGCTTCCGTTTCCTTTTTCTGACTTCTACGTTGGATGCGATCCTTTCTGATTTACTCTGCCAGTCTGAGAGTCCTCTGGAGATCCAGGTTGTTTACCACATTGGTATCACCCTTTCTGGCTATAATATAGCATCAGTCTCCGATTTTGTCAACAGTTTTTTGGAGGAAATTATAGTTTCTTTTCATCTTTTTCGAAAACTCTTTGCGAAATGCACAGTTTCTCCCTGCCCATTGACGCCAAAGGGCCCGGCGCCGCCGAAAGGCGGTGCCGGGCCCTTTTCTATCAGAGCAGCTCAGCGGTTCTTGAAGGCGGCGACTTTCTCCTTGTTGACAAAGGCGGTCATGGCGTCCTTCTGGTCCTCCGTGGCGAAGCAGAGCCCAAAGGCCTCCGCCTCATAGGCGGCGCCGGTGTACATATCCGTCTGGAGCCCCCGGCGGATGGCGGCCTTGGACTGGCGGACGGCCACCTGGGCGTTGGCGGCGATGGCCTGGGCCAGCTCCATGGCCTTGTCCATCAGCTCCTCAGGAGGATAGACGTGGCTGACCAGCCCCAGCTCCTGGGCCCGGGCGGCGTTGATGGTCTTGGCGGTGAGGATCAGCTCCATCGCATTGGAGACGCCCACGATGCGGGCCAGGCGCTGGGTGCCGCCGAAGCCGGGGGTGATGCCCAGGCCCACCTCAGGCTGTCCGAACTTGGCCTTTTCGCTGGCCAGACGAATGTCACAGGCCATGGACAGCTCACAGCCGCCGCCCAGGGCAAAGCCGTTGACTGCGGCGATGACGGGCTTGGGGAAGTTCTCCAGCTTCAAAAAGACCTGGTTGCCATAGCTGCCGAATTTCTTGGCCTGAACGGGAGTGAGGTCCTTCATCTGGCCGATGTCGGCCCCAGCCACAAAGGAACGGCCCGCGCCGGTGAGGATGACCACCAGCACCTCGTCGTTGGCCTCCACCGCATCCAGGGCGGCGTCCAGATCCCGCAGGACCTGCTCGTTCAGGGCGTTGAGCGCCTCGGGTCGGTTCATGGTCAGTACTCCGATGGGTCCGCGCTGTTCAAAGGCTACAAAAGACATAGTGAAAACTCCTCCTTGTATTTGGTCCATGGCGGGGCGGTCCGCCCCTTGCTGTCCCTCATTATACAACAGAACATCCGTGCCGGCAAGGGAAACAGGTCCCAAAGTCATAGGCAGCCGTCTGGAGGAATAGGGTAAAGGGAGGGGGGATGGCTGTGGCACAAAACGGGGAGATGTCGGCGGCGGGGAGCGTCCTGTTCCTGACAGTGCTGGGGACTGTGTCCCAGGTGCTGGGCTTTGGGTACCGGGTGGCCCTGTCCCGCATGGTGGGCGCGGAGGTCATGGGGCTGTATCAGCTGCTGATGCCGGTGTACTCGGTGCTCCTGTCCCTGACGGCGGTGGGGCTGACCGCTGCGGCGTCCAACCTCACCTCCCAGCACCTGGCTCTGGGCAACGGGCGGGGTGCGGCCCAGGTCCTTGGGACCTGCCTGCGGCTCCTGGCCCTGGTCCTTCTTCCAGTGGGCGGGGCGGCGGTGCTGGGCTCTGACGCCATCTCCGTCTATCTGCTGGGGGATGCCCGGACGCAGCTGGGGCTGGTGCTGCTGGTCCCCTGTGCGGCCCTGACCGGAGTGGAAAACCTACATAAACATGTATTCTATGGGGCCGGGCTGGTGCGCCCCCCCGCCGTGACCGAGCTGCTGGAGCAGGCTGTGCGGGCAGCGGCAGTGCTGGGCCTTCTGATCTGCTTTCTTCCCCAGTATCCGGAGCGGGCGGCGGGTCTGATCGTGGCGGGCATGGTGGTCTGTGAGGTGTTCTCCGCCCTGACCCTGACCGTCCTGTACCACAGCCGCCTGGGCGGTCTTCGGCGGCAGGGTCCCGGGGAGCCCGGGCAGATCCGCCGCCGACGGATTCTGTCCATCGCCCTGCCGGTGGGCGCAAACGCCCTGCTTGGCAACCTGATGGGGGCGGTAAATGCCACGCTCATCCCCCGGAAGCTGGTGGAGGGCGGCATGGACCGTGGGGAGGCAGTGTCCGAGCTGGGGGTGGTGTGCGGTATGACCCTGCCCATGCTGTCCCTGCCCACGGTGTTTCTGGGGGCCATGAGCCTGGTCCTGGTGCCCCGGCTGGCCCGCTCCGCCGCCCTGGGACAGCGGAACCGGGTACGCCGGCAGATCGACCGGGCTCTGTCTGCGGTATCGGTGCTGACTCTGCCCGCTATGGGAATGATGGCGGTGCTGGGGCCCGACCTGGGTACCTTCCTGTTTGGTCAGGAAAAGGTGGGGGAGCACCTGGTCCCCCTGGCCGCAGCCATGGCCCTGAGCTGCTATCAGTCCACCTTCGGGGCCGCTCTGAACGGCATTGGACGCCAGGGGAGCGTTGCCTGGATCTCCATTTTGTGCGACGGGGTGCAGCTGGCTTTCACCGCCGGTCTGGTGGCCCGACCCGGGATTGGGATGGGGGGATACGTCCTGGGGACGCTGGTGACCTCTGCCCTCGGGCTGGCGCTGTGCGCCTGGCAGGTGGTGCGGGCGACAGGCCTGCGGCTCCGGCTGTTCCAGTGGGCCACCGCCCCGGGACTGGCCGCCCTGCTCATGGCTCTGGTGACCAATCTGCTCTACCGGGTACTGCGGGACAGCGGCCTTCCTCTCCCCCACAGCCTGGCCGCAGCCCTGCTCTTCGGCGGGGTGCTCTATCTGGCTGCACTGAATGCCCAGGGCGTCCATCTGCGGGAGCTGTTCCACCTGCAATAAGCAAAAAAGACGGTCAAGGCACAACGTACCTTGACCGTCTTTGGTTTGAAACAGGAATAAGCTTACTTCAGCTCGACCTTGGCGCCGGCCTCTTCCAGCTTCTTCTTCAGCTCCTCGGCCTCGTCCTTGCTGACAGCCTCCTTCAGGGTCTTGGGAGCGCCCTCGACCATGCCCTTGGCCTCAGCCAGGCCCAGGCCGGTGATCTCACGGACAGCCTTGATGACCTTGATCTTGGCAGCGGCGTCGAAGCCGGCCAGAACCACGTCAAACTCAGTCTTCTCCTCCACGGGAGCGGCAGCAGCGCCGGCGGCGGGAGCAGCCATAGCGGCGGCGGAAACGCCGAACTCCTCCTCCAGAGCGTGAACCAGCTCGGACAGCTCCAGAACGGTCAGGGCCTTAACTTCCTCAATGAGAGCGTTGATCTTCTCGCTAGCCATGGTAAAATACCTCCTAAAATGATGAAATCAAAAATCAGAATGTGCCGGTGTACTTACTCGGCGGGGGCAGCCTCGGGCTCGGCAGCGGCTTCCACGAAGCCGCCCTTCTCCTCGGCAATGGCCTTCAGAACGATGGCCAGGCTGGTGATGGGGGCCAGCATGGTGCCCAGGACCTGGGCCTGCAGGACCTCCTTGGCGGGCAGCTCGGCAATGGCCAGAACCTCGTCAAGAGGCAGGATCTTGCCGTCCATGAAGCCGGCCTTAATGGCAAACTTCGCGCCGTTGAACTGCTTGGCAAACTTGTTGATGACGCGCATGGGAGCGATGGGGTCGCTGTGGCTGATGGCCAGAGAAGTGGTGCCATTCAGGCTGTCAGACAGCTCGCCCAGGCCGGCGCCCTCAGCGGCAAAACGGGTGAGGGTGTTCTTCACAACAGCGTACTCCACGTCGTTCTTGCGGAGCTCGTTACGAAGAGCGGTATCCTCAGCCACGGTGATGCCCTTATAGTCTACCAGGACGCCGGAGGCGGCGTTCTGCAGCTTCTCAGTCAGCTCGGCCACAATGGCCTTCTTTGCTTCCAGGACATTTGCGTTCGGCATTTGGGATTCACCTCCAGAGAATAATCGACAATGCAAAAAACACTGTTTTGCGTACAAAGACACAAAACAGTGCAGACAGATCATATCATACTCCACTGCATCCTCGGCAGGACTTCCGCATCATGCAGCCTGCTGTCTTTGAACGCACAAGTTATTATACCAGCCTATTTCAAAAAGTCAAGCCCTTTTTTCACATTTTCGTACGTTTCCTTTGTGGGGAGGGGTCACCTTCCGCCGGAGCAGCCCGGACAGCCGGAGCAGGGGGCTCCCCCTGCCTGCTTCCGCCGCAGGCGGCCCGCCCACAGGTCAGCGGCGATGAGCACGGCGCACCAGAATACCAGCAGAAGCAGAATCAGCAGGGCGCAGTTCCGGAAAAAGGCCTCCGGCAGGAAGAGGATGATGGGGTCGGTCCGCCAGTCAAAGAGCCAGTTGGTCTTTCCAGGGAAAAACAAAGTATGGAACACCACAAAGGCCCGCTGGAAGTCCAGGGCCGCCAGACCGCCCACCGTGAGAAAGACCGCCGCCAGTCCGGCCGCGGCCCAGAAGCCGGGACCGTGCCCCAGAGGGGCGGCAGGGATCAGCTTTTTCCTCCGGCCCACGGCAAACAGGACCGCCAGGACCAGCGCGGAGAGGACCAGCACCCCCAGGTCCAGCAGGAAGAGGGCGCGCACATCGGCGAAGTGGGCGGCCCCCTCCGGCGAGGCCGGAAGGACCCCGGCGGCAAAGTCGGGGCGCAGTCCCAGGCAGTAATCCATCATCTCCCCATAAGCCCGGCGGATCTCCTCCGCCGGCAGGCCGTACCGGGTCAGCTCCAGGGGGGCAATGTGGGCGTAATAGAAGGGGCGGCACAGGATGGGGGCCGCCACAGAGGCGGACAGCACCAGCAGGGCCGTAGCCAGAGCGGACAAGATGCAGAGGAGTTTACTGGACTTCATGGGATCACCTCAAAAAACGAATCAGCTGACTGGTATCATACCACAGACCGGAGCGGCACACAAGGGCCGGCAGATGGCAAAGGAGCGGACCCTGAGACGGGTCCGCTCCTGAACAGGATCCAGTGTTGGATCAGTGCTGGAGGGTATGGGCGGCGGCGCGCTTGCGGCCATACCAGATGATGACGCCCACATAGGCCACAGCGGCCACAACGCCGATGATATAGGCATAAGTCCAGGGGATGTTGAAGCCGATCTTGGCATTGGCGATGTAGGTGGAGCAGATGAAGCAGTAGAAGCCGCCGGGGATCATGGGCATCCAGGCGTACTTGCCCTTGCCGTTCTCGAACATCCATACCGTGATGGCCAGGAAGGCGAACAGGGACAGGGTCTGGTTGGACCAGGCAAAGTAGCGCCACAGGATCTGGAAGCCCTCGTTGTTGAACTTGGCGAACACCAGGATCACGGCCACCAGGGCGAAGATGACGGCGGACAGGCTCAGGCGCTTGCCCTTGGTGCTCTGGTCGATGTGCAGGGTCTCCGCCACCGTCAGGCGCAGGCCGCGCAAGGCGGTATCGCCGGAGGTGATGGGCAGGACCACAATGCCCACCAGGGCGATGACGCCGCCCACGGGACCCAGGATGTCCTTACAAACCTTGATAACCGTGCTGGTGGCGCCGGCGTTGGCGGCCTGGAGACCAGCATTGAAGATGCCCATGGCGGCGCCGGCCCAAACCATGGCGATGAAGCCTTCCAGAACCATCATGTTGTAGAAGGTCATGCGGCCTTCCTTCTCGCTCTTAACCGTGCGGGAGATGATGGCGGTCTGGGTAGAATGGAAGCCGGACAGGATGCCACAGGCCACGGTCACAAAGAACACAGGCAGGAAGTGGCCATTGGCAAAGTACTCGCCATAGCTGAACGCAGCAGTGGAGCCGTCAGCCGCAGTCTGGAACGCGGCGAAGGCGGGGGCCTGCCAGTTATCCCACAGGTTCAGCAGGGGATAGCCCTTGACGAACAGGCCGGCGAACACGCCTACGGCGGAGAACAGCAGGATTGCACCGAAGATGGGGTAGATCTTGCCGATGATGGCGTCGATGGGGAACACGGTGGCGATCAGATAGTAGACAAAGATCGCCCCATAGATGACCCAGGTGGAGACGGAGGTGGCAGCGCCGTCAAAGCCGAAGATTCCGGTGGCGGCGATGTCGCCGGGGGTGTAGATGAACACAGCACCCACCAGCAGCAGCAGCAGGCACACAAACACGTTGTAGATCCGGTAAATACCCTTGTTGGAATACTTGTGGATCATGGAGGACATCTGGGAACCGCCGTCACGCAGGCAGATCATACCAGAGAAGTAGTCGTGCATGGCGCCGCCGATGATATTACCGATGGGGATGGTAATAAAGGCGATGGGACCAAAGAGGATGCCCTGGATGGGGCCAAAGATAGGGCCGGTACCTGCAATGTTCAGCAGATTGATCAGCATATTCTTCCACTTGGGCATGGGCACATAGTCCACACCGTCCTGCTTGGAATAGGCCGGAGTCTGCCGGTCATCGGGACCAAACACCTTTTCGCAGATCGCGCCGTAGACAGCGGCACCCACGAACAGGATGACAAGGCCGATGATGAATGTAATCATACACACACACTCCTTAACATTCGTTCTCTCTTCTCTCAATACCGTCCGGAGCCGGCGCGCGTGACCCGCCGACGATCCCAGAACGTGAATAGTATAGCACAGAATCTGTAAAAGTAAAGAGGCCAACCCGGTGAAATACGACAAAAATAGCAATTCCTGTGCAAAAAAGTTCAGCGTAATGCAGTGCTAAATCAAACTAAATCCCAGAGCGGCTCCGGGCCGCGCCAGCTTCCTGGGCACAGGCTCCAGAACCGGAGCGGCGGGCACAGAAAAAGGCGGAAACAGCTGTCAGCGTCCCAATCCACGCAAGGGTAGACATTAACGCGCGGGCATGATAAAATAGAGTACTTACAGGGGAATTTTGTTCCCATGGAACCACAAACACTCTGGAGGAACCGTCCATTGAAAACCAATATATTAGACATCCAGTTTGACAACCTCACCCGGGAGGAGGCCAGGCAGGCCGGGGCCGAACTGCTCCGCTCCTCCGACTTTCACTACGCCGTCACCCCAAACCCGGAGTTCATCCTCACCGCAGACAAGGACCTGGAGTTTCAGAAGATCCTGAATCAGGCCGATCTGGTCCTCCCAGACGGCATCGGAGTGGTCTATTCCGCCAAGATCCTGGGCACCCCGCTGAAGGAGCGGGTGGCCGGCTTTGACTTCGCCTGCGATATGCTGGACGTGCTGGACGAGATGGGCGGCCGGCTGTACCTGCTGGGCTCCAAGCCCGGCGTGGCCGAGGAGGCAGGCCGCCGTATCCTGGAGCAGCACCCCAACATCGTTCTGTGCGGCGTCCATGACGGCTATTTTCAGGACTCCGATCCCGTAGCCCGCGAAGTGGCCCAGGCCCAGCCCGACCTGCTGTTCGTCTGTCTGGGCGCGCCCAAGCAGGAGAAGTGGATCGCCCGCTTCGGCCTGCTCACCGGGGCCAAGCTGGCCATCGGCCTGGGGGGCGCTCTGGATGTGTTCGCCGGTAATGTGGAGCGGGCCCCGGAGCAGTGGCAGAAGCTGGGAATGGAGTGGGCCTACCGCCTGGTGAAGGAGCCCAAGCGCATCGGCCGCATGGCCAAGCTGCCCCTGGTCCTGGTCAAGGCCGCCGGCCGCCGGGCCAGCGGCCGGGGAAAGCAGAGGGTCCTGTGATGGCGGGCCGGCTGATCGTATTCGAGGGGACGGACGGCTCCGGCAAATCCACCCAGTTCCGGGCCCTGTGCGACCGGGCCGCCCGGTCCGGCCACAGCTTTCAGAAGCTGGTCTTCCCCCAGTACAGCGAGCCCTCCTCCGCCCTGATCCGGATGTATCTGGGCGGTGAATTCGGCTCCCATCCCGGCGACGTGAATCCCTACGCCGCCTCCTCCTTCTACGCGGTGGACCGGTACGCCTCCTTCAAAAAGGTATGGGGAACATTTTATCAGTCGGGCGGTCTGGTCCTCACCGACCGCTATACCACCTCCAACGCCGTCCACCAGGCGGTCAAGTGCGCCCCCGAGGAGCGGGAGGCCTTTCTCCGCTGGCTGGACGATTTTGAGCATCATAAAATGGGTCTTCCCCGTCCCGATCTGGTCCTATATCTGGATATGCCCACTGACCGCGCCGTCTCCCTGCTCCGCCAGCGTGAGAACGACACCCACACCCAGGCCGACATCCACGAGCTGGACGCCGGCTATCTGGCCGCCTGCCGCTCCTGCGCCCTCCAGGCCGCCCAGCTTCTGAACTGGCAGGTGGTCCGCTGTGTGGACGGGGAGGGCAGGCTGCGCTCCATCCAGTCCATTCACGAGGAGATCTGGTCTCTGGCAGAGCCTCTTCTTTGACCATCTCCCCCGCCCCGGTGCGGATCCCAGCCCGGGTCCCGCCAATTTGCTGATTCTAAGGAGGTCTCATTATGGTCTATGTTCTGCTTGCCCCCGGCTTTGAGGAGTCGGAGGCCGTCGTCCCCACCGACCTGCTCCGACAGGCCGGTCTGGAGACCGCCCTGGTCTCCCTCTCCGGTCCCACCGTCTCCGGTTCCCACGGGATCACCCTGTGCGCCGACCTGGAGCTGTCCCAGGTGGACCTGTCCAACGCTGAGATGCTGGTCCTCCCCGGCGGCCTGGGGGGCGTGGAGGCCCTGTGGGCTGACGACCGGGTCTCCACCCTGATCCAGGAGGCCGCCGGGAAGGGCGTCTGGCTGGCCGCCCTGTGCGCAGCCCCCATCCTGCTGGGGCGGTGGGGGCTGCTGGATGGCCGGAAGGCCACCTCTTACCCCACCCGTCACAGCCAGCTGGGCAAGGCGGAGGTCCTGCCGGAGGCCCGGGCCGTGTCCGATGGGAAGTTCGTCACCGGCCATGCCTGCGGCTCCGCCTTTGATTTCGGTCTGAAGCTGGTGGAGGTCCTCCGGGGCGAGGAGGCTGCCCGTGCTGTCAACGATGTCATCTACTACCGCCGCTGAGGATAAGGCCGCCCTGCGCCGCCAGGTGCGGCTGACTCTGGACGGCCTGTCCCCGGACGCGCTCCGCCGCAGCGACGATGCCCTGTTCGCCGCCTTTTCTGCCCTGCCCCAGGTGGAAGCGGCCTCCACCATATTTGCCTTCTGGGGCATCCCGGGCCGCGAGCCTGAGACCGGCCGTCTGGTCCAGGCCCTCACCGCCCGGGGCAAGCGGGTGGGTCTGCCCCGGATGCTGCCCGGCCGCCAAATGGAAGTGCGGCTGTACGACCCGGACCGCCCCCTGGTCCCAGCGGCCTTCGGAATCCTGGAGCCGCCGGCGGACGCCCCCCTTCTCCCTCGAGCGGACATCGGCCTTGCACTGGTCCCCGCCGTGTGCTATGACCGCCGCGGCTTCCGCCTGGGCTTTGGCGGCGGATACTACGACCGTTGGCTGTCCGGTTTTTCCGGCGTTACTGTGGGGCTGTGCCGGGACTGTGTGCTCCAAGAGCACGTCCCGATTGAGGACCACGACCGCCGGGTGGAGTTTCTTCTCACCGAGAGCCGCCGCTTCTCCCTCTGAAACGCAGAGGGAGCGGGGTTTTCCCCGCTCCCTCCGCCGGTCCGCTCAGGATCTCCTCAGCATCCACAGCCGTTGTCACAGCCGCAGCCGCCGCAGTTGTTCCCGCAGCCGCAGTTGTTCCCACAGCCGCTTCCGCTGCCGCCCCAGCTGTTTCCGCAGCAGCAGCACAGGATGATGATCAGCAGGATGATCCACAGGCAGCTATTGCCGCCCCAGCCATTGTTTCCGCAACACATTTTTGTTTCACCTCACTTACAGCGCCGGGAGCCTCTCCCGCGCGTTCTGGTATAGTCTATGGCGAACCCCTGTCCCCGGTTCCCCCGGGACGGAAAATTTTTCTCTGTTAGGAGCTGACTCTATGGCACAGGAACACCGCAGATCTCCCCACGAGCCGGAGCGGAGGGGGCGCTCCGCCCCCCGGACCCGCTCCACTCAGTCCCGTCCTGCTCCGGCCCGCCGCCGGAACGGCGGGGCCAGCTTCGCCCTGCTCTATGTGATCTTTGTCATCGGGATCTCCGCCCTGCTGGCCTGCATCGGCTGGGTGGCGGCCAACGATGTACTGGCCCTGAACAAGCCGGAAAAGACGGCCACGATTACCATCCGGGAGGAGGACAGCTTCGGCGACGTGGTCTCCATGCTGGAGGAAAACGGCCTGATCGAGTACCAGAGCCTCTTCAAGCTCTTTGCCGCCTTCACTGGCGGCCGGGACAAGATCGTAGCCGGGACCTTCACCCTGAACACCGACATGGACTACCGGGCCCTGATCTCCGGCATGAGCGCCAACTCGGCCACCAAGGCCACCGTCAAGGTCACCATCCCGGAGGGCTACTCCATCGATCAGATCTTCGCTCTGCTGGAGGAAAAGGGCGTGGTGTCGGACACAGCCAAGCTGGAGGAGGAGGCAGCCAACCACGACTACGCCTTCTCCTTCCTCCAGGACCTGCCCCTGGGCGACTACCACCGGCTGGAGGGCTATCTGTACCCGGACACCTATGAATTCACCACCCCCCAGAATCCCCTGTACGTCATCAACAAGATGCTGGTCCGGTTTGACGCCAAACTCACCGAGGAACTGCGCCAGCAGATCGCCGACAGCGGGCGCACCATCCACGAGGTGCTCACCGTGGCCTCCCTCATTGAGAAGGAGACCGACGGCGCTGACCGGGCAGACATCGCCTCGGTCATCTACAACCGGCTGAACAACCCCAATTCCTCCGCCGGCACCAACGGCTACCTTCAGATCGACGCCACTCTGGCCTACCTCAACGGGGGCAAGGTGCCCACCGAGGCGGACAAGTCCATCGACTCCCCCTACAACACCTACCTCTATCCGGGGCTCCCCCCCGGTCCCATCTCCAACCCGGGGATCGAGTCTATCCTGGCGGCCATCAACCCCAACAGCACCTCTTACTACTACTATGTGCTGGGCGACGACAACTGCCACCACTTCTTCAACACCTACCGGGAGATGCAGAACTTCATGTCCACCCAGGCCATGTACAGCCACAGCTGACCCACACACGCAGAAGGGCCCCGGAGCATCTCCGGGGCCCTATTTCAGGAGGAATACGACTTGGAACGAAAGAACATTGAGCTGCTCGCCCCCGCCGGGGACATGGAGCGGCTGCACATGGCGGTGGCCTATGGGGCTGACGCGGTCTATCTGGCGGGCAGCGCCTTCGGAATGCGCTCCTTCGCCGGCAACTTCACCCCGGAGGAGCTGAAAGCCGCCGTGGCGCTGTGCCACAGCCACGGGGTGCGGGTCCACGTCACCTGCAACACCATGCCCCGCAATGACGAGGCGGCCCGGCTGCCCCAGTGGCTGGAGTATCTGAACGACGTAGGGGTGGACGCAGTCATTCTGGCCGATGTGGGGGTGCTCTCCCTAGCCAAGCGGCACGCCCCCCGGGTCCAGTGCCACATCTCCACCCAGGCCAGCATCGTCAACTACCAGTCCGCCCGGGCCTGGTATGAGCTGGGCGCCAGCCGGGTGATCCTGGCCCGGGAGCTGTCCCTGGACGAGATCCGGGAGATCCGGGCCAAATCCCCAAAGGAGCTGGAGATCGAGGCCTTCGCCCACGGCGCCATGTGCGTCAGCTACTCCGGGCGGTGCCTGCTGTCCAACTACATGACCGGCCGGGACTCCAACCGTGGGGCCTGCGCCCAGCCCTGCCGTTATCAGTATGCCCTGATGGAGGAGAAGCGGCCCGGGGAGTACTTCCCGGTCTATGAGGAGAACGGCGAGACCTATATCCTGAACTCACGGGATATGTGCATGATCGACCATGTAGGCGAGCTGATGGAGGCCGGACTGGACTCCATCAAGCTGGAGGGCCGGGCCAAGTCGGCCTACTACGCCGCCATCGTCACCGGGGCCTACCGCCACGCAATCGACGCGGCGGCGGCGGGACTTCCTCTGGACCCGGTGTGGCGGGACGAGGTGGAGCACATCAGCCACCGGCACTACTCCACCGGCTTTTACTACGGCCAGCCCGGCCAGTTCACCCAGGACGCCCGGTACATCCGGGACTGGCAGATCGTGGCCAAGGTCCTCTCCTGTGACAGCGAGGGGAACGCCCTGCTCACCCTGAACAACAAGTTCGCCAGGGGCGACCTGCTGGAGCTGGTAGGCCCCGATGTGCGCCCCGTCTCCTTCTCCGTGGAGGACCTGCGGGACGAGGAGGGCCAGCCTCTTGACGAGGTCCGCAGGCCCCAGATGCGCTTCCGCCTGAAGCTGCCCCGGTCTGTGCCTCCCCTCTCCCTCCTGCGGCGTCAGGCGGACCTGACCCCCTGAGCTGCTCCACCGTCCGGGGCCTCCCGCAGCCCTCTCCCGCCCGGACGGCGGCCCAATTCGGCCGCCGCCCGGGCGTTTTCATGTTTCTCTCCACATTTCGCCCATGATCTGTGGAAAAATTTCGGGAAGATTATGAAAAAATCCTCTTTTCATCCCCACCACTTCTGAATTATGATAATGACCTGTTCCATTCGTTTTGCGGCACAGCCTGAGCACTTCCGCTTAACACCACCAAGGAGGAATGACCCATGACCCGAGATCTCACCACAGGCAGCCCCATGCGGCTCATTTGGAGTTTCGCCCTGCCCACCCTGTTCGGAATGCTGTTCCAACAGTTTTATAACATGATGGACACCATGATCGTGGGGCAGCTGCTGGGCGCCTCCGCCCTGGCCTCTGTCGGCTCCACCAGCTCCATCAACTTCTTTGTCATCGGCTTCTGCATGGGGGTGTGCAACGGCTTCGCCATTCCTGTGGCCCAGCGCATGGGGGCCGGAGATTACAGCCAGATGCGCCGCTGTGTGGCCAACGCCGGGTGGCTGTCCGCCCTGTTCGCCGTGGTGCTGACAGTGTTCACCGGCCTGTTCTGCCGCACCATCCTCACCGTGATGCGGACCCCGGAGGACATCTTTGATGGGGCCTACTGGTATATCCTCATCATCTTCCTGGGCATCCCCACCACCTTCCTCTATAATCTGCTGGCTGCGGTGATCCGGGCCCTGGGGGACAGCAAAACACCCGTGTATTTCCTTGCCATCTCCTCGGTGCTGAACATCGCCCTGGACCTGCTCCTGATCCTGTACTGCCATGCCGGCGTGGCCGGGGCCGCTCTGGCCACCGTCATCTCCCAGGGTGTGTCCGGTCTGGCCTGCCTGGTCTTTATGGTCAAGCGTTTCCCCATCCTCCACATGACAGCGGAGGAGCGGCGGCTGGATGGCCGCACCTGCCGCACCCTCTGTCTCATGGGCATTCCCATGGGACTTCAGTACTCCATCACCGCCATCGGCTCCATCGTCCTCCAGTCCGCCGTCAACGGCCTGGGCAGCCGCTATGTGGCCTCGGTGGCGGCGGGGACCAAGCTGTTCCAGGTCATCTGCTGTCCCTTTGACGCGATGGGGGCCACCATGGCCACCTACTGCGGGCAGAACGTGGGGGCAATCAAACTGGACCGGCTGGGACAGGGGCTCCGGGCCTGCTCCCTGCTGGGCTTGGGCTATGCCCTGCTCTCCTTCGCCGCCATCTTTTTCTTTGCCCCCCAGATGGCCCTCCTCTTCCTCAATCCCGGCGAGGAGGCCCTGATCGGCTATACCGCCCAGTATATCACCACCCTGGGCGCCTTCTTCTTTCCCCTGGCCCTGGTGAATATCCTCCGCTTCTCCATCCAGGGGATGGGCTTCAGCAACCTGGCCATCCTGGCCGGCGTGATGGAGATGTTCGCCCGGATGGGTGTGGCCACCCTTCTGGTGCCCGCCATCGGCTATACCGGAGCCTGCTTCGCCTCCCCCGCCGCCTGGATCTGTGCCGACCTGTTCCTCATCCCCGCCAGCTGCTGGAGTATCGCCCACCTCCGCAGAGTCTATGGGCAGCCCGGAGAACGCTCCGGCAGTCCCGCCCCGTGACCGGTTCCCGCCGGCTCCACGCTGCGCGCCTCACTCCAGAGTCACATGCACATTACGCCGCCCCCTGATGCAGCTTCAGCTTGCTGCGTCAGGGGGCGTTTTTCGGCACGGCTCCAAAAATTTGCGAAAGGGGATTGCATCCTGGTCCACTCTCGGTTATGATATAAATACTCATTTTTGATTTTATACTTTATTGGTCCCGGAAGGAGTGGAAGCAGCATGGCGCGTAAAACCTATTCAGAGCATGAGCGGGAACAGGTGCGGGAAGCCCTTCTGACCACCGCGCTCCAATGTATCGTGGACCGGGGTCTGATCCACAGCAGTATTGAGGTCCTGTGCAGAAAGGTCGGCATCTCCAAGAGCTTCTTCTACACCTTCTTTGCCTCGAAAGAAGAATTGGTGTTGGAGGCGCTTCGCTACCAGCAGCCCAAGCTGCTGCAATACGCCCGGCAGCTGATGGAGGATCCCGCACTCAGCTGGCAGGAAGGCGTCCGAACCTTTTTGGAGGCCTGCGCCTATGGTGAGAAAAAGGGCATCGCCGTACTGTCCATTGAGGAGGAACAGGAGATCTACCACTGTCTCTCTCAGGAAAGCTTTCAGACCTTCCGGGAGGACCAGACCAAATTATTCCGTGAGCTGCTTATGGTCTTTGGACTTCCCACGGGCAGCATAGAGCCCCGTCTGTTTGGCAATCTGGCATTGTCCATGATGATGGTCTACAAGGCCATTCCAGACGCCATGCCCTTCCTGTTTCCAGAGGTGGCGAACGACATGGTGGAGTTTCAAATCACCGCCCTGCTGGGTGAGATGCTGCGGGTCAAGGAACAGACGGACAGGAGGAACGAGGATGTACCATGCTAAGCCGCCCTCTCCCGTGTGGGCGCCTGGAAAATTGAATCCTGCCAATCCTGGAAAAGGCCGGTCCCCCATCGCCGGCTTCTGGTTTCATGCGGTCTTTTTGCGCCCTGCGTCATCCTGCCCAAGCGGCAGGGTGGCGTGGGGCTTTTTTGTGATTTGAAATGAGGTGTTTTTGATGCGTTTCCCTGCGCGCAACAGTGCGGACGGGCGCTGTTACTGGATGAAGCCCGAGGTACAGGAGGCGCTGCAGCCGCTCTTTGACCAGTGCATCCGGGACGCCATTGACGGCAGGATCACCCGCCTCGATTCTCTCTGGCCTCCGGTGGTGGTCAGCAGTGAAGGTACGCCCTTTGAGGTACACGATCTGGTGAGGGAATGGACCGAAGTGCAGCGGGCCGAAACCCTGGATGCGGAACAGGCCATTGCCTTCGGCGAAAACCTGCGCCGCCTGAGCCGATGGGGTGAAATTGACTACTATTTGCGCGGCCTGTTGAAACGGGAGCTGCAGGAGAAGTATTTTGTCGTGACAGGCCGTGAAGATGACCACCCCTGGAATCGGGAGTATTCCCTGAAACCGGGTATCCGCGCGGAGGAGGTCCCGGAGCCGCTGCTGCGCTTTGCCTGCTATGTGGCGGTGAGCTATCAGGTATATGGCATGAGCTTTGAGTATCTGGATACCAATTATCTCTTGGGATTGGTCGGGAAAGTCCGGCCTGATATGGTGAAAAAGCTGAAAGAAAACGGGACCGGCAGGCTGCCGCTCCACCTTCAAAAGAGGAAAACAGAGCACTTCACCGCATCGGCCAACGACGCCTTTGCCATCATCCGCATCACTGCCAGGGACAGCACGGAGGAATGTTACTGCGAAGTGCTGAACTACCTGTGCGAGCTTCTTTCGCAGGAGGATTTTCCCCACAGCTATGCGGTGGAGTTCAAAGGACCGGAAAAGAGGCATCTATCCATCACAGGACTGCCCAAAAAGGGGATCAATCAACTATTTGCCTGTGCGGTGCAATACCCAAACCTCTATCCCCTGATAGAACGGTACGCCCGCCTTGCCATGCGGCAATATGAGCGGTACACCAATCTCAGCGATGAACAGTGCGCCCTCCCCGGCAGCTTTGCTGTGTTCGCCCTGGGAATGCTGGGGCAAACATGGCGGCAGTTGGTATGGGATTATCTCGACCTCTGTGATGATGAGCACTCCCGTTTGCAGGAAAAATTCCTCCGGGAGTATGGGAAACAGTTCGGCTTTACCGCCGATACAGTCCCCATTTTTATCCGGGGGGTGCTGTCCATGCAGAACATGAAGTATTCCAAAGACTATGCCGCATGGATGGCAAACGCAAAAAGCCTGGACGCTCTGCTGGAGGCAAAAGCCCATCTGTCTGAGATCGTTCCAAGCGGTTTTTCCTCCGACGAGGATGACGATGATGACGAGGACGAGGAACCTACCCGGGAAACAGAAGCCAGCCCGGAGGAAGTGCTGCAATACGCATGGGAGACGGTCTGCTATGTGATCTGGGGCAAGGCCAGCGCCAAGGGTGGTCAGAAGGTGGTGGAAACGGCTTCGGAGGAACTGAGAGAACGGTATCGGGAAATTTTTGAATAGAATGTCAGGAAGATTCGGATGAGTGAAGTAAGCGATTCAAAGGAGAGAAGTAAAATGGAACAGTATACTGCACCGCTGTTTTCTGGTGCGGTGGAGAAAAGATTGATCTGAATGGACGAAAACCGGATGCGGTACGGTGCCTGTCTGTGACCGGAGAGCGGGATGAGTTGGATTGGGGCTATTCTCAATATTTTGAGATTGCAGCAGATAATCTCAAGCCGTTTATTGCAATGACCTTATTCACAGAGATTCTGTGCAAGCATTTTCCAGATGTAATGTCTGCGCCTGTCAAGCGACTGAGCAGCAAGCTTTGAGACACTAAAAAAAGGGGGTACTTTCATGCCAAACTGGGCACAAATCATATCCGATGCGCTGGACATTCTGAAATTTGACGGTGCCGTACAGGACACTCTGGCCCAGCTGCGAGAAAAATGGGGCGCACAGGTCCCGGCACTGCTGGAGGAACGCTTTGATGCCGTTGGCGTCCAGTATATGAAACTATCCCACGAAAAAGGGGCGGCAGCGTTGGGACAGGAACTGTCTGCCTTCGGCTGGGCACTGTATAACCTGGACGATGAGGATGAGTATCTGTTTGTCCTGATTCCAGAGGAAGAACGCAGCGAATGGGAACGCTACTGCAAAAAACGGGGGCAATATTGCCGCCTGATGAAACAACAGGGGCGCAATTGGGGCGACCATGCCAAGGAGCAAGACCCTGGTGCGCTGATGCCCTGCGAGGAATACATACTCCAGGATGAGTACGATTATTTCTTCAATTCCCTGGCGGGTGACTTTGCGGCGGGAGAATGGAAAAGCAGTCATTCCCAGGAATGGAACTATGGCTGTGTGGCAGATCTACGATGCCGCCCGCCGAAGGTGACTCGCTCCAAGAGCCTATACCATTTCGGATGCATCTCCTATTCGGATAAAAGCGGGCTGTATGCCGCATCAGGGGCCTCTGCAAGCGGACTGATCGGGAAGGTGTTGCTGTGCAAAAACCTCAACACCCTGAACTTTTTTGAGCCTTCCCCTATCGGATATGAGGGAGCTCCGAACTCTTTTTGCTGGACCGCCCATTCCCTCTGGGTGGGCGATCCCACCAACGCCACACGGATTCAATTGACGGACCGGGGTACTTGCCAAGATGTACAGAACTGGCCGTTACCCAAGGACGGCTGGAGCGGCACCTACCACTGCGGTATCACAGCGGACGGATTGGGCCGGGTCTACTTTTCCAACGAGTGGTACAAAGGGCACATTTACCGCTGGGAAAACGGCGATGTAACAAAACACTCCTTCCCTTTGTACGGATACGACCATCTCTCCGAAGCCGTTCCCGTTCCTGGCTCAGGCCGCATTTACATGATCCACGCCGTCAGCGGCAAGGGGCGGGTGGAGGAATGCCTGCTGGAGCTGGACATGGACACCGGGCGGTGCCGCATCGCCGCCCTGCCCGGCATGGGCGAGGGGCTGAAACTTCGCTGGTTTACCGAAGATTGGCTGCTGGTGCAGGGAAATGGTGAGATCCTCTCCGATGACTTTGCCCAGCTCATCAATAGGAACACCCGTGAGGTGCTGCGCATCCGTCCTGGAATGTTCGGCGGGGAGAAAATGCAGCACATCGGAATGCTCACCGATGGGACGGTGGTCATCGTCACCCGGCGGGACGGCGTGGGGCCGGTATTTCGTTACCCCATCGACTTTTGGAAGTTTCTGCGGACAGCAAACAAGCCCAAAAAGCTGGAACCATGGCGGGAGTATGCAGAAACTTATCCGAATCTGCCTTTCTTCCTCCCGGGGGATGAACCAGCGCCGCCGCAGAAGTGTGCAGATAACCGGCTGGACATGGGAAAAGCACTGTTTCGTCCTCAGTTTGACCAACTTTTCCCCGAGAAGAAACAAGCCCTTATGGAGCAGCTGGCAGAGCAGTATCACTTTGGTTTTGTACGGATGGAGCGCTTTGACCGCTGGGGCCAGAGCTGCACCACTGGTATCTTCGAGAAAGATGGCCGGGAGTTTGTCTTTGTCCCCGGTGATACCGTCACCTTGGGCTGGGAACGGTTCGCCGTAGGGCTGAATCAGGATAGCCAAGAGGAATTGGAGTACCTGTTCCAGGAATGGGATCTGGAGCAGGACCCGGCAGAATTCATTGGGGAAAGCATGGCTCCCGTCCGGCAGGCGGCCATCGGCCCTATGCTGGTGGGCCGGGAACTGGAGGAAATCAACTGGGAGCCGGTCGAACTGGATGACCCACGGCTGTGCCCGGACTGGCTGGAGGATTTCCGCCAATTCGCTTTGACTGGCAGGGACAGTCTGACGCTGGCGGGCCGCGCCCGTTTCGAGCGGGATGGCGACAGCTGGCAGGTCAGCCTCTATCATGAGGTGGAGTATCCGAACTTTCAAAACCTACTGCAAAAACAGGGCTTCTCCCTGCCCACGGCAGATGAGTGGGCCTATCTGTGCGGCGGTGGTTGCCGGACCCTGTTCCCCTGGGGAGATGGCCTCGACTACTCCATGCGCCTGCACTGGTTTGAGGACATGGATGAGGACGAGAACAGGCCCTACGATATGGAGGAGCCCAACTTTTTCGGTCTGTCCATCGCCTACGACCCCTATATGCGGGAAGTGGTACAGGCTGAGAAGTTCACCACCTGCGGCGGCGACGGCGGGTGCAGTATCTGCGGCGGGCTGGGGCCGTTCCTGGGTTTTCTGCCCTGTTCACCACACTGCAAGCCGGAAGTGCAGGAGGACAAGAAACTGAATGGTGACTATGACTTTTACCGGCCCATCATCCGGGTGGAGCCGGAACTGAAAGGAGAGACCAATATGCCTACCACCGAGTGGCGGAACAAATACGAATCTATCAAGGACAAGCTGGCCTGCAAAACTGATTTGGAGGCCCATTTCACAGAAAAAGTGATTGGAAATATGGGGGTGGATGCGCTGTATATCGGCACCGTCCATTTTCCTACCGGAACGATTTTCGCCTGCGATCCGCTGGTGGAGCTGGAGGACGCTCTGCCGTTTCTTCAAACGATCCCCGCCGGAACTTACCCGTTGAAGATCTGTGTGGTGCCCAGCGAACAATACGGCGACCGCTACGCCTGTGTCAAGGTGGAGGTTTCTCCGGAGAAGCCTGTCCGCTATGAGCTGGGTATGACGGGCAAAGAGGATTTGGACGAGAAACTGGATGAGGACGATTATTTTGGCTTTGGTGTAGACGCCGGGATGGGCTGTGTTGCGGATATCCAGACCCAGTCGGCCTTTAAGGCATACTGGGCCAAGAGGCTGGAAGAGGACCCGGACATCGACCCCTACAATGACCTGTTTTGCGATCTTTTGGAGGAAAACGCCAAAGCCCACCCCAAGTATCAGTTGAGCCACGGTGACTGGCTCAACTGGACGGTGCCGGACACGGACTGCAACCTGCCCATCTTCTCCTCCGGCTGGGGGGACGGCTACTATCCCGTCTACTTCGGTTATGACGCAAAAGGCGAGGTCTGCGCCGTGTATGTGCGGTTTATCGACATTGAAGCCAGCTATGGAGAGCAGGAATAAGGAGGTAAGCAATGGAATTACCAAAACGGGCTAGAACAGCAGACTGGGAAAATGGTGTTCTAACTTTAGACGGAGAGAAGCAGTATGAGATCCCGGAGCTGACCATGGACCTCACGGAGCGGCTGGCCGGTTACACCCTGGTGGGCTTCCATGTGAAAGGCTATCCGGTAACGGATGAACTGCTCTCCTCTTTTGCCGGACATAAAAGCATGGTCAACTTCGGTGTGGAGGACGGCACTCTCACCGACGCCTGTTTCCCCGTCTTTTCCGCCATGCCCAAGCTGCGCTATCTGCTGCTGGACGGCAACGCCGCCATCCACGGCAGCGGCCTGTCCGCCCTGCAAAACTGCAAGCTGGATCTTCTAACTCTTAACCACACCGGGCTGGATGACGCCGGGCTGCTCCAGGCGGCCTCCATCCCCAAACTCTCCCATATCCAGATCGACTATACTACCGTTACTTATGAGGGCCTGCTGTCCATCGCCGGCAACAGCCGCATCGAGCCGGTGTCCCATGTGCAATTCACCGGGGAGCAGATGGAGCACTTCTCTCAGGTACAGAGGGAGAGAGCCAAAAAGCCCGTCCAGCTGGATGAGCAGGCGGCGGCGGAGTGCCGCGGGGTGTTGTCCGCTTTCTTTGCCGAGATGACAGAATGGGAGCAGTATATGGAGCAGGCCGGGTTTGAGGACGCCCAGGCCGTGCCCCGCCTGCTGGCAATCTGGGAGAAGTATGTGAGCGAAAAGCCCCGTATGGGCTACCGGCCTCTGGGCCTCTCGTACAGCCCTCAGGGCACTTACAAGGGCGAGCGGTTCCTTGATGCGGAGCAGATCACCCGGAATAAGCTCTATATCTACACCAGAGAGAAAAATACAGGCTTTGACCGCCGCTTTCTGATGAAGCGTGTGGGCGAGGGCTGGAAGATCGACGCGGTGCAGAAGCGGCTGGACGGCTGGCAGCGCGTGGGCTTATAACAAGGCCCTCAAAAACCATGACTTTTACCGCCCGGTGTTCCGGGCGGAGGAGTAAATAAATTTTTTCAAAAACAATGAGGAGGATACCACTATGGGACTGTTCAGCAAACTGTTTAAGGGGCCGGAGCCGGATATGGAAAAGAGCGCGGCCAATGCAAAAAAGGTGCGCGCCCTGTTTGACCAGGCGGTGGAGCACGGCGAGGAGTACCGCCTGATCGCGGGCTATACCGAGGACGTTAAGCGGTTCAACTATGGCTTTGTTCACGGGAGCAAAACTCAAATCGGCAATTTAATCTTGGGCTGGAATGCAGCCACCCGAACCATCGTGGTGGTGCCCACCGTCCCGGACCTCTCCGGCTATGGAGACCCCACCCATTACCGCCGGGATGAGATCTTCAAGGCGTACCGGAACAAGTACCCCACCGACGCCTTCATCATCTATCCGAACCGGAAGGAGTATATCGGCATCAACGCCTATGAATGGCTGGAGGATGAGAGCCTGTATATCTATCTCTATCAGAAAGAGGAGCTGGAGGCGTTTACCGCCTTCTTCCAGAATGAGTTTTCGACCAAATAAGCGGAGCGCGAGGTGAGACACAGTGTGGCGGGAAATTGGAATGTGGCTCCTGATCCTGACTGTGATTTTTATCTTTGGACAAGTGTGGTTCCATCTGGTGGAAGGACTTCTCTCCAAGATCAAGTCCCTGCTGAACCGGAACAAGGAACCACCTGTTTGGCACACCTTTGAGGAAGCGGACAGCGAAACAAACGGGAGCTGTGCTGGTCAGACGCAGGAAAGGAGGCGCTGATATGGAATTATTGGAACAGTGCCAAAAATGGAATGAAAACAGCGAATTTCAGAAGATCATCAATATATTGGAGGCTGTCCCTGCCGGGAAACGCACCCCGGAGCTGGACAGTGAACTGGCCCGGGCCTACAACAACCTGGCACAGCCGGGGGACCGGGAACTCTTTGAAAAGGCCATCGCCTTACTGGAGCCCCATGAGGAATATTTCCGGGGCGACCACTGCTGGAATTTCCGCATGGGCTATGCCTGGTATTACCTGGACCAGGAGGGCCCCGCCCTGCGGTATTTTGAGCAGGCGCTGGATGCCCGTCCCGGCGACGAGGACACCAAGGAGTACATCGACGATTGCCGCCGCCGTTTGTCCCTGCCCCGGTTTGAAAAAAACTTCCGGGAGAGGACGCGGGAGTCGTGGGCCGCCTTTTCTCAGATCGAGGCGGAGCTGCGTCAGATCATGGATACTGACAAAACGCACCAGCGCGGCGAAGAACTGATTGAAAAATGCGGGAATGCACTCAAGACGGCCCTGCGTGATACTTCCTTCGAGCTGGGCTTCAACGGCGAAAAATATGAACTGATCCTCAGTCCGAAGGGCCTTCGCCCCCGCCTGTTCCCGCTGGTGTACTTCCAGAAGCAGGCCCCGGAATCGGTGCTGGAGCATTGGAATATCTGGGTCGGCCGCCAGCCCTGCGCGGGATTTGAGCTGCGGGCCGGAGACATCGAAGTTCGGGCCGAGGATGTGCAGATTTGGTCAGAGAAAACAGAGGATCAGCAGGTAAACCTGGCCCTTTATTGCGAAAAGCTGACGCCGCTTTTGAAAGAGGATACGGACAAGGTCTGGTGGGCGCTTTCCATGCTGGTGGATCAAACCATCGGCGAAGTTTCCGCCATCGCGCTGATTGCCGGTTTTGATGTTTCTGCCCAGCCAAAGGAAGAACCGGCCATGCCTCTTACCGAACTGCCGGAGCTGGTGAAAAGCATGGAACTCCCCCTCTGGCGGGATGGCAGCGACTACTTGGAAAACAGCTATATCGCCTATGAATTGGAACCGGTAAAAGATCCGGAAGCCGACTGGCGGCTGGATGTCTATACGGGAAGCTGCCGCCTGCCGGTCATAATAAACGACTACTTGACCGCCTGTACGGATACGGTGGACGAGTACCACCGGGACGGCATCGCGGCCGGGTTCCTGTGCTATCCGGTGGACGAATTTGCAGGTGAGGACCAGGCGGAACAGATCCTGCAATTCCGGGACACTCTGCAAGGGGCCATTCTGGAACACGCCGGAGCGGATGCCGTCACCTTCCTAGGCGGTGCCACCGGACTATACTATGGGTATCTGGATTTCCTCGCATGGGATCTGCCCGCCGTGCTGGATGCGGCCAAGGATTTCTTTGCTGACTCCAATGCCGCACAAGGTCTGTTCCATGTATTCCGCCGGGATGTGGGAACAGTCCGCCTATGGGAGCGGGAAACAGAGCCGGAAGTAGACCCGGAGACCGGCTCGCTGCTCTCGGCGGAGGACATTGAAACGCTGGAATCCTATGACGAAGGAGTTTCCGGCTACTTTGGAAAAATGCTCCGCTGGCTGGAGAACTTTATAGAGCAGGGGGTGCAGGAGGGGAGATTCACCCAGCGTCAGGCCCAGCAGGACCTCCAGATCGCTCTGTGGTATTCCTTCGCCTGCAACAACCTGGATGAGTACCGGTTTTACTACAAGGCAGCTCAGTGGATGAAGCACTCGGAGAAAAATGCTGCGGGCTGCGCTACCTGGTACTACCGGTATTCGGTGGCCCTCATGTACTGCGGACGGCTGGAAGAAGCGCGGAGCTATGCAGAAAGAGGCATTCAGGAGGAGCCGGAGTACCCATGGATCTGGCTGCAAGCGGGCAGGCTGCGGGCTCATTTTGGTGATAAAGCAGGCGCGCTGGACGCCGTCAAACACGGATTAACACTGGAACCGGGCGATCATGAGTTCCTGACCTTGAAAAAAGAGATCAAAGCCGGAGCCACCCTGGAACAGATGGAATACCACTGGATCAACCCCGATGCCGACCGGACCCTCCAGCAAGGGCTGGACGCGGACGCCGACGATAAGCAGCGCGCCATCTCCTGCATCACCGTCGATCAGGAGGGGCTGGAGCGCTTTTGGCGCATCTTCGGCCCCAAGCCGGAGCCGTACACACCCAACGCACCTTACACGCAGTTCCCATATATGGTGAACGGCCGTCCTGTGGATCTGGTGTTCCAGATGAATGAGGGCGGGATGTCCAAGCTGAGTACAGATTGGCTAGAGCAGCTGAGGGGCTGGCTTCAAAGCGGTCAGTGGCTGGAACGAGCGCACCCAAACGGAAGGGCGGCCTGCCTGGACACGGTGCTGGTGGGCTTGGACTACCACATGGGCCTGCTCTACAAGCTGACAGAGGAGGACGCATACTTCCAGATCTTCCTGAACCCGGACGGGACGGAACAGGAGGGTGCCTTCTGGTCCTCGGAGGAGAGCCGTGAGCCGGAGCTTTACACAGAAGAAGAAATGTCTGTGGTAGAGCAGCACATCAAAAACACCTTTGGTGAGTTTGAGAATGTATTTCATGAACTGGTTTCCCCGGACATCCACGTGGACATCTGCGTGGTTCCTCCCTCTGAGGAGCGGGACTATTACACGCTGGTAACGATGGGTATGGGGGCTGTCTCTTATACACATCTCCGAGCCCACGAGACTAAGGCGAATCTCGTA
>OJRO01000565.1_pt1 | contig 36114 bp, 27 predicted proteins | sample 1599221 | NCBI WGS metagenome assembly OJRO01 (sample SAMN03922449, study PRJEB24848) | human gut metagenome | isolation source: stool sample | host: Homo sapiens | place: Germany | collected 2009-11
ATCTACACAAGGAGTATCGTCGGCAGCGTCAGATGTGTATAAGAGACAGGCATAGCTCTTTGCCGTTTCCGGGTTCACCCAGATTTCGGGCACCGGGTAGATTTCGCGCAGGTACGGAATGTTGCGCAGCGTCCCGTGGTGGTACATCGGGAGACGCCCGTTCGTGAGGACGAGCGGATACTTCTTCGCAATCTCGCCCGAGGGGCTTTCCGCCGGCTCAAGGTAGTAGGGTAGCGGGTCGTAGTCCTTCTCGACGGGCGGGAGCTTCTGGAGCGCATAGGGCTTGCCGGTGCGGCCGAGTTCGATGAAGACGTCGCCGTAGAGCTCGAGCTTCTTCGTGGGCGTTCTGAAGCCCTGGGGGAGCCCCGTCTTCGGATCCGTCTTCTTGTAGACGTAGTAGGAATTCCACTTCTCGTAGGGCATGTACGTGACCGGATTGTGCTCGAGGAGCTCCTTCCAGGTCATGTTGATGCGCCTGAGTCTCCCGTTGAGGAGCTCCTCCATCGAATCCCAGTAGGCAAGGTCGTCCTTCATGAAGGCGGGATCGCAGGCGCGCTTGCAGTTTTCGTTGCCGAGTTCGGCGCAGCGCTTGATGAGCTTCGACCAGAAGAGCGTTTCGTCCTCGGTCTCCCAGACGTGCGCCACGGCCTGGCGGGCGAAGACCATGTTCATGCATTCGACGAGCATGTTGGTCTCAAGCCATTCGCGCGCCGGGAGCAAGATGTCGGCGAACTTCGAGAAGGATGTCGGATACATGTACATGTGAACGACGAGGTCCATCTTCTCGAGTGCGGGAACCCAGGAGGCGGCATTGCCGTTGACGCCGAACTTGTTGCCCGAGCGTTCGAGCCACACCTTGAGCGGATAGGGCTTTTCGGTGAGGATCGCGTTGAGGATGGCCGAAGGCTGGCCGGCGTCCCACTGGAGAAGGCCCTTATGTTCGTTGGAGCCGAGGCGCTTCGTGAGCTGGCCTTCGGGAAGGAGGTAGGAGCAGCGCGTGGCGAGACTACCGGCAGGTACCACATTGCTCGAGGGATTTCTCTGCATGAGGGCGCCCGGGCGCTCCACGTTCCCCATGAGGGCGTTGAGGATGACGGAGCCCATGGCGGCCTGGACGGAGTTGGGCGTCTGGTCGGTCGCAACGCCGAGCGCGATGCCCGCAGGGCCGTCGGCGTACATGAGGATCGCTTCCTCAATCTTCTTGGCATCGAGCCAGCAGACTTCAGCGCCCTTCTCGAGCGTCCAGGGCTCGGCGCGTTCACGGAGGCAGCGGAAGCCCGTCTTGTACTTCACGCCCTGGAATTCAAATTCGCCGTCGAGCACGGGTTCGAGCGCGTCATCCCACGGATAGCGGATCGCCTTCGGGCTCTTCGTCCTGGCATCCCAGACGACGAAGGTTTTCGCGTCTGCTGCCGGATCGAGCTCATTGGCGCGCACGAGGCGCTTCGTTTCCGCGTTGACGAGGTAGGGAAGGTTCGTCCACCTGAGCACGAACTCATGATCATAGAGTTTTTTTCGATCAGGTAGCGCGTCCAGCAGAGCATGAGCGCAACGTCGGTGCCCGGACGGATCGGGAGCCAGATGTCGGACTTCGCGGCATCGGGCTGGAAGCGCGGGTCGATCGAAATGGTCTTCACGCCCTTGGCGCGAAGTTCGACGAGGGCGCGGCCGCCGCCCGCGGTGCAGCTGTAGGAGGCGTCCGTGCCCCAGAGGACGAGCGTCTTGATTTCCGTATTGGGGTTGTAGATTTCTCGGGCCGATTCGTCGGCGATTGAGGTCGAGGGACCGCCGTACATGAGGTCGTAGGCGAGCGTGCGCGGGAGATAGCACTGCGCGCACCCGGGCTCGTACCAGTTGGGGGTGCCGAAGGCGTTGCAGAAGCGCGGAATGCCGCGGAAGGCGGGGTTGCCGCCGCCGCCCGTCGTCACGAGAACGGATTCAGCGCCGTACTGCCGGCGGACTTCCTCGAGCTTGTTGGCGATGATGTCGACCGCTTCCTTCCAGGAGATGCGCTTCCACTTGTTTTCGCCGCGCTTGCCCACGCGCATGAGCGGGTACTTGTTGCGGTTCGGGTGGTAGAGGGCGCTTACGCCCGCAAGCGCCTTGGCGCAGAGCGAGCCCTTCGACATCGGGTATTCGGGGTTGCCTTCGAGCTTCACGACGCGGCCGTTGCGCACATGCGCGAGAACGCCGCAGTTGTGAATGCAGGCGCGGCAGCAGGTCTTGACGATTTTGGTTTCGCCTTCCTGAGCGGCGCCGGGTACGGCAGCCTTTGCGGCAGGCACAAGACCTTCCGAGATCGTTCCGGAAAGCGTCGCGGCGGCGCCTGTGGCGGCAGCTGCTTCAAGGAAGCTTCGGCGGGAGATTTTGGGGAATTCCATGGCTGGACTCCTGGGTGACGGGAAACGCTTGCGGTCTGCCTTCGCGTGAGGAATGAGGCAAACCGTTGAGACGGAAGCAGGTGCGGCTCTCTGTTGTTCTGATCTTTTAGAAGCCGCTTATCTACGTCTTTCGGCTTAGTTTCTTAATCTCCCGATGATTGCGCCATACAGAATTTGAAAGCTAAGTTGTTGTTTTCGCAAGAATATTTTGAGAATGATTCTTATTTACATAAAATGCCATATAAAACAAGAAATAACGTTCTTTTTGATGCCGTCATCCGACGGCAGGGAAACAGGAGGAATAACCCTGAGACAGCGTTCGGGAGCGATATGAGTGCTGCTCGCGCAGGTTGGATTTGAGGGGAAACCGTGCGGCATGGAACGCTGAATCAAAGCTTGATTTAGTACCTCTAAAAGAGTATGAATGCGATTGCTTCGGGACTGCGTTCGAAAGTTATGGAGCATGCGGCGGCAGCGAACGCGAGGGACGGTCGGGTGCAAAAAGGCTCGTGATAGACTCAAAATCACCTGTTGCAGCATTTGAAACTCGCTATGAAAAAAACGCTCGTAGTCGGCAATTCGTCCTTCGTTACTCTGATCGAGGATGAAAACTACTATGTCGATAAAACGGCCTTCATTAAGGCGGTGATGGAGTCGGGCCATTTCGTGGATCTCATTACCCGGCCGCGCCGTTTCGGCAAGACGCTTTTCATGGATACACTCAATGCCTTTCTCACGATGAATCCCGAGACTTCGGGCGGTAAAACAAGGCAGCAGGCATGGTTTAAGGGCCTGAAGATTGCCGAGGACAAGCCTTTCTGCGAAAAGTTCCTTGGACAGTTTCCCGTCATTTTTCTTTCTTTGAAAGGAGTTGAGGGACAGAATTTCCAATGGGCATATCGGAGCTTCTCCCGCAAGCTTGTCACGGAGGCAAAAAGGCATGAGTACTTGCTCGAGAGCCCTCGTCTAAGCGATGAAGAAAAGACGATGCTGCGGAACTACTCCTCACAGATGTTCATGCGCGAGTTGTCGAATCTTGATTTAGCTGAGAGCTTCCTTGGCGATATGATCGCGATGCTCGCAAAGCATTATGAAAAGCAGGTGGTGCTCCTCGTTGATGAGTACGATGTTCCGCTCGCGAGGGCTGCTGAGCGCGGATACTTTTCCGAAATGTGCGATCTTCTGAAAGCTTTCCTTGACCCGGTGAAGCCGGAAACCGGGCCGATCGTCAATGGTCGTCCTGTATTGAAAAAAGCCGTCTTCACCGGGTGTCTGCGCGTCAGCAAGGAGAGCATCTTCACGGGCGTCAACAATTTCACGGCCAACACTGTCTGCACGGAGAATGACCCGGCGCTGGCAGCTGCCATGGGATTCACGCCGGATGAAGTGAACGAAATGCTCCGGTACTACGACCTCGGGTCGGTTAGTGATGTAGTGAAGCACTGGTACGACGGATACCGTTTCGGAAGGCAGGAAATTTATTCGCCCTGGGATCTGATCAGCTTCTGCAGCAAAGCCGCTAAAACTTCAGATCCGGCGGCCCGAGTGCCGGAAAATTACTGGACGGCGACAAGCGGGAACATCGTTATTGATGAATTTCTTGGGTTTTTGTCCGATGCTGATGCCGACAGAATGCAAATGCTGGTTGACGGCGGCGTCATTGAAGTCGAGATTAATGAGCAGCTCACTTACGCGGACATGGCTTTTCACAAGTCGGAAGACTTTTGGACGCTTCTTCTCTTTACGGGCTACTTAACCGTTGCAGAACGGCTGGGTCCGAAGCGCTTTCTCCTGAGAATCCCCAATGAGGAAATTCGTCAGACTTTCAAGGAACGTGTTCTTGCTCGGTACTCGGCAGAAAATCGCTCCTTTGCTCGCCACGGTTCGAGGCTTGTGCAATCCGCATTTTCCGGCGATGTGGATGGGATGGCATCGGTGCTCGCACCGCTCCTCAGAACTTACGTTTCGGTGCGCGACGCTCAATCCAGAGCTCCGGCTGAGAACTACTATCACGGGTTTCTCTCTGCGCTTCTGGCTTCCGCAGGCGATCAAATACAGAATTTCAAGTCGAATATCGAAGCGGGCGACGGCTATGCCGACATTGTCTTCGATTCGGGAGCCGGTTCGGAAAAGACGGGCGTTGTCCTGGAAATCAAGCGCGCCGGGCGCGATGAAAATATGACGAGCGTTCTCAATTCGGCTCTGGCGCAGATCGAAGAGAAAAGATACGGCGAAATCTTCGACCATATGGGCTGCGCGAAGTACTACGCCTATGGGCTCGTCTTCCGTGGGAAAAACTGCCTTGTCGGAGGCGGCACGCTTCGGATGATCGGCTCGAGTCGCTGATGCCTGGTCGCCGGGCGGCGTCCTCCAATTTTTCCTCCTTTCTCATTCTGAGAGAGGAGAATTTCCAGCCGGAACTTGAAGAAGTTCCGGCTGCGCTTGATCGTCAGCCGGCTTTAAGGCGCCGCATCCTGATTGAGCTTCAGACAGCCGACGCCATCGCGGATTTCAATGTCGGTACCGTAGCGTTCTGAGAGCTTCCGGAGGTGCTCGAGCGCGGCATTCGAATGGGAGAGCGTCGGAATGCCCCGCCGGGATCTCGTTCCGTGCTGGGCGAGATCGATCGGATAGAGACGCACGTCCCTGATTCTTCCATCCTCGATCGTCCAGCTCGGCATGACAGCGCGCCAGATGTTCTCCTGCACGATGTAGCCACAGGTGCCGTTCTTCGAACGGTGGTCCATGTAGTCGCCGATCTTCATGTCGATGGGAAGCCCCTTCGAGCTGAAGGCGTCGAAGGGCTGGAGCGCCACGGTTTCGGTTTCAAAGATGAAGTTCCCGATGCTGTAGAAAATCAGGCCGTTCTTGTAAGCCTCGATGCCGCGGAGTTCGTGCGGACCGTGCCCGATGACGACGCTTGCGCCCGCATCAATGCAGGCGCGGGAGAACGTTTCCAGAAATTCTGCGGCGACGGTCGAGTCGGAGCCTCGCATTTCGTGCGCGTGAAGGCTCACGAGAACAATGTCGGCCTGAGCGCGGGCGCTGCGGATTTCATCGATCGTGCGGGCGAGATCCTTCTCGTTCGGAACCGTTTCGTTGTATTCCTCTTTGTCCGTCAGCGCGAAGAACATGCTTCCGAGAGGAAGCGTGCCTTCCGGGAACGGAGGCCGGTAGCCGTTCCTGATGCTCAATTCCGCCTTGGCGTTGATCTGAGAAACGGCGGCGAGCGTTTTCGCCATTTCAAAGTGTTCCGGATTGACATGGTGGATGGTTCTGAAGCGGAGCGGATTGAGGCCCGGACGGCCGCGCATGGTGCCGCTCTGGCCTCCGGCAGCGGCTGCGGGATCAAAGGTCGCGGTGATGCCGATCAGTGCTACGCGGGCTTCCCGGGTTTCGAGAAAGCACGCGCTAGACGCTTCCTGAAGCGTATTGCCGGTGCCGGCAAACGTCATGCCTCTCTCGTTGAGGTGCCTGATCGTGGCGCTCACGCCCTCCTGCCCGAAGTCGCCCGAATGGTTGTTCGCCGTGTTGAAAAGGTTGAAGCCGAAGCGCAGCATGTCGTCGAGCATCGAAGGATCGGTCATCGCCCATGTGCCGCCCGATGCCGCGGCCGGCCAGCCTTCCTGTCGATGGAAGGTCATTTCGAGGTTGGCAAACTTCACGTCGTGCTCTTCGATGAGCGCCCTGAGGTCGTCAAAGCCTTCGTAGCCGTCGGCCGCAATGTGGCGCGTGATGAAGCTGTCGCCGGTGGCAATAAAAGAGGTCTTCATAATCGGACTCCTCGAAGGATCAGATAAGAGATTGACGGCGGAAGAAATTCAAAGGAAAGGCTGCGGATCGGGCGACCCGCAGCATTTCGAATGAGGCCGTGATGGGCGGCGCAAGACCGCCCTGGCCGATTGACGCATCAGGGCATCACGCTTGGGCCGCCGTCAGACGCTTCAGCAGAAGATCGCGGAAGCAATCATGGTGACGATGAGTGCGCCGACCATCGGGATCATCGTGCGTTTGACGATGGCAAAGGGCGAAATGCCGACGCCGCCCGAGACCGCAATGATGACGCTCGTGATCGGGCTGATCGTGCGGCCGAGGCTCGTTGCAAACTGCATGGGTAGGATAAGAAGAAGGCTCGACACGCCGAATTCGCGCGCGAAGTCGGGAACGAGAGGCGAGAAGGCAAAGAAGGGCGCATTGCCGCTTCCCATCACGATCGCCGTAATCGTGATGAAGATCGTGAGCACCACCATGACGGCGATGCCCGTGAGGCCGAGACCCTTCGTGGCTTCGATCAGGTACTGGATCGTGCCCGTCGCCATCAGGCCCTGCGCGAAGATTTCGCCCGCCACAATCAGCGTCACGACGCGCGCGAACTGCTTGCCCATGGCGTCGAAGAATTCCATCGCCTTATGGAAGACTTCCTTGGGCGGATGGCGCAGGCATTCGCAGACCAAGGCGATCATGAAGGACATGAACATGGCGGTCGGCACATCGAGCTTGATGCCGGAGAAGACGTATCGGCTGAAGATGAAAAGGAGAACCAGCGGAATAACGGGAAGAATGGCGTAGAAGCCCGGCGCGCCCTTGAAGTCGAGCTCCTTGGTTTCGATGCCGTCCGTCGTCACCCAGGCGGAGTCGCCGTCGACCTTGTCGTAATGACGCTGCACGAAGAAGTGCAGGATGGCGATGGTGGGCGCCACGAGGAGAGACACCGGGATCTGGTAGGAAATGAAGTAGCTCATCGTGTCGAGCCCGGCGTACTTCGCCGCGAGGTTGGCGTTCCCCGATGCCGGACCGAGATCAAGGCACCCGGAGGTTGCAATGAGCGCTGCCGCCGACAAGGGAGAGATGCCGAGGCGCACGAGCACCGGGTACATCGTGACGAGGAGAAGCATCGCGAGGCCCGAGGCGCTCGGGATGAAGACGTTCATGAACTGACCGACGAAATAGCTCAAGGCGAGAACGAGATAAGGCGAATTGAGCCTGGAGAGCGGCTTCGAGAGGTAGTCCGCCATGCGGGCGGAGGCGCCGATCAGGGACATGTATCTGGCGTAACCGGCTGCCGCCATGATGATGAGGCCGAGTCCGGCAACGCGCGAACTCATGATGGCGGTGATGCACTTGAAGGGGTCGAAGAGCTCGAAGCCCGTGGACGCGACCTTGTTGGGAAGGAGCTTCAGCGCGCCGTCAATGAGACCAAACTTCGAAAAAATGATGGCGGCGAAGAGCAGAATCAGGCCGCCCGCAAAGAGAACGAACTGAGGCTTGAAGTGCTTGAGGAGGTAGCGGACCATAAAGATGGTCACGAGGAGCGAGAGTATGCAGCCGGCCATGGCTTCCTCTTGAATGCTTGATTGGCGTGATCGCGATGCCTGGTGGAAGCATCGGAAGGGAGAGAAGCGCCGAACCGGCTCAATCGTCGGGAGTGTTCAGACGGAACGGGCGTGTTGCGAAAAGTTTATTTACATTTCGCCAGCAGCATGCTTCTTTCGCTCGCTTTCCTATTGAAAAGGAAGAAAGCTACGCCAAACAACCTAGTCTGCAGGATTTTTCAGGGTGCGCAGGAGGCGTGAGAACAGACGCTTGATTCCTGCGCGCCGGCCTATTTTCTTCAGAATGCCTCTCTTCAGGCTTCCCCTAAATTTAATAACGACCGGGAAGAGGATCTCTTATTAAAGAAATCGGCTCATTTCTTTAATAAGCTTGAGGCTTATTTAAATTTTGAGGGCTCGCGGCAGCGCGAAGGTCGGCAGCGTCTTCCTCAGGACGTGCGTGTGGCTTGAGCCTTCGAGGCGGAATTCCTGAGGCCCCGCCGGACCTGCCGCCGGGAGGATGATCACGGCCAGTAGTAAAAGCCCGGCACGAAGCGCGGCCCCCAGAACCAGGTGTTGTCCATGTAGAGGCGCATGCGGTCTCTTTCGGCCTCTGCCGCCCGGGCGCGCTCCTGAGCCCGGCCGAGCGCAAACTTCAGGTCTTCATCGAGCCCCGGCGCATTTTCCGGGCGCTTGAGTTCAATCTGAGCGCCGTAGCGGAAGTCCATCACGGTGTAGGGGTTTTCGGATTCCGCACGGGCGCCGGAAGGCCACGTCGCGATGAATCCGGGGATCCGGCCGCCCGAGGCTTCCAACGCATCCTTGTCGAAGGGAATGCTGACGGGGGCTCTGCCGTAGGTGGTCGAGCCCTCTGCACTCGAAATCATGGCGCCTTCCGGGTCGCTCGATACCTGCACGTAGGTCGTGCAGCCAGAAAGCAGCGTGAGCGCGAGAACCGTGCCCGTGAAGAGAAGTGAGCGCATGAAGAATGCTCCGCAGAAAAATGAGGGCGAATTGAAGGCAATCGCCTCTGAGAAAGCATGCATCCCGAAGAAACCCGCGCTTTGCAAAATATGCAAGCAGAGGCAACGGCTTAACGGTCGGGCTCCTCGACAACGCCGAGGCGCCTTGCTTCAGCTCTGGCGCTGCCGACGATGACGCCGCGCACCCACTGCAGGAAGGGGTCGGAGTGCGTGCCCTTATGCCAGACGACGGAGGGCGTAAAGGCGCTCATCTGCTGAGGCGCCGGGAGCATGCGCAGTTCGTAGCGGTCGTCGCGAAGGAAGTTGAGGAGCGTGAGGACGGGCGCAATGTAGGTGAAGTCCGTCTCCATGAGCGCATAGGGAACGGCGAGATAGTAGGGCATGGCGATCCCGACCTCCTGCTGCGCATCAAGGGACGGCCCGAAGTTGGGGGCTCCCGCATTATTCATTTCCACCTTGCGGTAGGGACGGAGATCCTCGGGGTTGAGGTGCCCTTTCTTGTTGTAGAGGTCAATCAGCGGGTGGCCCTTTCTCACAAGGATGCCGCGGCGGGAGTGGTAGAGCTCGACCACATGGAAGTCCTTCGGCACGGTTTTGAGGGGGTAGATCGCAATGTCCGCCCGTCTTGTGCGCAGGAGTTCGAGCATCTGCGGATCAATGGCCTTGATTTCAATCGTCGCGTTGGGGGCGTCCTTCGCGAACCGTCCGATGGCTTCCCGGAGAATCGTCATGACGGCATTGTCGACGCCGAGAATTCTGATGGTGCGTCGGGTGTTGGCGAGGTCGAAGGCGTCGCTGCTGAAGAGCGACTGGGTGAGGGAGAGGAGATTCAGAACTTTCGGAAGCATCGCCCTCATGCGCGCCGTCGGGAGCATCTGCAGGCCCGCACGCACGAAGAGTTCGTCCTGAAAGGCTGCGCGAAGCGATGAGAGGCGCCGCGAGGCCGCTCCCATGCTGAGGCCGCGGCTGCTTGCCGCCTGGGTGAGGCTCTGCGTTTCAAAAAGCGTAACGAGAAACCTTAATTCGTCGAGACTGAGGTCCGGCTGGGCCTTATCGAGCATTTCCATTTTCTTTTCCTCGCGCAAAGTCCTGATCAATACATCGTAGCGGAAGCCGGGAGGTTTACGCGCGGAGCGATAGCACGCATTCGCGGGTATTCTTTTCGTCTTAAAAGAGGAAGAGAGATTTGAGGATGGAAGACCGCATTTTTACCGATGAAATCATTCCGAGGCACGAGGAGCGGCTCGAGGCTAAGCGGGCTGAGGAAGGAGCCCTTCCGGAGCGCATCCGGAAAATGCTTGAGCTCGGCGCCCGGGCGGAGGCGAACGGCCAGGGCGAGGAGCGGGTCTTCAGGCTTCAGGCGGAATTCATGGCGGACTGGGATTTCCCGGATCTCCATCGGTCGTGGTTTTCGGCCTACTACCCGACTTACGCCCGCATGTCCGGGCCTCAGCTTCTTTCCTATTTTTCCTGGCGCACGCGCTGGAAGGCGGGCGAGCGAAAGATGGGAGCTCCGGTCTCCTTTGCTTTTGTCCACGTCTACGAGCTTTTGAACGGCGCGGGCGCCTCGGGGCCTCTGGATGCTTTTGAAAAGCTTTCCGCCTTCTGGGAGGAATACCGCAAACTCGACTTCACGCTCGACCGCTATGTTCCGCAGTGGCTCGACGACCTGGTGGTCTACGAGGGGCTCGACCAGAGTCTCATGCGGTGCGAATACGTGCCGATAGCGGACCGCACGACCGCCGACGTTGTGGCGAAGCTCGAGACCGGCGTCAACTTTGATGCCGATCCGGAATTTGCGGAACAAACTTTCGAGCTTCTCTGCGCGCGATCATCCTACAAGCTTGAAAAATCCTCCTTCTGGCCGGGGCACGAAAGCGAACTGAAGCGGCTCGTGCTCGAAAGCTTCAGAAAGCTGAAGGACCGCCGCGTCTTCGGCACCAACCGCTGGTTCGGCACGCGCTATATAAGAAATGCAGAGCTTTTCGCTTCCGCCGTTTTTGATTTTTCGCGCCGCCCGGAAGATCGCATCTATACGATTTCGCCCTTCAAGCGCTGGATTTGCGAAAAGGGATCCTGGCGGCTTGAGGAGCTTTTCCCCGAGCGCGCGACGCTGCCGGAGATCAGCGCTTTTCTGAAGACGGCGGATGCGGAGCTCCGCAGCGCCCTTGGGTGTCGGAGAAAGCTCTCCGTTTCCGATCCGACGGGCGAACTCACCCGCGCCGTGCGCGAGGTGCTGGGCGACTGGGATGAGGCGAGGCGGAAGGCCGCCAACCCCGTGCGGCAGCTTGATTTCGGGCGGCTGGCCGGCATTCGTGCGGATGCGCTTGAAACGCAGGAAAAGCTGATTGTTGAGGAGCCTTCCGAAGAAGCGCTTCCCGGGGTGGAAACCGCTTTGCCGGAGGCGGCCGCGTCCGGAGGCGTCGACGAACCCGAAAAAAGCGCATTCGCTGCGACAAAAGCCGGCGCATCGATGGGCGATACTCGCGAAGGCACGCCTTCAGCCGATGAGCCCAAGGAAGTTCCTCAGGCGTCTTCGGAGGGTCCGGATGCGCTCTCTCCCGGGGACCGGGCGCTTCTCGAGAGCCTTCTCGCGGGAAGCCTCCCTTCGGATCTCCCCGGCGGGCTTTCTCCCGAAATGACGGCCGACCGCCTCAACGAAAAGCTCTACGATGCGTTCGGCGACGCATTCCTTGAGGTTGTCGGCGGGAAGCTCTCCCTCATTGAAGACTATGCTGAGGATCTGCGGGAGCTGCTTCAGAGCTCCTGACGGCGGCTTTAAAGGCGTTTTTTAGAAGTCAAAATCAACATTTCAAAGAAAACATGGCTCAAGAGCAGAAAGTTCCGAAACGCATTGCCCGCACGGTATTGAATGCCCTGAAGGGCGGCGTTGTGCCGCGCATCGGACTCCCCTACATTGCCGTAGGCCGCAAGAAGGAAATCGATGCGCTTTTGTCCGACATCGAGATCGTGAGCGAAGGGGGCGCCTCGGTGCGCTTCATTACCGGCCGCTACGGGAGCGGGAAGAGCTTTCTCCTCCAGACGATACGGGCCTATGCGATGGACCGCGGGTTCGTGGTGGCCGACGCCGATCTCTCGCCCGAACGCCGCCTTCAGGGGACGAAGGGGCAGGGGCTCGCGACCTATAAGGAGCTCATGCAGAACCTCGCCACGAAGACGATGCCGGAGGGCGGGGCGCTCACCCTCATTCTCGAGCGCTGGATGAGCGCGATCCGCGCCGGGCTCGCTGAAGAGAACATTCCCCCCGGCAATCCCGCCTATCTCGCGCAGGGCGAGAGCCGCATCCTCGCGCAGATCGCAAAGCTCGGCGAAGTCGTGCACGGCTATGAATTCTCGGCACTCCTCGTCCGCTATTTCCGCGCGATGACCGCGGGCGAGGACGAGGTGCGCGCCAATATCGTCAAGTGGCTGCGCGGCGAATACGCGACGCGCGCCGACGCGAAGCGCGACCTCGGCGTCAATCTCATCGTCACGGACGACAACTGGTACGACTTCGTGAAGATCTTCGCGCTCTTTCTGCGGGGTGCGGGCTATTCGGGGCTTCTCGTTCTCATCGACGAGCTCGTCAACCTCTACAAGATCCCCAACAGCATTTCGCGCCAGTACAACTACGAAAAGGTCCTCACGATCTACAACGACGCGCTGCAGGGCCGCGCGCGCTATCTCGGCATCCTGATGGGCGGAACGCCCCAGGCGGTCGAGGATCAGCGCAGGGGGCTCTTCAGCTACGAGGCGCTCCGCTCGCGCCTCGCTTCCGGGCGCTTCAGCGAGGAAGGCCGTCAGGATCTGATGTCCCCCGTCATCCGGCTCGAGCCCCTCACGACCGAGGAGCTGCTCGTTCTCATAGAAAAGCTCGCGCACATGCATGCCGGGCTTTACGGCTACCCCTGCAGGCTCGGCGAAAAGGATTTCGCGCGGTTCCTCGAGATCGAATACGACCGCGAGGGAGCGTCGAGCCACCTCACGCCCCGCGAAATCATCCGCGACTTCATTGAGGCCCTCAACCTCTTCATGCAGCATCCGGACCTCACGGTGGAGACGCTCTTTAAGAGCGGCGAATTCGCTCCCGCGGAGAAGGCGGAAGCGGACAGGGATAAGGAAAAACTCTTCGCGGAATTCGACATCTGAGTAAGAGGGAAACGTCATGCCGTCCATCTTCAGCCGCTATGCGCCCTTCGTGCAGGACTTCATCTACAGGAACGGCTGGGAGCGCCTGCGCGGAATCCAGGTGGCGGCCGGGGATGCGGTCTTCAATACCGATGCGCACGTGCTCCTCACGGCATCAACCGCTTCCGGGAAGACCGAGGCCGCCTTTTTCCCGATCCTCACGCTTCTTTCAGAGAATCCCTCCGCTTCCGTGGGAGCGCTCTACATCGCACCTTTGAAGGCCCTCATCAACGACCAGTTTGAGCGCCTGACCGACCTCTGCGCCGAAGGCGGCATTCCCGTCTGGTCCTGGCACGGAGACGTCGCGCAGTCCAGAAAGAAGAAGCTCCTCGAGCACCCTTCGGGGGTGCTGCAGATCACGCCCGAGTCGCTTGAAGCAATGCTTCTGAGAAAGCACGCGATGATCCCGACGCTTTTCGGCGACCTCCGCTTCATCGTGATCGATGAAATTCACTCTCTCATGCGAAGCGACCGGGGGCTTCAGACCATGTGCCTCATCGAGCGCCTCTCGCGCCTCGCAGGAACGGAGCCCCGCCGCATCGGTCTCTCGGCCACGATCGGCAACACGACGCTTGCGGCGGAGTTTCTCCGGAGCGGCTCAAAGCGCCCCGCCATTGTGCCGAAGGTGGATTCGCCTCCGGTGCGCTGGCGGCTCTCTATGGAGCATTTCTGGGCTGGGGGCGAAGAAAAGCGCGCGCCCGACGCATCGGTCACGGAGGTGTCCTCCGACGCCCGCGCCGTGGCGCATCCCGGCACGGCGGAAAAGGAAGAGCTCTCGCGCGCATCAGACCTCGCGCCCGGCGGCGCGGACCCCGGCATCGGCTACATCTTCGAGCATACGCGCGGGCGAAAGTGCCTCGTCTTCTCGAATTCCCGGGAAGAGTGCGAGTTCGTGACCTCGACCCTGCACAAGTACTGCGAGCTTCGGCACGAGCCCGACCGCTTCGCCATTCACCACGGGAACCTCTCGACTGCGATCCGGTCGGACGCCGAGGCGCTCATGAAGGATGAGGAGAAGCGCGTCACCACCTGCACGACGGCAACGCTCGAGCTCGGGATCGATGTGGGGCGCCTCGAGCGCGCCTTTCAGATCGATGCGCCCTTTACGGTTTCGGGGTTCCTGCAGCGCCTCGGCCGCACGGGCCGCAGAGGCGAGCCGCCCGAAATGTGGTTCGTGATCCGCGAGGACGAACCCGAACCCCGGGCGATGCTTCCGGAAACGATTCCCTGGAAGCTTCTGCAGGCGATTGCCGTTGTGGAGTGCTACCGCGAGGACCGCTGGGTGGAGCCGCCGAAGCTCGACCGCCTTCCCTACAGCCTTCTCTACCACCAGACGATGATGACGCTCGCGTCCGAAGGCGAAATGAAGCCCGCCGAACTCGCCGGCCGCGTGCTGACGCTCTCGGCTTTCCGCAGGATTTCGCCCGACGACTACAAGGTCCTCCTGCGGGGGCTGCTTGCGAGCGACCAGATCGAGCGCACCGAGACGGGCGGCCTCATCGTGGGGCTTCAGGGCGAGCGGCAGCTCGCGAGCTTCCGTTTTTACGCGGTCTTTCAGGAAAATGAAGAGTTTTCCGTGCGCTGCGAATCCGAAGAGCTCGGCACCATCGTGCGGCCGCCACCTGCCGGGGAAAAAATCGCCATCGCGGGGCATGTCTGGCGCGTCGAGGACGTGGACCTGAAGCGCCACGTCGTCTGGTGCTCGCGGGTTGAGGGCACCGTTCCCGCCTTTTTCGGGCTCTGCCCGGGCGACATCAATACGTACATTCTGGAAAAGATGTGCGCGGTGCTCCGCTCCGACGCCGACTATCCCTACCTCATGAAGGGCGCGCGCGAGCGCCTTCACGAGGGAAGACTCGCGGCCTTCCGGGCCCGGGCGACGGAGACGCCGCTCATCCCCCTGGGGGAAGGCCTCTGGTGCCTGATGCCCTGGCTCGGGACTTATCCCTTCCTTGCGCTCGAGCGCCTCATTCGCCTCCATGCGGCCCGAAGGATCGGATTGAAGAGCTTCGACGCCTCGCGCCCTTACTTCATTCTTCTCAGGATGAAGGCGGGTGCGGCGGAATTCTTCCGCGCAATCTACGAGGCGGCCGAAAACCTCCACGATCCGCTCGAGCTCCTCTATCCCGGAGAGATTCCGGTCTTTGAGAAGTACGATGAATTCGTGCCCGGGGAACTCGTGCGGAAGGGGTTTGCCATGGGGGTCCTCGGCGTCGCTGAGATGAAGGCGAGAGTGCGCGGCTGGGCGGGCATCTACGCCGGCAAAACGCAGGCGATTGCAAATCCCGCCGCCTCGATTGAGGAAGATCTTCCTGAGAGCGGCATTTTGGGAGCATCATTAAAGGATTCGGCGGGAATCAGACCCTGACTCCCGCAAATCAAAAGGACGGGCATTCGTTCCCCGGAAAAACGTCTCAGGAAGTGAGGCGGCAAGGCTCGTCCGTAACAAGAAAGGAGAGCAAGCATGTGGGATCGAATTATTCGCGGCGCCCGCGTCGTGGATCCGAAGAACGGCTTTGACGGCATCGCGGACGTCGCGGTCGAGGACGGACGCGTCGCCGCCGTGGCGACGTCGCTCGCCGGCCGGGCAAAGCTCGATGAGGAAGCCGACGGCCTCGTGCTGATGCCGGGCCTCATTGATTCGCACCTTCACCTCGGGAGCGTTTTCGGCTCGGCCTACGGTCAGCGCATGGCGGCGCTCGCGGGCGTCACCACCTGCCTCGACATGGCCGGTCCCTTTACCGACATTCTCGGAACTATTCCCTATGCGGGCGCCGGCATCAACGTCGCCTCCATTGAAGGCTTTTCGCCCGACGCCGTTTTCGGGACGCTCACGCCCTCGCGGGGAGAGATCCGCTCCTGGCTTGAAAAGACCGTTGAAGCGGGTTCCGTCGGCGTGAAGCTCATGGGCGGCCACTGGCCGCTGCCGCTCGAAACCTGCCGCAACGTGGTTGAGATCGCGAACGAAATGGGCGTCTACGTTGCCTGGCATGCCGGGTCGACCACTGCGGGCTCCAACATTGAAGGCATGCGCGAGGTGATCGACGCCGTGAAGGGCCTGAAGCTTCACCTCGCCCACATCAACGCCTACTGCCGCGGCCGCATCAATCCGGTTGAAGAGGAAGCGGCCGAAGCGATCCGGCTCCTTGTCGACAATCCCAACATCTGGTCCGAAGGGTACGTAAGCCCGATGAACGGCACGATCCTTACCTGCGACGAGAAGGGCGAGGTGATCGACCACGTGACGCGCACGTGCCTCAAAACCTACGGCTTCCCGATTACGGCGGACGGCATCCGCGGCGCCATCAGAAAGGGCGTTCTCTTCGTCGTGCGCGATACCGGAATCATTTCCGACCTTGCCGGAGGCGAGGAGGCGATTCGCCTCTGGGAGGCTGCGGGCACGAAGACCGCAGGGAGCTTCCCCGTCAATCCCGCGCTCTCGCGCCTGATGATTGCAGAGGCAAAGCGCCCTGACGGGACCTTCGTGGTCGACGCAATCTCGACCGACGGCGGCTGCATCCCGAGAAACGTGCAGATTTCGATCGGTCTTTCACTCGTTAAGTTCGGCGCCCTCACGCTCGCTGAATTCGTGCAGAAGACGTCGCTCAATCCCGCGCGCCATCTGAGGCTCTTCGACCGCGGGCATCTGACCCCCGGCGAAGCCGCGGCCGACATGACGCTCTTCCGGCTTGAAACCCAGGAGGTCGTGGAAACGATCGTGGGCGGCAGAACCGTCATGAAGAAGGGCGAGCTGACGGGCAGGGGCGCATCGCTCATCACGACGAAGCACGGCCGGGCGTCCCTCGAATCCCAGGGCTTCCGCGTGATCGAGACGCGCTTTGACGACGCGGAGCCGGAACGCATCCGCATCTGATGATTCGTTTCCTCTGACGAAAGGAAAACGGGCGGCGCTTTCTTCTGAAGCTTCCGCCCGTTTTTATGGTTCCTCAGATCAAACGCGGATGTCGGTCTGATCAGGCCTTTTTCCGGGTTGCTTCCGGAACGGCCGTGCCGGGTTCGCGCGAGAGGTCCTCGTGCGGCAGGATTGCAGAGCCCGTCTTCGCGAGAAGCACGAGGCAGAAGACGGCCGAGACCGTGATGAAGCCGCCGCCCACAAAGCTTACGGGCGCAAAGCCGAAGTGCTGCGACACGAGGCTTCCCACGAAGGCGCCCCCGCCGATGCCGATATTGAAGATCCCGGAATAGAGCGACGTGGCGACGTCGGCCGCGTCCGAAGCCACATTAAGCACTACGGTCTGGAATGCCATGCAGATCGCCGTCTGCGCGGCGCCCCAGACGAGAATGAGCGGCAGGAGCGTGCCCCAGGAGGAGCAGAGCGGAACAAGGAGATAGAGCGAAAGCGCAAGGAGGACGAGCGGAACGGTGAGAGACCCCGAGGGGAAGCGGTCGACCGTCTTCGAGCTGATGACGGTTCCGATGATGCCCGCGAGCCCGTAGATGAGAAGCACGTTGACGACGTCGTTCTCAAGCATGCCGCCCTCATGCTGCAGAATCGGGCTGATGTAGGAATAGGCCGTGAACTGGCCGAGCACCGTGATCGCCGTGAGAGCATAGAGCTGCAGGAGCGCAGGGCGCTTCAGAATGACGGGGAGGCTCTTCACGGATCCCGCCTTGGTGCTCGGGCATTCGGGGAGCACCATCCAGAGGAGCGCAAAGCAGACTGCGGCGCCGAGCCCGATGATGAAGAAGGATTCGGCCCAGCCGAAAAGGTGCCCGAGCTTGGTGCCGATCGGGACGCCCAGCACGGTCGCGACAATGGTGCCGCCCATGACGGCCGCAAGCCCCACGGCGCGCTTCCCCGCGGGCGCCATGCGGGCCGCAAGCGGCGTCATGATCGACCAGAAGACGGAGTGCGTGAGGGCGACGCCCACGCGCGTTGCATAGAGCGTCGCAAAACTGTCGACGAAGATGACGGCAAAGTGGCAGCAGGCGAAGACGACGAGGAGAAAGAGGAGGAGCTTTCTGCGCTCGAACTTCGCGGTCGCAAGCGCAAGCGGGAGCGACATGATCGACACCACCCACGCGTAGCCCGTGATCACGAGTCCCATGAAGGAGACGGTTTCATTGAGGCTCTTCGCCATGTCGGGAAGGAGGCCGACAGGCAGGAATTCCGACGTATTGAAGACGAAGGCGGCAAAGGCGAGGCCGATGACGGGAAGCCAGGCGCGAAAGCCTGAGCGTGCGCGCTGCGGGGCAGTCATAAAGGGGAAATGGAAAGAGAGAAAAGAATGGATTTCTTCGGTGCGCATCGTAGCACGCCGGAATGAGGGAAATCCCGCGGTTTTCTGAGGTGTATCTCCGAATTGAGTGTCCCTGCGTCATTAATTGGCGTTGCCTGATGCAGAATAAAAAAACGTCCAGCAAGGAAAAGGAGAATGCAGAAATGGATGAGCAGAAGACCACGAGACGAACGCTTCTCGCCGCCGCGGGCGGCTTGCTTCTTTCTCTCGCGATCCTCCCCGCGACGACCGCTGAGGCGCTTTCGCTCACGGACCCGCCCGGGAGAATCTACGACGAGAAAGGGCGCTATCAGGGACGGGTTAAAGAGAACGGAGAGCAGTACGATGCGCGCGGGCGCTACGAGGGGCGGCGCACGGAGGACGGGCGCCTCTACGACTCAAAGGGCCGCTACCAGGGACGCATCGACAGTTCCGGCCGCATGTACGATGAAAAAGGCCGCAGCACCGGGCGCGTGACGGAGGACGGCAGGCGCTACGACTCCAAAGGGCGCTACGAAGGCCGCACGGACCCCCGGACCGGCAGGCAGTACGACGAAAAGGGCCGCGTAACGGGACGCGTCGGCCAGTAGGAAAGCCCGGACCGGGAAAAGAAAATCGCCGCAGGCGGGAGAAGCTCTGCGGCGATGGATAAATGGAGCAGCAGGAAACCGGGAGACTCCGGACTACTTGATGTGGTCGAGAATCGACTTCGCGGGGTAGCCCACCGACTGGGCGGCCACCACTTCCTCGTCGGGCTTGAGGTGAAGCTTCGCGGCGAGCTTCTCGGCCGAGAAGCTCGTGCGGGCGACGCAGCTTAAGCCCATGGCTGCCGCCGCGAGGTAGACCGACTGAATCTTTGCGCCCACGTCGATGTTGGTCGAGCGGATGCGGAGCTCCCGGATCGCCTCTTCGCTGAAAGCGGCGCTGCGGATCTTCGGCGCAATCGTTTCAACAGCGTCCGTGATGAAGCTTCTCGTGCGCGAATAGTTCGTGACGTAGACGAGTTCAAGGGGCGGCAGCGTGAACTGAGAGTTGAGGAGGTAGGACTCCTCGCGGATGTCGTGGAGCGCGCAGAAAAGGAGCGCGCGGCGCTCCGGAACCCAGCGCCAGATGCCGTTGGCCTTCAGAAGATAAATATCCGTTTCGCGCCAGTTGAGGGCCGTCGGCGTCGTTCTCTTCCCGCCCTTGCGGTTGATGCCGTCGGCCGCGAAAAGAAGGTTGCTCACGAGCTGGTCGGGAAGGGGCTCGTTGCTGAAGCTCCGTTCGGACTCGCGCTCCTCGAGCGCCTCCATGAGCGGCATCGTCATGCCGTTGGGTTCTGGAAGCGCGCGCAGGATCTCGTCGCCGGACTTCCGGCCGAGGCTCCCGAAGCGGCGGTCGATTTCGGCCTTGAGCTCTTCAATCTGGTCGCCGATTCCGGTCCTGATGTCGTGAAGCTTGTTGTTGAGTGTTTTGCGGATGGACATGAGAGTGTGACTTAAAGGAAGAGTGGCGTGAGACCGTTAAAATACCTCGGGCGGCGTTCTGCCGCGAGTGTAAACAAGAGGTCCATGAGATGACAATCCGGCTCGAGCGAATCGACAACGAAGACGGCAGAACGGAATTCCGCATTGCTGTCGGGGAGAACGATGCCGACGCATGGGAGACCGCGCTCGCTGCGCTCGTCGGGCTCGCGAACGGCTCGCGTCCGCCTCTTCGCAAAGCGTCGCCGGAAGACAACGCAGCCCGCGAACTGCCGGGAAAGCTCCTGAAGCGCCTGCGCACGGAATGCCGCATGACGCAGAAGGAAGCGGCGGCAATTGCGGGAACCACGCAGACCCGGATTTCCGACTTCGAGTGCGGCGTCCGCACGATTCCGCATGAGATCGCGGTCATCTTCGCCCGCCGCTTCGGGGTTGAACCGGGAGATTTTGAAGTCCGCTGAAAGCGGGCTCCATACTCCATGAAAAAGGCCGGCGTCCGCATGGGAAGCGGACTTGACCGGCCTTTCTGCATGCGGGTCCGCAATCCTGCGGACCCGTGAAGCCTCTTCCGGAGGAAGACCCTGCGGTCTCTCCGGAAGGCTGCCTCCATTACGCGCCGAAGCTTTCCGTGTGGATGCGCGGCTCAATCACGCCGATCTGCCGCAGCGCAGACGTGATGTCCGTCATGAAGGAGGTGGGCCCGCAGATATAGAAGTCTGCATCCGGGTCCTGACAGAAGTTGCGGATGTTGGCGGGCGTGATGCGGCCGGACGCGTCGAAGTCCTGTCCGAGATGGTCGTCGGGGCCGGGCTTCGTGAAGAAGACCGCCTTGGCGCCCTTCGGGAGCCCCTTCATCACGGCGTCGACCGTTTCCCTGAGGGGATAGGCGGCCTTATTCTGCGTCGAATAGAGGAAGTGCACCGAGCGGAGCGGATTTTCGGTCGAGAGCTCCTCGAGCATCGCCACCATCGGCGTGATGCCGATGCCGGCGGCAATGAGAACGAGAGGATGATCGTCCTTCACGTCGTCGATGACGAAGGTTCCCGTCGGAGCCGTGAGCTCGACCTGATTGCCGACCTTGAGCGTATTGACGAGCTGGTTGGAAACGATGCCGGCAGGGGCGCCCTCCTTCGCGCGAATGGCCTTCACGGTAATGCGGAGCATGCCGGAGCCCTTTGCCTGCGAGAGCGTGTAATGGCGCGGCTGCAGGACCTGGAGACCGGGGACGTAGACGCGCAGCGTCACGTACTGGCCGGCCCTGTAAGCGGGAACCTGTCCGCCGTCGGCAGGAAGGAAGTAGAAGGAGACGACCCCCGGGCATTCCTCAACCCGGTTGACGCAGTCGAAGGTGCGCCATCCGCTCCAGCCGCCTTCCATCTGAGCCTTTTCCTTGTAGATGCCCGCTTCAGCCGCAATCAGGATGTCGGCGAGCTGCTGGTAGGCGGCCGCCCAGGCGGCGATCAGTTCAGGGGTTGCGGCATCGCCGAGCACTTTCTCGGCAGCGGCGAGAAGGCACTTTCCGACGATCTGATAGTGCTCGGGCTTCACGCAGAGCGCGGCATGGCGCTCCGCAATGACTTTGACGGCGCCGCTGAGATTCTGAAGGGCATCGATGTTTGCCGCGTAGAGAGCGAGGGCGGCCGCGAGCGTCTTTTGCTGCGTGCCGGCAGCCTGATGCGAAAGATTGAAGATATTGCAGAGCTCAGGGTGTTCAGCCAGCATGCGGCTGTACATGAGCTTCGTAATCTCAAGACCATGCGCCCTGATGGCAGGTTCCGAGGATTTGATAAGGGCGATCTGAGAGGACGTAAGCATAGACAACTCCTTGCCAATATTGGATCGAGCCCGGAAGGAGTCCGGTCTCGGAGATCGGATAAATCGCTTCATCTTGATTTGATAATACACCTCAAAAACATTTGAGAAGTGTCGGAAATCAAAGAAATACCTACGACCGAAGACTTAAGTTCAATACGTGCAGAATGCCGTTCAATTGAAATTGCTATTTTCACATCCTAAAAAGCAATGATGGGTAACCCGAATGCACTGTCGTTTGTTGTCCGTTTTCAGCGTTGAATCCAGCACTGATTCTATATTTGTATGATGATATATATGGATTTATAATAAACATACAATTTGTTACATTTATTATTTTGCATTCAGGCTGGCAGAACGGCGAATCAAAATTCGTTCATGTATACTGCACATATGTTCGGTTGGTTCGATCGATTGCTAAAAATCGTTTCGGTATTTCGAACAGATTGACGCGCCATGACGTCGGAGGAAACTCCTTTCATGGCTGCACTTCAGTGTGCTTTTTTCTCCTTTTTGTGGTTGATATTAAGGCAATCATCCATTAGTTACGTATGGATCAATGAAAATTCAAGTTAATCAATGATGTTATCTGAGTTGCATCAACTAAATGATGGCTTCGTTAATAAGGTTTCCGCGCGCTTAGATCGGCTGGTCCCCGGCAGGCGCTTCTGAAGAAATTCAGCGACAGGCGGAGCCTGCGACATCGACTGCAGGACTTTTCCGTGAACGGCAAAGGCTGCAGTCAAAAGTCAGCGCAGACGTCAGGGATCGGCTCCCCACCATCTTCCGACGCAAATGCGCAGCCCTTTTGCGGCGGCCCGGTTTTCTCCTTTTCCGGGCCGCCGTTTCTCTATCTGCGTTTTCTACTTTACGCCCCTCGGCTTTTGTCCGCCGCGGCTTCCTGCTATCTTTTGAACGAACTTTGATTCGTTCATTCTGAGGATTTTTCCATGATTGCGGGCAGGCTATCCCTGGGTCTCGGCAGCCTTCTGACGGCGGCACTTCTCTTGAGCGGCTGCAGCGTCGTCAATGTGAACGGCACCGTCAGTACGGCGGACAACGACCTCTGCGTCGTTCCGCCCGAGGGGAAGGAGCCCGGGATGCACGCGCTCCTTCTGAAGCTTCTGCGCGAGAAGCGCTTCGACGTTCGCGAACTCCCCGCTCATACGCCGCCTTCGGCCTGCCGGCAGACGCTCGTCTACCGCTGGGGACTCGAGCAGTACTACGTGCCGGCGCTCGTGAAGCAGTATCCGGTCGCGTTCGACTTCTATCTCGGCGGCGAAAAGACGGCGAATGCGAGCTTCGATCCGTCGAGGAATCCCATTTCTCCGCACGTCAAGTTTGTGAGGAGCTCCCGCTACTGGGCGAGAACGCTCGACCGGCTATTTCCCGGCCGGCCGCTGGTGGGCGATTGAATCATCGACAAAGGAAAAGGCTCCGGAACTGCTCCCGGAGCCTTTTTTCAAATCTCAGCCGGGAAGACCCGGAGGTCTTCCCGAGTGATGCGCGAGCGCCGTTCTTAGGCGAGGCCCGTGATGCGGCCGTTGACGACGTCGATGCCCATCGCGGCGGGGCGCTTCGGAAGCCCCGGCATGCGCATGATGGAGCCGGCCATCGCAACGACAAAGCCCGAACCCGCATTGAGGATGAGGCGTTCAACCGGAAGGACGAAGCCCTTCGGAGCGCCGAGCGCCTTCGGGTCGGCCGTAAGCGAGAACGGCGTCTTCGCGATGCAGACCGGGAGCCTGTCGTAGCCGAGGTCGGACAAGCGCTTCAGATCCTTCATGGCAGCGGCGGAAAGCTTGACGCCTGCGCCCCCGTACACCTGCGTGACGATGGCTTCGATCTTGTCGACCACCGGAGCGTCTTCCGCATAGGTGTTGACGAGCGGATGCGGATCGTCGGCCGCCTCGACCACTTCGCGGGCGAGCTCCATCGCGCCTTCGCCGCCCCTGGCGAAGCCGTCGCAGACCGCAAAGCGGACGCCGAGCGCAGCGCAGCGCATGCGGATGGCTTCGACTTCCTCATCCGTATCGGTGTGGAAGTGGTTGAGCGAAACGACGATGTTGGGGCCGAAGTGGCGCAGGTTGGCGATGTGGGCGTCGAGGTTGACGAGACCGCGCTCGACCGCTTCGAGGTTGGGGGCGCCGATCTCGGGGAGCGGCACGCCGCCGTGCCACTTGAGGGCGCGCGTGGACGTGACGAGAACGACCGCGGCGGGCTTGAAGCCGGCGGCGCGGCACTTGATGTTGAAGAACTTTTCAGCGCCGAGGTCCGAGCCGAAGCCCGCTTCCGTAACGGCGTAGTCGGCAAGCTTCAGCGCGGCGCGGGTGGCGGCCACCGAGTTGCAGCCGTGGGCGATGTTGGCGAAGGGGCCGCCGTGAACGAAGGCAATGTTGCCTTCGATCGACTGAACGAGGTTGGGCTTGAAGGCTTCGAGAAGGAGCGCGAGGAGCGCGCCCGTGGCGCCGAGCTCGGCGCAGGTAAAGGGCGTGCCGTCGGGGCGCAGGCCGAGAACGATGCGGTCGATGCGAGCGCGCAGGTCTTCCATGTCGTTCGCGAGGCAGAGAACGGCCATGAGTTCGGAAGCGGCCGTGATGTCGAAGCCCGCTTCAGTCGGGATGCCGTTGGCCGGGCCCCCGAGACCCGTGATGATGTTGCGCAGCATGCGCTCGTTCACGTCCATGACGCGGCGCCAGAAGATTTCCTTCAGAACGACCTGACCCTGATGACGGGCGTTGTCGAGAAGCGCGGCGAGAAGATTGTTGGCGGCCGTGATGGCGTGGAGGTCGCCCGTAAAGTGGAGGTTGATCGCCTCCATCGGGAGCACCTGGCTGTAGCCGCCGCCCGCAGCGCCGCCCTTCATGCCGAAGACCGGGCCGAGGGAGGGTTCGCGAAGCGCGAGCGCGGCGCTCCGGCCGATGCGCTTCAGACCCTGCGCAAGCGCGATCGAGGTGGTGGTTTTGCCCGAGCCCGCGGGCATGCCGGAAGTGGCCGTCACCAGAATGAGCTTGCCTTTTTCCTTGCGGGACGGGTCAAGCTGAACCTTGGCCTTGTCGCGGCCGTAGGGTTCGAATTCGGCGTCGGTGAGGCCCGCGGAATGCGCAAGCTCATCGATCGGAATGAGTTTGTGTTCCTGGGCGATTTCGATGTCGGTCTTCATGAGGACTCCTAAATTAACAAAAAGGGAAATCGGTCTCTGATGCGGACTTTTGTTGTTCTCGGAGGAACGGAGCCGCTTGGGGAGCGGCTCCCGGAAAGAGCCTCTTCACTCATTCGGAGTATGCGCGAAATCTGGCGCGCGATGGCGCATTCCGGGAGCAGAAAATGCGAAGCGCCGCAGTTCGCTAAGGAAGAGCAGCGCTTTCAGATGAGGATGGACCGGCGTTAGAGCGGGTCGCCCGAAAGAAGCAGGAGACGCGCAATTTCTGCGGCGTTGTGGAGGTCGAGCTTCCTGTAGGCGCTGCCGCGGTGAACCTGCACGGTTTTTTCCGAGATGCCGAATTCGGCGGCCACTTCCTTGTTGGAATAGCCCTGGGCGACCATGCGGATCACTTCGCGCTCGCGCTGGGTGAGCTGCTCGAGGCGCGACTTGAAGTCGGCAACCTCAGCCTGATCGCGCCGCATGGCTTTGTTGCGCGCAACGGCGGCTTCGATCGTATCGATGAGGCGCGATTCCTTCGGCGGCTTCTCAATGAAGTCGAAAGCGCCGTTCTTCACGGCATTGACGGCCATGTCGATGTCGCCGTGACCGGAGACGAAGACGATCGGGAGGTCGCAGCCGATGTCCTTGAGCTTGTTCTGGAGCTCCAGACCCGACATGGAAGGCATGCGCACGTCGAGCAGAATGCAGCCCGGACGGCGGAAGTCGGCAGAGGCTAGGAACGTGCCGGCGTCGCTGTATTCCGCGCACTCGTAGTTTTCGCCCGAGAGGAGGAACGACCACGACGAGCGCACGGCGCTGTCGTCGTCGATGATGCGGATGAGGGGCTTATTGAATTTGCTGTCCATCATTTCATTCGTCTCGCTGAAGCGCTTTCGGATCCGCCATCAGGGGTAAATGGCAGAAAGAACTTCAATCTGGGTGCGAATCGTAAAAAACAGAGAGTATTGTAACGGGCTATGTGTGCCGCAGAGGCCGGCAACAGACTCAAATATACGATTTAGATACTTTGTGAGTACCGACTCTCATCTGATTGGGATAAAAGATGCTGCAGGAAGAACACGCTTCAGAATTTCTCGAGGAAGACGGCCGCACGGAGCGCCCCATGCGCCGGCGCGACCGCGAGCTTTCCTTTACCGACACGCTTCGCGTCATCAGGAATGCCGACTATGCCGTTCTCTCAACCGTGGATGAGGCCGGATACCCCTACGGCGTTCCGGTGAGCCCGGTGCTCGAGGGCGAGAAGCACCTTTACTTTCATTCGACGCGCGCCCTGAGCAGAAAGGCCGACAACATGCTCGAGAATCCGAAGGTGTCGCTCTGCTTTGTTGCTTCCCAAAAGACGCTCCCCCTTGAATTCACGGTCGACTACGCGAGCGCCGTCGTCGCGGGACGGGCCTGCCTCGTCATGGACGAGGAGGAGCGCCGTCATGCGGCGCTTCTCATCTGCGCCCGCCATGCGCTTGAGGCCGGAAAGGAAAAGGCTGAGGCCTATTACGCAGAGGGCGGCCGCGCCATCACGATCTGGCGCGTCGATATTGAGAGCGCTACCGGAAAGTCCCGCGGCTGGGACCGCATTTCTGCCGGGCTCGCCCGCTGAAAAACGGTATTCTTTCGAACACGGGCGCGGCAGGCTCTCTTTGCCTCCAGTGCCGGCAATCCTTTTTTGTTCCAAATCCCAGAGGTTTCACAGTGCTTTTTTCGAAGGCAATTCCGGCAGCGGTTCTTGCAGCGTCACTTGTCGGCTGCGCGTCCGGAACAACCGGGCGCGTCGATGAGACGGCCGATTTTGCTCCCGTTTCCTACCGCTCGGTCTGCCTCCTCGAGAACGACGCTGTGAAGAGCCCGAAGCTTCCGGATGCGATTGAGTCGGGGCTCAGGAAGGCGGGGGTCGAGGTGACGCGGCTCCCCTCCGGAGCTGGTCCCATGACCTGTCCCTTCGTCCTCACGTACGACGTTCCTTCCGAGGACGGGCTTGTGAGCGTCGTCCGCTTCCAGACCTTCGAGCACGGCATTCCGCGCGTCGACGCCGCGGGCCGTGCGCCCGCCGGGCGCGCCCTCACGGTGAATGCCGTCGAGGCCTACGTGCAGGAGCTTTTCTCGAAGCTCGCTCACCGCAATCGCCCGGCAGCGGACGAGAACGTCCCTTCGGCTTCCGTCACGCCGCCCGCGGCCGCGAAAACCTTCCGCAGCGTCCCTTCGTGGCAGGCCCCGGATTCCGGCAAATAAAGCATTCGCGGGCGGACGGCAGTCCGAACGCTTAAAATTGTTTACGAGCAGTGCGCTGGAGGTACCGCGGCTTTTCTCCCATCGGGAAGCGAAGCCGCGGTTGAAGACACTCCCAACATCGGATCAGGTTCATACCTGCGGCGAGAAGCGCTTTCAGCAATGCAGAAGTTCATCGGGATCTTCTGCATTCCCTCCGGCACAGTGCTTTTCAACCTTTTCTTCATGGAGAAGCGCTGTGACGAATTCCAAGCAGCAGATTCCGAGAGTTGTCCCGCAGCGGGACGCATCCCCCTGCGATCGTCTTTTTGCGGGGAGGCTCCCCGGGGTCCGAGTCTACGGAAAGTCTCAGGCGGGCGAACCCGTGCCCTTCAGGCGGATTGATCTTGCGCCCACGCCGGCAGCCTTCGGAGGCGGTCGGCAGCCCTCGATTCATCTCGCCGACGTGACGGGTCCCTTCGGCGAAGGCGACGGGACGGGCGCGCCCCTGAGGCGCGCGCGGCCGGCTCCGGGCGCTCCGACCCAGTACGAAGCGGCGAAGGCGGGCGTCATTACGCCCGAGATGTCCTTTGTCGCCGAGCGCGAGAATCTTCGGCGCGATGCGCTCGAAGAGGAGCTCGAGTCGCTCGGGAACCCAAAGGCGAAGGCGCTCTACGAGCGCTCTGCAAAGGCAAAGCGCTTCACGCCCGAAGACGTGAGGGCGCTCGTCGCCGCGAGGGAAGCCGTCATTCCGCTCAACTTCTGTCACTCGGAAGCCGAACCCATGGCGATCGGCCGGGCCTTTGCCACGAAGGTGAACGCCAACATCGGCACGTCCTCGATCTCGAAGGACTGGCACGAGGAAATCGAGAAGCTCCGCGAGGCGCTCTTCTGCGGCGCGGACACGGTGATGGATCTTTCGACCGGCGCGCACATTGTGGAAACCCGCGAGGCGCTCCTGAGGAGCTCCCCGGTTCCTGTGGGCACGGTGCCGATCTACGAGGCGCTCGAGCGCGCCGGCAAGCCCGAAGACCTCTCCTGGGAGCATTTCCGCGACGTCATGGAAGCCCAGGCGAAGCAGGGCGTCGACTACATGACGATCCATGCGGGGGTGCTGAAGGACCATGTGGCGCTCACGAAGGAGCGTCTTACCGGCATCGTCTCCCGCGGGGGCGGCCTTCTTGCCGCGTGGATGCATGCGAAAAAGGAGGAGAACTTCCTCTACGTCCATTTCGACGAAATTCTCGAGATTGCCCGCCGTTACGACGTGACGCTCTCCCTGGGCGACGGTCTGCGTTCCGGGTCCGTGCATGACGGCTGCGACAAGGCGCAGTTTGCGGAATTGAAGACCCTCGGCGAACTCAACCGCCGGGCCGCGGAAGCGGGCGTGCAGGTGATGATCGAGGGGCCGGGGCACATCGTTCTCCCGAAGGTGGAGCTCAATCAGAAGCTTGAGGATGAGTGGTGCAGCCGGGCGCCTTTTTATACGCTCGGGCCCCTCGTAACCGACATGGGCGCCGGGTACGACCACATCACGGCGGCAATCGGCGGCGCGCTGATCGGAGCGGCCGGCTCGGCCATGCTCTGCTACGTGACTCCGAAGGAGCATCTCGGACTCCCCGATGCGGCGGACGTCCGCGAAGGCATGGCCGCCTTCCGCATTGCCGCCCATGCCGCGGACCTCGCCCGCGGCATTCCCGGAGCAGACCTGAGGGACCTCGCCATGAGCTCCGCGCGCTTTGAATTCCGCTGGAACGACCAGTTTGCGCTGTCGGTGGATCCTGCGAGAGCCGCGGCATTTCACGATGAAACGCTCTCCGGGAGCGGCGCGCGTGAAGCGCATTTCTGCAGCATGTGCGGACCGCAGTTCTGCCCGATGAAGCTCGCCCGCGATCTTTTTGATTGAGAGCCGGGCTTCGCTTAGAGGTTTCCCGCAGTTTTGAGGTATTACCCGGCGGTCTTTTTTCGCTCCCGGGTAAACTTCAATCCATCGCAGGCCCCGAGGGGGCGTATCTCACAATCGAATCCTTCCGGATGTTTCCCGTCTGAGCTCGCGGAGCTCCTCATCTTCTGTCCGGAAACAAGTTGGAAACCCTCTTTCCGACGCGGTTCGAAATCGCTTTCCAAGATTCAAGAAAGCTTGCTTCCGGCGCCCTGAGCGGCGCGCGAAGCAGGCATGCCAGACCAAAAGGATTTTCCCATGCAGTTCACCAGGCTTTTTGCTTCCCTCGCTCTTTCCGCCGGCATCGCTGTCGGTCTTGCCGGCTGCGGCGACAAGGGCGCTCCCGCCCAGACGAAGGCGGACGCTGCTCCGCAGACGGTTACGCTCAAGGTGGGCGTTTCTCCGGTTCCGCACGCCGACATCATCAACTTTGTCGCGCCTCAGCTTGAAAAGGAAGGCGTCAAGGTGAAGGTGATCGAGTTCAACGACTACGTGCAGCCGAATCTCGCGCTTGCCGAGAAGGAGCTCGACGCCAACTTCTTCCAGCACAAGCCCTACCTCGACACGTTCGCGAAGGAGCATAAGCTTTCGCTCGCCGTTCTCTGCGCGGTGCACATTGAACCGATGGGCGTTTATTCGAAGACCGTGAAGAACATTGCCGATACGCCCGAAGGCGCCAAGGTCGGCATTCCGAACGATCCGACGAACGGCGGCCGCGCGCTGAAGGTGCTTGAATCCGCGGGCCTCATCAAGGTTCGTCCGGAAGCGGGCGTGCTCGCCACGAAGAACGACATCACCGATAATCCGAAGAAGCTCGACTTCGTTGAAGTTGAAGCCGCGCAGCTCCCGCGCGCGCTCGACGACGTTGCGCTTGCCGTCATCAATTCCAACTTCGCGCTTTCTGCGAACCTCAATCCCGTGAAGGATGCGATCGCGATCGAAGCGAAGGATTCGCCCTACGCCAACATCGTTGCGATCCGCGCGGGCGACGAGAACCGCCCCGAGCTTCAGAAGCTCAAGGCCGTTCTTGCCACGCCTGAACTCAAGAAGTTCCTCGAGGACAAGTATCAGGGCGCTGTGGTTCCGGCCTTCTGATCAACGCGAAGTGAAGTCCGCTGATGCTTGAGAAGCGAAAACGCATCTCAAGCGTCAGGTTGGGGAAATATCATGAAAAAACCGGCTGATTCCTGATCGGGAACCGCCGGTTTTTTCTTATGCGCCTCTCAGGGATGCGCGATCAGAAGGTCACGGTATCGGGGTGAAGTCCCGAGAAGGCCGTCTGAGGCATGAGCGTGAGTTCATCGCGCTCTTCAGGCGTGAGCTGGAATCCGAAAATGTCGAGATCTTCCTTCTGGTGGTGGAAGTCCGTGGCCTTCGGAATCGGGGCAATGCCGAGCTCGAGGCACCAGCGAAGCGCAACCTGCGCAGGCGTGACGCCGTGGGCGGCGGCAATTTTCTCGAGCGTCGGGTGACGCAGGAGCGTGCCGCGGCCGAGCGGGCTCCAGGCCTGAACAAGGATGCCGTGATCCATGCAGAAGCGCAGCGCCGCGCGCTGCGGATAGCCGGGGTGAATTTCAAGCTGATTCACCATGGGCTTCACCTTCGCGCGGGCGAGAAGCGGCACGAGGTGGTGCGGGAGGAAGTTGGAGACGCCGATGGCGCGGACGGCTCCCGCCTTGTAGATCTTTTCAAAAGCGCGCCAGGTGCCTGCGTTCTGCGCCTGCCAGACCATGGGCTCGCCCTGGGCGGCCGGCCAGTGAATGAGGAGCAGATCGAGGTAGTCGACCTGAAGCTGCTCGAGAATCATCGCGTAGGCATCCTCCGCGCTCTCGAAGGAGCGGTGCGACGCCCAGATCTTGCTCGTCAGGAAGAATTCCGAGCGGGGAATGCCGGATTCGCGGATGACGTCGCCGATCAGCGCGGCGTTGTTGTAGATCTGCGCCGTATCAAAGTGGCGGTAGCCGAGCTGGATCGCCGTCTGAATGGTGCTCTGGAAGTGCTCGTTGATGGGGATCTGCCACGTGCCGAAACCGATCGTAGGCATTTCTACGCCGTTGGCAAGCTTCACGGTCTGCTTCAGAGGTTCAATGACTGTTTTCTTTTTTGTCGTCACGATGTTCTTTGTCTCAATGGGGCGGGAGGCACCGGCAGGCCGGGCGAAAGCGCTTGTGGGGTAATGTCTGAATGAATGGTACCCGAGGAACCACGGATTTTATTTGATTTAAGAGAAGCGCCGATAAAAAATTTAGCGATCAGACTGCGGTTGGCCATAGACAAAGAGTGGGAAGTTGTGATTGTCATTTCAGGATTCGATTCCCGCCGGTAGAATCGACGAAGTCCTTCCAATTCGTCAGCATGGCTAAGCCTTCAGGGACACATGACCCAACTTGATTCTGAAATCATTACCTGGCTCTTCATTGCCTTTGCCGGAGCGGCTTTCGGCGTTCTGGCTCTCCACAGGGTCTTCTCGAAAAAGGATCTTCCGGGGAAGCGCCGTTCGGAAGGCGCTCCTTCCGAAGCCTCGCCGCGGCGGGAGCGCATTTCGTCCCGCCGGGAGAGTCGGGGGCTCCCGAAAGTGGAGGTCCCGCCTCCGCCTCAGAAGCCTGAAATCCTGGGTCCCGGACGGCCCACGCTTTTTGCCTTCTGCGCTGAAGGTTCTGAGAAGCCCGTTGCTCTCCTCCAGAGAGCCGATCGGTTTGACGACATGACCTCGTTCGAGGGAGCGGAAGTGAAGCCAGAGGGAAAAGCGCTTCTTCTGATCAAGGACCGGCTCGGCGCTCTTGCGCACGAACCCGATGACGAACTTGCAGACCGCACCTGGATGATCGCAGTTCCTGCTGAGAATTCCGGCAAAAAGGATGCTGCAGCGGGGAATCTGAAGCTGCTCGCGTTCGACGAAAAGGGATGCCCGATGGGCGGGGCAGCGCCGATCAGAGACCTCTCGGCAGAAGCGTTTGCTCAGGAATTGAAGAGCCTTCTCCCCAGGGAGGACGCAGGCGTCGCTTCCCTTCAGAAGCTCCTGAAGGAAGAAGCGGAACTGCTTCAGGAACTTCTTGATGCGCGCAAATGCGGGGAAAGCGAAGGCGCTGAGGATGAAAAGCTTCTTCAGCTCCTTGCGGCAGTCCCGTCGATCTCGCCCGGGGGCTGGAGAGATTCTTCCCGTACGCTCGATGCCGTCCTTCATGACGTGCGCGAGGCGGTTGAAGAGAGCGACAGGGCGCTGGCCGGCGAAAAGGCTGAATCGACGGATGATCGGCAGGCCGCGCGCGCTCTGATTCTCGACCATCTTCTTTTGATGCTTCTTCTCACGCGCACGATTCACTCGGGCGACTATCTCCCGGGCATGCGCGCCTCCGCCGAGGCGGTCCGCCGCGCCGTTCTCTGGGAAGCGAGAAAGGCATCGTCCTCCCGGACAGAAGCGCTTCTCTCGAATCTGAGGCGCGCCGAAGCGCTCATCGACGAGCGCGTGCTCGCAGCCGGCCGGAAGCCGAGAACGCTCGTGCGGGTTTCCGACGACGGCAGGATTGCATTCGGCTGCGTCTGAACCGAAAAACTCGGAAAAAAGAAAACCCGCACGAGGATTTGCGTCCCCTGCGGGTTTTTCATAAAGAGGCGTTCGTTTTATCAGGCGCCCTGGCGCTCAAAAACGAATTCGCCGTTCATCATGGTGGCGTCGACCTTCGTCTCGCGGAGCTTCAGGGGATCCATCTCAAAGATGTTCTTCGAGAGCACCACGAGGTCGGCGTAGTAGCCGGGGAGAAGACGGCCCTTCACCTTTTCCTCGAAGCTCGCGTAGGCGCCTTCAATCGTGTAGGCGTCGACGGCGTCGTAGATGTCGACGCATTCTTCAGGATGGAAGCCTCCTTCGGGAGTTCCGTCGAGGCGGCGGCGGTTGACGGCGCAGTAGAGGTTGTCGATCGGGTTCATGTCTTCGATCGGGGAGTCCGTGCCGAAGGACATGTGAACGCCGAGCTTCTTCAGCGTTCCGAAGGCGTAGGACGTGGCGGCGAGATCCTTCCCGACGCGGTCCTCGACGATCTTCGTGTCGTAGTGAAGGAAGATCGGCTGCACGAGGGCGAGGATGTCGTTCTTCGTGAAGCGCTCGAGGAGCGGCCGGTCGGTGATCTGGATGTGAATGACGCCGTGGCGGAGGGGATTTTCACCCGAGAGCGTCGCGTCGTAGGCGTCAAGGATTCTTTCAATCGCGCCGTCGCCGATCGCGTGCGTCACGACGCCGCAGTTGTGGTCGGCAGCCACATTCACGAATTCGCTGATCTCTTCGGGCGTCATCGTCGGGATGCCGACCGTCGAGGGATCGTCGTGATAGGGCCTGCGCATGAAGGCCGTGCGGGCGCCGAGGCTTCCGTCGACGAAGAGCTTCAGGGGGCCGAAGCGGTGGAAGGCGTTGCCCGAACCCATGACGTGGCCGGCGGCGAGGAAGCGCTTGTAGTCCTCCATGCTCGACTGGAAGCTCGACTGATGCCAGACGCGCACGAGCGGGTGATCCGCCATCACGCGGTTGTAGGCTTCAATCACCGTTTCCCAGGTGCCGCCGCGGACGTCGCAGGTGTGAACCGATGTGACGCCGCATTCGGCTGCATGGCGCATGGCCGTGCGGATGAGCGCCACGTCTTCATCGGCCGTGCGGTTTCTGAAGAGCATGAGAAGAGGCGTTCTGGCGTTTTCCGTGAAGATGCCGTTGAGGCGTCCGTTCGCGTCGCGCTCGATCGAGCCGCCTTCGGGCGCAACGATCGATTCGTCGACGCCGGCGCGCGCGAGCGCGGCGGAATTAGCCGTAAGCATATGACCGCAGGCGCGCTCGAAAACGAGCGGATATTCCGTCGTGATGGCGTCGAGGTCGTCCCTCGTGAGCATTCTCGGCTCGTCCGTGAAGTAGTCCTGGTTCCAGCCCATGCCGTGAAGAACGGTGCCGGGAGCGGGCTTCCTTTCCTCGATGTATTCGCGCGTGATGCGCTTCACGTCGGCAATGCTCTTCGCGTTCTGCAGGCGCACGTCGGAGAGCATCACGCCCGTGTTGAGGAGGTGCTGGTGCGAATCGATGAAGCCCGGAACGATGGTTTTGCCCTGGGCATCCCAGACCTTGACGTCGGCGGGGGCCTCTTCTCTCAGAGCAGCTTCGCTCCCGACGGCGCGGATGATGCCGTCCTCGATGAGGAGAGCCTCTTCAAAATGACCGCGCCTCACGTAGGCGTGCGCGTTGCGGATAAGCATTGAAGACATGATTTCGGAAATCCTTCAGGGGATTTTTTAAGGGAAACGGTTTCTTGTGCCGGAAAGCTTCAGAGCGCCGGGGATCCTGCGCTCTGAAGGTGTAAGAGAGGTTTTAATCCTTTTTGCCCGTCGCTGCTTCGTGGCTTCTGCGGAAAAGAATTTCGTAGATGCCGAGGCCGAGGATCGGAACGATCAGACCGAGGGCGGCCGTCACCGGATCCTGCCAGATGGTGTTGATGATGAGCGCGAGCATGAAGATCAGCACGAGGATGATCGAGAACGGATAGAGCCAGACCTTGTAGGGGCGCTCCATCGTCGGGTACTTGCGGCGCAGCACGATCACGGAGAGGAAGGTCATGCCGTGGAAGATGAGGCCGCAGATCGCTACGAGGCTCGTGAGTTCGGAGAGCGAGCGCGAGCAGACGAGGATCATCGCCATCACCATGGAGGCGAGCTGCGCGTTGATCGGCGTGCGGTAGGTCGGGTGGAGCTTGGCGAGGCTCTTGAAGAGCGCGCCGTCGCGGGCCATCGCGTAGTACATGCGCGGGAAGACCATGATGCAGCCGTTGAGCGAATTGAAGATGGCGAGCATCATCGCCGTGCCGACGATCGCCATGCCGGTGACGCCGAAGAGCGTCTCGGCGGCAGCCGTGCCGAGGTAGAAGTTGCCGTTCTTCACCATTTCAAGAATGGTGTCGTAGGGAAGCACGCGGTAGACGGAGTAGTTGAAGACCACATAGAGAACGGCGACGCCCACGATCGAAAGAATGAGGGCGAGCGGGAGGTTTCTCTTCGGGTTCTTCATTTCCTCGGCGACGGTGTTGAGGTTCGTCCACCCTTCATAGGCCCAGAGGGTCGCGAGGACGGCGAAGGCCATCATCGAGAGGATCGACGAGAGGGACGGGGCTTCAGCCGGGAAGTGGAAGAGGTCGGGCGACTCCTGACCCATGAAGAGGCCGCAGCCGATGATGAGGAGAATCGGCAGGAGCTTCAGAACCATGAAGACGTTTTGCACCATGGAGCCCAGCTTGATGCCGCGCATGTTGACGAGGGAGAGCACCACGATCGACACGAGGGCGATCGCCTTCTGCACCATGTCGTCGAGCGGATACATGCTCGAAATCGCCGCTGCAAAGGCGAGCGCGAGCGCGGAAATGGAGCCCGAGGACGAGAGGAAGAAGTTCGTGATGCCGCACATGAAGGCGACGCGCTCGCCGTAGGCTTCGCGCAGGTACACGTAGTAGCCGCCGGCCTTCGGCATCATGGCGCCGAGTTCGGCAAAGCAGATGCCCGAAAGGAGCGTGATGAGGCCGCCGATTGCCCAGACGAGGAGCGCAAGGCCGAGATTGTCGCCGGCGCGCTGAAGCACGATGCCGCCGATGTAGAAGATGCCGGAGCCGACCATGATGCCGGCAAGAACGGATATGCCGCCGAAAAGGCCGACTTCGCGCTTCATGCCGACCTGCTGAGAAGTGGATGCGGATTCCGGAGCAGGTGTTGGTGTAGTCATTTTTATTCTTGAGAACTGAAGGGAAATTTGGGGGAGAAAGCGCGCAAACGAAAAGAGCCGCACCGCTCATGCATTCAGCGGGTGCAGCTCCGAGAAAATTTCGTTGATGTGCGCTGGGGGCCTCTCCGCGACCCTCTTTCCGGCGCCTCTTCAGTCTTGCCTCACGTGCGGGATGCGCTTCTTTGGGGACGTCTCCTTCTCTGCGGGAATGCGCTCACGATCGGAAAGTGAAGAGCGCTTGAAAAGGAGGAGAAGCTCGAAGTGACGAAAAATGTCAAAGCATCGCCGCCGATAGCGCCTCCGGAAGGCCTGAAGGGTCTTCCAGGAGTCGCCGGCGTTTTCCGCCGGCGCCCAACCTGAAGCAGACATGCCTGTCTGCTGGTTTCGGCAGCTTGGCCTCCGGATCGCTCTCAAACGGGTGCCCCCATTGAGCGGCCATCATCCGCGCTGCGCCTCTATTCGACTGTGGTGAAGCGAACTTTGACACGCCTTCGCCCGGGCTGTCCAATGAGCGGCCCGGGAAAAAGCGCTTCTCTTGCGGATTCGGCGGAGGAAATAGGCGAAAGTGATTAGCGAGGGGCGCCTCAGCGCCGGTCGCCGCGGGGCCTTCTCGTGCCGGTCGTGCGCGATGTCGTTCCGAAGCGGCCGTTGAGCTGGAGGAACGCTGAAATGAGAATGGCGAA
>OJRO01000599.1_pt1 | contig 35140 bp, 39 predicted proteins | sample 1599221 | NCBI WGS metagenome assembly OJRO01 (sample SAMN03922449, study PRJEB24848) | human gut metagenome | isolation source: stool sample | host: Homo sapiens | place: Germany | collected 2009-11
GTGAGATCGGCAATCTCGTTGGGATGTCCCGGAGCGCCGTTCAGCGGCACCGAACAAAGGCGCTGCAGGAACTGCGTGAAGCATTGTCGGCGCTGATGCCGAAAGGAGGCTGAGGAAGATGACAGAGCCCATTCACAAAGGAAAGGACCTGCCGCCCGTTTGGGTGATCCGCGCGGCCTCCGGTGGTGACAGCGAGGCCATGGAGCAGGTGCTGCGGTACTACGACGAATATATGGGTCGCCTGTGTACCCGTACCCTCTATGACAAGGACGGAATCCCTCATGTGTGCGTGGATGTCCACATGAAGCGCTGTCTGGAAATCCGACTGATCCGGGCCGTGATGCGCGCCTGATCCTTTCAACCCTGGCAGAAGGCAAGCGGCTTACCCTTTCCTCCTTTGCCGATGCCGGGGACTGAACCCACCTTGACAAAGAAAGCCTGCGGGCAGCATAAGGCAGACGGATACGATCTGTCTGTGTGGAGCCGGTCGGCCGGTGCGCCATGACCCTGTTGCAAGTCCGCAGGACGGGACCCCTACCAAACAGGTGAGCGACAAAACCAGGCTGCGAAACAGGTGTGGCAGCCTGTGGGCGAGGATGCACAGACAGGATAATGAGACTCCCGCGTTGAACGCCCTCAAAGCATTGCGCGGCGCACCCATCAGCATGGGCCGGGGTGAGATTCCCGTGGAGCTGCTTGCCGGCAGCCATCCGCTTTTTGCCTCTTTTATTTTCAGATAAATCTTCTGCTTCTCTGTTTACGGATAATTCGTAAACTTTCCATTAGCAGCAGACAAACCCGAAACGGCGCGGTACAATGAGGGTGGAAGTTATGAATGAACACCCTTTTGCGTGCCGTTTCTGACTGGAAAGGAGGCTGCTGTGTCAGAGATTCAGAACGGTACGGAGAAAAGGCCTTTGGAGTGCCGCACCTATACGGTCAATGACATTGCCATGATTTTAGGTGTCAGCCAAGCACGGGCATATAGCCTTGTGCGTGAGGACCTTTTCAAAAGCGTACGAATTGGCAACGCCATACGGATTTCCAAGCGGTCGTTCGACCACTGGCTGGAGTCACTTGACCTGTGACACAAGAAAGGAAGGTTCGTTATGGCATCCATTATCAAAAGAAAGAAAAACTATTCCATCGTCTACACCTATGTGGACGAGAACGGCGAGACCAAGCAGAAGTGGGAGACCCGCTCCAGCTATCAGGACGCACTGAAACGCAAGGCGGAAGTGGAGAATCAGAAAACCACCCGGTCTTTTCTCCCGCCCAGCAATCAAAGTATCTCGGAGTTCCTGCTGGACTTCGTCTCCCTCTACGGCGAAAAGCGGTGGGGCGTTTCCATGTATGACAGCCAAAACTCCCTGATCGCTAACTACATCAACCCCATCATCGGGGATATGAAAGTGCAGGACATCACGCCCCGAGTGGTGGACAAGTACATCCAGACCTTGCAGAAAACTCCTGCGGTGAACACCAAGAACCACCATGCCAAAACGGAGTTCGTGACCAACGCCACCATTGACAAGATCATCAAGCTCCTCCGCTGCGCCTTCAAGCAGGCGGTTCGGTGGGAGCTGGTCCCTAAGAATCCCTTCGACAATGTGATCCTGCCGAAAGTGGAACATAAAAAGCGGGACATCTGGACCGCCGATATGATCCGCACCGCCCTGGATCAGTGTACGGACGGGAAACTCTATGTGGCGATGAATCTGGCCTTTGCCTGTTCCATGCGCATGGGTGAGATTATGGGACTGACCTGGAGCAATGTCCACATCTCCGACGAGGACATCGCCGCTGACAACGCCTATGTCTACATCGACAAGGAGCTGGCGCGAGCCTCCAAGCGGGCCATTGAAATGCTGGGGCATAGGGATGTCTACTATGTGTTCCCACCCTTGTTTGCCAACACCAGCACCCGTATTATCCTGAAGAAGCCCAAGACCGATTCCAGCATCCGCAAGGTGTGGCTGCCCAAGACTCTGGCCTACATTCTGCTGGAATGGAAGAAGTCTCAGGACGAACTGAAAGAGATGCTCCGGGACGAGTATCAGGACTACGACCTGGTGGTGGCGCTGCCCAACGGGCGGCCCTGTGAGGACCGGGTGCTCCTGAAGGAGTTTGAAAAGCTGCGGGAGAAGGCTGGACTCCCGAAAGTGGTCTTTCATTCTCTCCGCCATTCCAGCACCACTTACAAGCTAAAACTCAACCACGGCGACCTGAAGGCCACCCAGGGCGACACGGGCCACGCCCAGATCGACATGATCACCAGCGTGTATGCCCACATTCTGGACGAGGACCGCAAGGTGAACGCCCAGAAGTTTGAGGACGCCTTCTACGCCAGCACCAATCCCGACCTGCGGACGGTGCGCCCTCCGGCAAAAACCAGGGGACCGAAGGAGCCGGAGAGCGTGTCGCTGGACCTGGAGGCCCTGGTGGAACAGCTCCGCAAGTCACCAGAACTGGCCAACACACTGGCCGCATTGCTGGCGTCGGCCCCATCCGGAAAATAGTTCGGAAAAATCGTGTTAGCAAATCCCCGATTTTCATTAGCAAACCCGGAAAAAATGTTCGAAGCCAATTAGCAGGGATGCAACGGAAAATGTATAAAATCGTTCCGACGGAGCGGCAAGAACGCCCCGAAAAAACGATAACAAAAAACCGCTGTAAACCATCGAAAAACGGCTTACAGCGGTCATTTTTGGCACCCCCGGCTGGGTTCGAACCAGTGGCCTGTCGCTTAGGAGAAGGCCCAGCGCGGTTGTGCCGGACACTCACAACACCCCGCAAACCCTTGCAAACACTCACTTTTTTCAAATCCCATCACTCACAATTTGCCACGTTTTCTTGCTAATCACGGCCATTTTTTAGGGCCGCAATTAGCAAGCAATTAGCAAGCGGGCGAAAAATCGCTTGACGGTTCAGCGTTCAATACCTCTCATCTTTGCAACACCAAAGGCAACCAGTTCAATTCAAATGTCGCCGGTCTTGTAGGTGTTGTAGCCCTCATAGCGGTAACTGGCATCCACGCCTTTCATATAAACCTCACGATCATTGATTTGATCGGTTAGAGCGGCCTTTAGGAGCAGCTTGATCTCGGTGTCCTTGATTGGGCTACGCTCCATCGCCAACAGGTAGTCGTCTTTGTCTACCTTGCTCCAGTCCACGACCTGACGCAGTTCTTTCTTCAAGATAGCGTCCAGCCATAAGCGGGTGCTGCGTCCGTTTCCTTCACGAAAAGGATGGGCCACGTTCATTTCAACATACTTGGCGATAATCTCATCAAACGTGGATTGCGGCATCCTGCTGATGTTTTCCAGGGCCGAGGTAAGATAGAGGACAGGAGCAAAACGGAAACCGCCCTTGGCGATGTTCACTGTGCGAACCTGTCCCGCAAAGTCGTATATTTCATCAAACAGATATTTATGGATTTGGGAAAGTCCCCGGAATGTACCGACTTCAAATGTGTCCAGCAGGCCCTGCTGAAACATCTCCAGTGCCTTTGTCTTGCTGATCCGTTCCTCCGCCTTTGCCAGTTCAGTGGAGTCGGTGATACCCAGCTTATTCTCCAATGCCATAAGCGACACCCCCTCGTATTAGTAACAGATTTTATGTCCATATTGTACCACAAATCAGCTTTCCGGGCAATCAAAGAGTGCCAAACACAACTATGTAAAAACGGACAAGAATGGTACTCATTCCTGTCCGTCTCTATTATGCGCTTCTTCCTGCAAGGGCTGTCAAAAGCGCCGCCATATCCGGGGATTCTGTAAGGAGTTTGAGAAGCAACTGCTGTTTGGCTGCTGCGTCAAGGTTTTGAAGCGGGTCTGGTGCCGGGGGCTGCTGTTCCACGGGAGACTCGGTCACCGCTGCGGTTTCCGCTGTGCTGCCACCCCCATAAAACTCTTTCTGGAATCTTGTAGCGTTTACACGGCGGTCATCGTCTAAGATATGTGCATACCGTTCCGTGACCATTGTAGCCTGTGCGTGGCCGGTGTCACCCTGAACGGCTTTAATGTCACCACCGCTGAGTTTAAGTTTGTAGGTCGTGCTGGTGTGCCTGAGACTATGAAATACCACCTTGGGGAGATTATTGTCCGCGATGAGTTTGCCAAAGGCCCGGTTGATGTAATTTGCTTCGGTAGGGGTCCCCTGGGTACTGGCGAATACAAGGTCATAATCTCTATATTCATCCCCCAGCAATTCTTTCAGTTCATCAATCGTTTTTCTGCGCTCTACCAGCATTTCCGCTACTGCCCTGGGCAGAAATACCTTCCGCACACTCGTCTTGGTTTTCGGCTCTTTCAGGGCCAGTACAGTGGAATTGCACCCTCGCATCGTGGGGAACTTAAACATGATACCTTTTTCCCCGATCTGTGCCAGTGATTCCCTAGAGATTCGCTGAAGTTCTTTGTCGATATAGATATAGGCACAGTCATGGTCTATGCTGTCCTGGCTAATATCCACACAGCTCCATGTCAGGCCCAGCAGCTCCCCCATTCGCAAGGAACAGGCAAAGGCCAGATTGATCGCCAGGGAGAGGAATGGGTCATCGCAGAGGGATAACGCTTTCATCAGTGTTTGAGCGTCCCAAATATTCCGCTCATTCTTCTCGGCTTTGGGAACAGTGGCATTCTGAACAGGATTCCTTGCCATCAGCTCCCACTTTACTGCCTGATTGAACGCGTTCCGCAGGAGTTTGTGTATCTCCCGTATCGTATTGGGGGAGATAAGTTCCCCCTCGGGCTGCCCGTACCGGGGAACTGCTTTCACGGTTTGGAGGTCTTTATAGAATTTAGTTATCATTCTGGGGCTGATGTCATCCAGCTTCACATCTCCGATGATGGGCTTGATGTAGTTGCTGATCAGCGCCGTATGTCCATCAAAGGTAGAGGGAGCCCATGTGTTGACACCATAGAGGGATACATATTCGTCCAGAAAATCGGATAGGGTATCGGCACTGGGCGGGATGAACACTCCGGTGTCTAGCTGATGCTCAATTTCCGCTTTTCGCTTCTTGGCTTCCGCATGGGAGCCGCAGGTTTCCCATTTTTGGCGCTTGGCGCCATTGCTGTCCGTATAGGTATAAACAACGGAATATTTGGTTTTACGTTTAATGATAGACGCCACGGTTGTTCCTCCTTTCAGCTGGCAACTATGGTATGGCGATTTTGGGACTTATACCACGCTTCAAAGCTGTCCTTATAAATGCGGATCTTGTCATTCACTTTCACTGTGACAAACAAATCTCGCTTGTTCACCATGTTATAAACGCTGTTTCGGTGTATGCCCAGCAGTTTTGCCACATCGCTCACCGAAAGGGTTGCGTCCAACAGCTCTTGCGGTGCCGCGTCCTCTCGTTTCTTATAATGGGACTGTCCTTGATACCACGTCTCAAAGTTTTCCTTTAGAATGCGAGTTTGCCCATCGACCTTGAACGTCTCAAAGGGTGCATGGTTCTTTATCAGCTCATAGATGGAGCCAGGGTTCAGCCCAAGGATGTCAGCCGCCTCCGGGACGGTCAGAGACGCAGGGAGTAGTTGGCCTGGTTCCGGCCCGTTGACCTTTTTGTAGTGGAATTGACTGCCGTACCATTCCTCAAAGCTGTCCAGCATGATCCGCATTTTGCCGCCGACAAGAATAACTTTGAAGCGTCCCTGTTTTACAAGCCAATATGCCTCGACCTTTTTCATACCGAGCAGCCTCTGCATTTCGGGGACAGAGATGCTGGTTTTTCCCATATCGAAGTACCTCCTATGTAGATTTTGAGTCCTGGCCCATTGGTTGGTGTCAGAATATGTAACTTACCAATGTAGCCAAGGCAAAAGCCTTGACTACATTGTAGCGGAGGGGTTTATTTGACTCAAATGTGCGATTGTGCTGGCTAATTTGAAATCGTACAGTTGACAATCACCCATTGTCCAGCCATTTATCAAAGCTGGCTTTGGAGATACGGAGCTGGTTCCCAATCTTGACGCTCCGAAAGAGATTCTTTTTGATAAGGATATATGCGGACGAACGGCTAATATCCAGGATCTCCATAATATCGTCCACAGAGTAGGCCCTTTTTTCGCTGTCAAAAGCAGGCGCTTTTTCTGTGTTGCGGGCGTTGAGTTCTGCCATGCGCTGCTCCATCAATTCATCAGTCATACCTCGTGCCTCCTTAATACCTGTCATCGCCCAGGCGTTTTTTCTTGTGAATGATACGGTAATCGTAGCCGTCCCGGACGTGGCAGTACATACAAGGTTCTTTAGCTTGTGTGTGGTTGATCCGCCTCACAATATGCTCGGGCGAACAAATGAACTGTCTAAGGCAGGTGCCACAAAGAGTCAGCACCATTTCGCCATGCATCTCATCACGAGGCTCATCGGCATACGACTTCTGTTCCTTCACGGCAAGATCATGCAGGCCGACGCTGATGCCAAGGGCCTCGTCAACATAGTCCATCACATCATCGTCCAAGCAGCCCACATAACTGCCAAGCCTGCTCTTATCAATCGTTCTGATCTGCTCCAGCATAACCATAGAGTTTTGGGGCAGGCCAAAGTATGGAGGGACACCGATATGGGTCGGCTGATGGAGCTTCTTCACCCTGGTCGTGATAGGGGCAATGATGATGGTCGGGCTGTGGCGATTCCCTATGTTGTTCTGGATCACAAGGACGGGGCGGTTGCCGCCCTGTTCAGAGCCGATCACCGGATCTAAATCAGCATAGTACATCTGGCCGCGCAGCACTTCATCTGGCAGTTCTCTATTCATAAGGACACCTCACCTTTATGTGATTTGCCCTTGCAGCCAAATACCCAATTACTTCCCAGGTAGTGTGCAAAACACATCTGACCGCCAATCCATCCAGAGTCTCCTATTATCATAGCTGGCGATTGGCCGTCCCCGTGTTGGCGGTCAGATATGTAATGCACACTATTTGTCCTCGACACCCCGTGTGCAGGCCGAAGCCTGGGAAGTCGTCAAGCGGTGGCCTGCTCACCACCTCACGGGAGTTTCACCCCAACTGTCGTTCTGACAGAGCCGCCCCCATTGTTTGAGACTGTGGCTGGGCGGGAGTACCATTGTCATTCCGACTGTCATCGCCATGCCGGGGGCAACCCGACACTTACAAAGGGAATTCTCGCTCACCTCGGATGGGCTGGATGTTTTCGCAGACCTAATTTTCAGCAGGTCATGATTTCCAGCAGTCCGGGCCTCATGGCGTACCCTGTTGTGGTGGCTCATGCTTTCGCACATCGGAACTGATGTACTTGACGAATGGGTATTCGGTTATCAAGGAGCATTGAGGGGCCTGCGGCCCTCTCAACCCCCTACTACAACTTTCGACGCCTCAAACCGAACTTATTTTTTCAAAAAATCTAAGACGAATTTTTCAAAGGCCGCTTTCCGCTTTTGAACAGCTCGATCACTCAGCCTGTACTTTTCACACAGGCTGCTTGTGCAGGAACGTTTTGCGCCAGATAAATAGAGTTCCAGCAGTTCCTCTGCCCAGGGTTTCCATTTGCGCAGGGCTGCCTTCAGTTCCTCGATCAGAAGGTGGTCAGTAGCAAGTCCTTCGAGATCAAAGGCCGAGGGGACGCTTTCGTGCAGCGATTCAAGTCCGGTTTCCGGCACACCGGCGTCCAAAGATAAAAATGAGTAGAGCGAACCAGCTTTGCGTTTCCGCTGGGTAACTGTGTTTTTGCTGTTCCACTCCCGGTATTCGACGGCGGTCATTTCGATATACATACAATCCAGTTCATCCCCATCCACAAAACAGTCTTTTATGAAGTACCGACGCTGCTCGGCGGGCAATCCCCGGTTTCCTTTCAAAATAGTGTCCCATTCCTCCGGCGTTGCTGTGACAAGCTGCCGGATACCATTCACCTGTTTATAAACTAAATATGTAGTTTTCATTTGTGATCTCCTTGAATTTTTGGATTTTGAGAGCCAAAAATTCAGGAGATCACGGATAGCGGCAGAGCGCCGCCTGCCAAGCAAACAGATCCATTCCCTACTCCATTTCTGGAGCGGCAACAAAAAATGGCCGGGCATTAGGAAATAGAGGGGTACGTCCCCTCACATTCCTAATGTCCGGCCATTTGGTGACTATCTACCTTACGGTACGATGACCCGTTGCTCGGTACTCTTAGACCTTATTCTGTTGTCACTTCCTCTTTGTGTGTGATATTTGAAACTAGCCTGCCCTCCGGTATAGTATTTTCCGTCGCAGGGCCAGATCGACCTCCACGATCCTATGACAGCGGGGGCACTTAATCATGATTTTCCCCGTAGCAGGCGATATTTTGTCCATCACACGCCAGCTACATACGGGGCACCTAACAGCAATATTTATAGATTCAACCATCATCCATCATCCTCCTTCTCAACATCGGCCAGCGCATAGGGGTTCTGCAAATAATCCTTTTTCAGCAGGCCAAGTCTTTTCAACCTGATAGCCATAGCCTGTTTTGAAACGCCAAGAAACTCCGCCATTTCGCAGAACAGCCTGTATTCCTTTGGCCGGTATACCTTGTTCAATATGTCGATGCCATGCTCTAAGTTAAATCTGCGGAGCGCGCCAAGTACGATCTCCGAGGGAAGCAGGAGCGCAGACGCCAAATTATCAGCTTGCCACTCATCCCAATCGCGGATTGGAAATTGCGGGCTACGTCCCTGATAATAGAAAACACGATTTTGGATCACACCATTCGTCGGATGCAAGCCGGCCAAAATCTGGTGGGCTGTTTCGTGCGCCACAGTAAAGTGGTACCTTCCGCACAGAGCTGGATCGTTCTTCAAATCTGTTTCTATCAGAAGTGTTTTTCCATCCAGGAAATAGAACCAGGGCTGTCCACTATCGTCGTAGAGCTCAACACCAACCTCCTTGAAGGCGGTCATCCCAAGAGTCGATCCATCCCTTGATAGATGGAAATGGTCAATATGGAGGCCGCAAAGCCCACAAGCCAAGATTTCCGGGTCAACATACTCAACTGGCTGATCTGCAAACTGAGGTAAATGCTTGTAGTCATTGAAAACACGGGTTGCTATTTTTTCAAGGTCATTTCGGGATAAGTAACTCATCGTTTGCAGCCTCCTATCTTCATAATGATGAATTTCGGCCAAAGGGAGTAATACTCTTGACATGATGTGCAACTCGTCGTACTATATGTGCAAGTGAAGTTCACATTTCACATTATAGGCAGGTTAATTGCGTATGTCAATACGGAATGTGAAATTAGTTGCACATCGGTTGGAGGTGGTATGATGAAGTTTGCTGAAAAGGTACGAGCAGCAAGACTCAATATGGGCTATACACAGAAACAACTTGCTGAAATAACCCATGTTGCGCTCCGTACTATCGTCAGTTACGAAAAGGGGGATAGCTATCCCCGGAAAAGAGGAACCTACGCAGCCCTTGCAAATGCCCTCAATGTTGAAACAAACTATCTTTTGACAGAGGATGAAGAATTTGTGGTTAGTGCCGCTGAACGGTATGGCACTCGTGGAGCATCACAGGCCCAGGCTGTGATCGAGGGATTCTCCGGCCTGTGTGCTGGTGGTACCCTGTCCGAAGAGGATAAGGATGCTGTGATGAAAGCGTTACAGGATATTTATTGGGAGTCCAAAGCAAGGAATGTGCAAAAGTACACGCCCAAGAAATTCAAAAATTCCTGATTGTAGGACAGTAGTCTATGTATGATTTGTGATGCGGGGAAACCCTTGTGTTTTTGGGGGTGGAACGACTTTGCTGCAAAGAGCGGAAACGATCTATCATAAAGCGAATGAGCTTGTGAGACGCTGCGGAACGCGGGATACCCTGCGGATCGCCTGTGAGATTGGAATTTATGTGCACCACATTGATGATTTCAAGGAATTGCTGGGGATGTATAGCTATCAGCACAAGGAGAGACACATCCTGCTGAACTCCAACATGGACTACATTACAACTCAAATGGTGTGCGGTCACGAGATCGGCCACGATGCCCTCCATAGGGAGCGGGCCAAGGTTGGGATGGGGCTCCAGGAGTTTACTCTTTTTGATATGAGAAACGAGATGGAATACGAGGCCAATGCCTTTTCAGCCCATTTGCGGATCAACAATGAGGAATTGTTCGAGCTTATGGGGCAGGGGTATGATGTGGTACAGCTTTCCTCAATCATGGAAACAAATATCAATCTGATGCTTATCAAGCTGAACGAACTGAACCGCATGGGGTGCCAGCTTAATCTTCCGTACCTTCCCCATTCAGATTTTCTAAAGAATATAGATAAGGTAGAATAAGTTTCGCAAATTAAAAAGCAAATAAAAAGACATAGTTTGCAGATCTCTGTTAGAATGAAGTTGCGACACCACCATTCGAAAGGAGACAGCAAACCATGCCCGAGAAAATTGTACAGCTAAACGAAGAAGTTATCAAGGGGCAGCTCAAGGAGTTGGTACGAGGTAGCGTAGAGGAAACCCTCAATGAGCTGCTGGAAGCTGAGGCTCAGAAATTGACCCAGGCTGCCCGGTATGAGCGCAATGAGCAGCGGCAGGGCTACCGCAGCGGCCACTACAGCCGCAACCTCACCACCACTTCCGGAGATGTCACTCTTAAGGTGCCTAAGCTCAAGGGAATCTCCTTTGAAACCGCCATTATTGAGCGGTATCGCCGCCGGGAAAGCAGTGTGGAAGAGGCTCTTATTGAAATGTACCTGGCGGGCGTATCCGTCCGGCGTGTGGAGGATATCACCGAGGCCCTCTGGGGCAGCAAGGTTTCCCCCTCCACCATCAGTGAACTGAACAAGAAAGCGTATGTCCACATTGAAGATTGGCGAAACCGTCCTCTGCAAGGCGGGCGGTATCCGTATGTTTATGTGGATGGGATCTACCTGCGCCGCAACTGGGGCGGGGAGTTTGAAAACGTGGCTATTCTGGTGGCGATTGCGGTCAATGAGGACGGATATCGTGAGGTTCTGGGCGCCGCTGAGGGTATGAAGGAGGACAAGGCCAGCTGGGTAAGCTTCTTCCAATGGCTCCGCGGGCGTGGCCTGGACGGCGTGAAACTCATTGTTGGCGACAAGTGCCTTGGTATGCTGGAGGCCGTAGGAGAAGTATTCCCTGAAGCCAAATACCAGCGGTGTACTGTCCACTTTTACCGCAATGTGTTCTCAGTCACGCCTCGCTCCAATGTGAAGCTGGTAGCTAAAATGCTCAAGGCGATCCACGCTCAGGAGAGCAAGAAAGCCGCCCGGGAAAAGGCCAAGGCCGTGGTGGAGGAACTGCGCTCTATGAAGCTGAAAGAGGCCGCTAAGAAGGTGGAGGATGGAATAGAGGAAACGCTGACCTACTGCGATTTTCCCAGTGAGCACTGGACTCGCATCCGCACCAATAATGTGATTGAACGGCTGAACCGGGAGATCCGCCGCCGCACCCGTGTAGTTGGCAGCTTCCCGGACGGCAACTCAGCTCTGATGCTGGTTTGTGCTCGGCTGCGCCATGTGGCCGGTACCCAGTGGGGCAACAAGAAGTACATGAACATGAAGCACCTGGAGGCCGTCCTTGAGGATGCCTCCATTGCTGGCTGATTTCATTCACTCCAGCGACTGCAAACTAATTTGCGAAAAATCCTTGACACTACCAGAATATAACGGTATAAAGCAAAATAGTCTGTTGTAAAATAGATTTCTCTAAAAAAACAAATAAAAAAACCGGCGAAAACCGCATTCAAGCGGTTTTCGCCGGTTTTTCTGATCCATCATTTTCTTGGATGAAAATGGTGAGGTTATAACTAGCTTCTCCCTCGAAAGGAGACTTATCAAGGGCAAGTTTCAAAACGGGTTGTCCCAAAACTCATCCTCATGTCTCGCAAAAGATTCTGCCTATTTCAATATTGCCACAACACCATTTTCAGCCCTATCTTATCTGTTGAGGAAACATTTTTAATCAACATATTCGATTTTTATGCCGTAAGGTAAATATCGACGGCTGATGGTATCTAATGACCCGTGACACACTATTCTTTGAACACTTGGACACTCGTTAAAGGATGTACTTTCCACCTTTTCCATTGTTGACGGAATATCTATGCATTCAATTTTGGAACACCCAGTAAACGCATTTTGTTCTACATACTTGACTCCCTCAGAGAGAGTTAATGTGCCACTAAGCTGGGAACAATTTGCAAATGCGTCCTGTGATATGGTTGTTACTCCACCTGGAATAGTTAGGGCTCCCGTGAAGCCACTGCAATCCTTAAAAGCCATCTCTCCAATTGAGCAAAGGGAATCGGGGAGACTCAGTTCACCAGTAAATCCCGAGCATCCATAAAAAGCTCCCTCACCTATTTCGGTTATGCCATCAGGCAAAACTAATTCGCCCGTCAATGATGTTAGGTTGGAAAAAGCATCCTCATCTATATATTCGATGTTGATAGGCAAATCAATCCTTTCAAGAGCGGTGTAGTAGAACGCACCTTTTCCAATGCGGATAAGTGTTGAGGGAAGTGACACACTGGTAACATTCGATAAATTGCGGAAACACATATCTCCTATGGAAGTTATGCCTTCTTCGATAACAATTGATATTGCATCAAATCTTACATTTGCCCAAGGTTGATCTTCGTAGCTGCCTAAATCCAACATATCTCCGTGGCCCGAAATTGTCAAAACGCCATTTTCAAGTTTCCATGAAACGTTCTTCCCCTCAAGCTCCGCACCACAATAACCGCCTACCATATTGGGGTTGCTTCCAGCCATGAGTTCATATTGTTCAAATACAAAATCAGAAACTTTTGCTGTGACGTCAACGGAAAGCAAATCCATATTCTCGCTTTTATTTTCGTTACTGAACTCTTGAATCTTTTCAACTAATGTTCCATCCTTTTTGGCACGCCAAAACCCCATGTCCCTTGTTGCATAATAGACCCATTCCCCATTGGGGTAGAGTTCGGATACCCACTCATCTATTCCATGACCAATGCCATGCGCCAAGGTTATCTGAGCAGTGAGGTTTGACAACGGTGCCGTGCAGAGAAAATATTCATCATTCAGTTTGCTGTACTGCAAAAAATAGAAATTACCATCAGCTATATTAAAAACGTAGTCCTGTAATACATCGGAATTAATAGTTAGCAGGTCGGTTTCTCGTCCTGTACCATCAAATTTGACCCTCTCTAAACTACCTTTACCATGTTCAGCACAATCAACTACATAGTAAATATATCCGTCACTAACGCAACATCCCCCATCATAAAAGTCATTTCCTTCAAAGACGCAAACCGATTCATTTGATGAAAGATCAATCGTCCATATCTGGTCATTGTCGCCGATCACAACAACTGTATTAGAGAAAATCCCAAACTGTCGCACATCAATCTCATTAAAAACTTGTTCAGCATTTTCTGTTTGGAAAAGTTCCTCCTGATCTCCAGATCCAACATACTCCAATTCTTTACCTTTACAACGATATAGGGCACTATCTTGAATAAAATAAAAGTCCCCCTCATATGGCAAGATTCTGTTCACTACATAAAGCGTATTATCATTTTCTTTTCTCGTAGCTACCCGCCAAGCAGCAATTTCATCATCCTTATTGCTTGAATAAATAATGTTCTCTTCCCCATTATAAAGAGCACCATCTACAATAATGCCATGTGTTACACTTTTAACTTCATCCAAGGTATCGTAGCGAGTGACCTGCCTGGGCAAGTATGTCACAAAATCATCACCAGCTTTTAATGTGTAATAATTCGCCACATCCTCAAAGTAAACAATTTGGCCATCAAAAACGAATGTGGGCCTTCCGGTATAGCCCCTCATGCTCCGCAAATAGTTGTTCATATTGACTGAATCGCTGTAATCTGGAGACAAAGCATCGTTTTTTACTAAGTTTTTGATAATCCCCGTATCATCTTTTATCCCGCATGAACATAGAGAAAATACCATCAAAAGCAACAGCGGGATTACCACCCATCTACGATTTCGCATACAGTTACTCCTCTTTTTTACTCTATGTATAATAGTTTCCAAGTACCGTTTTCTTTTGTCATCGTAACCTGAACAGACATACTTGCAGATGACTTTCCTTCTTTTGCTGTAACTTCTACATCCGCAACCTTGACTTGCGATATGGCATTACTGTCAAAGTCTGGGTAAGTAGAATTTATTGTATCTAATATGGTATCCAACTTGCGCCCCGAGAGGGTGTAAACCTCTTTCACATCGTAGCTCAGCTTGTAGTTATGTCCTACATAAGATTCAAAATAGTCTAAATCATCTCCAACACTGTACTCAAAATAGTATTCAACCCAATCTTCCTCACCGTAATAGTAAATATCGCTGGACAGGGCAACAAGGCCATCTATATCGTACTTTTCATAGGAACTCATAACCTTCCGAAGCAATCCGTTGCTTCCAGTAAAAGCCGAAACAATATTGACGGCAATAACAGCCACAATGACGAGTGCAGCGGCCCCAATTACCCGCTTTATCATCTTTTGGGTCTTTGCCTGTTTTTCGGGGTCAACAATTTTTAGTCCAGCGATGTTCGTGGACGCTCCACTCACTGGAGTTCCACATTGACCGCACACCTTGGCGTCATCTGTCAATTCAGCACCACAATTCCCACAAAACTTTGCCATGTCAATTATTCTCCTTTACCTTTTTATTTTTTCGGTTCTTTCGTACCACAAGAATCAGGATGAGCAGGAACAGCACTGCACAGCCGCCAATAATTACATAAACAAGGACTGGTTCCTCCACTTCCTCGCCATAGCCATTTTCTTCGGCTCGAAGCTTCAGATCATATTTTCCATCGCCGTTCTCGTCAATGTTCAGTACGCTTTCTTTCGATACCGCCGCCACTGTGTCGATCATTGTTTTGCACGTGATTTTAATGTCCTCAAATCGTCGGAAGTCACCATAATCGCCGTTCTCATCCATAAAACCAATCGTGTAGTCCATAATACCGTGGCCGGTACCGATTATCCGCACATCATAGTCCATACCCTCTTTGAGTCGGAGAACTTTAATTCGGTCATCCTCGTCGGCATTCATTACATTTTCGTTTTCTTCAAATGTCAACGTACCAAAGTCGGTTCGGAGACTCAGATCATCCTCAGCAGAGCACAATGTCTCGCCGTTGTGCGTAACAGTAACATCAACAGGGCAGGCAATACGGATATAGATGTATTTTTGCCCATTGATTTGGTCTGCCATATCTTCAAAGAAGAAAACCAAATCATCCGCACTAGCTACTTCGTAATGGCAGCCATCGCTGGCGATTCCCTCCATCAATATCTGAGCCGAGGATTTATAATCGCCTATGTTTTCAAAGAAACCTAATGTGTAGATGATGACATCTTCGTTTTTGATCTCGTCTGCATAGGCAATTAAATCATCGCCCTCCTTACCTCCATTCGGTTCGCCATCACTCATGAGTACAATAATTTTCTTCTTTGCACTGCTTACGCTCAGCATTTCGCGCGCCCTAGCAAGTCCTGATTCAATATTTGTTCCACCCCCGTCAGATATATTGGACACAACATCTGTAAGCGAATTTTTATCAACGGAAAAATCAGACAGCATCGATGCGCTATTATTGTATGCAACAACACCTATACTTGCATCTTCATCAAGGATGGTATCAACAAAGTTGGCAGATGCCTTTTTCGTTTCAGCCATCGGTGTTCCTGACATACTTCCAGAGGCATCAAGGACGAGGACAATATCTCGTTCATCCGAACTTGTTCTAACCGGGATGCCCGTAATATCGCCAGAGTCAAATGTTCCCTCCCACTCACAAATAAATGCTGTTCCACTGCTATCTAAACTACTAAACACACCATCAGACCAAGTCCCATCAGGATGTTCAAAAGATAGTTTTGCATAATTTTCCCCATCTTGCCCACTCGGCTCATTTAATGCCCAATTGGAATAGTCTGACTCAGTACCATTCTTCCATTCCCAGTGCCCCTCCCAAGAACTATCCGTCAGGCCAAAATAAACATTATCATATCCCTGTTCTGTCATGTAATTAAATAAAAAATCATTTTCTTCTTTTGATGTAATAGTTGCAAGATAACCATTTACGTCCTCACAATATTCAAAAGCATTTTCCCAAGTGTTTGTTTCGGCAGAAGCAATGGGCGAAAAATCATAAATTGCATAGAAATGATTATTAAATACAACGGCGTTAGATGGTATATCATCACTATAATCCAATATAGTTTTATAATATTTCTTTTGGATAGATTCCAATAATTCGCAAGAGTCATAATACCATTGCTCTGCTTCTTCGGCTGAGTTCTTATTAAACCAGGAAAGCAGGCCAGCGTCGTTTGCTACAATGCTATATACACAATATTCGCCACGCATATCACAATTTATCATATATTCTGAAAGTGCTACATATCGCTGAACTTCCTCGTACAGTATATTTTGTGTCTCATTAGAAGAGTAATCGGTAATAAACTGCGTTACCTGGCGGAGCATACTTTGGGATAATGCCCGGCGTATATCAGTTTCTACTTTAATTTCTCTTACTCGATTTATAAGGTTCTCTCCGCCGACAGCTATATTTCCTATAAGTGTGCCAATTTGCTTGCCCAGCTCCCAGGATGCGTTAAGAACACTAAACTTTCCGATAATAGAATTCCCCCCATCAACGAAAAATGCGAATGTATCATCTGCTGCATATTCCGCCGTATTTTTCAGGGACTTAAAAAAGACGTCCTCAAAAAAGAATTCCGAGTAATTTCCAAAGTTCTCATTGGATATTTCTGTGTATGTATCCAACTTAATTTTCATTGCGCTGGACATAGCATTTCGCAGTTTAGATGCACTCTGTTTTAATGCTCCTTCACTTTCATTTTCTATCGCAGATAAGAAAATTTCATGCTTTTCATAATTCTGCACAATCGTCTCAAGATCGCTTAACGCACCAATCCAGTTATCCGTATTTTTCGCTAATGTATTTAATCCACTTATAGCAGTTGATAGATTTTCTCCCAAATCTCCAAGAGATGCGTTTCCTGTCATAACAGTAGCAATGTTGGTGCCCATCTCTGCAATATCCATCGCATAATCTTGAAAAGTTTTGAGGTTATCCTGTTGATTTTGAACTGCCATATCGGATGCACTATTGTGTTCCGATATAGTCATAATATTGATCAAAACCTCCATATATTTTTCTTCTTCAATGTCCAGGATACTGCCGCTGTCAATCAATACATCTATAAGCTCCATAGTGGTGGTCGCATATACATTAGATCTAATCTTATTTATAAAACTAGGATAATAGCGATATTTGCTATCTATGAGTAATGTGTAGTCGCGATTACTTATATGGTTCATCATATTTTGGGTGACTTGATTAATTTGGCTATCGGTAATATCCTCTACTGCATAAGCGGTTGTTGGACATAGAGTAAAAACTAGTGCTATCAACAATATTGAACTTAATATACGTTTCATTCCTTTACCTCCTGCTTCTGAGGTTCCGATATTGGCGTATCCGCAATCGCAGCAACCATTAAATCATAAGAAATATGTTGTAGGAATGCTTTTTGAATATCATCCTGCTTTTTACTTGCTGCTGTAAATTCGTAGTTTTTTTTCAGGTCTGGATACTTTTCAATCAGCAGTTCAAGATTTTCTAAATTTAGTGTCAATGTGGGATTGGTTTCTATTTCTTGCTTGAGTATATTGGAAAAATCAGGAGCTAAAATTTTAAGCGTATATGTACCATCTTCATTTTCAGAAACCACCTGATATTCATTAGCAAAATCCCCAAATAATCTGGCAATGTCTGACTCTCGATTTACTCCTAAATTTTCAACAGCCCTAATTATTGTTGAATTTTGTATAAATCCAAAGTAAGTCAAACTGCATACAACTCCCGTGGCTAATGTCAAAAGAAGTAGTATGGTTAAAGCAAGCTTTAAGAAAAAATGACGAATTTTTTTGCCGGTAGACCATTGGGTATGTTTTTCCTTTTTCTTGTTTTGAGGGGCTGAGTTCTTATCTGCCTTTCGTTTTTTCTTTATATCCTTTTTGCTCAGTGATTCTTCGGATACTTGAACCACTTCCTGCTTTGATTCCTGCATCTCAATCGCTTTTTCCTGAGCAGAACTTTCCTTTATTTTTTCTGCATCACAATTCGGACAAAGCCCTGTCGCTTCATCCAATCTGGAACCGCATTTCCCACAAAATTTAGCCATACCGATCCTCACTCTCCGCATAATGAAGAAGGGGCGGTGGATAAGTAATACTATCCACCGCCCTTCGTCATCTCCTTATCCCATATATTTATTAATCATGTTATCTACGACTGGGACAGGAATCGCCCCCTGACCTAACGCTTTAACACCAAGTCCAATAAACAAGATCTTTTCAATAATGTCAATGATGCTTGTGATTGCACCCACTAAGTTAGAAATAAATGCGATATGGAAACCGCCGCCAAACATAGAAGCAATGTAATTGATAACGCCAATCGTATTCGGGATCAGATTGATTACCACAATGACAAAAGAGAAGAAGGCCATCAAAGATACAGCTTTGACCGTAGATCTTTTCAACCACTCATTTTCTTCAAACAGCAACACATAGCCTGTCAAAATTACAGGGACAATGTAGCCACTAAACAGACCCGTAAAGTAGACCGCCGCGCATAAAAAGCCAACCGAAATCCCAAATCTCGTCTTTTGCATAGTGCTTTTCTCCTTTTTGATATTATTTCTTCACTAAAACAAGCTCTTGATCTTCGATAGAAAGAACTAAACGATCCTCTGTTAGTTCCTCAACACCTATCAACAGCATATCATCTCCATAAGGTTCGGATAGTTTCAAACTTTCTTCCGAAATGCTCCAATTCACTTCTTCTGTGTAATCTCCACTAAATCCAACCGCATCCCCGTTTGAGAAAAACTCAAAGCCTGCGGTTGTATCCTCCTCAAAAACCCACCGGCCTACAATTAGCTCATCAGGAGATTTTGAACCACAACCGGCCAATACAGTGATGAGAAGCAGCGCACTTAATACGCTCAATAAACGCCTATTTTTCATCTTAACTCTCTCCTTTAATGGCTTGTAGCCATTTCATAACATTCATCGCATACAAACACGATCCCAAGTAAACTTTCATAATTCTTTGTAGCCTTTTCGTCACTGCAAATCATGCAAATACTGCTACACTCCTCGCAAACATATACCGGAGTTCCATCACTTTTCTTATACTCTTTAGATGGGCTGTGATTGCAATACATACAGGGCTCGTCGACAGTAGAAGAACAGCCTGCCAACATAGATGTAGCAACGAACAGCGCTAACATCAAACCAAACATTCTTTTCAACATCTTTCTTACTCCGTTTCCAATTTAGTTCCACATTCTGTGCAGAATGCAGTATCGTTTTCTATTTTTGCTCCGCAGCTTGGGCAAACCTTTTCGTCGTCTCTGTTCTCAGCAGCTACTGATTCGGCAGCCTCTGATACGGTAGATACTGCCATTGGCTTACCGCACGAAGTACAGAACCGCATTCCACGCTTCACAATGGCTCCACAGTTTTCGCATTTGATACAATCATCTGCCACAATTGTTTCTGCTTTTGGCATAGGCGCGCCACAAGAGCTGCAAAAAGCTACACCCCTTGCAACTTCGGCACCGCATTTTTCACACCTCTGGATGCCTTTTATCTCTGAAATCTGCATACGATAAGAACTAATTTTCTGCTCTGATTCAGAAATACTGGCAATCATTCCAGCAAATTCTTCATCGCCATCTCTGCCATGCAGAGATACATACAGCTTGCCAATTTGGTAGTAAGTATTATTTACTTTCTTCTCCTCATCAGAAATCAGGGCATTGAGCCTCGTTGTTTCTGATAGCTCCTGTGTTTTTTGTATGGCCTTGGCAGTTACATCAGAAGCCTTCTTCCCTAAATTCTCAAAAAATGCCATCCTCATTTCCCCCTATGCATGATGTTATTAGCTATTGTCAAAAAGCACACATTTTGACAATAGCCCTGCGGAGAACTTAGAAGAATAAATTTGAGTGATAGGTGGACAATTATATATTAAACCGGCAAATTTATTGAAAGAATCTTGACGAAACAAGGATTTATCTGTTGCTTTCGGCAACACCTTGCGGTATAATTTGTATGTATAAATAGCTATCAAAATGTGTACTTTTTGATAGCTATTACTGCTTTTTGGGGTATTGGGGGGACATTTTCGGTTATTTACTTAGTCTGTATTCACGCAGTCTTCGGTAGAAAGTTGCCTCGCTCATATTGCATCGCTTCAAAACTTCTGCAAAGGGCAGCTTTTTTTGCTCCCACATTTTCACAATTTTCCCGAAGTCATCGGGTGCTTGCTTTTCTGGTCTGCCAAATTTGACGCCCTTTGCTTTGGCGGCAGCGATTCCCTGAGCCTGCCGTTTTTTGATATTTTCACGCTCACTCTGCGCCACAAAAGACAAAATTTGTAGTACAAGGTCTGCGATAAAAGTTCCCATCAGGTCTTTCCCATTCCTAGTGTCCAGAAGTGGCATATCCAATACACAGATGTCAATACCAATTTCTTTCGTCAGTACACGCCATTGTTTCTGAATCTCCTCGTAGTTGCGCCCCAGACGGTCAATACTGAGAATATACAGCAGATCCCCGGCCTTCAGCTTCCGCATCAGTTTTTTATAGTTCGGACGGTCAAAGTCTTTACCAGACTGCTTATCCATAAAAATATTTTTTTCGGGTACAGCAGCTTCTTGCAGCGCAATCATCTGCCGATCTTCATTCTGATCGGTGCTAGATACCCGAACGTAACCGTAAATACTCATATCACGTTCCTCCTTTCATCTGTATAATTATAAAAAAGAGAACAGGAACGGCGTATTACCGTTCCTGTTCATGATGTTTGGCTTTCTTCTGCTGTTGCGGCGCCTGCGGTTGCTGCTTCTAGCGCAGACGTTTCTGGATAGAGCGTGCTTCGTTTTCCTCGTCCAGAAGATTGGAAACATACCGTCTGCTGTCGGACATCATCAGCGGATCTAATTTTTCTCTGTACAGTAATTCCGCCACAGTTATCTACAATGGTTTGGAGAAGTGTAAAGATGTTGCAACCTACACCGTGCAGGTTGCGATGAGGGATGAGCCTACCCACATCGAATAATATAATGCGTTGCGTTTTGATATTTGCGAAGCTGATACCAATTCATCGTAAAATACTAAAACCCAACTCTGCTTCAAAAAGGACTCTCTACAATAAATGAGAAAAAGCCACCGAAACCGTATTGAACTTGCGGTTTCGGTGGCCTTTTAATGTGCAATTTACCGAATTATAAAAATATGCGTCGTCCTAAACACTTGATGTATACAAAGGCCATCGTCTCGGCACCTACGTACTGAGATGGTAGCCAGCATTTCCGTTATTATGGGCTATGAGTTACAGTCCATTAAGCCTCACAAATTCTTGGAGCATTTTTTCTAATCGGTACACAACATGGTCCGGTAATTTTTGAGTAGTCAGCGCCTTTGGCAATTTGACCCCAGACATTCCAACTCCGACTCTCCGGAAAACGATCCGCCGCTCCGAACGGTGCAGGGCCTTAATCACATAGCCCTGGCTTAACCAGCACTCGGAAATGCAGTATTTGTTATCTTCCGGCCCGTTCTGAATGGAATCGAATGGATAGCCTTCCTCTCTCCATAACGGCGACTGCATCCCAGGTAGGGTATCCAGCCAGAAAGCGTCATAAAGATATGCTACTATCGGAAGTGCATCCCCTAAAATTTTTTCGATTTGTTCAAAAGTCAACGACAACGGAGTTTGATTTGTCAAACGAAAAAACTCCCGCAGCTCCAGATACGGGGATTCCTCTATCGGTGCTTCTTCCAGGTATGGGGTAAGCATTTCAAAAAGGTCGATTGGCTCCCGATCCTCTCCATCTGCTAAAAGGACATCATGCCTGCACTTTGTGTGGATGTATAAGAGGTTCTGGTGGGTCCATCCCTTTCCAAGAATTTGTTCAACCAGCATAACTTCCTGATCTGCCAACATGGGAAGTCCACAGTAAGCACATCGGCCAGCTTGTCGGCTCCAAATCCTCCCATACTTCCCATTGGCCTTCTGGATGTCTCGCCTATGTTTCAATAACTTCATGTAATCGTGGTCAAGATATGGATTGTAACTGAGCCTGCATGGTTCATGGCGCACGATAGCAAGCGGAGCCAGACGCATGACATGGCAGGTAGGATCATTCGGCAGGGCAAAAACATAATGCCCTTGCTGTTTGATCCAAAACTTTTTCAGAATTGTATCCCGATGCCAGCGAGCATATTTCTGAACCATTTTAGTAACCAGGATACCCTCGACAAGTGCGTCTACATGGCGGAATAACATATATGAGTCGGTGTTGCGGTGGTATGCTGCCCATCCACCTAATTTGTTATTGAGTCTATCAATCAAGCCTCGTTGAGAGCCGTGGTAATCCATGATAAGTTCTTCAAGTTCATGTTCAAAGCGGATCATAGCTTTATAGGCCGGTTTTACTTCTATTCTTGAATTCTCGCTCTTGAACGTCCACGACAGGAAAGAAAAGCCTTCACTTATGTGAAAGATCCCCGTCTTTTCTGGACTGACACGCAACCCTCTTTCTGCCAGAAATTCTTCAACGATTTGCATAATCAGTTCTGCTGAGAGTCTGTCTCTGGCGCTGATTACCATATCATCTGCAAAACGGGTCATGCAGCCGTTGTCATAGTCCACACCACCTCTCGGATAGAGGCGGTCATAGATTCTGCCCTGCAATCCATCCAACATCATATTGCCTAAGATCGGAGACAGACTGGACGCAAAAGAGATGCCTCTTATAGATTCATAAAATTCGCCATCTTTTATTGTTCCGTTGCTTAGAAATTTCTTCAGAATCTCTTTGTCCATCGGAATATTATCCACCAGCCAAGTATGTAAGACGCTGTCAAAAAAAGCCTGCACATCCACCTTAACAATCCACTCTGGAGCACCAGGTTGATCCAGTAAGCGCACGAGATGGGCATACGCATCGTGAGCTGAACGACCTTTTCTGGAAAAAAAAGAACGCTTATCTGCCGTAGCCTCTGCCACTGGGTCTAAGGTGTAGGCATACAGCACAAGCATACATTTGTCCTTGGCTGCTGGTATATGTAAGGTGATATTTTTCCCACGATCCCGAACCACATCATAGCGGGCGGGCAAGGGATGGTATCCATATTTGCTCAAACTGAGCGCCATCCTCATTTTTTGTGCATCATCCTTCAGCCGGACACCGTCGATCCCCGCCGCTGAATTGGTATCTGCCACTGCTCGGACCGCCATCACTTTGGCAGCGTATGACCTGGCTAATCTATCTTGGAGTTGTCGGACTGCCTTCCAGTCTCGGAGGTCCGCTGCATCTGCGATTTCTGTCTGCATAGCGAACAGTTCTTCTTCCATTATTGTCCAGTCAATCGTTTTCCATCGTACAGCCAGATCCTCATCCGGCTCAGATAAGGGCTTATCTGCTGTGCCAATTACTACGGAAATTGGGCAATGGTCTGATCCCGGTGTTCTGATATGGTGTTTAATGCTGCGGACTCGGCCAATCAATTCTTGGGATACCAGAAAGTAATCCAATCTACTGCCTCGGTTTTCTTCCCGGCTACGGTTTCTTGGCCCCCACCAAGTGAAAGCTCCTTCTTCCAGCGGATAATAGGCTCGGTATACATCTACATAACCATCTGCAATCAGTGATTGTAAGCCAGCACGGAGATCGCTGGTAAAAATCGGCTCCTCTGGGCTGTTTTTTTGATTCTCTGGGTAAATATCAAGATGGTTGACCGTGGCATTGAAATCCCCACACATGATGACTGGCTTTGAAAGATCTGCGACAAACTCCCGTAGGGCCTTGTCCCAAGCCAAGCGCCAATCCAACCGATCCGGTGGAGAGTGTGGGTGGACGCTTGGGGCGTACACATTGAGGAGAAAAAAGTCTTTATACTCCAGCACAATTAGACGACCTTCTTCATCCAACTCCTCAATTCCCAGTTCCGTACAACAGGAAAGCGGTTCTTTTTTGGATAATATCAGAGTCCCGGAGTAATTTTTACGCTTTGCTGGATTCCAAAAAAGATAATAACCAGGCGTGTTCAAGACACATTGATTTTTGATCTCCTGGCAGCATACGATGTCGGGGTTCTGACGTTCCAAGAGCTGCAAAAATCCGCCGCGCCGGCGGCATCTTTCAAGGCCATTGACATTCCAGCTCAAGATTTTCAACGTCTACCAACACCTTTCTTTCAAGCTGATTGAGGTCAATCTTATAGCAAAATTATACAGTTTTATTCTTGCATTGCAAAGTTCTCTGGGGTGATTTGTGTCACAGTGATCCCACCTTTTTTCTCCCGGAGCTTTGCATATTTCAGTTGTTCCCATGAGTTGCTGGCGGTATGCCAGACTCCAGCGATCAAATGGGTGCTGTTGTCGATCATCCAGCGGTTGGCCCGGACGATGGCAAAACGTCGGGGGACATTCTCCATACCTGGTGGATAGAAGGTACCGTCGAAACCCGGAGGGGTGGGAGTGGGGCGGGTGTAAGGATGATAGGGCAACAACAAGGTCAGCGTCACCTCTGGGTGGCGCTTTTTTGCCGCCTTGACCACGCCGGCGGCAAGGCCGTCAAAACCACCGTAGTGCCCGACAAAAAAATCTGTTACGCCGTACTCGGTAATGTGCCGCTCCACCGCTTGGGTCAGGGCGGGGCGCAGGCTTTCGCCTGCCTCACGGTGGCCGATGAAAAAACAGGAATATCCTCTATCCATATCAACACATCCAAATAATGTAGTTAATTTTCAATTATATCTAATTAAAATAGTTATATCAAGCGCAATAACCGGCTAAACCAAATATCACATCCACCCGTACATAGTAAAATCAAACAAGAAAGAGGTGGAGCGCATCATGGAACAATCTGAGTTTAGTCGGCGGTTGGTGGAACTCCGCATGGATAAGGGTGTATCCGCACGGGATATGAGCCTGTCTATCGGTCAAAGTCCCGGCTATATCAATAACATTGAGAATGGGATCAATTTCCCATCTATGACTGCCTTTTTCTATATCTGCGACTATCTGAATATTACGCCGAAGGAATTCTTTGATACGGATACCTCGTCTCCCACAAAAGTACGGGAGTTGACAGATGCCACCAGGGGCTTGAATGCCGAACAAATGGACAACCTAATTTCGATTGCCAAAGACTTGAAACGTTAACAAGTTGATAAAATTGAAAAGGCAGCCGTTTGCCGTCTTTTTCACAGGCGCTTCATTCCTGTACTCTTTTTGATGAATTATACCATTGTATTGCCATAAAAAGCAATTATAGTCCATAAATAAATCTTTCGTATCGTGTTACCCTCTTAAAGTAAAGAGGGGTGCGACATGGAGACAGCATATCGGGAGCAGTTCATCAAATTTGGCTTGAAAGTGCAGTATTACCGCAAGCTGTGTGGCTTAACGCAAGAGGCATTTGCCGACGAGATCGGCAAGTCCTGGTCTTTTGTGGCGAAGATCGAAAGCCCCACACGGCCTTTCGGCGTATCTATGGATACGCTATTCAAAATCTCGGACGTTCTGGGAGTGCCGACTTCCAAACTTTTTGAGGACTAAGCATATATGTAGGGACAGCATTTTGCTGTCCCTTTTTCAATAGGCTGGTGTCCCGTACCCATAAATTTCATAGTGACCTATGGCATAGTGACGCTCCCGGCAGGCATTGCCGGAGTTGCCCTCCACGGTGTAGACGATCCCGTCCTCCACCTTTTCCACGATGCCCACATGGTCGGGAGAGCCGTCCTGCCCATCCTCATCATCCCAATCGAAAAAGATCAGGTCGCCGGGGCGCGGCTCATAGCTGCCGTCCTGCCACAGCCCTCTCTCCCGGAACCATTGGGTACCAATGGAGCAGCTTGCGAACCTGGGGATCACGCCTGCATCCAGATAGCCGCACTCGTTGGCACACCAGGAAACAAAGCAGGCGCACCAATCTACCCGACTTTCAAAGCCATACCAGGACCAATAGGGGTCCCCACCCACATTGCCGAGCTGGGATAGAGCCACCACCACGATCTCCCCGTCGCCTGCGCCAATGCCGTATAGGACGGCGCTCCACATACCGCTGTTTTCTTCAGCCAGTAATTCCACAAGCCGCTCCCGCTGATCGGTGGTAAAGTTGTAGACGTCCGCCATTTCATCAGCGGTTTTGTGTGTCACAGTGATATAAAGGGTCGTGGCCGTTACCTCGACTTCTTCTACAATGATATTACCCTTTCCATCATCGCTTTCCACGGTTTGGGTAGTGGTCGCAGTTTCCATCCGGTGGCTGATCTCATTCATGGACCAAAATATCTCTTTCAGGAGTTCCTTTTTTCCATCATCCATCGTGGCGACTTCCTGGGGATCGTCTGGATCAGTGGTGGTTTTCACAGCATAGACCGCCAGCACTTGGGGCCAGACAGCACGGGAGCCGGACAATTCCAGCCGGTCATGGGCGGCGCTGTTCTCAATTTCCTCCAGCTTACTTTCATATTCCAGGTTGATCTCCCGGACAACGGTGGGCATGGTCTGGCCCGTGCCGCTGTCCTCCCCGGAAAAGAAGATGCCAAAGGGAGAAGCGACGATCAGGCCAATCAGGCAGAGTATCACAATGGCGAGAACAGTGATCCAGCCACCAGTGGCAATAACGGCCACCAACGCCTTAACGGACGCGAGTGCGGCCTTTGCCGCGGTAGAAGTCCCCTTTCCGGCGGCTTTCGCGGTAGTGGCGGCGGCTTTTGCTGTGGTGTGGGCGGTATGGGCGGTAGCTTTCGCGGCAAACTGCGCCGTTTTCCGCGCCGCCGACGCTGTATGATCCACCGTCTTGATGACCGTTTTCGCCGTGCGCGGGACAGTCTTAGTAGTATGACGGGCGGTTTTCACTGTCCGCCGGGCGTTCTTGAGGGTGTTCTTTGTGCCCCTACCTGCGTCCTTTGCGGCCTGCCCAATAGCCTGGGCGGGCTGTTTTGCCATTTTTAAGGGGCGTTCCGTCTGACGGGGCGCTTGGACGGCACTCGGGGTCTTGATGCGCGGCGTCCGGTCAGACGGGACGGCCTGGTTTTTGACCTGCCGTTTCCGCTCGGTCTGCTTCTTGGCAAAGGCCCGCCCTCTCTCTACATAAGGACTTGCGGTATCCGTTGGGCGTTCCGTGCCGGTCTGGGTGGGCAAATGCTCCGCCGTGTGCCCGGACCCCGGTAGGCGCAGGCGCTCCGGGGCCGTATTGGCCCGCTGGCGGGGCAGCCGCCCCTCCGGAACTGTGCCCTGGGCCGGTTCAAGGGAGTGGGCCTGTTCAGCAGGGGCCGTATTCTCCCGGTGCTTTTCCGATGACCGTTTTTCCCGCTGTCGCTGAAACAGCTTCCGGATCTGCCGCACCGCCGTTTTTGCGCCGGACGCTACCACATTCGCCGCGTCGTGGGCGAGATCATCGGCGGCAAGTTCTGTCTTGTCCACGGCATATTCGCCGGGGGTAGCCTGCCGGTTATCCAGCAGGGCTTCTGCGTTCCGCTTAGATCGGATGAAGGCGCTTTTCATGCGCTGCCCGATCATGGCGGATTTGTCCAGCACCTTAATGTCTTTTCCCTTTTCACGGGTCTTGATCTTACTCATGCTCGCACACCAGCCCGTCTTTTTATCCAACGGTGTTTCCGCTCGGTGGGAGCCACATAGTAGTCCCTGCGGCGCTGGCCCGTCCATGTCTGGCCGCCGGCTATGCCGTCAAAAGCAAAGCCGGCGGCCCGCAAAGATGCCCCGGTTTCTGATACCAGCGTATAGGTGATGATACATTCATAGCCCATCGCAAACCCCACGCGGCAACAGGCACCGTAAAGTTTGGAGCAGGCGTTACCTGTACCATCCGTACAGCAGCGCAGGATTTCAAGGGTCAGCCCATCGTCCAGATACCGGGCAACGGGACGGCCACAAATGGCGACACCGCACAGACGGTCCCCATCATAGCAGGCCACGGCAAATTTGCCGCCCACGGGCGGGATGCTGTGCCGGTGATGCCGGCCCACATAGTCCCTCGCGGCCCGCAGATGACAGGGCTTGATGTTCAATGGCATTTTCATCCCTCCAATCAAAAGGGGGACGGGCATCAGGCCCGTCCCCCGGAAAAGCGGCCCTCACCGGGCCGGGTGGTCATCAAGCGGTACAGCTCCGTATTGGCAGGAAAGCGGTTGACGAAAGGCACCAGGGCCGAGCCGTATTTGATCAGGCCGCACCCGGCGTCTGCGTTGGTGATATAGCTCATCTGTTCCTCGGAGATATTCAGCAGATGGGCCAGCTTCTCCCGGTCCCCCGCCGCCTGATTGAGCATGACGATGAACTCGGAATTACTGAGCATGGTGCTGGCCTGCACGGAGTCCAGAAGATACTCCACATTCTGCGTGATGGCGGTGGGGTAGGCATTGCGCTTGCGGAACTGCCGCCATGCGGAGTTGAAAAAGGCGGCGGAAAACTCGTTCTCAAACATGACATGGAACTCGTCGATAAAGACATGGGTCCGCCTGCCCTTCTTCCAGTTCAGGGTGACACGGTTGAGCATGGTGTCGGTGATGACCAGGTGGCCAATGGGCTTCAACTGTTCGCCCAGGCCGTGGATGTCAAACACCACCACCCGCTTGTCCAGGTCCACGGTGCTGTCATGGCCGAAGATGTCCAGAGAACCGGTAGTGAACAGTTCCAGAGCCAGGGCAATCTCCCGCGCTTCCTCCTCCGGCTGTTCCATCAGCTTTTCCCGCAGGGTCGCCAGCGTAGGGAGCGTACCGTTTTGTTCCGCCTCCTCATATACAGCGCCCGTGCAGCGGTCAATGATGGATTTCTGCTTGGCCCCCACACCCTTGGGGTCGATGCGCTCCACCAGGGACATGATGAACTGAGACTTCACCACAATGGGGTTGTTCTCTCCATATCCGTCCACCATATACATGGCGTTCAGCCGGTCACTCCCGCCTGCGGCCACCCGGACCACTGTGCCCATACCGTTCATGGCTTCGATGAGGGGGGCATATTCTCCCTCCGGGTCTGCGATCAGGATGTCATCATCAGTGTTGAGGATCAAAAACGCAATTTCCTCCTTCACGCTGAAGGACTTTCCAGAGCCGGGAACGCCCAGCCGGAAGGACGATTGATTGAGCAGGTTCGCCTTGTTGCACATAATCAGGTTGTGGGAGATGGCGTTCTCCCCAAAATAGATGCCGCCCCGGTCCATGATCTCCTGCACCTTGAAGGGCATGAACACAGCCAGCGATTCCGTGGTCAGGGTGCGGAAGGCGTTGATCTTCCGTGTCCCGATGGGCAGGACGGTGTTCAGACCGTCGATCTGCTGGTATTTCAGCACCGCCAGTTGGCACCGCCCGGACAGGGAGCGTATCTTCTCCGTGTCGGTGTCAAGCTGCTGCTTGGTGTCGGCGGTGATGACAAGGGTGAGAACAGCCTGCATCATCCGCTGGTCGCGGGTGGTCAGGTCGGCCAGAAACTCCTTACTCTCCCTGCGCTGCAACTCCATGTCGTAGGGCACGATGGCGGAGAAATTGTTGTTCTGATTCTGGCGGCGCTGCCAGTTTGTGATGTTGGTTTCCACCCCCAGCAGACGGTTTTCCACTTCCCGCACGGCCTCGTCTGTGGGCACGTTGAGGATGTCGATGGACAACATCATATTGCGGTTGAGGTCGGTCAGGTTTGCCACGATCTCGTCCTGGATATAGTTGGCGTAGTCCTTCAGAAACAATACCCGGCAATAGCGTTCGCCCAGTTTCAGATAGTCGCTGTGCTTCTCTATCCCATCCGGGCAGATGTAGTCCTTGAAGTCGTGGCCCTTCCAGGCCATATCCGCCATGTCAAAATGAAAACTTCCCTCGTCCCCAGCACGATAGAAGTCATGAAGGATACGAAGCCGGTCCGTGGCGTCCAGCTCCACACACTTGGAGCCGAGGGCCGCAAAGCGGGCAGTCAGGTCGGCTCCGACACGGGTGAAGTAAGCGCGGGCATCCTCAATATCCCGCTTGTAGACCGTGATGGTGATATACTTCTCCTGAGTGATGCCATTGGCCCCGGTTGCCTTGTCCATGAGCATCTGATTGTACTCCTTGCGGTACTTGTCCAGTCCATCCTCCCGCATGGGCATGAGGACGGACTGCTCAAAGTCCGCCTGACTTTGGCGGCGGTTGCAAATGGTGAGTTTGGTGGTGGCGGCGCAATCTAGGCTGTTCAGCAGTTCCGAGTAGGTCAGGAACATGGTTTCCTTATCCTCCCGGCTGGCTACCTTGTAATTGATGTCGGTAAAGCGGTAGGTCTTGGAGAACTTGATCCCCACTCGGAAGATGCCATCCGGCCAAATACATTGAATGGGGATCACGTCCTGCACCCTGCGGGGGATACGATATGGCTCCCGGTCCTGCCGCATGATTCCCTTGATGCTTTTAATCATGGCGCTTGAATTCCTCCTTTTCCCATTTTTCCATACCGGGCTTCAACAGATCATAGTAGAGGGTGGCCGCTTCAAAGCGCAGCTCCCTGGGTTCCAGCACCTCCGAGCGCAGCCACGCCCAGATGAATTGCTCCGCTGTCATGCCGTGGTAGGTGAAAAAGCCCAGGGCGGCGAAGGGGGCCGCGCCCAGGACGCACACCCAGGACACGGTTTCCGTGCCGACGTAGGGCTTTAGCAGAAAGTACAGCCCCACAGCGACAGCTACCGCCAGGGCAGAAAAAATGAGCTGCCGCAGGGACAGCCCGAAAAACATACTCTCCGTGTAATTACGGATCTCTCGGTTGATTTTGACTTCCATTGACGCTCCTTTCCCGAAACAGACGATCATCTCTCCCGGTCATCATGCTTTTTTGGATTCGGTTCTCGTGCAGCCTGCCGCGCTTCACCTGGTAGGATATAGGTCCTACCATCCCTGCTGGCGGTGTGGGTGTCATAGCCCATCACCTTCAGGGCTTTGCGAATTTGCAGAACGTGCTCCTCCGACGGCTGGCAAACACCAATCACCAGATACAACTGAAATTCGCCATACCACGGCTCATGTTGAAAGTTATCCATGCGGAAGAAAATATCTTCTTTGATCTCCTCAATGGGTTTTGCCATCAATTCGCGGTACTCATCTTCAAAACTCATGGCCAATCCTCCTTTATCGCTCCAGGCTCCGTTTCTTCGCTTGTGTTTTCTGGCGGGAAGGATAGGGGATAAATTCTTCCTCGCCCTCAATGATACTGAACTCCGAGCGTAGAAAGGGATGGGTTTCTCGGCTCTGCCACAGGCGGATCATCTCTACCGCCTCCTCTCTTGTTTCCGTGCTGCCCTTCTGTGTCCCGTCTTTGAACATATAAAACCGGCGCATGATCTGCTCCTTTCTTGATACAGGCAATCATTGATTTCCACGATTGGCATTACCAGCAATTTGCGGTATTCATTTTCCAAACTCACTATTTTTATCGCTCCAAGCCCAGAGACCGTTTTTCTTTAACAGCAGACCTATCGTACAGTGTCATTACATTCATACCATCGTATCCTACATCGCGTGCCAATCTCTCCTTCGTGATGTTATGGGTTTTGCAGTAATGGAGATATTTTTGCATCCCACCTACACACGCGATTTCGCTGGTGCCATGGCCCTGAGAGATTTCATACCATACACCTGAATGGGCATCCGATGTCATGAAAGTCAGATCATATCCGCCTTCCAGGTATTGGAACAAATCGTAGTCGAAGTAAAACAGCATATCATTCAACACATTTTCAAATATTGGTTCATCCAGCGGGTGGAAGAGTAGAACACTTTCTTCATTCACCGCATAGGCAAGTACGCTTTCCGGTGCTTTCACGCTCCCCTTACACAAAAGATAGCTCACCTTATAGTTTTCATCTTCTGACATACCCATTTCTCTGTTGTTCTGGTAATTTTTTGTCTGCTTCAAGGTACGTTCAGCAAATTCCAGAAGCCGCTTCTTGTATATATCCATGATACGTTCCTCCTTTTTTCGGTTTATAGTCCCATCATTTCCCGTACAACATGGTCGGACATTTTGACGCTGCCCACCAAAATGAGCATATTAAAAATGAGTTCACCAATGTAGCTCCACACCATTGAGGCCGCTGCGGCGTCCGGGTCAACGACAGGTGGGGAACTGGCGAACACAGAAAAAATGATACAGGCCAGCACGATGACGGCCCCTTCCAAACAGACGGCGGCGTAGCTTTTGAGAAAGCTCTTGCCCACATTCTGGCTGGGTTCCCCGGCAAAACTGGACAAGGGGATAGGAGCCAACGCCGTATACATATACATCTTAAAAAATCGCCCATAGACACTCAAAATCATTACGAAGGATAGCACCCAAATGAACAGTCCACCAATCAGTGTCACTGCCCATAGAGGGATGCTCTCGAAAAAACCACAGCCCTCAATGGCTGTCACGATCTCCGCAGGCAGGATCGTGGACGATGGCGCACCGAAGCCTGCCGCGTTCATGATCGAGGATACCACGCCTTGAATAATGTCCAGCAGGGCCAGCATCAGTTCCATGCCGTAGGTGATTAGAGCCTTTGCCAGCGCAAAGCGGGCGAACAGCTTCAGCGCGTGTTCCGGTTTTTTGACCTCCACAAAGCTGCCGCAGGTCTTGACCACACCCACCACGAAGAACAGCACCAGCAGGGCATAACCAATGGCCTGGAGCGTGCCGTGGATGTCCTCTATCACGGTCCAGATGGCTCCACCCTTGAAGTCCTGCGGGGATTGTGTAATGAGCTGCCATATCTCACTCAGTTTGCCGTTCCAGACCTCCAGCGCGTTTTCAAGGTTCTGAACGACCCAATTATCCGACACGCAAAGTACCTCCTTTGCCGGCCCGGACCGCTTTGCCGGGTCCGGGCCGGGTGATTTTTATGTGTCAGCATCAGCCTGTGATGAGGGTCAAAATCTCTTTGGAAAAGGTGATGACGATGCCGCCCGCCAGAGTGAGGAAGCCATTGGACCGCTGGGAGGGGTCGTGGCTCTGGAGAGAGAGGCCCACTTGGACAATACCCCAGCCCAGCAGGATCAGTCCCACCGCCCGGATCAGGCCGAAGATGAACTCCGACAAATTGTTTACTACCGTCAGAGGATCGTCGGCGGCAAAGGCCGTCATGGAACAGCAGCCCAACAGCACCATGGTCATCACCAGAGTGCAGTAGCAGCGGAAGCCCTTTTTTACCTTACCAGGCATGGGGAGCCGCTTATTCTCCTTTTTGTTGTTCAGCATTTTCTTTTTCCTCCAGTTCAATAAATTTCTGCTCCAACTCCTCCTCGGTGAGAAGGATGAAGTGATGCTTTGAGGCGTCCTGTCCTTCCTTTTTCACAGCCTGCTTCAGCAGTTCCTTGTCAAAGTGGATGGACGCGATGCTGTGGATGTCCTCGCCATGACGGTATGGTTCCGCCCCGCCATCCGTAGTGCGTTTGATATTGGGATGTTTAAGAACATCGTACTTGAAGTCCCGCACGGGCCGCTCTCCGCGAATAAAAAGAAGTGCGTACTGGTTGTCCAGCATACGCACTTCATCCGGCATGAGCAGTTCCCGGCCCGCTAGCTGCCAGTTGGTAGAGTAACTGCCGCTCCGTCCCCTGGACTGCCCGTAGGTGTTCATGTCGATAGTCTCTTTCCCCAGCAGTTTGGACACATACTCGTGGGTGGACTGTTCATTTCCACCCAAATATAAAAATTCGTCATGAGGTAAGGTTCAGCTTGTCCTTTACAGGACTTGCATCCCCTCCCTCCCAAACCGCACGTACACCTCTCGATGTATACGGCTTTCCGCTTATTATATTTGCGGTATTAAGAATGAATCAGTTTATGACATTCGGGGCATACCACAAGAGTTTTCCGTCTCCTTTTGCGCATAAGGAGTACCCACTCCGCATTGCCCTTTAAGTCTTTTAGTTTCTTTACTTGATGGATTTCCAGATTTCTGCAATCCTTTCCACAAAGTTCACAGGTATGGCGTTCCACTCTCTGTTTCAGAGTGTTGGTTTTAGCGTATTTTGAGAACTGCGGAAGTTCGCTCACATTGTCAAACTTCGTAGCTGATTCTTTTCGCTTAAACCCGTCTCTGTAAAAGGTTGTAGTTTTCCTTCCTGCTTTGGTATCGTATGCGATTGTAAACAGTCCTCCAACACAATATCTGCGCTTGATTTCGTGAACATTTGTTTTATACTTACAGGCAAATGTCTTGTACATACTGTACTTCATAAGATTGGCGAATCTGCCTATCTTAAAGGAATCATTTGCTATGGCATAGTAGTTATAAAGTCCACGAACTTCCGCATTATATCTTGCCAGAATCTCTATATCGCTTTGGTTTACCAGTTTTCCCCTGTGTAGGGCTACAAATCTTTCTTTTCCATTTTCGTTAATCTTGATTTTGATTGCATGATATTCCAGTAACTTTCCCACCCATTTTTCTCTGGGTACAAGTAGTTTCACCACTCCTGCATTGCTCCTGATTTTGTATCCTCCTGCGGATTTCTTTAAATCCTGACTTCTGGATACCGTAATGTCGTAGCCTAAAAATCTGGCTCTGTCTCCTGTATGTGTAACCTTCGTTTTGGTTTCGGACATTTCCAAATCCAGTTCTTCCCTGAGGAATTTGCCGACATCAGCTTTCATCTGTTCTGCGTCCGCTTTGCTCCCAATTACTCCAATAATAAAATCATCAGCGTAACGGGTGTACTGAATCCGTTTATACGTCTCATCTAAAGGTTCGGTAGGAGTTAGTTGTCGTGCTTGCTTTTCAAGTATTTTCAAATGCTTATTGCGTTCCCAGCGTTCTTCTGGAGATAAATCCGCCCACTTCTTTTTGCCCATACATCTGTAATAGGATGCCTTTTTGACAACTTTATTGTAGTCGGAGTTCATTTGTTTCTTCTTTCCTCGGTTATATTTCTGTGCGTATTCTTCCATAAATTTGTCTAATTCATGGAGATACACGTTCGCAAGCACTGGACTGACACCAGCCCCCTGCGGTACACCGCTATATGTCCGATTGTACGTCCATTGCTCCATATATCCTGCTTTTAGGAATTTCCAGA
>OJRO01000710.1_pt1 | contig 30539 bp, 31 predicted proteins | sample 1599221 | NCBI WGS metagenome assembly OJRO01 (sample SAMN03922449, study PRJEB24848) | human gut metagenome | isolation source: stool sample | host: Homo sapiens | place: Germany | collected 2009-11
CCGGGCGGATTCGGGACTTGCACCCGCTAGAAACGTGCGCCGCCGGGCGCACTTTAAAAAAAGAGGATCTGCGCAAAGCAGATCCCCTAAAAGATGCAGAATCAATTTCAAGATTACTGCAGCATACTTAATACACCCTGAGGCATAGCGTTGGACTGGGAAAGCATAGACTGAGCAGCCTGTAAAAGAATGTTGTTCTTTGTATAAGCTGTGATCTCATCTGCCATATCAGTATCACGGATACGGCTTTCCGCTGATGTAATATTTTCAGAAGTTACCTTCAGGTTGTTTACCGTATGCTCCAGACGGTTCTGGGCAGCACCAAGGGTCGCACGGTAAGTAGATACTTTCTCAATTGCAGCATCTACAGATGCCATTGCCTTGAATGCATTCGTTGTAGAATCAACTTTGATATCATTAATAGTTAATGCTACCGCTGTCATAATCTGCTGTTCAACGGTCATTGCGTTGGTCTTATCTGCAGTAGCACCGATGAAGAAAGTCAGGTTCTGCCCTTTCTGCGTAGGATTTAAAGGTGTCTCACCATTGAACTTTGTAGTAGAAGCGATACGGGTAATCTCCTTGTTCAGTGCATTGACCTCAGCCTGGATGTTATCTCTTGCAGTCTTGGTATAAGTACCGTTTGCTGCCTGAGTGGCCAGAGTCTTCATACGCTGAAGCATGGAGTGAGTCTCAGTCATAGCACCTTCTGCTGTCTGGATCAGACCGATCGCATCGTTTGCGTTGTTTACAGCCTGGTTTAAACCATTGATCTGGGAACGCATGGTCTCGGAAATAGCCAGACCTGCTGCGTCATCGCCTGCACGGTTGATCTTGTAACCGGAAGACAGCTTCTCTAAGTTTTTGCTCAGTGCGTTCTGGTTGGTACTTAAGTTTCTGTAAGAATTGATTGCTGCAATATTATGCTGAATTACCATAATGAATTCCTCCTTTTATAAAAGAAAATATGGCAGTGGACTCCTTTCCTCTGTCTTCTACTGTCCCAAGGGCCCTTTCTGGAACAGCAGAATTTTCTTTTCATATATATATATCGTCTTATGTTAAAAAAACATAAGCCTGTTTTTCATTATTTCTTTCATTTTTATTTTAAAAGTTCAAGTATGGTCTGAGGGAGATTATTTGCATTTGTAAGCATCATATTAGAGGACTGTAGGACGATGTTACTGCTGGTGTATTTTGTGATCTCCTCTGCCATATTGGTATCACGGATCTGGCTTTCTGCCGCCTGCATATTTTCACTTGTAACACTTAAGTTATTGTGAGTATGCTCCAGATGCATATAAGCAGCTCCAAAGGATGCCCTGACCTTAGAAACAGCCTCTATCGCGTTTTCAATGTATTCCACAGATTTTTGTCCCTTTTCTACAGTGGAAAAATTTGTCTGATCCAGCTGTAGTTCCTTGCTTCCTATATAATAGCGTTCTACATCCAGAACTTCTCCATCCTGAGTAGAACCGCCGATCTGGAGCGGGATCGGGTTCTTATCGTCCAGCACTGGCGGCTGCCAGCCCTGTGTAATTGTATTGGCATCTGCCCTGGAAAACAGGGAGATTTCTCCAAATTTAGTGGTAGAACCAATCCTGTCAATCTCCTCAAGGATCTGGTCTTTTTCCATGTTCAAGGTTTCCCTGTTGGATTGATCGTAAGTTCCATTTGCAGATTTTAAAGCCAGAGTCTTCAGTCTCTGGAGCATGGAATGGACCTCTGTCAAAGCGCCATCTCCTACATTGGTAAGTCCGATGCCGTCATCAATGTTTCTCATCGCCTGGTTCAGGCTGTTGATCCTGCTGCGCATACCTTCCGAGATCGCCAGTCCAGCTGCATCATCTCCTGCACGGACGATCCGAAAGCCGGAAGACAGCTTTTCAAGGGACTTTTTCAGCTTTCCTGTTTCGATCCCCTGATTTCTGGCAGCATTTATGGATGCTATGTTATTCTGCACCTGCATGATGTTTCACCTTCCTTTGTATCTTCTATGAGAATATCATCAAATAACCATTTGTTTTTATTATCGGCAAAATGCCTTATTTTATTGATACCAGGGGCAAAAGACCGGAATTGCGGGAGTGCAAAGCACGCAGCAATCCGGTATCTGTCTGTCAGATCAGCGTACCCGTATCCTTACCCATATTCATCATCATCTGAAAACGGAGGATCTGCACCATATTAGACCAGTCTTCCCCGGAAAGGTTCTCTCCCTTTCCTGCTGCCAGAAGTGTACCAAGGCTGCCGGCGCCGGACAGATCTGTATTTCCCGCAAAGCTGCCTAAAAGACTGCCTGCTGTCAGACTGCTTCCTGTAAGGCCACTTCCTATAAGGCTGCTCACTGCTGTACTGCCGGATGTTTTCCCATATGTTCCGGTACTCACCGTACGTCCTGCCAGGATCGTATTGTTTCCCGTATAATCCGCCATGATCTTTTTTACATAATTCTGGGTTTCTTTATATGGTGGGATGCCTCCGTATTTGGTCACACTGTTCGGACCTGCGTTATAAGCTGCCAGTGCAAGGCTTACGTCTCCTCCGAACCGGTCCAGATTTTGTTTTAAGTATTTTGCCCCTCCAAGGATATTTTGTCTGGCATTGTAAGGATCGCTTACTCCAAGAGAACGGGCTGTTCCCGGCATCAGCTGCATCACGCCCATAGCCCCTGCTTTGGATACAGCCTTTGGATTAAACCCCGACTCTGCCTTTGCCACCGCCCTGAGAAGTTTAGAAGGGATCTGATATAAAGCAGAAGCTTCTTCGAAAATAGAATCCATATCTTCTTTTATGGCATTCAGCCCATTTTTCAGTATCCCCTGAAATTCCTGGACCGGTGTTGTCTTCTGTGTCTGATCCGCTGCCTGTGCAGCTAACTTTCCCCCATCTCCTGTTATCGGTGCTAAACTCATATTTCTTACTCCTTTCGGCCTGCGCCGTCTGCTCCAAGGTACCAGCCATCCTGAGAACGGTTTACTGCCATAGATCCATCGTTATTTAGATAATACCAGATATTTTTATCATAAAACCAGCCGGTCTTCATATCCCCATCCGGGTTTAAGTAATACCATGTTCCGTTTCCTGTGTCCACCCAGCCGGTCTTCATACATCCATTTCCGTCAAAATAATACCATTTTCCACCATACAGGAACCAGCCCCTGGTTCGGTTTCCTTCAGCGTTAAAGTAATACCATATACCTCCCACCAGCTTCCAGGTATTGACTGCCAGAGTCCCATCCGGCATAACAAAGTTGTCTCCCTTTAGAGAACCTGCTACGCCTGGACCAGTACTGCAGCTCTGGGAAGTTGCTGCATGTTCTTTCTCCTCTTCCGCACTGTCATCTATATCCTGTTCCTGCGATGTAACAAATTCCCCTTCTTTTAAGTATTTTTTCTGTTCTGCCGTAACCGGGACCGCTTTTACCTGATAATAGTAGATCTTGTCCGGATCTGTCATGTACTCCTTTAAGCTGACAGAGTTACTTGTAACTGTCATCCGTTTCACCACTTTATCATTTCCATATAAAGTCAGGGTATAGCCCGGAGCATAGTCTACCTTCTTCCACACTGCCTTTTCTGAGTCAAGTGAGCTCCAGCCTGCTAAAGCTGTGTCACCCAGAACAGTGACCGGCGTATAGTTCACTTTTACCTGCATGGAGGTATTATCCAGGGCTTTCGCCGATACAAAATCAGCCCCGGTCACACGGCATTTGGATCGTCCAAGGGACACAGGGAAATACTTTCCCTGTGCAGCATCCACAGTGATCTCCATCCGTACCTTTTTACCAGGTTTCCAGTTTTCATATTCTGTTTTGTAATAAATATCCCCAATGGATACCCCTGATCCGCTGATGGTGATCTGGGGCTGTGGTATTTCCTCCGGATCTCCAAAAGTGGTGTCAAATTTAATACTCATGGTCTCGATGATGCTGCTCTCTGCCCCATAAGCTGTATACATATGAAAGATTCCCCCTGACACAGACTGTAAGCTTCCTGTTCCAAGCAGCAGTCCTGTTCCGGCACAAAGGAGTATTTTTCTGATCATTTTCATATCCATTCCTCACATATCTTTACCTGTACCAGATCCCGTCCCCATTAACATAAAATCCATTGATATACTGGTTTTTTGCCATTTCACCTGAATCCGGCCAAAAATAATACCAATTCCCGTCAACCTGATACCAGCCGGTAGCCATAACTCCGTCAGCATCCAGGAAATAAGTTTTCCCTTCCCGGATCAGCCAGCCGGTAAACATGACTCCCTGAAGGCTGTTGTCAAGTGTGTTTAAGTAATACCAGGAACCATTCTGTTCCAGCCAGCCGGTATATAAGGAGCCGTCTTCCCTGAAAAAGTAATAATCCGCCCCTATGATCTTCCAGCCTCCATAAGCCATGGTTCCCTGTGTATGCCCATTTTCCGTTAATGGCCAGAAGTAATACCACTGTCCATTGATCTTTGCCCATCCGGCTGCCATTTCCCCGGTATCATACAGGTAATACCAGTCATTTGCTACCTTCTGCCAGCCGGTGAGCATCGTGCCATTGACATCAAAATAATACCAGTATCCGTTGACCGACTGCCATGTACCCCGGCATATAGAGCCATCCGGAAATCTGTAATTCCATATATTGCCTTTTTTTACCCAGCCTACTTTATCTGTGGTTCCGCGCTTTGCAGAAGGACTTTTTGATTGCTGTCCTTTACCATCTGATACATACCGGTCTGTAATGGAAAGCTCCCCGGATTCTATCCATTCGCTTTTTCCACCATATTTTTTTTGGGAATCCGTTCCCGGTACTGTGCGTACCTTAAAGGTATACTCTCCTGTTTTTGTCATATATGGATAAAAATTATACTGGACTGCACTGGTCTGGGAGACGCTGTAAACTTTCGATTTTCCTCTGTAAAGCTGTACCTCGTAATAACCGGATGTGTTATCCGGCTTTTCCCATTTAGCCTGTCCCAGGCTTTTTTCATTCCACCAGGCATCTTCCGGAGCAGCATAGTCTCCTTTGATCCCTTTTACCCGCAGGGTAACTACCAGTTCATCTCCATCTCGTCTGGCAGACACAAATGTGCCCCCACTGATCTTTACATTCGCTTTTTTATAGCTGGAAACAAAATAATCTTCACTGACATCTTCCGGTTCCAGGGTGACTTTCATCTGAGGCTCTTCAGCAGCTTTCAGTTCATTGGAGCTTTTATCCGTCCATTCGGCCTCGGAAACGCTGTATTTACCTCCACTTGCATCTACTGCCACTTCTCCATCTGAAACCGTGGTCGTTTCCAGTTTTATATCCGGAAGCTTGCTGCCTACTTCCAGCTTGGATGTAACACGGATATTTACTGTTTTAATCTCTTTTGCTGCTGCAAAAGCATCTATCTTTCCCCATTGGAACAGCAAGACTCCCGAAAGAAGGAGCAGAAACATTTCCCGTCCGTGTCTGGATCTTCTGTCAGGTATTTTCGACTTTTTCTTCATTTTCTTTTTCCTCCGGTGACGGCACATATCCTAAAAAGTAAATATAGATCTCTATGATCGCCTGATATAATTCTTCCGGCACAGCCGCTCCCAGCTGTAATCTGCTTAAAAGAGTTGCAAGGGAATCATCCTCATAAACCGGAACCCCTGACTTTCTGGCTGCTTCCGTGATCTTTTCTGCCATATATCCCATTCCGGAAGCAACGATTACCGGGGCAGTGTCCTTTTCCGGCGAATATTGAAGCGCAACTGCCTTTTGCTCTAATAACCGCTCAAACGCTGACATTAATACCATTCTCCTTTTTTCTTATCTTTGGAAAAACATCCAGCAGACGGTAATGAGCTTTCCGTTCCTGCACCTGCATCATTTTCACGCGCATCCCGTTTCTGGTACATATTTCCTGAAGCTTTGCCTGTATCTCTCCGGCACCGGCAGAAAGATTTTTAGGAACTCCCAATTCCATGGATATTTTATGATCCTGGAGATCTGCCAGAAGCTGGAAATCTCCCAATCCCCTGATCTCAAAGTCCACCAGAAGGCGTATTTTCCTGCCGCCATCTTTCTCTTCTTCTTTTTTCTCTGCATCCGGATCGATCCAAAATTCAGATACTGCCTCTTTTCCCTGATATTGAAAAGGAAGGACAAAATGATTAACAGACATATATACGCTTTCGTTTACCAGCATCCCACGCATCAGCTGGTAAAAATCCTGTACCTGCTCCAGCCCGGCTTCTCCTTTTGCTCCTCTTTCCACAAGTGCGCCAAAGATATCTCCATAAATATTTCCTTTTTTTCCTTCTGAACCGGTAAGTACAGCATACAGTTCTTCAGGCTCTGTTTCAAAAAAACGTTTAAAATCCCTATTAGCTGCCATTTGTTCAAAAAGGCTTCTGAGAAGGGTGCTGCTTCCGTTTTCATAACGTGCCCCATAAAGGATCAGCTGGATCACGCTGCTTCTTACATTGCCATAATCATGAGTACGGGAAATATATCTTGAAAGAAAGGGGACCAGCTTCTGAAACAGAACCTGGGAATTTTCCTTTGTTTCCCCATTTTCTGCCTTCCAGTCCAGCTGATCCAGAATTGATGCGTATTCCTGTCTTGCAGAGGTGTAAAGCATTCCTTTTATTTCATCTGTCAGTTCCTGCATCTGTCCTAAAAGATGCTCACCGCTGGAATAATTGTTGAATACCTGAAGGAATTTGAGGGCTGTTTCCTGCAGGCCTCTGTTTCCTTCCTGCTGCAAAAGAGTTCTCAGGTTTTCGAAGAAAGTACCGGAAAATTTTGTCTGTCCCTGCATTTTTAAAAAATCCAGCAGCTGGCCAGGATCTTCAAAACTGGCAGAATCCAGCAGCTGCTGCACCATTTTACCCAGACCTTCATCACCTTTAGCGATAACGGCTCCATCCCGGAACAGGATCCGGCCCAGGGAATCCTTTATTTCATTTTCCTGCCCCAGCTTCTGAAGAAAGTCCGTATAATTTCCATTATAATTGCGGACGCTGAAGCCACTTTCATTTTCCTGGTCACCAGCGGTACCGCTTTTCTGTCCATCTGCCCGCACTACACGAGATGGGTCAGAAGGATTCTGGATCTGGGAACTGTTCAGGGCGCTTTGCTGCTCCTGGCCTGTGTGGAGATTTCTATTATCTATATATGTAGAAGGATCTGTTACCTGTAATATATTAGACATGTTTTATCCCTTTTCTTTTTGATTCTATATATTATGATGTTGGGGTCAAAAGATTTTGACCCCTCTGATACCGAATTACCCTGCATGCTTCCATATGTATATTTAATCGGCGTTTTCCCGTTTTTTATAATTATTATTTTTCTTATATTTTCAAGAAAAAAGGCGATAATTTACATAGATTCAGTAAGCATGTGAAAATCACAGGATACTTTTGTGGTCCTGCCGTTTTATTTTAAGGTGAGGAGTAATTGTATGAAAATTCAAAATTTTATCCAGGAGCAAATACACATGGAACATGTATCAATGAGACAAAGCAATATTGCTTTGTCTGATAATATTTCTGCAAAACCGGCTGATCTTGACCGAGCCAGTTTTGAATACACCGAAGGTATTTCGGCTGATGAAACACTTTTCGCACGCTCTCTGGCCCACAGCATTACAGAAGATGTCTGCCGCGAGAAAGGCGTTTCCGTTGAAAAGGTTGCCCAACTGAAAAAACAGGTTGAGGAAGGAACCTACGAACCGGATCCCATGGCCATTGCAAGGGCCATGTATGATCTATGAGGGCGCCTGAAAGCCTGATCCCGGTATTAGAACAGCTGTGTACTGTATTAGAACAGTTATGCCAGGTTGAGGCTGATAAACTAACTGTTATTTCAGCTGATCATCCCGATCAGCTGGAATCTCTTTTAAATGATGAAAACATGCTTTTACTGCAGCTGCGCGGACTAGATAAAAAACGAAGTGATCTTCTTCGCAGGTCGGGTCTTGAGGGCCTTACTTTCCGCCAGATTTTGATGCAGGAGGACAGCGAGGAGGTTGTGGCACTTCTTTCGCCGATCCTGGAACGGTTATCCAGCCAGGCTGAAAAGCTGAAAAAGATAAAAGGTGGCACAGACCGTCTGATCCGGATCCGCATGAAGCAGTTAGAACAGCGCCTTGCCGGTGCGAAGCAGAGCGATCCTCATGTTTATGACAAATATGTCTGATAAAACTGTGGGGACTGCAGGATATTTATATTTTGGAGGTAATAATATTTTATGGTAAGAGCAACTTTTTCCGGTTTTAATACCGCTCTGTCCGCTCTCCAGGCCAACCAGAAACGTCTGGATATTACAGGACAGAATTTGTCAAATATGAATACTGCCGGATATACCAGGCAGCAGTTAGAGGCATCCAGCCTTAATTATACGAATCCTGTTTCCCATTATTCTAATGGGAATGAAACTGCAGTAGGCTTTGGGGTAAGCATGGACCGGGTCTCACAGATCAGAGATCCTTATCTGGATATCCAATACCGCAGCCAGTCTGCTGACTGCAGCTATACCAATCGTTTACAGACTGCCCTTAATTCCCTGTCAAAGGTACTGGACGAAACAACCATTTCCGGCATCCGTCAGGCATTTGATGATATCCAGTCTACCCTTACAAGCATGCAGGATCCTGCAAAGGTATCCGATCCCATCTATGAAAGTGAGCTGCGAACTAAAATGCAGTCTGTATGTAATCTTTTTAACCAGGCATCCAGACAGATCACACAGGCCGAACAGAATGAATTTCAAAGGCTCACAGGGGAAGGCAGCAGTGAACAGGGCGATGTACAGAAGATCAATGACATCCTCCGCCAGATCGGCGACCTGAACGTGCAGATCAAACGTAACCAGGTTGCCGGTCATCCTTCCCTGGAACTGCAGGATGAACGAAATCTTCTTCTGGATGAGCTTTCCGGTTATATTCCTGTTGAAACAAGATATTACAAGGATGATGCCCATTCCGGGAATAACGCCTATGACTATGATGCAAATGGTGCTGTAATAGGCAAGAAGGATTGGCCTGATGACCTGGAAGTGAGCATGAATTATATTGATGCCCAGGGAAAGAGCCAGAAGCTGATCCTGGTAAATGGATCTGACCTTGGTGCTGACGGTCTCACAAAAAACTACGGTCAGTTAAGTATGTTAAAAGGCGATCACCAGACAGCTGCTTCTGTTTCTGATCCTGCAAACATTTCCATCAAGTTTGAAAAAGCCCCCAGCTATCAAGGGAATGGACAGGCAGCTGCAGATGTATACGCAGAGTTAAAAGGGATCCATTTTGAAGGCGGCTCTCTTCAGGCAAGCCTGGATATGCTCCAGAAAACAGGTACCGGCAATGTGATAAATGGATCTACTGCTGTGGATGATGTCCGTGGATACCAGTATTACTCAGGAAAACTGGATCAGTTAGCTTCCACTTTCGCAAAATCCATGAATGACATCAACAATGGCCAAAACCACACGGATAAGAATCTTTTATCTAATTCCACCGATGACTCAACAACTGGTATAACAGCCGGAAATATCGGTATCAGCAAAGGCTGGACCAGTGGAACGATCCATATTTCTACAGACGGCACCAACCGCACAGATACAATCCTTGATATGATCGCAGCTATGAAGGATACCAAGAAATTGAACGGGAAAACATTTGCTGATTATATGAATAACCTTTCCACCCAGCTGGCATCTGATTCCAGCTCCAACCAGACTGCATTAAAGACGGGCACAACTGTTTTAAACAGTATCCAGGACTCCAGAGACTCTCTTTCCGGTGTCAGCCTGGATGAAGAAGCAACCAATATGATGGCCTACGTTTCAGCCTATAATGCTGCTTCCCGTCTGATGACTGCCCTTGATGAAGTGTTGAATACCCTGATCAGTAATACTGGTGCATAAATATAAGGAGGATTAATAAATTATGAGAGTTGTACGTTCATCTGTTTACCGCAGGTATACTTCTTCTTTAAATGATCTTCAAAGCAATCTGAACAAAAGCATGAACAAGGTTTCTACCGGCGCTGCTTATGAAACAGCTGCTGATAATCCTCTTGCTTATTATCAGGGAAAGAAAATGGATCATTTATATCAGGATGCAAAGAGTAAAAGTTCTATTTTAGGTGATATCAAAAACCGTCTGTACCAGCAGGAGCAGGGCGCAAGGGATATCCAGAAGACTTTAAGCAACAGTAAGACTTCTATGCAGTATCTGCTGGATTCCTCCCATAACAGCTCAAAAACTTCTGTCCAGACAAAAAGAGATGCTCTTCTTCAGGATGTGCAGAGCATGGTCAGCAATCTGAACAGCCAGTATCAGGATTTCTATGTTTATGGAGGAAATGATATTACAACAGCTCCGTTTTCTTTAAGCGGAGATGGAAAAACCCTTACTTATACCCATAAGTATTCAGACGGTACCACAAAGACGGTCAATATGACCATGGCTTATGATACAAATAACAATACTTACAGTTATCATTTAAGCGATGATGACCTGAACAACCTTGTGACAGCCATGAGAGAACAAGGCCGGGTAGATATCGGTTATGGCGATATTTCCAACCGCCAGTCTCTTTTAGATACCTATACCGGAGGACTGAATATGCTTACGGGGCTTACTTCAGATTCCTTAAATGCCATGTCTGATGCGAATGCAAAGGATGCGGTCAAAGCTGCCCTGGAAACAACTCCTGTGGCACTTCTCAGCCGTTCGGTTATGGCCTGTGATAATTATATCAATGATACTACGACCGTTGATCAATTTACAGATACTATGGGCAGTGTACTTAAAGATGCAGCTAATACAGAGCATACTATCAGCACCGTTTACAGCGACCTTGGCAATAAATATTCCCTGGTAGAAACTACAAAAACCCGTCTTGATACTTTAAGCGACAACCTGACAGAGGAATACAAAGACATTCTCGGAGCTGATCCTTATGAGGCCATTACAGAAATGTTCTCTTACCAGTACTCCTATTCTGCTGCTTTAAAAATGGGGTCAAACCTGATGCAGTCATCTCTTTTTGATTTTATAAAATGATACCAGTACATTGTTTACAAAAAACAAGCAAAAAATAATTTTCTATTTTCAGGTCAGAAGAAGGTGAAAATGTATGAAACCTGTGATTGAAGCAAATTTTATACCTTTTGAATCTGTCCGTTTCCGTCAAAATGCCAGTCTGGTTTCAAAGGACCAGCTGGCAGCAAGACAGCATCAGGCGATTTCCCAATACCGCCTGAAAGTACGTCAGGCTCAAAATTACGGGATCAGTTCTCCGGAAAGCATGACCTGTATCCAGGACATCAGACAAGCTTTTAATCTCCGGGATACTGTCCAAAGAGTACATGGCACAGCAAACGTCTCTGGATCAGGAAACAGCTTTGGTGATCCATTTTCTGGCAGCCCTGACAATAATGGGTTGTATACCCTTCAGAGAGGTGAATTTGAATTTCGTGTGGCATCTGGCGATCTGGAATACATACCAGCCCTGGAAATGACCATCATAACCTCTTACCCTGAAGTAGAATTTATATATACCGGCACCCCCAATTATGTTCCACCAAAAAAAGAGCCGGATTCCCCTGCTCTTAATATTACCATATAAAAACTGATCCCCGGAGGCTTATACAAGCATGAAGATTGATACAAAATGTTACGGCGAGATGGATTATACGAAAGACGAGCTGGTTGTATTTCCAGATGGTTTATTTGGTTTTTCCCAGTACCATGACTATCTTCCCCTCTCTATGGAGGAAGATGACAGTTCCCTGCTGATATTGCAGTCTGTAGACGAACCTTATGTAGCCTTTTTTCTCATCGATGCAGCAGCACTCTTTCCTTCTTATTCACCGGTTCTTCTACCGGAAGAATTATCCTTTCTGGAAGTAAATTCCAGTGATGAATTGTCCTATTATGCCATATGTACTGTAAAGAAGGATTATCTGGATGGAACCGTCAACTTGAAATGTCCTCTTGCCATTAATCCGGATACCCGCAAAGGAATCCAGGTGATCTTATCCAACGCTGACTATGATTACCGCCATACCTTACGTTCTCTTCTTGGTAAAGAGATAAAGGAACAGGACACTAAAAAAGGAGATAAATAGCCATGCTGATACTGAAACGTAAAAAAAATGACAGTATCCTGATCGGGAATGACATACGCATCACTGTACTTGACTGCGACAATGGATCTGTCAGCCTGGCTATAAATGCCCCGAAGCATATTTCTATTTTGCGGGAAGAATTGACAGAAGCAGAACGCAGCAACCTGGATGCCTTATTATCTGATACAGATTCACTGCGCTCTATTGAAAAAGGACTGAATTCTTATATGAAGAAATAGACCATAAGCTTAATGACCCGCAAACGGGTGAATACTGATAAAATGACTCTTATCTGCTATACAAAATATCATATAGCTCTTTCAGCTGCCGGCGTACGAGAGAAAAAAACTCTCTCAGACGCCGGTAAAATAATGCTCTTTTTTCCATGCGGTTTTCCCGCTCTTCTTCTTTTAATATGTCTGATCTAAGATCCAGCGCCTGTTCATCTGTTTCCGGCCCAAATTTCCCCGTCATGCCATAGAATACATTTTTCTCCAGTATATCAAATACCTGGAGTTCTTCTTCCTCTGTCTCCATGCTGGCACATTCTTCCCGTGTTCCAAACCACATATAGCTTAAATGCAGAAGCTTCTGCGCCAGTATATTTACTTTAAATTCCTTTAGCCGGTTCTCAAGCTCCTGAAACTGGTCTTCTTCTGCTGCTTTTCTGTAAAATACATATAAGTCTGTCAGATGGCGTATCTGCAGATGTCCTGTTACATATAGGTAAGCAGACTGGATCATCAGATAGACTAGCTGGTCTATGGCATTCCATTCATAAATGTAGTTACCATTTTCTTTCAGGAAAACACGCTGGAGCAGCTTTTCCATCCCCCTCTGGTATACCTGGCTTTTAAAAGGAAAGGTATGATAGATCTCCACAGAAAAGCGACCTGGTATACGCATCTTTTCACCCACTCCCGGATAGAGAGTATCCGTTTCGTAGCCTATATTGACCAGATAGCCTTTTGCAAAAAGATAATCTTCCGGGTCAAGAAAAAAAAGCTTCAGAGAGCTTTCCCCTGCCATTTCCTCCCTTGGATACAGCTGTCTGCGGCTGCTGGAGGAAAGGACGAGTACCGGGATTTTTTTTAATTCCAGAAGGACCAGTATCTCCCGTTCTCCTTCTGTGCAGCTTTCGTTGAATTTCAGAATATCGCTGTAGCGCTCATAAAAGCGTGTTTTCCACCGTTCCGGCATTTTTTCATTATTTCCAAGGATTGCAAGATAGATCAGGTTTGAAATTTTGTTATAATCTGCAACCCGGAACAGCCTTTCCCAGTCCAGATTTCCATGAAGCGGCTTTAAATCATCCTGGCGCATAACAGATGCAGCCATATTTACCAGTATGCGGCCTTCATAAAAGTTTTGATTTTCCATTTAACTTCACCTGTTTTTTGATATTCTTCTGTTAAGTCCCCCATCGATCCTGCGTATCTTATCTAAAAGCTTTTCTGTGCGACAACGCAGATCCTCAATACGCTTCTCCAGCATTTTTTCCTGCTCTGTCTTTCCTTTAAAACAGCTTTTTACATTCTTTAATGGACCTTTAGCCAGATCTCGTAGATACCGGTCCCGAAGGCTGTTTCCCGCAGTCTGCAGGATGATCTGTTCTTCACAGTCTGCATGGCGCTGCAGCTGTTCTCCCCTCATATCTAAAAGAAGAGAAGCGGAGACTGTGTCGCCGCGCTCCACTGCCTCCGCCAGTTCTTCCGTCAGACTACAAACTTCTCTTAATATATTATATCTCCTTTGAAGATATATCAAAATTGTTTCCAAGTCTGCGCTCATATATTCTCCTTTAACCGAAAACACTTCGTTCTCTCACAATATGCTGATCACCGGAAATCTTTCCTGCCTGGTTAAATGCATCTCTTAATTCAGAAAGTATGTGGCTGATCCTTGGAATCTCTTCTGCCCTGCGTTCCCTTCCTGCTTTAACACGGCTGATATCATAGATCAGGTACTCATAGATACGTTTCAGATCCTTGCTGATGGGATACTGCATATCCAGTATCTGTATTAAATACCGGACGATCCGTCCTGTTCTTTCGAGACATTCTTCAAAAGTCTCATATTTTTTATCCTCAAGTGCGATTTGTGCCATTTTCAGACGCTTCACTGCTTCATCATACAATAAAAGCAACAACTCCAGATTGCTCATAGAATAGATCGTACTTTCCTTGTACTGCTTAAACTTTTCATACATGCTTTCTTACCCCCATCAGCCACCTAACTGTGACAGGTAGCTGGACTGTGAATTCATCTGATTGATCAGCCTTTCCATCTGCGTAAACTGGCTGATATAACGGTCCTGCTCAGTTGACAGCTGGGACTGCAGGTTTGTGATGGTTTCCTGCATATCCTTTAATTCTTTATAAATACTGTTGTTAGTCAGGGTCAGGCTTAGTTTTTCAGATCCTGCCTCTTCAATAAGCACACCATAGGAATTTCCATTCTTGCTTGCATATCTGGTGGCATAAGTAGAAAGAGTACTGTCTATGGTGTTTACAATACCATGCGTGCCTGTGAACAGGTCTGATACCTTTTCCGGATCACTGTCCATGGCAGTTTTAAACTTTTCTTCATCAAATACGATCTTTCCACCTGCTGTGTAATCATCTGAGAAGGAAATTCCGATCTTTTCAAGATCGTCATAAGAAACACCATTTATCATCATTGAAGAGAAAATGCCCTGGGTAGCATTGTCCAGGTCTTTTAAAGCGCTGCTGTTGTACAGAATACCCTCTTTTGCCTTATTCTCCCAGTTTTTAATGGAATTTTCATTCATTTCATTTTTCTGGTCTTCTGTCAGAGGCTTATAATTACTGTCCGGCTTGGTTGTTGCCTGGGTGCGGACCTCATCGATCATGGCATTATAAGCTTCAATGAATTTCTTTACAGTCTCTGTCACCTTTTCTGTATCTGCTGAAGCAGTAAAGCTGACACCGCCTTCTGCTGTTGCAGAGCCTGTATTAAATGTATTCGTGGCTCTAATATCCAGACCGTCAATGGAGAAGGTATTGCTGCTGCTGGTAATGGTGGTCTGTACCCCATTATAGAGAATACTCATCTCACCATCTGTGCCATCTTGGCTTACCCCGCCGAAAATGAGATTTGCTGCATCAGTAGTATCTTTTGGATCTGCACCAAGGGTGATCTTACGGCCCTCACCTTTTTCATTGGAAGAAAGAACAAATTTGTTTGCACTGCCCAGATAGGTAGCAGTTACTCCCGCATCTTTATTATTATTGATCGCAGTAAGCAGTCCGTCTACTGTGGTATCTGCAGTAATATTATCTATTTTTGCACCATTGACTGTAAAGTTTTTTAATGCGTCGTTTAATTCCTCTTTTGTATTGTATTTTCCCAGTCCCAGCTTGCCCCTGTTCTCCCACAGGCTGCTTCCTGTACTGATCTTGTTTGACTGGGTAGATGTGATACCCAGGGCATTCTGGAGTTCCTTTGAGTCTGCCGATATCTGTAATGTCTGTTTGTTGTCTGTTACAGTAAACGTCAGGCTGCCCTTTGAATCCTTACCCTTTCCTACAGTAACCTTTCCTGAACCGAAGGCTTTATCCAGTTTATTCTGTAAGCTATCCGTAAAATCTTTAAAATTTGTTATCTCTTCCTTATCGCCGATCAGTTCAATATTCTTTGTCTGTCCGCCATAAGAAACAGAAATTGATTTTCCCTTAAGATAGCTGGAAAGGGGCTGCTTTGTTATAGCTGCAGCCTCAAATGAAGATGTATGGTCGTTAAATTCCTTAAGTGAAATGCCGTTATCTATTTCATCCTGATTCATGTTGCCGGAATTAAAGCCAAGACTCTTTAAAGCAGATGATGTTTCCCTGATCACACAGCTTTTTCCTTTATCGGTAATACTGTCTGTCTGACTGATCTGGATCTGATCACCATTCAGTGTAAATTTAATGCCGCTCTTTCCATCTTTTCCGAGAAATCCCTGGGAATCAAGGGCTTCATTCAGCTGTTCTACTATCTTGTCAGAACTGGCTGTATAATCAATGGTAACTGTCTCTGTTTTTCCACCGTCCACCTTTTTTTCATAACTGGTGGGGAACGTAAAGGTTGCTTCCTCTGTGAATTTCTTATCTGTAATACTGTAGGTTCCAAATGTCAGCTTCGTTCCGGAAAGATTGGAGGTCTTTACTTCTTTATTTTCAAAATCAGACGCGCTGATGCCGCCTAAGGTAATAGCTGAATCTTTTTCATTTTCTGTTTTCTTTTCGCCGGAGATCAATGTGGCAGATGTTGCTAATCTGTTTACTCCCAGAACTGACACTCTGGATGCAGTGTCTGCGTTTCCTGTCGCTGATATATATTTTGTATAGTCAGGATCTCCCTGTACACTGACCTGGTTTTTTGCAAAGAAATCACTGTTTTTTAAGCTCTTTGTTGCTGAATAGCTAAGGTAATTGTCCTGAAGATCTATGATCTTATTGCTGATAGAACGATATGCATCCCGCTTCCATTCCAGTTTGGTCATAGCCTGTTTCTTGGATGTGATCTTGGATGTTGTTCTTGCTGTCATCTGTTCGATCAGTGCATCCCTGTCAATACCGGAAGCTAAACCACCAAATCCTCTTAAAGCTGTATTTCCAAGACTGCTGCTTGTACTTGATACACTTGACATATCTGCTGCTCCTTTCAGTCATGTGATGTCGCGGTGTACATAAAATGCGCCGCTTCTGTATACTTTATCCCTGTGATTCTATAGATTCTATATACATATTTCGGCGCAGCATGAAAATTTATAAGATATGGCGTGGATGTTCTTTTACTTCCATACAGGCTCTCATGGACTGACTTAAAACAGCCACACGGAATTTATTGCGGTAAAAGGTTAACAGCATCGGGACTGTCGTATTATCTGCTACAATATATTTGGGCGGCAGCCTGGTAAGCATCAGCGCCTTCACATCTGCCTGACAGCGGCTGCAGGTACAGGTATCATTGCTTTTCAGTGCGTCAAGGATCAGTTCCGGAGTAAGGATCTCCTCCATGATATTTACGACCCGGTAACTTGGACCATCTTCCTGCTTCTGCTCTTCCTGTTGTTCCGGTTCTTTCTGTACAGGTGTCCCTGCGTTTGTTTTGGGCTGCTCTGTCTGTTCTTCTGTCTGTTCTTCCGACTGTTCTTCTGTCTGTTCTTCTGACTGTTCTTCTGTCTGTTCTTCTGACTGTTCTTCCGGCTGTTCTTCCGACTGTTCTTCCTGCTCCCCGGGCTGTTCTGCCTGCTCTTCTGTCTGTTCTTTTTCCAGCTCCTGGATCAGATTCTTCTGGATCTCTTCTGCCAGCTTTCCTTCTTCTCTTGGATCAACTACAGTCACATTAGCGGAAGGCACTCTTACCGGTTCTTCAGCAGCTGATCCTTCCTGCTGTGTTTCACCGGAAGCTGAAGAAGACGGCTGTGTTTCGCCAGAAGACGCAACTGGCGGCTGTGAACCTGTGATAAGGTTCAGCACATGTGAGGTTTTATTTGTTTTTTTTGCCATATTATTTCTCCCTGAAACCTATGATCTTTTCTACCTCATCTAAAAACTTTCCATAATCCTTTACAGCTGATGCTCTCGGACTGTACTCAAAAATACTTTCTCCATGGGCCGGTGCTTCTGCAATCGCCACTCCGGACCTTATTTTTGTGTCAAATACCCGGGTTTCCAGCTGCCCGGCCAGCTGCCCGGCCATTTCCAATACATCCCTGCAAAGACATGTTCTTGGATTAAAGCGGTTTAGCAGGATACCCATGATCTTAAGGCCGGGATTGATCTGTATGCGGACAGATTCTACTGTTTCCTTTAACTGTGACAGACCAACCAGACTGAGGATATCCGATGCCATTGGTATAATAAGATAATCAGAAACTGCATATGCGTTAACTGTGAGAAGATTTAAGGCAGGCGGTGTATCGATCACAATATAGTCATAAAAATCCATTACCGGCTTTAAAACATTTTTTAAAATAGATTCTTTTTCTTCTCCCGGATTATACTCCAGACCACTGCTGCTTAAGGTAATATCAGAAGGAAGGATATCGATCCCTTCTGTGCGGCTGATAGCCTTTTGTATGGATATATCTCCTTTTAATACATCCAGTATAGTAGATCCTCCTTCGGTATCCAGACCAAGGCAGAATCCAAGATTTCCCTGGGGATCCAGGTCTATACACAGAACCTTTTTACCTGCCATCGAAAATCCTGCAGCCAGCGCTGCTGATGTTGTGGTCTTTCCCACACCGCCTTTTTGATTTGAAACCGTAATGACCATTTATGTATCTCCTTTTATCCTCTTTTCTGCATACAATGACACAGGTGCCAGCCGTTTTTCTGGCACCATGATATCAGAAAAATACACTGTATTATTCGCCAAGGCGTTCCATAGATTCCTCTACCTGTTTTACCAGTTCCTGGATCTCCTGATATACAGCGGCTGACTCATTTGCCATACGTCCGATCTCATCTGCTACAACACCAAAGCCTACACCTGCTTTTCCGGCACGGCCTGCTTCAATGGCTGCATTCAGGGAAAGCATTTTTTCCATCGTAGCCGTCTGCTCCAGTCCCTTTGCCTTATACTTGATCTGTCCTACTGCATCCCGTACTTTCTTTTCCTCTTTTGCAAATGCTTCTACGCTGTCTGCATTGCTCTTCCGGTAATAAAGGGCATTAGCCCACAGATTCAGCATCTCAGCTAAAAGCTGTCCACCGGCACTTACTACTTCCTGGCTTGGGGCTGAATCATCCGGGTAATCTCCAAGGACGATACCGCCGATCACTGTACCTGCACGGAATCCTCCTACTGTAAGATCCTGGGTAAACTCTCGCAGCTCATTATGTTTTCCATTGGTATACCTGCTGTAAAAGCTGGTAAAGGAGTTTCCTCTCGTAATGTATTTTCCTTTCATATCCACTACTGCTGCTGTCATGCCTGTGACCGTTAAAAACAGATCCTGGATCCGCTGAAGTTCTTTTATATCCAGGATCTGACGGATATCCAGATTTTCTGTACTTTCATCTTTTGTAACGGTATCCATATAGGAAGTTTTCCCTGATACAGCTGATCCTGTTGCCGCTTTAGAAGCTGTAACTTCATTTTTGGCTCCATTCTGGATCCACTGGGCCAGCTTGCGGTCTGTTTCCCGGATATGCTTAACCAGCACGCTTACCATATAGTTGATCTCGCCCAGGGAATTGATCGTCGGACCTTCCTGCTCCAGTTTTATAATGGCATCCCCCAGTTTCTGTTTATACCATTCATGAAATTTATGATGTTCTGTATATTCCGGATATTTTGACTGCTTCTGGAGATCCTCCTCATCTGAAAAGTGTTTCGTTACATATTCAACAAGAAATTCTCCCAGACTTGAGAGATTTTCTCTTCCCTTTCCTTTTGAGCATGCATCCAGAAGGGTATTGACTTCGTCAAAAATCTTTCTGTGCTCACTGTCGATCAGTTCATTTCCTGTTACAAGATCCTGTGTTAATACATATTTTTCCATCCTTAGAGTCCTCCTTACTGCTGACTGTACTGTTTTTTAAAACGGGCAAGCAGTTCATCCATTACTGTGATCAGATGCCCGATCTCCGGCTTGGAAAGCTGTTCGTCTGCACCTAATTCTTTCCCCTTCTGCCTCATCTGCTCATTGATCAGGGAAGAGAAGATGATAACCGGGATCTTCTTTAAATGTTCGTCATCCTTGATCAGCTTTGTAAGCCTGTGGCCATCCATTTCCGGCATTTCGATATCTGTAATGACCAGATTGACCTTATCATACAGATCAGAATCATTATGTATTTGTGAAAGATAATCCCATGCCTCCTGACCATTGGAAAAATTCTTTATATTGGTAAATCCAGCTCTTTCCAGGGAATCATCGATCATTTTACTTAAAAGAATGGAATCTTCCGCGATCACAATAGGACTGTTGCAGATAGGGCGGTCTCCCATCTTATCTACATCTGTCACCTGTATAGTTGTTTCCGGTGCGATCTCTGCCACGATCTTTTCAAAATCCAGGATGATCACCAGCTCTTTTCCGCACTGGGCAATACCGGTAGCAACACTGTCATCTCCATTTGCAATGGTCTTATCTGGCTTCTGTATATCTTTCCATGAAATCCTGCTGATACCTTCGATACTGTCTACCCGGAAAGCGACCGTCATTTTATTAAAATTTGTTACGATAAACAGATCTCTTGGCCCATTTTCCCGGTCATTTCCTGTAAGATATTTTGCCAGGTTGATCACTGTGATCAGCTCATCCCTTGGTTTAAAGATACCTTCTACTGCCGGGTTTGCATGAGGCATCGGTTTTACCTTTTCACTCATGATGATCTCCTGGACTTTTGCTACATTAATGCCATAAAATTCACCCATAACTGTGAATTTCATTACTTCGATCTCGTTTGTTCCTGATTCTAAAAGAATCCCTTCTTTTTCATTTTTGACCATGATCTTCTCTCCTTTTTTCTGTAAACAGGCATGTCACAGATGGTGACACCACCATAAATGAAAGCCCTGGCTATAGATGGCGTTCCGGTCGTCCCACTGTACGCACGATCACATCGCCTGTTGCAAGATCTAAAAGCATGGTACGGGCATAATTTCCTCCTGTATCCTCTGCTGCGATACAGATTCCTTCCTGGGCCATGACTTTTTTTACACTTTCTGCATTTCTCTGCCCGATATTTCCAAAGCTGCTGTTTCCGCTGATCTCAAACATCTTGGCTCCCCCTGCGATCTTAACTACCATCCGGCTTTTTACCATACCGAATATTTTCAGCTTTCTGAGGGTTTCCCTGATGCCGCTGTCTGCAAATTTAAATGGATTGGAATCCTTTCCTTCAAACTGTGCCGGAAGCATGATGTGCAGAAGTGCTCCCAGACGGGTAACCGGATCATAAAAGGTTATCCCGATACAGGAACCCAAAGCATAGGTTATGATCCTTCCTTCCCCTCGTGAAAACTTCATATCACCGATTCCTACTTTTAATTCTGTGCCTCCGATCATTATGAAACTCCCAACCTCTCTAAAATATCGTTTAGAGAACGAATATCCGGCAGCATGAGCAGCCAGTCAGAAAGTGCTTTTCCGCCGATCACAAAATCTGCATTGCAATACATCAGTTTATCTGTTTCATATCCATACTCAGCAATAGGTACCATTAAGATCCCACCCAGCATGTTGATGGTAGCACTTGGAACAGACAGTTCCACCTCTACATTTACAAGTTGTGAAAAAGCATTTATATAAGAACAGATAATGATGTTTCCTACTTCTACCAGTGCTGATCTGGCCATTTCGTCCATATCCAGAAAGGACTTATAACGGCTTCCAAGCAGTTTTTCCAATACCTCATTTGCAAAATCCAGGTCGAAAAGGAACAGCATCAACCCCTCAATATCACCTGACATTTTTACAAGGGCTGCTGCAACAAGCTCCTCCGCATCACCGATCCGGTTCATGGCATCATTGTATCCAAGGATATTCACAGATGGGATCGAGATCCGGACTTCTTTCTGCAGAAGCTTGGAAAGAGCAGTTGCTGCATGACTGGTACCGATACTGCCGATCTCCCGCATTACATCCAGAGCCTGCAGGTCCATATCTTCATATCGCTTTATTTCCATTTTTTACCTTATCCTCTCAGTGAATTGATCGTTCCCTCTATATCATCTGATGTAGTGATCATTTTTACAGCATAAGAAAAGGCTCTCTGGCATTCGATCACATGGACCATTTCTTTTGCCATATCGGTGCCTGAATTCTCCAGTGCCCCTTTTTGCAGGACCGCATCTGATTTTAAAGAAGCTTCCATTCCATCCTGTGCTTTATATTCATTATCTCCTACGCTTAAGAGACGGCTGGGGTTTGAAAATGTGTATACACTTACCTTAGGAAGGTCAGTATCATCCTCTGTGCTGTCTGTATCATCTGTATCGTAGTCATCGTCTTCTGACTCTGATTCCTCCTGCAGCTTTTCTACATCTGTTACTTCCAGCTTAAGAGGCTGCCGGTTCTGGTCCAGCACCAGCTTTCCATCTTCTGTTGTAAGATAAAATCCATCTTCACGTTCTCCCCTGTGAAAATGACCGTTTCTTGTATAGGTGATCTCACCTGATGCAGGATCCTGTATCATAAAAAATGCATTAGGCTCCATAATTGCATAATCATATTCTTTTCCGGTCTGAGTAGCACCGGCTGTACTAAAATCCGTCCAGGTACGCTCCAATCTGGCTCCTGAACCTGTCTGCAGCTCTGTCTGGGCATTTTCAGAATCATTAAGATTATAGTGGATCAGTTCAGAAAAAGCCGCTGTTTTAGGTTTAAAGCCTGTATTGTTGATATTGGCCAGGTTATTGGATACAACTGACAGTTTTTTTGTAAACTGTCCGGCTCCTGCTGCTCCTGTATAAAATGACATATTCATTTCTTTATCCTCCTTACAGCTTACCGACATCTGACACAGACTTACTCATGATCTGATCATACATTTTCAGTGACTGGGCTGCGCTTTGAAGCGCTCTCTGGGATGACATCATAGCTGTCATCTGCTCCACCATGTCTACATTGGATTTTTCCAGCATTTTCCATTGAACAGTTGTATCTGCAGGCGTTGTTTCTGCCTGTGCAGTAGAGAAAAGTCCATTATCCTCTGCATGAAGCTGCCCCTGATCTGGAAAATCCACTACTTTCAAAGTTCCATAATCCTCTATGGTAACTTCCTGGCTGCCGCTTTCTTCACTATCAGACTGATTTGTAATAGCAGCAGTAATGTGTCCTTTGGAATCAACTGTAAAGTTCTCATTTTTGATCTGGACAGGCTGTCCTTCTTTGTTTAAGACTCTTCCTGCCTGGTTTAAAACCAGATATCCATCTTTATCTACTGAAAATGAACCATTCCTTGTATACCGGATGCCCTGTGATGTCTGGATGCAGAAAAAGCCATTTCCATTTAAGGCAAAGTCATAGATCCCATCTGTCTGTTCCAGACCGCCCTGGTCATAATTGGTATAAACCTGCTTTGCTGTCTTTATTTTTGAAACAGTTGCCAGCTGGGTTGGATTTTCTTTGCTATACTGTCCTGTACGATAAAGCATTTCTTCTTTGAAAGTACTGCTTACCATTGTTTCGTTTTTATATCCAGGAGTCTGGATATTCACCATATTATTGCTGATGGTATTTAAGTTCCTGCTCTGGGTCAGCATGCCTGACGCCAGATTATAAAATCCCTGATACATCTGACTTTATCCCCTTTCCATTTTTTGTTTCTATAAAATGGCGCAGCTTACGCAAGGCGATCGTGTGGATCTGGGATGCTCTGGGCTGGCTGACACCTATGACCCGGCCCACCTGTTCCATTTTCAACCCTTCCATATAATGCAGTGCCAGTGTTTTTTGCTCTTTTTCATTTAGCTGGGCTATGCCTTCTGCCAGCACCCGCATATCCTCTTCCCACAAGCATGCCTCCTCAGGCTGTACCTGGGTATCGTTGTTTGTGATCTGGACTCCATTGGATGTATTCTGGTTTTCCAGTAAAAAATCAAGAGACTGGATATTTCTCCTGTTTTTCATGGAAATGATCCTCTGGCAGCGTTTTTTTTCTATTCCAAGATGCTTGGCCAGTTCATCAACTGTTGGTATTCTTCCTAATTCCCGCTTCATGTCCTCGCATGCAGATTCTATAATACCCAACTGCTTGTAAAATCCCCGGGGCATCCACTCCTGTTTTCTTACATAATCCAGCATTGCTCCTCTTACCCGCGTTGTAATGTAAGTGGAAAACTTAATGTTTTTATCCGGATCATACATATCGATCCCTTTTATGATCGCCACCACACCTTCATTCACTGCATCTTCCATCTGCATGGTGGTAGAATAAAGATCATATAGTTTCGTTGCCGTGGTTCTGGCTATGTACAGATACTGCATTGTGATCTCTTTCTTTATTTCCGGATCTTTCGTTTTTTTATAAAGCGCAAATAACTCCTTCTCTGCCTTTTCCTGCTTATCTTCCATAACTTTACTCACTCCTGTTATCTGCTGTTTATATCATTTGACCGTACACTTATGATCCTTTTTTCATTGTACTTATATTTCCAATTGACTGGATCTGCACATTATTTGCGATCTCATTAAATGAAAGCACCCTGATATTAGGATAAAAGGGTTCTACCAGATGGTAAAAATGGATCCTCATAACCTGTGAAGTCAGGATCACCGGATTCTGTGATAAACCACTGAACTTTTTTATCTGCTCTGCCAGCTGCCGGATCACATGCTGGAGCATTTCCGGGTTTAATGCCAGATATAAGCCATTTTCCCCTTTTGACAAGGATGCGACCATTTCCCGTTCCAGCTGGGCATCCAGTGTGATCACTTTCATGCATCCATCTGTACAGTACATGCGGGTAATGGTACGTTTAAGAGCTGTCCTGATCTTTTCTACTGTCTGGTCCAGCTCTCTTGGAGGAAGACCTGTTTCTGAGGCTGTCTGCATCAGATTCTCTACAATGGTCTCCAGGTCGCGGATCGGGATTCCTTCTTTTAGAAGGTTTGTAAGAACTCTCTGGAAATAACTGTAGCTGATCATCTGTGGTATTGCCTCTTCCACCAGTTCAGGAGCTGTTTTTTTCAGATTTTCCGTAAGCCTTACCACTTCCTGTCTTGTAAGCAGTTCGTATGAATGCTGCCGGATGACTTCTGAAAGATGCATGAGCAATACAGACAGAGGATCAATGACCGTATAACCATATAATTCAGCCCGATCTCTGTTTTCAGGCTTGATCCACCTGCTGGGTATACCGTATGCCGGTTCAATGGCCTCAATACCTTCAATTTCTTCTTCCACCTCCTCTGGTTCCAGAGCAAGGAAATAATCAATCAGGATCTCTCCTCCTGCAACTTCTTCTCCTTTTATGCGGATACTATACTGACTTGGTCCCAGGGAAGAACTGTCCCGGAGCCGGATGGATGGGATCACAAACCCCATATCCTGGGCATATTGGCGGCGGAATATAACGATCCTGCTGATCAGCCTTCCGCCTACTGACTCATCTGCCAGAGGGATCAGACTATAACCAAACTCGATCTCCACTGGCTCCAGTGTAAGAAGGCTGTATACATTATTTACATCTTTAAAATATTCTTCCTCACTTACTTCCTCTTTTGCAGCAGCCGCCTGAGCCTGTGGGGAATCCTGAAGCTGGGTAGAAGGAGCCATTGCCATTTGTGACAATGCCTGTGGCTCTTTTTTTATCTTTCCGGAAAGATAAAATCCGCTTCCCATAAGACATGCAGCCACAACCAGAGTCCTTACTGCCGGCATTCCAGGTATCACAGCCATAACCGCCACTGCTGCACCACTAACGATCATAGCATGAGGCTGGGCCAGAAACTGCTTTGATACATCTTCATTTAAGCTGCCTTCTGAAACAGCTCTTGTAACGATCATTCCTGTTGCAGTAGAAATAAGAAGAGCCGGTATCTGGGATACCAGACCATCACCTACTGTCGCAATGGAATAGGTACTCAGCACAGCTGAGATGCTGCTGCCGGACTGTACAATACCGATGATACTGCCGCCGATCAGATTAATGGCAGTTGTGATAAGTGACATAACTGCATCACCCTTTACGATCTTAGTCGCACCATCCATTGCGCCATAAAAATCTGCTTCTCTCTGAACCTTGGCACGCCGTTCCCTTGCCTGTGTTTCATTGATCAGGCCAGAACTAAGGTCTGCATCAATAGCCATCTGTTTTCCCGGCATGGCATCCAGATTAAATCTGGCTGCCACCTCTGCCACTCGTTCTGCACCTTTTGTGATAACAATAAACTGCATCAACACGATGATCAGGAAGATGATCAGACCTACTACTACGTTTCCTCTTAAAACGAAATCACCAAAGGCAGCAATGACACGGCCTGATGAACCTCCCTGAGAAAGGATATTTCTCGTGGTTGAAACATTGATACCCAGACGGAACAGCGTGGTAATAAGCAAAAGAGAGGGGAATATGGAGAATTCCAATGGCTCCCGAATGGTCATGGTTATTACCAGGATCATCATGGAAAGGGACATATTCAATATGATCGCCACATCCACCAGTCCCGCCGGAAGGGGAATGATCAAAAGCAATATGATCGTGATCACAAACATAACCACTGAGTAACTCAATAACCGTTTCATTCGTCCATTAATCTCCAACTATTATTTTTTATCTTTATTTTTCCCGTTATCCTGTTTATACAGATATACCAGGATTTCTGCCACTGCCGTATAAAATTCTGAGGGGATCGGCCTGTCCAGTTCACAGGAATTGTACATAGCCCGTGCAAGTGGTTTATTTTCAATGGTATAAACATTGTTTTCCTCCCCCACCTTTACGATTCTTAACGCCAGTTCATCTAATCCCTTGGCAAGTACTACCGGAGCATTGTCATGATCAGGATCATATTTTAAAGCAATGGCCACATGGGTAGGATTTCGTATGATCACATCTGCCTGGGGAACCTTCTGCATCATCCTGCTGGATGCCATCTGACGCTGCAGGCTTTTGATCCTGTTTTTAATCTCAGGATTACCTTCTGTCTGTTTATACTCATCTTTTACTTCCTGCTTTGTCATACGAAGCTCTTTTTCGTATTCCCAGCGCTGATACAGATAATCGCCAAAGGCAATGACCATAAAGGCAATACATACACGTATCAGCAGATCAAAGATCATTTTCATCATATAAGCCGCAGATGCTGCAGGATTCATATCGATCATTGATGCCATGGGCTGCAGATCCTGCTTCAGTATGTTGTAAAGCAATACCAGCAGCAGTGTTATCTTGATGGAGTTTTTCACCAACTCTACTGCATTTTTCATGGAAAACAGACGTTTTATACCTGAAAGAGGATTAAGCCTGTTCCATTTTGGCCGGATGGATTTAAAGGATACATTAAAACGTGTTTGTACTCCATGCGCCACAATTCCAAGTAAAAGGGCTAAAAGCAACAGAGGAAGCGCACATTTTAAAAACACAGACAGTGTAACAAAAACAAGGCTGGCTGAAAGCATATCTTCTGAGGACCGGGCTGCTCCATCTATGACCCAGGTCATATAATTTTTCATCTGTCCATATATAAAAGGAAGCCATATGCGGATCCCGAAAAATATGCCAGCCAAGATCACTACGGTAGCTACATCCCTGCTTTGGAAGATATTTCCTTCTTTTCTGGCATCCCGCCGCTTTTTGGCGGTAGGCTGTTCGGTTTTCTCCTGGCCACTCTGTCCCATCTTCTATGACACTCCTTTCAGACTGGTTTCATATTGCTTAAAAGCTTCCACATCATCTGATACATATATGTAAAGATGGTATCTATATAATCTGCCATTGGCGAAAACAGTAGCAGCATCATCAAAAGCCCCATTATGATCTTTACCTGGAAATTTACCGTAAAAACATTGATCTGGGGAATGATACGCATCAGAATCCCCATTGCCAGTTCTGATACAAGCTCAATTGCTATCATTGGAAATGCAAACTGCATACCAGTAAGGATCCCCTGGCAGAATCCAGCTGTGATCACATGGACCAGCATGGGATTAAATGTCACTTTTCCAAAAGGGATCAGCTGTACCGACTGGTAAAACAATTCTAACAGCCGCAAATGACTGTTGCTGGCAAAAAAGATCAGTACCATAAATGCATAATAAATACCGGAACTGACCGTTGACTGGGTTCCATACTGGGGATCATAAACCTGAGCCATGCTAAGTCCCATTGAATAATCCATAATAGAAGAAGCAAACCGGATAGTAAGGAATGCCAGTTCCATTGCAAAGGCTAACACTGCCCCAAGAAAAAGCTCTCCCGCAAGCATCAGGATGTATTCTGCCATTGATCCCGGATATGCCATCTGGGTCTGGTCTGCAGACAGATACAGGAGCAGTGACAGGGCAAAAATAAAATATGCCCTTATTTTTACAGGAAAATTACTTTTTCCAAAAAGGGGATTGAATCCGATGGCTCCGCTCATACGCATCACTGCCATTGAAAATGTGATAAACATAGATCTTCTTTACCCCTTTGCGATCAATTCCACTATGTATTGAAAAAATTCCTGAAGCATGACCAGCATAGAACTTCCTAAAAAACCTAAAAGCACCATAATAGCCAGCAGCTTGGGGACAAATGTCATTGTCTGTTCATTGATCTGTGTGGCTGCCTGAAAAACAGCAATGACCACACCTACGATCATACTGAGCAACAGAAATGGCAGCGACAGCTTCATTGCCAGCTGAAATGCTTCATACATGATATCCAGGATCTGCACTTCTGTCATATTCCCACCTCTTTCCTACCGGAAGCTTTGTACCATACTTGAAAATAAAAGTTCCCAGCCATTTACTGTAATAAATAAAAGTAACTTAAAGGGAAGAGAGACCATAGTTGGCGGAAGCATTACCATACCCATGGACATAAGGGTGGTAGACACCACTATATCTATAAGCAGAAATGGAAGATAAATCAGAAATCCTGCAAGAAACCCTTTTTTTAATTCGCTGGTCATAAAAGCCGGTACAACAACAGTAAGAGGATATTCTTTCACATCTTTCTTAACTTCCTGTTTTGACATCTGCACAAAATGATCCAGCGTATCCTTCTCTGTATTGCGAAGCATGAATTGCTTCAGTGGATCTGCCATGCGGCTTACTGCCTCCTGCTGTGTGATCTCCCCATTTTTATAGGGCTCGTAGGCAACCGTATTGATCTGGCCTATAACCGGACTCATAATATACAGCGACAAAAAAAGTGCCATGCCTGTTAATACCATATTAGGCGGTGTCTGCTGGACTCCCATTGCATTTCTCGTAAAAGAAAGTATGATTATAATACGCATAAAGGAACTCATCATAACCACAATGGAAGGAAGCAATGCTGCAAAGGTAAGCAGCATGATAATATCCAGCGCAGGAACATTTCCTCCATTTAAGCCTGTAATCAGCTCATTCATTCGTTTTCTCCTCCTTAAACCGTTCCAGAACCTGGATCCCCGTCTGACTAGTCCCAAGCAGATATTGGTTTTCATCCAGTTTAAGAAGAATAATGTACTGATCATTTCCTACTTTTAGTTGTTCCAGTATCCGCATCTTTCCCCCTTTATTTCCATAAGGGGCGTTCTTCCCCAGGTACCGGCTTGCCTGCCATGCCAAAAACAAAATGACTACAAAAGCAAGCAGCATACCTGTTGTAGAAACAATATCTGTTATCATATTAAGGGCTCTCCGGATTGATATCCCTGGTTACAATATCGGTAATACGGATACCAAAATTATCCTCTACTACTACAATATCTCCCCTGGCAACACACTGTCCATTTACATACAGGTCTGCCTGTTCTCCTGCCATTTTGTCCAGGACTACAAGAGATCCCTGGGTAAACTCCAGAATATCCTTTACCAATTTCTTAGTGCGTCCTATTTCCACTGATATCTCCAACGGCACCTTCATGAGCATTTCCTGGTTGGCGCTTTCTTCTCCATTTTCACTTCCAGAAGATTCAAGACCAGGCGCATTGGCCGGCCGGATCAGGGCAGGTTCCCTGGATTCCTTTTTCCCTTCCTGTTCCCGTTTTTCCATATCCTGCATCAGCTGCATCATCTGCACCTGTGACTGCTGCATCTGATTCAAAAGCTGTAAAATAGCCGGATTCATATCTGCAGAAATACCAGCTGGAATCTGGGAATATACCGGCTGCGATGTAGGTGCTGGCTGCGGTGTAGGTACTGGCTGCGGTGTAGATGCTGGCTGTGGGATCGGTGCTGGCTGCGGGGCCGGTGCTGGCTGTGGGGCCGGTTCTGGCTGCGGTGTAGGTGCTGGCTGTGGGGCCGGTTCTGGCTGCGGTGTTGGTGCTGGTTCTGGATCAGGCTGCGTTTTTTCTTTCTCTGCTGCCTCTTCTATTACCTTCTCTGCAGTTTCTTCTGCTGCCTTTGATCCTGACTCCTTATTTTCTGTCTGAACCTCTGCTGCTTCTTCCAGGGATATCTCAAATGGTTCCAAAAGCCTTTTGGCAAGCTTTTCCGGCATAATATTTAAAAACTCACTTTTCAGCTTTCCTTCGATCTCAAGGGTAAAGGAAATGACCACCATAGGAATTGCTTCCGGAAAATACTTGTTTTTAAAGCCTTCTGCGTCTGTGATCTCAAAAGAAACCGGTGTGGATATATTAACTGTAAATTTCAAAAATTCTGAAAGTGCCGTTGCTGAAGCACCCATCATCTGGTTCATTACCTCACAAATAGCACTTCTGTTGATCTCATCCAGTTCAAATTTATCATCTGGTACCTCTTCGCCCAGAAGGGTTCCTACTATGATGCGCACGTCATTTCTGCTGAACATCATAATATTGCTTCCTTCCA
>OJRO01000715.1_pt1 | contig 30079 bp, 22 predicted proteins | sample 1599221 | NCBI WGS metagenome assembly OJRO01 (sample SAMN03922449, study PRJEB24848) | human gut metagenome | isolation source: stool sample | host: Homo sapiens | place: Germany | collected 2009-11
CAATTATAACATAACCGTAGCCGCTTGTCAACTATTTTGTGCCTATGTTAATAACAGGATCAAGAAGGTTCAAGAGGATCTGTTCAAGAGCGAAGGTTAGACTCGACAAACTGACCGCAGAGCTTCGGGGGCTTGAGCAGGAGAAGAAATTGCGTCAGGCTGACGCCATTCTTCAAGCGCTATCTAAAAGTGGCAAATCCCTCGATGATGTGCTGACATTTTTGGGGCGTTAACGAGCTTCTTGGCGTCGAGAGTAGGAAACCGCTGGAAATTCACGTCTTTTGTAGTTGCTCATCGACTCTCAACGATCATTAATGCAGATCGCATTGTGGTCATGAGGGACGGCGGTATTGCCGAAATCGGCAGTCACGAAGAGCTCCTTGCGCGTCAGGGGTTCTACCATCATCTCTACACAATTCAGTTCAGCAGAAGCAACTGACGCAAAGAACAGGTAATGTTCGAAGGGCGTGCTATAAGAGGCGCGCCTTTTTCTTTTACGGGATCCTTAGACAAAATCATGATGCTGACCGGTTTCATATACGGTGTTGCCGCCTGCGCGCTCTGGGGACTGGTCTACATGATCCCGCTCTGGCTTGCTGCTTATGATCCCCTGTTGATCGCACTGGCGCGCTACACCATTTTCGGGGCGTTGTCGACAGCTCTGCTTTTTTTCAACCTGCGGTATGTGCGTCAGATGACTGCGGGCGACTGGTGGAGCGCGATCGCTCTGGGCGTCATAGGAAATCTCTTTTTCTACTGGCTATTGGCTTCAGCCGTTCAGCTCGCCGGTGCTCCGATTGCCGGAGCCTTCACGGCCGTTATTCCCATCAGCGTGGCAATCGTTGCAAATCTATCCGCAGCCCGCATCGGACATGGAGTTGCCTGGGGGAAGCTTGTCCTTCCGCTTTCAGTGGTTGGAGCAGGAATGGTATGCCTCAACTGGACCGAGTTTGCATACTTTCTTCAGACATCGTCAGAGCCGCCTTCAGGCTTCTGGCTGGGCGTCTTTTATGCCTTTCTCAGCCTGCTTGTCTGGACCTGGTATCCATTAAGCAATGCGGAGTGGCTCATTCGACATCGCGGAAAAATGTCTCCGATGTTCTGGACGGCCGCTCAGGGCGCAGGAGCACTCCCGGCATCACTGATAGGCCTTGTCTGGTATGTCTGGAATGATGGCGGGATCATGCATGCACTTGGCGAGACCCCTGAAAAGTTTTCTGCTGGTGTTGTTTTTCTGGGATTGGTCTGCTCATGGCTCGCGATTTGCTTCTGGAATGCCATGAGTCAGCGCCTGCCGAGGGCATTGGGCGGACAGATGATTATTTTTGAAACGATCTTTGCCGTCATCTATGCGCACATCATGCGGGAACAAATGCCGACGGCGCTTATGAGCATCGGCATGGTATTGCTCCTCGTCGGCGTGTTCATGTCCGTTCGTGTTTTCCAACACCATTCAAAGAACATTTGAAAGTGCTCGCCAGACCTTTTCGGCGGGAATGCTCTGCATGCAGCGGGAAAGTTCCGGGGGTGTGAAATGCGCACACAGATGGTTATGACTCCGGCAGCCGCTGCAAGGTTCAGGGTTATCTCGACGGACAATGGTGGTGTTGCCTATTGTCTGCAAGTCAAGCATATTGCTGAAATTATGTGGAAGGCCCGATTGAGGGGCAGGTCCCCAGGTTTCCACGGATGTGGAACCAAAAAGCGCAATGCATGGAGTGCCTGTGGCGGCAGCTACATGCGTAGTAGCAGTATCTACGCCTACATAAGCCCGCGCTTCCCGGATAGCTCTGCCGGTTTGTCCAAAAGACGCTCTTCCTGCGATAACACAGAGTTTTTCCTGGGGGAGATCTTCTGTAATTGACTGAATGTAGTTTTTTTCAGTTTCGCCTGGCCCACCCGTGAGGCAGATTCCATATCCGGCATTGATGGTTTCCTGCAGCAACTTTTTCCATCCTGAAATGGACCAGTTTTTATCCTGATATCGGGAGCAGGGATGACAGGCAATGTAGGGTCCAAGTCGAGTCAGCTCATTGCGCAGGTCCTCGGAGAGTTCCGCATCAGGCGCAACGGGACGAATAACAGCGTTGGCGCCGAGCACGGGTTCAGCGAGCGCTGAAAGAATGTCGAGCATGTGACCAGGAGCCGGTCGCGTGAAGTTTGTAATGAGCGCGCGAATCCAAAGTTCGGAACTGGGTGGCATGATCTGGCGTTTGGCGCTTGACCAGCAGTAAAGCGTCGCTCGAGTGTTGTTCATGCGCGATAGCGCCCAGTCATAGCTGTTCCATGACCGGAGGTGATCCAACGCCTGCCGGAATTTATTGGGATGGTGCTCTACGCCGATGACGTTGTCGATGGCAGAAATGCCTTCAAGAATTCCGCGATTGTCCTTGAAGGTAAGAAGGTCAACCTGAGCGTCCGGGAGCTTCTCCTTAATCGCCGGAGCAAGAGCAGCTGCAAGAAGGCAGTCGCCGAGATAACGCAGGGACACGATCAGGATTTTCATTTTTATTGTTCCTTACCTTGCAGGGAGAAGTGAGCAAGATACCAGCGAAGCGTGGCATCCAGGCCATTAGAGAAATCTACCAATGGCTTCCAGCCGAGCGACCGGCGAAGCTTTCCGGCATTGAGTCCATATCGAACATCATGGCCCGGACGATCGGAGACATGCCGGATGAGTTCAGCATAAGCCCCTTGAGGGCTGGGCTTCAGCTCGTCAAGACGAGTGCAGATGCGCTCTATGTACTCGAGATTCGTGAGCTCGTTGCTTGCGCCCACGTTGTAGATTTCCCCCGGGATCCCTTTTTCAAGAATCAGCGTGATTGCACGACAGAAGTCTGAAACATGAATCCAGTCGCGGATCTGAAGGCCGCTTCCGTAAACGGGTATCGGTTCGCCGGAGAGCGCTTTTTGGATCACGCTCGGCGTGAGCTTCTCGGGGTACTGACGCGGTCCATAGTTATTCGTGCAGCGTACGGTGATGACGGGCATCCCGTATGTCCGGGCATAGGCGCGGCCGAGCTGGTCCTGCGCAGCTTTGCTGGCCGAATAGGGGCTGCTCGGGTCAAAGGGCGTTTCTTCAACAGCGGGCGGTGCATCCTTCGTCAGAAACCCATAGACCTCATCCGTTGAAATGTTGATGAAGCGGAAAGCGGAGCGCTCATCCTCGCTCAATGAGTCCCGGTAGCGGCGGGCCGCTTCAAGGAGCGTGGCCGTACCGAGCACATTGGTTTCAATGAAGATCTTTGGGCCGGAAATCGAGCGGTCCACATGACTTTCCGCCGCAAAGTGAATAACGGCTCTTGGATGAAAGCGGTCGAACGCTTCTGCAACCGCATCAGCGTCGGCAACATTCCCGAGGATGAAGCGGTAGCGCGGGTCGCTTTTGACAGAATTCAGATTCTCAGAATTCCCGGCGTAGGTGAGCGCATCAAAGTTCACTACTGGCTCCTGATGATGCTGAAGCCACTCGAGAATGAAGTTTGAGCCGATAAAGCCGGCTCCGCCGGTAATGAGGATCATGCAGGATGTCGGGCGCCTATAGAATGAGCGCAACAGTGAAAATCAAGGGGCGCTTCTATTAAAGCGCTGGAGAATTCGTGGAACAAATCCTTATCAACAGCTCCCGCGAGGAAGCGCGAGTTGCCATTTTAGAGGACGGCATCCTGAAGGACATCCTCGTTGAGCGCATGTGCGCACGGGGCCTCGTGGGGAACGTCTATTACGGTCAGGTAGTCCGCGTGCTTCCTGGCATGCAGAGCGCCTTTCTGAATGTGGGGTTAGAGCGCACGGCTTTCCTTCACATTGCAGAAATTGAAGGGGCGCGCACCGAAACCGGAACGCTTCGCCCGATCGAAACGCTTCTTCATGAGGGGCAGCGCCTGATGGTGCAGGTCGCGAAGGACCCGATCGGAACGAAGGGCGCACGGCTCACGACAACGATTTCGCTTGCCGGCCGGAAACTTGTCTACCTTCCTAACGACACGCACATCGGCGTCTCTCAGCGCATCGATGACGAAGCGCTTCGCGAGCGGCTTCGGGAAGAAGTGACTGCACTTCGTCCCCCGGAAGAAAAAGGCGGCTACATTGTGCGCACGAGCGCTGAGGAAGGCGCGACGGAAGAGGAATTCCGCACGGACATGACCTACCTTGCGCACCTCTGGAAGGAAATCCAGCAGAAAGCGCGCGAAGCAAAGGGCCCTAAGCTCCTCTACCAGGATCTCACGCTTTCGCAAAGAGTGCTTCGGGACCTCGTGCACGAGGAAACCGCTTCGATTGAAGTGGATGAACGAAGCGAATTCAAGGCTCTCCAGGCGTTTGCCCGACAGTTTGTGCCGACGGCGGCTGAGAAGCTTCATTTTTATGAAGGCGAGACGCCCCTATTTGAGCTTTACGGCATTGACGCGGAGCTCGAGAAAGCGCTCGGGCGTCGGGTGGACCTCAAGAGCGGCGGCTATCTCGTTTTCGACCAGACCGAGGCGATGACGACGATCGACGTCAATACCGGCGCCTACGTGGGAAAACGCGACTTCAGCGATACGGTCTTTAAAACCAATCTCGAGGCGGCGCAGGTTATTGCGCGGCAGCTGAGGCTCAGGAATCTCGGCGGCATCATCATCGTCGACTTCATCGATATGGCGAAGGATGAGCACCGGGAGGCGGTTTTGAGCGAACTGCGGCGTGCGGTCGCGCACGACCGCACCAAGATGACCGTGAGCGGCTTCAACGAGCTCGGGCTCGTCGCCATGACGAGAAAGCGCACGCGGGAGTCGCTAGCGCATGTGCTCTGCGAAACCTGCCCGATTTGCGGGGGGCGCGGTGAAATCAAGACGGCGAGGACGGTTTGCTATGAGATCCTCCGCGAGATCGTGAGGCTTTCAAAGCAATATAAGGATATGAAGGAATATCGGATTCTTGCCAGTCAGACGGTGATTGACCTGCTCCTCGAAGAGGAATCCCAGGCGCTCGAACTCCTTCAGCAGTCGGTTGAAAGACCTATTCTTCTCGAGGTGGAAGCCGCCTATTCGCAGGAAGAGTGGGACGTGATCCTCGCGTGAAGTCGACAGAGCAAGACAGGAAATTTGAAGCAGATGACGCAAATGAAGCCCCGGAACCCCACTTTCTACTGGTACGACTACGAAACCTTCGGCGTGGATCCGAAGCGAAATCGTCCCGCACAGTTCGCAGGCCGCCGCACGGGTCTCGATTTTGAGCCCGTGTCGGAGGGTGAGGTTTTCTATTGCCGCCCGTCCATGGATCAGCTCCCGAGCCCTGAGAGTTCGCTTCTCACAGGCATTACGCCGCAGCTCTGCGAAGAAAAGGGATTGAGGGAAACCGAGTTCGCGAAGGATGTCTGGGAGCGGTTGAATGCTCCCGGAACGGTGAGCATCGGCTACAACACGCTCGGATTTGACGATGAAGTGAATCGCTTCCTTTTCTGGCGCAATTTCCTCGACGCTTATCAGCACAGCTGGGCGAACGGCTGCTCCCGGTGGGATCTCTTTCCTGTCGTCTGCGCCGCCTGGGCGCTCCGCGGCGACGCCATCAAGTGGCCGAAGTGGGAAGAGATTGATCCTGCGGTGTATCCGAAAGCTGCCGGCAGAAGCGGCGTCTGCTTCAAGCTCGAATTTCTGACCAAAGCCAATGGTATTGAGCATGGACACGCTCACGATGCGCTGTCGGACGTTGAGGCAACGATCGGTCTCGCAAAACTCCTCGCTGAGAAGGAGCCCCGTCTTTGGCAGTGGGCCTTTGAAAATCGAACGAAAGAAAAGGTGCTTGCCGCCATCAGCGGCGCAAAGCCGGTCGTGTGGGTGACGCCCCGCTTCGGCATTGCGCGTGGATGCACTGGCATTGCCGCCTGCTTCTATCAGGACAAGAACGACTGCTGGATGTGGGATCTGATGGAAGACCCCACGATTCTGCGCACGCTGTCGCTCGAAGACTTCCGCAAACGGGCCTTTCCAACGGCTGAGGATCGCGCGGCAGGAATCGTTCGCCTGCCGATCCGGCAGCTGAAGGCAAATGCATCGCCCTTTGTCTGCTCGAACCTTCGCGTGCTCTCGCGAGACCGGGCAGCGCAGTACGGCATCGATTTCGAGGTGGTTCAGCAGAACCTCGCGAAGCTTCAGGAAATCATTCCGCTCATTCAGACGGTTTTCGCGGAAGTCCTGGGGATGCGCTTTGCGGATGAAAAGCTAGATGTTCACCCGGATCCGGATACGTCGCTTTATTCGTCAGGATTCGCGAGTGCGAACGACAAGGTGCAGTTCGCGAAAATCCGCGAGTCCACCCCTGAAGAACTCAAAAAACTCTCTGAAAGTGGAGTGCTTCACTTTGATGATCCGCAGTTCAGCGAAATGCTTCTTCGCTACCGCGCCCGCAACTGGCCGGAAACCTTGTCTTCAGAGGACGCAGCGCACTGGAAGGCGCTTTGCCGTCGACGTCTGATGGAAGGCGAAGACAGGGCGCTGACCGTGAGCCAATACTTTGAAGAAATTGATCGGGCTCAGGAGAGCGGTCAGTTTGACGACGAAATGCATCAGGAAATTCTGGGCGCCCTCTATGAATGGGGCGAACGTCTTGGCGAATTCGCGAGCGAGGACTAAAGTGGAACTCCAAGCCGTTTGAGGCCGAAAGTAGTTTGTTGAGGAGAGACAACATGGGATTCAAAAAAATTGGCGTCGCGTGCGGTGTAAATCCGCTCCCGGGGCTCAAGATCAAGGCCTGGCTTATTGCGACGGGCTCTGACCTCGATATGGAAGTCGAGGTGGTCGAATCCGCTCAGGAAATGCCGCTTGAGCCGCCGACGCCGCGAATCGCGCTGGGCGACCGCAAGATTGCGGCCTTCCTCGCGGCTTCGGAACTCCAGAAAGCCGGCTGCGAAGCCGTCATCATCCCGGATGTCAGAACGGAACCCTTCCTTCCTGAACTCCAGAAGGAGCTTCAGGTTCCGGTGATTTCGCTCTTCGCAGGGCTTCCTGAAAGCCTCAAGGCCGAAGGCATCCGCAGGATTGGTCTTCTGGGACGTGCCGTTCCGCAGGACTTTTATGAGAAGATTTTCGGCGCCGACTTCGAGTTCGTGAAGCCTTCGGAAGACCTTGCGCCGATCTACGACATCCTTCAGAGCCCGGGTGAGGCGCTCAAAAAGCACGGCTTCTCTTCAGAAAACGAAGAGATGATGATGAAGGCGGGCGAGAAGCTCCTTGAAGCCGGCGCTGAGGTGCTTATCCCCAACTGCACGCAGATGGCGCGCTTTGCCGAAGAGCTGCGTCTGCGGGGACTTCCCGTCATCGACCTCCTGAGAAATTCCGCCGTGGAAGCGGTCAAGGCTACGCCCAAGCGCCTTCCGAAACCCTTCAAAGTGGGGCTCATCGGCGGCCTCGGGCCCGCGGCAACGGTGGACCTTTACGACAAGATCGTGAAGGCGACGCCCGCGAAGACGGATCAGGAACACATCAAGGTCGTGGTTGAGCAGAATCCGCAGATCCCCGACCGTACGGCATCGCTTCTCCACGGCGGCGTGGATCCGACGCTCGCGATGTTCAACTGCGCGAAGCGCCTCGAGGATGATGAATGCGACGCGATCATCGTGCCCTGCAATACGGCGCATGCGTTTCTTCCCTATCTCCAGCGCTTCATCCGCACGCCCTTCATCAACATGCAGCAGGCTGCGCTCGATGAAATCAAGGCGACGCTCGGCGACAAGGCCCGGATCGGACTTCTCGCCACGACCGGCACCGTCCAGACGGGCATTTATTCCGACAAGGCGAAGGCCATGGGGCTTGCCATGTTTGTGCCCGATGCCGAGCATCAGGAACGCGTCATGGCGGCCATTTACGGGCCTAAGGGCGCGAAGGCGGGCTTTACCGACGGCGTCTGCCGCGATGATCTGCTTTCAGCGGCAGAAGTGCTCGTGCGCGACCACGGCTGTAACTGCCTGATCCTCGGCTGCACGGAACTCCCTCTGATTCTCGATGAGTCGGACGACTTTGAAGTCGCGGGCGCGCATGTTGTGGTCATTGACCCGACGGCTGCGCTTGCGCGCAAGGTCGTGAAGACTGCCGAAGAAGCTTTCGAGCGCACCGGCATTCGCTGATCGCTTCGAAATCACCACCGCCGCACGTGAGGTCCGTGGCCTCGCGTACGGCGGAAACTCCCTTTTGCCGGTTTCCCGGACGGATTCCTATGCAGACCAAAAACTATCCTCAGACCGAACCCATGACGGCTGCCTTCATCGGACTCGGCGTCATGGGTTATCCCATGGCCGGTCATCTCGCGCGAGCAGGCCACAAAGTCGCTGTCTACAACCGCACGACGGCAAAGGCCGAGCGCTGGGCGGCTGAATTCGGCGGCCGGATCGCACAAACGCCGCGTGAGGCTGCAGAAGGCGCTCAGATCGTTTTTGCCTGCGTCGGCAACGACGATGATCTGAGAAGCGTCGTCCTTGGCGAAAATGGGGCGCTCGCCGGCATGGCGGAAGGTGCGGTGTTCGTGGACCACACGACGGCAAGCGCTATGGTCGAGCGCGAGCTCGCCGTGGAAGCGCAGAAGAGAAGCGTCGATTGGGTGGATGCTCCGGTATCGGGCGGCCAGGCCGGCGCCGAAAACGGGTGCCTCACGGTACTTCTCGGAGGCGAAGCGTCAGTCTGCGCCCGGATCGAGCCGGTGCTCCGGGCTTACAGCAGTCAGATCACTCACTTTGGCGCCGTCGGCTCCGGGCAGCTCGCCAAGATGGTGAATCAGATCTGCATTGCAGGGTGCGTGCAGGGGCTCGCTGAAGGCCTTGCCTTCGGCATGAATGCCGGACTCGACATGGATAAGCTCATTTCTGCGCTGTCGGGGGGCGCCGCCTCGTCGTGGCAGATGGTCAACCGCAGCAAAACCATGGTCGAAGGCAAGTTCGACTTTGGCTTTGCGATCGACTGGATGAGGAAGGATCTTGGCATTGCGCTCAATGAAGCGGAGAGGAACGGCTCGAAGCTCGACATTGCGCGCCAGGTTCTCAGTTTCTATGACGAGCTGAGCGCAAGGGGCGACGGAAGGCTCGACACCTCGAGCCTCATTCTGCGTCTTCCCCGCAAAGCGTAAGAAAACAAACGCCGCGCTAAAATTCATACTTTCATCTTCAACCGGCGCCCATAGGTCGGCGTCGGTTTTTTCTCTCTTTCCCAGGATTCAAGAAACGCGATGAGCGACAACACGGAAGCCCAGACCGGGCGTGCAACCAACTTCATTCGCAACATCATCGAAGAGGATTTGGCTGAAGGCGCCAATCAGCCGCGCTATTGGTGCGGCTATCCGGCTCCCTATTCCGAGGAGCTCGAGAAGGGCCAGCCCGATACGGCGAAAATCCGCACGCGTTTCCCGCCGGAGCCGAACGGCTACCTTCACATCGGCCACGCGAAGAGCATCTGCCTCAACTTCGGCCTTGCCCGCGATTACGGCGGCCGCTGCCACATGCGCTTCGACGACACCAATCCCGTGAAGGAGGATCAGGAGTACGTCGACGGCATTCTCGACAGCGTTCGCTGGCTTGGCTTCTCCTGGGAGCACGGGAGCGAGAAGAACCTCTATTTCGCGAGCTCGTACTTTGAGTACATGTACGCCTTTGCCGAACACCTCATCAAGACGGGCTATGCCTATGTCGACGAGCAGACGGCGGACGAAATGCGCGACAACCGTGGCACGCTCAAGGAACCGGGAAAGAACTCTCCCTACCGCGATCGTTCGGTTGAGGAGAATCTGCGCATCTTCCGCGAAATGAGGGACGGCAAGCACGCCGAAGGCTCGATGGTTCTGCGCGCCCGCATCGACATGGCAAGCCCCAACATCAACCTGCGCGATCCGGCGATCTACCGCATCCGCTTTGCCGAACACCATTCGACGGGCAACAAGTGGTGCATCTATCCGATGTACACCTTTGCGCACCCGATCGAGGATTCGCTCGAAAACATCACCCACTCGATCTGCACGCTCGAATTCGAAGATCAGCGTGCGTTCTACGACTGGGCGCTTGAGCGCGTGGTTCCGGTGCTCCGCACTCCCCAGTATGAGGAAGCGCAGAAGCTCGTTGCCGCGATGGCGAAGGGCGAGGATGCGAGAGCCATGGCTTTCGTCGCGGCCGCTTATGCGGCGCGAGAGAAGCTTGGGCAGAGCGCTCCGGAAGCGGAACTTGCGAAGCTTTTTGAAGGCTGGAAGGAAGGTGTTCCCGCCGACCTCTCGGATGCGTCCGTGAAGCGCTTCTTTGAAGTGCTGACTAAGCATCCGGAAAACTTCACGCCGCTCCTTCAGGCAGCGCTCTCGGCGACGGTGAGAAAGAACTTCTTCCTCCTCTCGCACCAGTACGAATTCAATCGCCTGAACCTCACCTATGTTGTGGTGAGCAAGCGCAAGCTCATTCAGCTCGTGACGGAACATTACGTCGACGGCTGGGATGATCCCCGCATGCCCACGATCGTGGGTCTGCGCCGTCGCGGCTTCACGCCGGAAAGCCTGCAGACCTTTGCGGAACGCTGCGGCGTCTCCCGCGTCGCAGGCGGCTGGATCGACTATTCCGTGCTCGAGCAGTGCCTGCGCGAGGACCTCGAGGCCCGTGCGGAGCGCCGCATGACGGTGCTTCATCCTCTGAAGCTCATCATCGACAACTATCCTGAAGGCCAGTCCGAAACGCTGATCGCGGAAAATCATCCTCAGAAGCCCGAAATGGGAACGCGCGAAATCACGTTCTCGCGCGAGCTCTGGATTGAGGAGAGCGATTTTGCGGAAGTGCCGCCCAAGGGCTTCCGCCGCCTCACGATCCCGGCTGACGGTTCTCCCGCCAAGCCCGTGCGTCTGCGCTACGGCTACGTCATCGTTCCGACCTCGTTTGAGAAGGATGCTTCCGGGAAGGTTATCGCCGTACATGCAAACTATCTTCCTGAAACGCGTTCGGGCACCGAAGGGTCGATGAGCGTGAAGACGAAGGCCACCATTCACTGGCTTGACGCTCAGACGGCGAAGGCTGCGGAAGTGCGCGTCTACGACCGGCTCTTCTGCGAACCCAATCCGGAAGCGGGCGAAGGCAGCTTCCTCGACCGTCTCACTCCCAATTCGAAGACGATTCTTCAGTCATTTGTGGAGCCCTGCACGGCTCTTGCGAAGCCTGACGAAAAGTTCCAGTTCGAGCGCAGCGGCTATTTTGTTGCCGACCGCAAGGATCATTCGCCGGAACACCCTGTTTTCAACCTTTCCGTCGGACTTCGCGACTCCTGGGGGAAATAAGGCGTTTTGCCTAATCCAAGAGAAGTCTCTCCAATGGGAGAGGCTTCTCTAATTTCCTGTGATATGATGAGCCGTCGCCGGGAGATAGGATAAAACCCTCCCAGGTTCATTTCTGCCGATCGGGCGCAGGCGAAGGGACAAATGATTTCCCTTTCTCTCGGCGCCCTATGGCCCAAAGCGCATTTCATTTGAAAGGTACTGCATATCATGAAGAAGATTATTGTTGCCGCTGCTGCTGCTCTTCTCGCCGTCGGCGCCCAGGCTGCCACCTACAAGGATGGCTCCTACACGGGTGAAGGCAAGGGCCGTGAGTCCGTCATCACCGTTCAGGTTGATGTCAAGGGCGGCAAGATTGCCGACGTCAAGGTTGTGAAGCACGGCGAAACCGAAATGATCATCGCTGCTCCGATCGAACAGATGATCCCGGAAATCGTCAAGAAGAACGGCGTTGAAGGTGTTGACTCCGTCGGCGGCGCCACGCTCTCCTCCGAGGGCATCAAGGCTGCCGTTAAGGATGCTCTCTCGAAGGCCCAGTAATCTCGGGATTGAGCTGAGACGCTCTTAAAGCGCCTCATCAGTCATAAGGGGGACCGCTCAAAGCGCCATCCCCCTTTTTTATTGCTCTCTGGAAGAACCGCCGCACTTTGCGGGAAACCATGCTTCGTCATTCTCTTTTCTTTGTCCACGGAACTAAGCTTCGAAAGCTCGCCGTTTCCCTGGCCGCTGCCGCGGCAATCGGCTTCTCCTTCCCTTCGGAAAGCATTCTTGCGGCGCCCGCCGCCGCATCTCAGGAAGCTCAGGCACCGGAATACGAGCTCGACACGACGACCCTTCATATGGGAACGGTGGTGAGCGCGAAGCTTCTTGGGAAAACGCCTGAAGCCGTGAAGCACTATGCCGAACTCGTGGAGTCGGAAGTAAAGCGCTATGACGACATGATGAGCGTTCATAAGGAAACGCCCCTCAACGAAGTCAACCGCCGTGCGGGGGAAGCCGTGCCGGTGATGCCCGAAATTGCGGAAATGTCGAGGATGGCGCTCAAGATTGCGGATGAAACCGGGAGCGCCTTTGAGCCCATGATCGGTCCGCTCGTCAACCTCTGGAAGATCGGTTTCGGCGGAAATGAAGTGCCTTCGGACGAAGCGATCAAAAAGGCTATTGAACTCGTCGACCACCGCAAGGTCCGCGTCTGGGAAGAAAACGGGCAATGGTTCATGCAGATCGGCAAGGGCCAGAACGTCGATATGGGCGCCATTGCCAAGGGCTACATCGGCCAGAAGCTTGCTGAAAAGCTTGTGGAGGCGGGGGCCACGCACGGGCTCCTCGATCTCGGCGGCAATGTCGTTGCCATCGGTGAAAAATTCCCCGGGCAGCCCTGGCGCATCGGGCTCCAGAGCCCGGACAAGGAGCGCGGCAGCTATTTCGCCGTTATTTCTGCCGCGAACGAGAGCGTCATTACGTCGGGCGCTTATGAACGCAACTTCGAAAAGAACGGCCGTCGTTACGGCCATATTCTGAGTCCGGTAACGGGGCGCCCGGTGACGACGGACATCGCTTCCGTCACGATTGTGGACAGCCACGGAGCCCGCGCCGATGCCCTCTGCACGGCGCTCTTTGCAATGGGCTGGGATAAGGCGGAAGCCTTCCTCAGAGCCCATCCGGAAGTGCATGCGGTGCTCCTCAAAGAGAATCTTGAGGATGCGCTCGTTTCGGAGGCTCTGCGCAATAAAATTCAGCCATACGATTCGAACCTCAGAATGCACTTTGTCGAGCAGAAAGGAAGCTGATTCCTTTCCTTGCACGCGAGGCGCCGATACCGGCGCACATGACGGCGCTTTGGGTTCTGAACCTCAGGCGCCGTTTTTGCATCCGTAATTTCAAGCATCCTCATGACCGATCCTCGCTTCATCCACCTCAGGTTCCATTCCGAATATTCAATTACAGACGGCATCGTTCGCGTGGATCCCATGATCCATGCAGTGGAAAAGAGCGGAGGCGTGGCCATCGGCATCTGCGATCTGATGAATATTTTCGGCGGCCTTCGTTTTTATACGCATGCGCTCGCCGCCGGCATCAAGCCGATTCTCGGATGCGACCTGAGGGTCATGAATCCGAAGGACCTGAAGAAGCCTTATCGGCTCGGCGTCTACTGCATGAATCATGAGGGCTACCATTCCCTCTGCGTGCTCCTCACGAAAGCGTTCCTCACGAAGAACGACGCGGCCCGAGGACTGATTGACCCCGCCTGGTTTGATAACGGCGGCGGAAAGGGCTTGATTTGCCTCTCCGGCGCCTCGCAGGGAGAACTCGGCCAGCTTCTTCTCTCGAAGCGCTGGGCGCTCGCAGAAGAGGCGCTCGAGCGCTATAAGGCATGGTTCCCAGACTGCTTCTATGTCGAACTACAGCGTGCCGGAAGGCCGTCCGACGAGCTCGCAACCGCGCGTCTCGCGAACTTTGCCGCCGAACACCGCATTCCTGTCGTCGCGACCCACCCGATTCAGTTCCTCAACAAGGAAGACTTTGAAGCGCACGAAGTGCGCTGCTCCATTGCGGAGGGCTATACGCTCCAGGATCCGCGAAGGAGCAGAAACTTTACGGAAGAGCAGTACTTTAAGAGCGAAGACGAAATGTGCGAGCTCTTCAAGGACATTCCGGCTGCGCTCGTCAACTCCGTTGAAATCGCAAAGCGCTGCAATTTGGACGGCGTCCTTTCCAAGCCTCAGCTCCCGCTTTTTCCGACGCCCGACGGCATGTCGCTTGACGATTACATCGACAAGCTCTCCAAGGAAGGCCTTCAGAAGCGCCTTGAGTTCCTTTATCCGGACCCCAAGGTTCTGGAAGAGAAGCGCCCGGCATACGACAAGCGTCTCGAATACGAACTCGGCATCATCAAGGGCATGAAGTTCCCGGGGTACTTCCTTATCGTTCAGGACTTCATCAACTGGTCAAAGCGCAACGGCGTTCCGGTGGGGCCGGGGCGAGGCTCAGGCGCAGGCTCGCTTGTTGCGTATTCCCTTGGCATTACGGATCTGGATCCGCTTCATTTTGACCTCCTTTTTGAACGCTTCCTCAATCCGGAACGCGTGTCCATGCCTGACTTTGACGTGGACTTCTGCCAGTACAACCGCGACCGCACGATTGAGTATGTGAAGCGCGCGTACGGCGCAGATGCGGTGAGCCAGATCGCAACGTTCGGAACCTTGGGCGCCAAGGCGGTGGTGCGAGACGTCGGTCGCGCACTGGACGTTCCTTACATGAAAACGGACGCGCTCTCGAAGTTGATTCCGATGCAGCCCGGCAGGAACATCACGCTTGATGAAGCGATTGCTGAAGTGCCGGAATTCAAGGATGCGATCGAAAACGACGACGAATATAAGGAAATCATTCGAATCGCGAAGCCCCTTGAAGGCCTCACGCGAAACCTTGGCATGCATGCCGGCGGCGTGTTGATTGCACCGGGGAAGCTCACGGACTTCTGTCCGCTCTACAACTCCGACGGGCGCCCAGAAAATACGATCAGCCAGTTCGATAAGAAGGACGTGGAAAATGTCGGCCTCGTGAAGTTCGACTTCCTGGGCCTTACCACGCTTTCCATCCTGGCAAAAGCGGTTGAGTTCATTGACAAGCTCTATCCGGAACAGCATTTCGAACTGGAACGTATTCCGGTGGATGACGTTGAAACCTATGAGCTCTTCCAGCAGGGCAATACTGCTGCCGTATTCCAGTTTGAATCGGAAGGCATGCGTACGCTCCTCAAGCAAGCCAAGCCCGATCGCCTTGAAGACCTGGTGGCCTTAAATGCGCTTTATCGACCGGGTCCGATGGATCTGATTCCGTCCTTCATTGATCGAAAGTTTGGTCGAGAGAAAGTGGAATACCTTGACCAGCGCATGGAGCCGGTGCTCAAGGAAACCTACGGCATCATGGTTTATCAGGAACAGGTGATGCGAGTCGCCCAGGTGGTGGGCGGCTACTCGCTTGGCGGCGCAGACCTTCTGCGCCGAGCCATGGGTAAAAAGAACGTCGAGGAAATGAAGCGTCAGCGCGCCGTCTTCGTGAAGGGCGCTGCTGAACGCAGCGTCAAGGAATCAGTTGCGACTGAAATCTTCGACTTGATGGAAAAGTTCGCGGGCTACGGCTTCAATAAATCCCACGCAGCTGCTTATTCCTATGTCGCCTATCAGACCGCCTATCTTAAGGTCCACCACACCTCATCCTTCTATGCAGCCAACCTCTGCATGGTGATGGATGACGGCGACAAGATGAACGCGCTTGTCACCGACGCTAAAAATAACGGCATTAATTTCCTGATTGCCGATATCAACCAGAGCGACTGGTTCTTCTCGGTTCCTAACGAAGCGCAGATCCGCTTTGGCCTTGGCGCTATTAAAGGCATCAACCGATCGGTGGTAGAAAGCATTATTCGAAGCCGTAAGGAGGAAGGACCGTACACAGACATCTTCAACTTCGCTAAGCGCGTACCTGAGATTAATCAGAAGATTTTTGAGAGTCTGATCAAGGCAGGGGCATTTGATTCCATCGACCGCAGGAGAAATGTCCTGCTCGCCAATGTAAGTGACGCTATTCAGTACTCGAGGGGGCTTCAGGATCATCTAGGACAAGAGGCCTTATTTGGAGAGGAAGTAGCCACACCTCTACTGAAGGAAGATTCTACGTTAGAGTCCAAAGACCTTGAGTGGGAAAAAAACGTGTATGGCTTTTGGGTAAGTGGGCATCCGTACGAACAGTATAAAAATCTGTTTAAAGATATTTTAGGAAATATAAGGTTATTAGATATAGTTCCTGGTAAGGATAATATTTTTGTTGGAGGATTGGTGCTAGATGTACGACAAGTTATAGGCAAGAAGGGGATATTTGGTATTGTTAAAATTGATGATGGTACGAATACTATAGATGTTCTTATTTATTCTGAGATTTGGGAAAGAAAGAAGATAAAAATAAATTGTGGGTCCTTCTTGGCTGTTCGTGGAAAAGTAAAATTTGATGATTATACAAAACAGCTATCTATTATCGCGGGAGATGTATGTGATGCTAATGATTTAATTGGAGATAGTTCTTCAATCATAATTGTGATGACCGATAAAATGTCTTCATTATCCCTTAAGATGATAAAGGAAATTTGCCAGCAAGGTCTAAGTGACGCTCCTCGTACTTATATAAGATATAAAAGCCTGGATTGTAATTGTTTGGGTGATGTTATGGTCGGAAATTACTCGTATAATTTTTCTGCGCTAGCGAATTTTGCCAAAAAATATATAATCAATATTGTTAAATAACCAACTATTAAAAATCGTAATTACATACCATGATGAATGAAAAACATATTGTGTTATTTAGTATCTGGTCCATTCTTAATAATAAAGGAGGAATTGCGAAAGTATTTTGTTCAATGGCAAATGAATTATTAAGTAGAGGATATAAGGTTAGCGCTATTTGTTTTGATGAAAATAATGGTATTGGTGAACCTGGCTTTTATCTCAATCCAAAGATACATTTTTATATTTGTAAGGCTCGGACTCCAATATATTGTTTGCCGCCGATCAGAGATATTCTATGCTTTGATATGAAAAGGGATGTTAGGCACCAAAAACGCGGGCTTCAATTTATGACTTGGCAGTCAAAAAAACTAGAGCCTCTAATTTCTCAATTAGAATCTGTCGATTTATTTCTGACATTTCAACCTGAAGCTACTTACATCTTAAAAGAACTTATGCACATAAGTAAGCCTATAGTAAGTATGTTGCATAGTTTCCCATTGGTTTATACGGATAGACCTATATTTGACATATTGAAGCCTGCAATGGAGCAGTCTAACGCGGTTCAGGTATTAATGCCTGAATATGTTAATATAGCTAAATTAAGATTACAAAATGTTCCTATCGTTTATATTCCTAACGTTGTTCCTCAATATAAAGAACATGCAGAACTAGAATCGAAAACTATTATATGCGTGGCAAGAATTGATCCTGAAAAGAATCCTGAATTATTATTGGATGCTTTTAATTTAATAAAAGATAGGTTCCCAGATTGGAAGGTGGAATGGTGGGGACAAAGAGGACGTTATCATTGCGTACATAAACTAGAACAAAAAATAAAGGCATATGGATTGACTGATCGCTTCATACTTTGTGGTACGACCAAAAATGTTAAAGAAAAGTTACTAAAGGCATCTATTTTTGCATTTCCGTCAAGTTTTGAAGGGTTTAGTTTAGCCTTAACAGAAGCAATGTCTTTGGGCCTTCCTGTAATTGGAATGAATGATTGCCCGTCGGTAAATAAGATTATTGAGAACGATTCTAATGGAATATTGGTTAATAGAGATGCTAATGATTTTGCTTCTGCGCTGAATGAGTTAATGAGTAGTAAGAAAAAAAGAATGCATTTAGGTGCAAAAGCTAAAATAGATATGAGTTTTTTTTCTGCAGAAAAAGTTTATGCCAAATGGATAGCTTTATTTGATTCTATTTTAAGGAAGGTCTGAGCAAGTGTTGATTTTTATGGCTGAAACTGGAAAATCCGGACCAAAAGTATAAATTTGGCTGTTTACAGTCTAAAAGTCGGCGCAATATTATGTTTTATAATGAAATTTCTGCAATATAGGCACCATTAGACCTTTAATCTTCTCAGGAAACAACCGACAGTGAAGAGATTGCAGAGCGCCAGCATCGTATTGATGCGATGAGTGTTCTTCGCAATGCCGCGATAGCGGGTCTTGCTGTACGACATTTGAAGCTTCACTCGCGCAAATACATGCTCAACCTTGCATCGGACGCTAGACTTCAAATATTCGATCGCACTATGTCTTCAGCCGGGCGCTCTTTCAAAATGCCTGGACGGAGGTTGATCCGGTACTCACGCTGCTCAGCTTCCTTATCCGTCTGGAATTTTTCGCGCTTTTCCATCCCGACATAGCCGGCATCGCCGTAGACCTGCTCCGTCTCCGACGGGACTTGGCTGATGTCATGCTCGTTGGCGGGGCCGTAGACCGCATTCGTGACGATGCCGATGAGGTCGTCGGTGGCGACGTGCATCTTCATGCCGAAATGCCTCGTATTTCTCTTTATGTCGCTCGACATTTCCGAATCCCGCTTGTGATCGCGATTATTTGTTAAGCTCGGGGCTTCAATGAAGCTGGCATCAACAATGCGTCTTTTGGAGAGCACCAGTCCGGCCGCGGTAATATCGTCGTTGACCAGTTCAAGGACTTGCTTGCCGAGGTTGTGCCTCTCGAGCAGATGACGGAACTGGAGATTCGTGGATTCATCCGGCGTCCGGTCCACCAGCGCCAACCCCACGAATTTTCTAGCAGTAGAGTTCTCGTGAAGGAAATCCTCCATCTGGGGATCATGTTGTAGGCGATCTGCTGCAGATGGATCCGGAGCATGAGTTCAAGCGGGAACAGTTGCCGGCCGCGGCGGCCTGACTCATAGTAGAAGGGCTGAATCAGCTCAAGCAGGCTGACCAGGGGACAAGCTTTTCCAGCCGTTCGGTGAGGCGTTGCGTACGGGTTTTGCGTCTTTTCCGGCGAAGACTGATTCCAAGGACCGAAAACGAAAGCTGTTCATCAGCTCGACAAGGACCTTGATGCTCTGGTCTCAGCCAATGCCAACGGTCGGCTGCTGAAGAGCGTCATGGGCGTCGGCACTCAGATTGCCGGCCGATTCATCACGGTTGTCGGTAATGTAAAGCGGTTTGATAAACCACGTTCGCTTGTCGCCTACATTGGATGCGTGCCTAAAAATTTCATTACGGGGCATGTGAATAAGCCTAGGCAAAAGAAGAGCTCAGCTCCAGATCTGAGAAGCAAGGGCCAGGGGCGAATCAGCCTCCGCGGCGACAAATTGCTGAGATCCCTGCTGATGCAGGGGGCGGCTTGCATCTACATGCAGTACTGCAAGAGGCGGCTGCCTGACTGCCAGCTCACGAAGTGGATTGACAAGCAGCTGGCGATGAGAAAGCCCTATGGCAAGATCATGGTGTCGCTGGCGGCGAAACTCATCCGGATCGCATGGGCGGTGCTCTTCTACGGCGAAAAATTTGACATTCACCGGAAAATCTCGGCTTGGTTGGGGTATAACTCCCCAACCAGGGGTCAAGCCAGCCTCATCAAGGGCTTGAGAGCGGCTTCAGGAGAATCGTAGAGTCCTCCAAATCCCAGAGCCTCCACGAGCTTCTTATCCTTGCCGGAAACATTGATCAGATACTTCTTTCCCTCAATCTCGATCAGTTGAATTTTCTTCAGTCGAGCAAACACTTCCGCAATGGTGTAGTTGGCACAAACCGGCTGTCCGTTGAGATCAGCCTTCATTCTCGCTCGCAGATTCGTCAAAATGCTCAAAGCCACAAAGGTGGTGAACAGCAATCCTTCCAACGCCTGAGTCGAATGGACTCTGGTCGTTTTCATCAAGTTGCCCAACATCAGCTTAAACACGACTTCCGCTTCGTTGCGAAGTTTGTAGATGTCCAGTGCAGCCTCGAGATCGGCATCATCATTTGATACGAAGGCAAAATAACCCAGAAGGAAACAGTGCTCCGTAACCGTGCGCATGTTGCGCTTGAGCGGTTCTCCCGACTGCGGTGAATCGTAAAAATCCAGAAGAGGATCATTAGGATCGGCCTTTCCCCGAAGCCATTCGGATTCGAACTTGGACAGGCGTTTTAACAAACGGCGCGTTGCATCCATCTCTTCAACGGGATTACGAAAGACGCTCACGTTTACATCGAGCTTTCCAGCCTCTCCCTTCAGCACCTTCTGATCCTGAATGCCATACACATTGGTGCTTTCGAGAATTGCGGCTGCTTCATAGAACTCACTGTTCCTATCCTCGATGATCGTCTTTACCAACTTGTAGCACGTTTTAGCGCCGGCAAGAAAACGGTACCCTTGCAAGCCAATCTTGATAAGCATTTCCAGATTGAAGTACCCGCGATCGACAACGAGCATGGGATTTTTATCCGGAAGTCCATAGGCATTCCACAAGCTCGTGAAATCCTCCAGTGTCGAAACGTCGTTGGTGCTGCCCGCGAAGTACCGGTAGCCCACCGGAGAACCCGAATTGGCATCGACAAGAAGAGAAAAATTGATCTGTGGAGCATAGAGTCCATTCTTCCGTCGTCCGACCACAGCTTCGAGAATATTGTCTGAACTACAGTCGATTCTCGAGCCGTCAAGAGCCAAAGTAGGCTGATCATCCAAACGTGCAATGCGCAGTTTGCTGATTCTGGCCGACAGATTCAGATCATGACCTATCTTCTGATGCAACTCGCTGGCGCGCGGAGATGTTGGGCACGTCGTATTGCCAAAAAACATCTGAACCTTGGATTCATCGGCGCTCAAATACGTTGGCTTCGCAGTTATGGCAGCGCCCATGGCAATGTTGAGAAGCCGCGTAACCAGATTGACATCGCCGTCAAACAATTCAAGCAGATCGTCGATCATCCCGTTCTGATCAAGAATGCTTGCTGCCAGAGCGGTAACTCCCACAGCCTTCGTCTTGATTTCAAAATCCTGCTTTTCTTCTACCTGGTCTTCAACGGCTTTTTCTTCAGAAATAGCCGAAACCGCCGTTTCCTTTTTCTGCTTCTCGGACCAGCGTTCCTCAGGTCGCTTAGCCTTGGTAGGACGCAAACGGAGGTAGTAATCATTGGGCACGAATTGCCCATCTTCAACCGTGCCGAGATAGTCGCGAGCGTACTTCACCTTGCCCGTCGAGTCCTTCCATTGGTAACGGAAGTACACATAAGGAACCTCCTTAATCACTTGAACATTGGAGCCTTCCGGGAGGCCCTTAACGCCGGAACGATCGAAAGCCATGATGGTCTAAACTGAGAATTTGCACGGTTATAAATTATACCCTACACAGAAAGAAAAAGCAAGTGGGTTTCAATGAAATCTTTAAAGGATTTCAACTACTTGCTTTCTCTCGACCGTCGTTATACCAAGACCGAGAGCGAGATTTTCCGTAATAGGGCGATTGGTGGGAGTGCTCTCTGAGCTTGTATTGTTTTGGTGTGCGAAGAATGTTCTAAATTGGTTGATTATATTTAATGTAGGATTAATAATTTTTGTTATTGAAAACATTTTTATGGCCTTTGGTTGTTAGTTTAAGTCAGCTAGATTGTCAATGCCGATTTTATTTTCTATTGTTAAATTATTGGTTCCTCTGTTTTTAATCCAGTAGTCTGCGTTTGCAATGTTTAAATGTTCTGGTTGGAATATTGGGTTGACTGTATGCTTTTTCTGTATTTCATAATCTTTTAAAGATTTAAATGCAATGCCTTGAATAATTAAAATCGCAATCAAATTCAAATACGCCATCATCCCAACGCCAACGTCAGCCATCGCCCAGATCAAGGAAGATGCACGCAGCGTTCCAAACGCCACAGTCCCAAGGAACACCACCTTTACAACCAACATCAGAATAGGCTTCTTGATCGTGCGATTGAGATAAGCCGTATTGGTCTCAGCCATGTAGTAGTAGCCAAGAATAGTGGTGAAGGCAAAGAAGAAGATGGCGATGGCAATGAAAGGACCACCCCAGCCCGGCATCAACTGATCAATCGCGAGCTGCGTATAAACCGGACCGGCTTCAACGCCAGGGAGCCCCTCATGAAGCACGGCGCCGTTGGGATCAACAATGTTGTAGCAGCCCGTCATGAGCACCATAAGTCCGGTCGCAGTGCAGACGAACAGCGTATCGATATAAACGGAGAACGCCTGAACCAATCCCTGCTTGACCGGATGAGAAACGGCAGCAGCAGAGGATGCATGCGGCGCAGTACCCTGGCCCGCCTCATTTGAATAAATGCCGCGCTTCACGCCCCAGGAGATGGCGGCGCCAAGCATGCCGCCCAGAATGGAATCCATGCCGAAGGCGCTCGAAATGATGAGCCCTAAAACATGAGGAATCTGCTCATAGTTGACGCCGACGATGATGACGGCAACTACGATGTAGGCCTGCGCCATGAACGGAACGACGATGCTCGTGAACTGGGCAATGCGTTTCAAGCCGCCGAAAATAATGAAGCAGAGAAGCGTGGCAATAATCGCAGCGGTGATCGGCGGTTCAATCTCAAAGGCCTGGGACCAGGCGGCAGCAATCGTGTTGCTCTGAACTCCAGGACAGAAAAATACTGAAGCGAGGATCGTGACGATCGCAAAGGCCCAGGCGTAAGGCTTGCAGTTGAGGCCTTTTTCAATATAAAAGGCCGGGCCGCCGCGGTATTGACCGTCAATCTTTTCCTTATAAATCTGACCTAGCGTCGATTCCACAAAGGCAGAAGAGGCGCCAAGGAAAGCAACCATCCACATCCAGAATAGGGCGCCGGGGCCGCCGAAGCAGATGGCAGTGGCGACGCCCGCAATGTTGCCCGTGCCGACGCGGCTTGCCAACGTCATCGTAAGCGCCTGAAAGCTCGAGAGCCCGATGTCGTCTTCCTTCTTTTGGAAGATGAGGCGCCACATTTCCGGAATCATGCGGATCTGCACGAACCGGGAGCGGATGGAGAAAAAGAGGCCCGCACAAAGGCAGAGACCGACCAGCACCGGCGACCAGATGATGCTGTTTAAAGTGTTGACGAAGCTTTCCATGGTGTGTTCTTCTGCGGCGGAAAGGTTTTGGATGATGGTGAGAAAGGTTCCGAGGGACGTTATGAAAAAAGCCGCCCGACTCTTAAGGCCGGACGGCTTTTGATGGAGTCAAGGCTTATTGTTACTTAGAAGCCTTGGCTGCTGCGCGTTCCGCAAAGATTTTTTCCCAGCGCTTCGTCTGAGCAAGCACCTGATTGGGCGCCGTGCCGCCCAGGTGATTGCGGGCGTTGACGGAGCCTTCGAGGCTCAGAACCGAATAAACGTCGGATTCAATCTTGTCGCAGAAGCCCTGGAGGACTTCAAGCGGGAGCTGTTCGAGGCCGCAGTTGCGTTCAGCGGCGGCACGCACCGTCTGACCGACGATGTCGTGTGCGGTGCGGAACGGAACGCCGTGGCGAACGAGGTAGTCGGCAAGGTCGGTCGCGGTGGGGAAGCCCATCTGCGCGGCCTGGTGCATCGTTTCCGCCTGCGGTTCGACGCCTGCCATCATGTTGCAGAAGGCGCGGAGCGTGTCCTTCACCGTATCGATCGCATCGAAAACCGGTTCCTTGTCTTCCTGGAAATCCTTGTTGTAGGCAAGAGGCGTGCCCTTCATGAGGTTGAGCATCGCCATGAGGTCGCCGTAAACGCGGCCGGATTTGCCGCGGGCCGTTTCCGGAACGTCCGGGTTCTTCTTCTGCGGCATGATCGAGGAGCCGGTCGTGAAGCGGTCCGGAAGCTTGATGAAGCCGAAGCGCTGGCTCATCCAGATGACGAGTTCTTCCGAGAGACGGGAGATGTGCATCATGATGAGGGAGGCGGTAGCACAGAATTCGATGGCGAAGTCGCGATCGGAAACGCCGTCGAGAGAATTCTGGGAGACCGTCTCGAAGCCCAAGAGTTTCGCGGTGTATTCGCGGTCGATCGGGTAGGTCGTGCCGGCGAGCGCGGCGGATCCGAGGGGCGACGAGTTGACGCGGTGACGGAGGTCAAGGAGACGCGCACGGTCGCGCTCGAGCATCTCGACGTAGGCGAGCATGTGGTGGCCGAAGGTCACGGGCTGGGCAACCTGCATGTGCGTGAAGCCCGGCATGATGACGTTGTAGTTCTTCTCGGCCTGAGCAACGAGCACTTCCTGGAGGTGTTCGACGCGATTGATGATTTCATCGACTTCGCCGCGGAGGTAGAGGCGGATGTCGGTGGCAACCTGGTCGTTGCGGGAGCGCCCGGTGTGAAGGCGCTTGCCAGCGTCGCCGATGAGCGCGGTAAGACGGGCTTCAATGTTGAGATGCACGTCCTCGAGCTCGAGCTGCCACTCAAACTTGCCGGACTGAATTTCTTCGCGGATCTGAGCCATGCCGCGCTTGATGTCTTCGAGGTCCTTGGCGGAAATCACGCCGACCTTTTCGAGCATGGTTGCGTGAGCAACGGAACCATCAATATCAACGAGCGCCATGCGCTTGTCGAAGTCAACGCTCGCGGTGTAGCGAAGAACAAAAGCGTCAACCGGTTCAGAGAAGCGGCCGGACCAGGCCTTCTTTTTGGCATGCAGGGGATCGTTGGAATTGTCTTGAGCTTGGCTCATGAAACAGCCTCTTCTTGGGGGGAAGAAAAAGAAAGTAGAGATTTTAAAGGCCGGCACTCCAGATTGCTCGGGAATTTGCTACCTTCCGCATTGCTCTCATATAATGCGGACTCTTCGGGGCGTAGCGCAGCCCGGTAGCGCGCCTGCTTTGGGAGCAGGATGTCGCGAGTTCGAATCTCGCCGCCCCGACCAGAAGAAAGTGTCCGCCCGTAGCTCAGTTGGAGAGAGCATCTGCCTTCTAAGCAGAGGGTCGTGAGTTCGAGCCTCGCCGGGCGGACCATCAGAATTTCCCGTTCCGTTTCATGAGTCATGTCTCATGAGCTTTATGCGGTTCGGGATTTTTTGTGCCTGCCATTTTCGTTCAGTGCAGAAGCGCAGAACGAATCACCCTTCCGACCTTCGCGCGCTGGGCAGCCGAGAAACGCCCTTCGCGGAGGAGCTCTTCCGTACAAGGCTGATTCTCAAACTTGTCTCCTTCCAGTCGGAAGCACTGAAGCTTTCCTTTTGCGTCAATGCCCACGGCGCCGGATTTCCCAACGACAACGCCGTACTCACCGACGCCGAAGTAGCCGTAGGCAAAGCTGCGGTGCGGAAGCGCGAGGTTCCGGCCTTCCTCTGGCAGAGGGAGCCTCCGAAGCGCGAGCGCAGAGAGTGTCGGGAAGATGTCGCGCTCCGTCACCCACTGGGTCTGGTCAACCTTCGGGAGCTCCTTACGGATCTCTTCCGGCACCCAGAAAAGAATCGGGACGCCCAACTGATGGTGAAACGCTCCCTGAGGCGGATATTTGAAGCGCGCATTGTGGTCGCCCGTGGAGGCAACGATGGTATTGGAGAGCTTTCCTTCCTCACGGAGGCTGCCGACGAACCAGCCGAGCCAGTCGGAGGCGTACTGATAGGTCTGAAGCATCTTCGTGAATTCAGCGCGGGGCTTATCCCGCTCAATGACCTGAGGGAGCAGATCCGGGTTAACTCGGAGCGTCGCACGGCCGTCGGGCACCTCATGCGGCGGGTGGTTCGAGGTTGAAAGAAGCACAAGGAGAAGGGGTTTGTCGGTTCCCTTCCGCTCATCCATCAGGCGCTTTGCGAACTTGAACATCCACTCGTCGCCAATGCCCCAGGTGCCGATTTCGGCTTCCGGGAATGCGGTGTGAATGGACGTGTCGCCATACACCTTGTCAAAGCCGTGACGCGGGAGCGACTCCCTGAGATTTCGCCAGTTCGCGTCGCCGCCAGTCACGAAAACGACTTCATAGCCCGCTTCTTTGAAGGGGAGCACTTTGGAGAAAGGAAACGGCAGATGCCCATAGCGGCTCTGCGAGAGCGGCGTATAGGGCGTATCGAAAAGAATGCCTTCGAGCGCCGGGAAGGTTCCCGGGCCGATCGTGAGGCCGTTTGTGAAGACCCAGGCATTCTGAAGCTCATTGGCGAGGCGCCCGAGCGTGTCGTTCTTTCCCGGAACATGGGAGAGGAACTGGTCGCGCCCCATGGACTCCATGACGGCGAGCACCACGTCGGGCTTCTTTGCCGGCTTCAGAGGCTGAGCCGCAGGTGAAGCGCCGGCAAGCACTTGATTGACTTCGTCAATATTTCTGAAGCCGAGCGCCTTCAGTTCGCCGTCGCGTCCGTCCTTGAAGTTGAGGGCCGACTGATCGCACAGGGCTTCATAGAAAAGAATTGCGCCGTTCGGCACGCATTGATTGATGAAGGTGTGAGGCGAGACGGAAAGGCTCTGAAAGCGAAGCGGAAACTTCCCGAGACTTCCGCGCAGGATGAGCGATAAAAGAACCGTCATCACGACCGCAATGATGAGATTCCCCTTCGTTCTTAAGCTGATCGCTTCGCCGTATGGCTGCGTGCCCTTCGACGGAATCAGAGCGGAAAGGATGACGGGCGCAGCCATCGCGGCGAGAAAGATCCCGCAGTAGGGAAGAATCGGCCAGTCGGTGAGCACCGTTTTGATGATCGCCTGAGTGTCGTCCTGAAAGAGGCCGAAGATCACCGCAGAAAGCGGTGTCCCGTAAAACCTGAAAAACTCAATGTTGACGAATCCGAGGAGCACCATCAGGCCGCCCGCTATGAGCCCGAACGCTTCCGCCCATTTCTTTGCCTTCGGCCATTTCGCGCTCATGAGCCAGCAAATCCAGGCGGGGAGAATGAGGGTCGCGAGCCATTTGGCATCAATGCGCACGCCCATCCAGAAAGCCGGAAGAAAGTCCTTCACCCCGAAGTCGCCTGTGCGGAACTCCGCAAAGAAGGCGATTCGGATGAGCGAAAGGATGACGAGAAAGGCGAGGAAAAAGACAAGAGGCTTTAAGAAGAAGCTGCAGGCGGATGGGGATCTGCGAAACATTTGCGAGCCAAAGAAAGCAAGACCTTGAAAAGAAGAGAGCCGGCAATTGCAATGTCGGCTCTCCAGACTCCTTAAGGCCCTTCGGGGAAGAGGGCTCTCGGGTTCTTATGGGCTTATTCGCGCGGAAGCTTGGCGAGCTGCTCGGTCACCTTGGCAAGAAGCGCGGTGAAGTCCGCGAGGCGCTTTCTTTCCACGTCGACGACCGCCGCCGGGGCCTTAGAGACAAAGCGTTCGTTCGAGAGCTTTCCCTCGCACTTCTTCACTTCGCCCATCAGGCGGGCTGCCTCCTTCTCGAGGCGTTCGCGTTCAGCCTTCACGTCGATTTCGACCTTGAGCATGAGCTTGAAGTCGCCCACGATCGCGACCGGCGCGACCGAGCCCTTCGCTTCCTGCTCGAGACTTTCAACATGTTCGACCGGTTCGACGCGGGCGAGCTGCTGGAGGTAGGGAGCGGCCGCAAGGCATTCGGCTTCGTCGCCCGAAATGAGGAGCGGGAGCTTCTGCGAGGGCGGAAGCTTCATTTCGCTTCTCAGATTGCGGATCGAATCGATCATCTGCTGGATGGTCGTCATGCGCTTCGTTGCTGCCGCGTCGTCATCCTTTTCGTCGTATTCCGGATAGCTCTGAATCATGATGGAGGTTTCCTCGTCCGCACGGCGCACGCCCGCGACGACGGAAACCTTCTGCCAGAGCTCTTCAGTGATGAAGGGGATGATCGGATGCGCGAGGCGCAGGACGCGTTCGAGCACCGTAACGAGCGTGTGGCGCGTTGCGCGCTGCTTGGCTTCCGTACCTTTCAGCTGCACCTTCGAGAGTTCGAGGTACCAGTCGCAGTACTGGTTCCAGACGAAGGAATAGATGGCGTTGGCGGCAATGTCGAGACGGTAGTCGGCATAGGCCTGGCGGACTTCCTTCGTGGTGCGGGCGAGTTCGCTCACAATCCACTTGTCGACGAAGGAGAAAGTCATCGGCTGGGAGGCCGTTTCGCCGATGCCGCAGTCCTTCCCTTCAACATTCATGAGAACGAAGCGCGTGGCGTTCCAGAGCTTCGTGCAGAAGTTGCGGTAGCCTTCGGCGCGTTTGAGATCAAAGTTCACGTTGCGCCCGAGCGTTGCGTAGGCGGCCATCGTGAAGCGGAGCGCATCGGCGCCGTGAGCGGCAATGCCTTCCGGATAGTTCTTGCGGAGCTTCTTCTCCACAATCGGAGCCTTTTCGGGCTGACGCAGGCCGCGGGTGTTCTTTTCGATCAGGTGTTCGAGATCGATGCCCTGAATGATGTCGAGGGGGTCGAGGGTGTTGCCTTCAGACTTAGACATCTTCTTCCCTTCCGCGTCGCGCACGAGCCCGTGGATGTAGACGTTCTTGAAGGGAGCGCGGCCGGTGAAGTGCTTCGTCATCATCACCATGCGCGCCACCCAGAAGAAGAGGATGTCGTAGCCCGTGACGAGGACGGTCGAGGGGAGGTAGAGGTCGTAGGCGGTCTTTTCGTCGCCCTCTGCATCAGGCCAGCCGATGGTCGAGAAGGGAACGAGCGCGGAGGAGAACCACGTGTCGAGCACGTCCTCGTCGCGCGTAAGCTTGACGCCCTCGCCAGCCTGCTTCTGCGCTTCCGCTTCGGAGCGGGCAACGTAGACCTTCCCCGATTCGTCGTACCAGGCCGGAATCTGGTGGCCCCACCAGAGCTGGCGCGAGAGGCACCAGTCCTGAATATTCTCGAGCCACTGGCGGTAGACGCCGCGCCATTCCGCCGGGAAGATGTTGACTTCGCCGGAGGTCACGGCTTCCAGACCCACTTCGGCGATCGATTTGTTGGGGTAGAGCGTCCCTTCGGGCGCGGGCTTGCTCATCGCCATGTACCACTGCTCGGAGAGCATCGGTTCGACGATTTCGCCCGTGCGGGTGACGCGCGGCACCATGTGCTTGATTTCCTTGATGCCAACGAGGAGCCCGGCAGCCTTCAGATCTTCAACGGCGGCCTTGCGGCATTCGTAGCGATCCATGCCGCGGTACTTCTCGGGCACGTTTTCGTTCATGCGCGCCGTCTTCGTGAGGACGTTGAGCATCTCGAGATTGTGGCGGCGGCCGACTTCAAAGTCGTTGAAGTCGTGGGCCGGCGTGATCTTCACGCAGCCCGAACCGAATTCGCGGTCGACGTACGTATCGGCAATAACGGGAATCACGCGGTCCGTGAGGGGGAGCTTCAGCATCTTGCCGACGAGCGACTTGTAGCGCTCGTCCTCAGGATGAACGGCAACGGCCTGGTCGCCGAAAAGCGTTTCGGGACGGGTCGTCGCAACAACGACGCCTTCAGAACCGTCAGCGCCCGGATAGCGGATTTCCCAGAGATGGCCCGTCGCCTCTTCGCTTTCGACTTCAAGGTCGGAGACCGCGCTCTGAAGCTTCGGGTCCCAGTTGACGAGGCGCTTGCCGCGATAGATGAGGCCTTCTTCATAGAGGCGCACAAAGGTTTCAATCACGACCTTCGAGAGCTTCGGATTCATCGTGAAGTAGAGACGGTCCCAGTCGACGCTGTCGCCCATGCGGCGCATCTGCTCGAGAATCGTGCCGCCCGAGAATTTCTGCCACTCCCAGATCTTCGCGATGAAGTCCTCGCGCTTCATTTCGCGGCGCTTGAAGCCCTGCTTTTCGAGCTGACGCTCAACGACGATCTGCGTGGCGATGCCGGCATGGTCCGTGCCCGGGAGCCACATCGTGTTGTAGCCCGCCATGCGGTGGTAGCGCGTGAGCGTATCCATCACCGTCTGGTTGAAGGCATGGCCCATGTGCAGAATGCCGGTGATGTTGGGCGGGGGAAGCTGAATGGAGAAGGCGGGCTTCTTGGGATCAAGGCCGGCGCGGAAGTAGCCGCGCTTTTCCCAAACGGGATACCAGCGGGATTCAATTGCGTTGGGTTCAAAGCTCTTGGCGAGCTCCTGGTTTTGCTGTTCCGTCATGGCTTATTCGTATGAATGGGATGATTTTCTGTCGCAGGAACCTTTTAATGCGTTCCGTGCCCGGACATCATCATGGGGTAAAGAATCGGGTTGAGAAGAACTGCGGGGCGAAGCTGCTCACGAACGCCTCCCGCACGCTCTTGAAATGGGCAAAGATACCGGCCATTTTCTCACGAAGACGGGGAAAGGCCCAAATGAAAACACCCGGGCGATGCCGTCCGGGCGCATTTTTCCGGGGAAACTGCTTCATGGAGGCGCTTTCCCTTCGGAATGAAGGGGCTTTTGGTGCGCTCGGCAGCGCACGTGTGTCTATGTGGTGAAAGTCCACTGACCGCCCG
>OJRO01000720.1_pt1 | contig 30004 bp, 28 predicted proteins | sample 1599221 | NCBI WGS metagenome assembly OJRO01 (sample SAMN03922449, study PRJEB24848) | human gut metagenome | isolation source: stool sample | host: Homo sapiens | place: Germany | collected 2009-11
CTGAGGGAGCGCAGCAGCTGGCTTTTCATCAGCTGTATGCTACGGTCCTCCTCGATCGCGTAAAAAGGGCCAAGCCAAGGAGACGACCGCTACCACTTAAGGGGTACACTTAGCACGTAACAATGCGAAGAGGCTTTTTGATTCTTGTTTCGGCGACGCCCCGTCTGGTCCCGGAGCGCGTGTCAACACTATACGACACTCCGGAGCTTAAGGATAGGCTAAGAAAAGGCGTCCTCGGGCAATTGCCGATGGGGCCGGCGCGAACGGAAGACGGCAGAAGGAAGACGGAAGGAAGACGAAGAAGGCCGTCCGCACGCGCAGCCTGGAAAGGATGCGTACACGGACGGCCGCGAAGGTGAATTTGAGCGGGCTCAGAGCCAGGGCGCCTTTTCGTCGCAGGCGACGCCGTCGTCGTTGGTGAATCCTTCGAGGCTCCCCGCCTTCGTCTGGATGCAGACGAAGCGGATGCCCTGATCGGCGGCGGCGCGGATGGCGCGGCGGCCTTCGGGCGAGATGCGGAACCAGTCGCCCGCCTTGAGCTCGACCACTTCGCCGTCAATGTAGAGTTCGCCCCTGCCTTCGAGGACGCCGTAGACCTCCTCGTTCTTCACGTGCCGGTGCACGAACGGAACGGCCGCGCCTGCGGGCAGCGCGTTCACGGAGACCTCGCAGCCCGTGAGGCCGAGGGCGTCGTGGAGCTCCGTGCGCGGAGCGCATTCGAGCGAAATCCTGCGGAAGTTTTCGGTCATGATGATTGTCCTTTGTTGAAATATTCGTTCGTCGTCGAACCATATGTTTCTGAAAAAAGACGGCTCAAATGGACCCGTCTCCAGTCTGAGGAGGAGGTTTCGGCAGCCATTGTGGATGACCAGCCTGCCATTTCACCCCTCCATGGCGAGAATGATAGTTCGCCACCGAACGTTTGTCAATCCGAATACGGGAACCTGAATCGAGACCGTCGGGAGTCCGTGGATGGGGCTCGGGCCCGCATCCCGATGGGAAGTGCGGGACCGGTTGAGGCGCAGCGGCGTCAGCGGGGACCGCCGGGACCGCCCGGGCCTCTGCCGCCCGGACCTCCGAAGTGAGGCGGACGCGGACCGCCGCCGTGCGGGTGACGGGGCCCCGGACCGCCTGCATGCGGCGGCCTGTGGCCGGGACCGCCGAAATGCGGCGGGTGCGGGCCCGGACCGTGTGGAGGCTGCGGAGGCCTCGGGCCCGGTCCTCCGGGAGGCCTTCCGCCCGCAAAGTGCGGGGGCCGCAGAGGCGGAGGCGGACGACCGCCCGGTCCGTCGAAGTGCGGCGGAGGCGGAGGCCTGTGACCCGGCGGCGGACGGTGCGCAGGCGGAGGCGGCGGATAGTGCCTGTAGTAGTCGTCGATCCAGAAGCGGCGGTAGGTGGCGGGCGTGTAGCGGTTGCCTCTGTACCACCAGTACCTGCCGTCCCAGCGGCCGTACTCGTAGTTGCGGTAGATGTAGTCGCGGATCAGCGCGTCGGAGACGCCGTAGAGAATGTCGGCGAGGAGCGGATCCGGCGCGGCAAGCGCCGGCGCAGCAGGCACGAGGACCGCAAGCGCGGCGCCCAGCACAAGCTTTCTTCTTGTCAGCATGGTATTTCCCTCACGAAGACGGAATCATTGTTGGAACCTGATGACCTTATTTTACTGAACGCTCGTTCAGGATTCCACGTCTCGTACATTTCGTGAAGCTTCTTGACGCAGACGCCGCCCGCCCCTTCGGATGAAGCCGGGGTTTCCAATGTCTTTCCTACTCCCGCAGGCGAAAAAAGGGCGAAGCTCACGCTCCGCCCTTCTGGAGAAGGGTAAAGACACCCTTGCACTTCTCCGTTTTCGACCGCTCATCAAGGCATCATGCAGCGTTCAGTCAGCGGGGGCCGTCCCAGTTGTCGCGCCTCCCGTCGTTTTTGCGCCCTTCGTGCCTGCCGTTGTCGTGCCCCGGTCCCTTCGGAGGATTCCGGCCGGCCTGAGGCCCGGGCTTCTGCTGCGGATGCTGCGGATGCTGCGGCGGCTTCGCGGGCCCGGACGGCTTCTTCGGCTCGCGGCGCTCCTCGTAATGCTTCGACCAGTAGCGGCCGTACTCGGCGGCCGTGTAGCGGCGGCCGCCGTAGTTCCAGTGGCTGCCGTCCCAGCGGCCTTCCTGATAATGCCTGCGGATGTAGTCCCGCGTCAGGGCGTCGGAGACGCCCGCGAGGATGTCGGCCAGAAGCCTGCTGTCGGACGCCATGACGGGCATCGCGGGAAGGGCCGCGGCCATCAGGGCGGCGGCGCCGAAAAGAACCTTTCTTCTGTTGAGCATCTGCGGCCGCCTGTCATCAACGGTTGCTGCTCGAATGAGGCCATTTTAGTGAACACTCGTTCAGGGAAAGACCGACCGCAACAATTGGACATCACTCTTGATATAGACTGATATTAACTGCGGCACAGTCGTTTTAGGGAGACAAGAGCTGTTTGCAAAGCCCTCCCCTGCGCCCTCTCGTCAGGACTCGCGCGCCTCAAGCAGACGTCCCGGACGGGCGTGCAGCGGATGACCGCCCCAGCTCCAGTGGTGCCCGTCCCAGCAGCGGCCGCAGGCGTGCGTGAAGTCCTGCTGCAGGGGCGCGCGTCGTTCAGCCTGAAGCCTCGGGCACGAAGCCGCCGCTCGTGCGGCAAGGGAAGCTGCGGGGAATGCGGCCGTCAGGGCCGCCATGGCGATGATGATCCGTCGTCTCGAAAGCATGAAAACTCCTCTCAAGGGCTTTTCTCAAATCCTGCCGCAGATGCGGCTCAATGCTCGGCGCTGCGGTCGTCACCGCGATCGCCGGCCCTCTCGTCGAACCCGTGGTTCACGTCGCTGTCCTCGTCGGCGTCGTCGTCATGGAGGGGCCCCTCCTCAGATTCCTCTTCGTCGTCCTGATCTTCGCGAGGCTCCTCGTCATCCTCTTCCTCATCGGGCGCTTCAGGCTCCGCCGCCCGGGCGGACAAGGCGGGGACGACTGGCGCGGCGCAGAGCACAGGAAGGATGAGCGCGGCGAGCACGAGGCGCCTGCGGGCCTCGTCGGCGGTTTCGGTCATGAATGTCTCCGAAAGAAAAGGCATTGTCGTCCGTCGATCTTATCAGGTGCGCGATCCGCATGCCCGAGCCCGACGGACCCCGTAACGAAGTTCACGCTTCACAGGCGGCCAAGAGAAAGGCAGCGCACTCCTCGTCGGAGTCGCTGCCTTCTTGAAGTCTCCGGAAGGCCCCGTCCGCCAGGATCGGGCCCCTCGGCTCCCGTCATCCCCAGTGAGGTGGAGGCGGGGGCGGCGGACGGTGGTGCGGGCGGCGACGGTCGTCGTCATCATCGTCGTCATCGTCCCAGTCGCGGGGATGCGGATGCGGCTTCTTGCGCTTCTTGGGCTTCTTCGGCGGCTGGCGGTGATATTCCTCAGCCCAGTAGCGGCCGTACTCGTGCGGCGTGTAGCGGTGTCCGCCGTAGTACCAGTAGTGGCCGTCCCAGCGGCCGTCCTCGTAGCGGTCGCGGATGTAGTCGCGCACGAGCGCGTCGGAAACCCCGTAGAGAATGTCGGCGAGAAGACGCTCGTCGCGCGCAAGCGCGGGCGTCGCCCCCAGACCGACGAGCGCCGTTGCGACGGCACCCATGATGAGCTTTCTGCGTGTAAGCATGCGGCACCTCCCGATGCGTATGCGTTTGAAGCCTTGAGACCTGCAGGAGAAACCAATCTCCTCCCTCATGGACTCATTCTAGCCACAACGGGAATCACTTGGCGTTCAGAAACATCACCCTTTCTTTGCAGAATATTGCTGCGTCTCCCAGCCGAACCCCGCCCGCAGGGGCGCCTCTCAGGGCATCTTGCTCGAACGCCTGCTCGCCGAGGCGTTTTGAGACAGTCCGTGATCCACGGAAGTGACATCATGCTCGGAAACCCTGCCGCAGTGGTCCGTGCGCGAATCCGTTGTCTTTAAGCAACAGAAAGGCCGGCGCGCGGAGAGCGGTCGGCCCTGAAGTCGGTGCAGTTGAGGAACTTCGGAGGCTCTCAGTTGAGTCTCTCGGTCCTGAGATCAAGCCCGATCGCGGCCATGACGGCGATGAGCGACTCGAGCGTCATTTCGCCGTAAAGCTCGTGAGGCACGGGCAGGCCCTTGAGTCGGCAGGCCTTCTCGACGGCCTCGACGACGCATCGTGCGTCGCCCGAGCAGAGCGCCTCCTGGATCAGGGTAACGACGTGCGCATTATCGCGTGCGCCCCTGCTTCCTGCAGCGTTGGGGCCAAGACGAGGACTCGATGTCTGCATATGGTCTCTGTGGAATGTCCTTGGGAAAACGGACCGTGTCCGAGGGATCGGGCAATGGTCCGTGCTCATGAGTCTACACGACCTCTGGGAGGCGTTCCATAGACCTTAGGGTTTATATCACTGATCCTTTTTGAGGACATAAAGGTCCGCCATCGGCCCCTCGACGGCATCGCCGTCGGCGTTGAGAAGCCTCACGGCACCCTCCTCAACCCTAGCGAGCGAAGGCTGTCCGCCCTTGACGGCGGGCGTCATCGTGACGACGCCCTTCTCGTCGATCGTCCACTGGCCGCCGTCCTCGAAGGTGTCGCGGCCGACGTATTCGGAGATGCGCGTGTAGACGCCGTTGGCCCTCAGGTAGAGCGTCGTGCGGATGCCCGAGCAGTCGGCGCAGGGAAGTTCGCCCGCATAGACGCCGGCGGCCTTCTGCATGGGCGTGAGATCCTGAGCCTGAACCTGGACCGGAGCAGCCTCGGGCGCAGTGCCCGAAGAAGGCGAATTGCAGCCCGCGAGACCGAGGGCGGCGGCCGCACAGAGGGCGGCGATGGAGATTCTGGAGGCGTTCTTCATATGTGACGACGGCGCGCCTTCACCCGACACCGTCGGATTCGGCGCGCCGCTCTCTCTGGAATTGTCGGCTTGACTTGAGTTTACTTGGCCTTGGCGGCCTTGTCAGGCTGGGCGGCCTCTTCGGGCTGCGGAGCCTGCTTGCCGCCCTGCGGCTGCGGCTCGTCGGCCGTCTGCGCCTTGTCGGCAGGGGTCAGATCGGCGGGAAGCTTGAGCGCGGGATCCTGAACGTCGGCAGCGGGCGCCGGTGCCTGAAGGTCGGCGGGCGCAGCCTTGACGGCCGGCTGGGCCTCGCGCTCGGGAGCCGCGGGCGGGTTCGCCGCAAAGGCGGAGGAAGCGAGGAAAACGGAGGCGACGGCGAGAAGCTTGATGGTGTTCGTCATGATGTGTTCGGACTGCGTTGTGGCGCGGGTCCGTCCTTAATATATGGTTGATGGATCGTGGCGAAGCGTCGGGAGGGATCTTCCCTCCCGTCATGAAGGCGAAGCCTTACTTCTTGGCATCAGGCGCGGGGGCCGGCTGAGCCTGCTCGGGGGCCTTCTGGGCCTCGGCCGGAGCCTGCTGCTGAGCCTGTTCGGGCGCCTGCTGCTGGGCCTCGGGGGCCGGAGCGGGCTGGGTCTGCGCGGCGGGTTCGGCGGCGGGGGCCGGAGCCGGGGCTTCGTTGCAGCCCGTGAGCGCGATGGCACCGATGAGAGCGGCGGCGGTGGCAGTGAGAAGCTTGGCGTTGAATGTCATGATGTCGTCGGCGTGCAGTTGCTTGCAGTGTCGGTCCTGCTCCTGCGCGCACTCTCCTATATGTATGCTGTTTCTCGGATGGCGGTCCGCCCGACGGGGCTTCCTTCGCTTCGGTTCCCGTCGTTCGTCCGTTGAAGACATCTTGCCAGTCGGCGTGCCGCTTATGCGCAACAAATCATGTCCGACTGCGTGAGGCTGTTGCAGCAGGAAATAAGCCGAAAAATCCGGGAGCGGCACGGCGTGTGCAACTGCGGGAGGTCCTCCCGCCCCGCCGCCCACACAAGAGATGCGCCTAGTCAAAACGCCTTATCTCTTCGGCTTCCCTGAGGCTGTAGCATTATGGGCAGGCCCGCAGAGCCCCTCGCTTTGCGCTAGAGTTAGGACATCTGGTGCCCTGCTTCCGGCCCCGACGCGGATGCTGACGCGCCCCGAGGCCGGCAAAAACAGAAACAGAAGAAGAAGGATTCGCAAAATGTCATGGGATTTTGAAAAACACTACATCAACGGCGAATGGACGCCTTCGGAGGACGACGCCTGGATCGAGGTCGAGAACCCCGCCACGCTCGAGCGCTTCGCCCGCATCCCCGACGGCACGCCCGCCGACGCGGACCGCGCCGTTGCGGCCGCAAAGGCCGCGCTCGAAGGCTGGCGCACGACGCCCCTCGCAGAACGCATCCGCCTGATGAAGGCCATGCTCGCGAACTTCGAGGCCCTGCACGACGAGATCATCCCGCTCGAAGTGGCCGAACTCGGCGCACCCGTCGGCTTCACGACCAGGACCCACTGCGAGTACCAGTACGTGCGCGTGCGCTCCTACATCGAGGCGGCGGAACGCATGGTCCTCGAGGAAACGCTCCCGAACTCCACCGTCTACCGCGAGCCCGTCGGCGTCGTCGCCTGCGTCACGCCCTGGAACTACCCGCTCGGCCAGGTCGTCCAGAAGGTCGTCCCCGCCATCCTGATGGGCTGCACCGTCGTTCTCAAGCCCAGCCAGCACACGCCGCTCACGGCCTGCCTGCTCGCCGACGCCTTCGACCGCGCGGGCTTCCCCAAGGGGGTCTTCAACATGGTGAGCGGTCGCGGCTCCAGACTCGGCGACCGCCTCGCCTCGCATCCCGACGTCGACATGGTGAGCTTCACGGGCTCCACCACCGTCGGCATCCGCATCGCGCGGCGCGCGCTCGAGAGCGTCAAGCACATCAGCCTCGAGCTCGGCGGCAAGTCCCCCGCCGTGTTCCTGCCCTCCGACGACTACTCGGCCGCCTACCCCAAGATCCTGAGCTCGATCTTCTTCAACGCGGGCCAGACCTGCACGGCTCTCTCGCGCCTCATCGTGCCCCGCCGCGACCTCGCGCGCATCGAGTCCGAATTCTGCGAGCTCGCCGCGAAGCTCGTCGTCGGCGACCCGACCGACCCGAAGACCGACATCGGCCCCGTCTCCTCGAAGGCCCAGTTCGAGAAGATCGCCGAATACGTGCAGGCCGGCATCGACGAAGGCGCACGACTCGTCATGGGCGGCGTCCCCACCGACATGTCCCGCGGCTACTACGTCAGGCCCGTCGTCTTCTCCGACGTGAGAAACGACATGCGCATCGCCCGCGAGGAGATCTTCGGCCCCGTACTCTGCATCATCCCCTACGACACCGTCGAGGAGGCCGTCTCAATCGCCAACGACACGCCCTACGGACTCTCGGGCTACGTGCACGCCCCGACGAAGACCGAGGCGGTCGCGGTCGCAAAGCGCATCCACTCGGGCAACGTCTACATCAACGACGCCCCGCGCGACGTCACCGCGCCCTTCGGCGGGTACAAGCAGAGCGGCATCGGACGTGAGGGCGGCCTCGCGGGCCTGCTCGAATTCACGCAGCAGAAGGCCGTCTTCGACCGAACGACATACTGACACCTGCCCAAACTCATCAAAAAAGCCTCCCGAAGTCGGGAGGCTTTTTCATGCCGGGAATGCTCGAAAAGCTGCTCGATCAGTTGGCTCGCGTGAACGTGATGAGCGGGATTTCGTTGAAGGTGCCGCTTCGAACGGGGAAGCCCGCCCAGAAGCCCGCGCCCTGGGAGACGTAGAGCTTCATGCCGCCCAGCTCGTAAAAGCCCTTGACGAAGCCGTTGTTGGCAAGCGAGGCGAGAATCGCGACGGGACCCGTGTGGCCGCCGTGGGTGTGACCCGAAAGCTGCAGATCCACCTTCCAGGCAGGGTTCGCAGCCTCGGGAGCCGTGCGGGGCTGATGGTCCATCAGGATGCGGAGGTCGTCGTCGGCGAGATTGGAGAGCGTACCCGCAAGGTCGTGACGGCCTGCGCCCGTGCGCTCGGCCGCGAGGTCGTCCACGCCCGCCACCGTCACGCGGCGGCCCTTGACGGCGATGGAGACGGCCTCGTTCTCGAGGATCACGACGCCATGGCGCCTGATGATCTCAAGGAGCTTCTCGCGCTCGGGACGGATGTACTCATGGTTGCCCGTCACGCCGAAGATGCCGTAGGCGGCCTTGAGGCCGGAAAGAGGCGCGAGGTCCGCGTCGCGCTGAAGAACGGCAGCCTCCCTGTCGAGCGGACCGTCGGAGAAGTCGCCCGTGATGAGGACGAGGTCGGGCTTGGCCTCATTGACGGCCTTCACCACGGCTTCGGTGCGGGCGGTGGGGAAGAGGTTCGAGGCGTGCAGGTCCGTGATCTGGGCGACCTTGAAGCCCTCGAGCTCGGGCGGAAGGTTCCTGACGGCCACGGTCATCGGTTCGACCGTGGGCTCGGAGAGCGCGTTCCAGGTCGAGGTGATGCCGAAGAAGATGCCGAAGACGGCCACGAAGCACGTCGAGACGATCGTGAAGAGGTCGCGCTTCTCGACGGGAAGCCCCATCTTCCTGCGCACGAGTCCGCGCACGCCGCCGATCACGTCGCGCGCGAGCGCCAGCAGGAAGAACCAGTAGGCAAAGCTCACGAAGAGCCCCGTGACGGGCAGCGTATCGACGATGAAGGCGCGCTCGAAGAGGTCCGTCATGTCGAGAAAGGCGAAGTGCGAGGCGCCCGCAAGCGCAAAGAAGGCCGTGACGGCAAGCTTCGAGGTCGTGCCGAGATGGGCGATGCGGATCGTGCGCCAGATGCCGTAGGCGGCCATCAGTGCCGTGACGAGCGCGCAGATGAGATAGACGGTGACGTGCATGGAAATGGAATCGGTCTTGTGGTCTGGTGGTTTGGGAGACTTCTGCGGAAAGCCTGAGGGAGACCCGTCCGAACGTGAAGCGGCAGGCATTGTACACGGAGGCGCAGGAATACTGGTGCTGCAAGGCGTCGAATTCTTGCGCAATGTCCTCATCTGCGGACGGCTTTGCCTTCCCAAGAGAATGGCTGAGGAAGGAAGACCGGATGCAGCAGGGCTGCAGGTCAGGAAACTAGGCAACCTCGCCGCTGAATCGGGAGGGACTTGTGAAGACCATGGCCGCCTGTTCCTCCTCGAGCCTGCGGCTGTGCTCGCGTTCGAGAAGTTGTTCGCCCCAAAGGCGGCAGAAGGCGAGGAAAGCCTGGAGGTCGGAGGAGCGGTACTTCTGCTTGTGCATGCAGAAGGAGAGCTGCCTTGTGAAGGTCTCGGGACACTTGACGCGCCTGAGGTGCGGGCCGAAGAACGGATCGTGGAGGATGCGCTCGGATATGAAGGTGAGGCCCATGCCGTTGATGATCATGCCGACGATCGCCTCGAAGCTGTTGACGTTCGCGATGATGTTGTGCTCGGAGAGGTGAAGGCCGATCTGGGCGTCGAAGAAGATGCGGGTGCTCGAGCCCTCCTCTCGAAGAATCCAGCGCTCGCGAGAGAGTTGCTCCCAGGTCGCGACGCCCTGTGTGAGACGGTGGCCCTTGGGCGCCACCACGACCATTTCGTCGGAAATCCACGGCTCGGTGATGAGGTGCGGATTTGTGACGGGGCCCTCGACGATCGAGATGTCGGTCGAGAAGTTGAGGAGCGATTCGGCCACCTCGGCGGTGTTGGCGATGCGCATTTCGGGCATCCAGCCCGCGTGCGCCTGGAAGTCGCGCATCAGGTCCGAGAGCATGAAGGAGCCGATCGTGAACGTGCAGGCAAGCCTGAGCTGGCCCGTCGTGCGGCCCGAAAAGAGCGACTCGATGTCGTCGGTGCGCTCCATGAGCTCGTCGGCGGCGGGCTTGAGGCGTCTGCCTTCGGCCGAAAGAAGGAGTCGGCCGCGGGTGCGCTCGAAGAGCGTGACGCCGAGGCGCCCCTCAAGCTCCGTCAGGGCCTGACTCACGGCGCTCTTGCTCATCGCAAGATCCTGAGCAGCAACCGACAGGTTCTCGGTGCGTGCGACTGCAAGAAAGACCTGCATCTGGCGAAGCGTAATCTGCATGACTGGATCCTCGTGGGAAGATTGGCTGGAATGACGGTTCGGCTCCCTCGAACGAGAGACCGTCTGAAAGCCGACATTCTCTAACGATGATTATGGCACGCGCGCTCCGTGATCCGAAGCCCCAAGCGGGTAAACCCGCGAGGGAATCACACGCCGGGCTCAGACGACGGGCCTGCGCCTCTCCCTCGAAAGACCGAGCAGAATCCGCATGTCGGCGCTGAGCTTCACGTCGTGCAGGACCGAAGCGTCCCCGCACCAGACGACGTCCTCGGGCGAAAGACGCCAGGCGGCGTGCCTGATGAAGCTCTCTCCGAGCAGCGCGGTCGCCCTCGGAATGCTCATCACGTCGACCAGTCCGATCTCGTAGTCGGGCCAGTTTCGAGGGCCGCCCAGAAGCAGGCCCGGCGTGAAGTGCCGCCTGCAGTACGGCCTGTTGCGCCCGATCTCGCGGTGAACCGCCATGCCCGTGAAGAGGATCGTGTTGTGCGTGCGCTGGCGCGTGGGCTCGATCTCGGCCGAAGTGCGGTAGCGGGCGAATACGCATCCTGGAAAATCAACCTCCATCGAGGGCGGCACGGGCCAGGCCACCTGCTGACGAACCTTCTCGGCCGCATAGTCCGAGGACCAGTTGCCGATCGCCTCGCGGGCCTCCTTCGCGAGGTTCTTCACGACGTTCCAGCGGGCGAGAATGCGGCGGGGCTTCGCGGCGCCTTCATTCGTCTTCACGTTCGTGAACCTCAGGCGCTTCTCCTCCTCGAATTCGGCCCTCAGGGCGTCGGGATCGGTCGCAAAAATCGAAAGCGGCACGACGACGCTCATCACACGCGTCTCCACATTGGCCTCGATCCATTCGGCCGCATCCTCGTAGGAAAAGAGATACTTCGCCTGCTGCGCCGCGTAGTCGAGCCCGGCAACCTCCTCGGCGCAGGCCGAGCGCACGCGGTCCGAAAGAAGAAGCCTCGGCAGGTCGACGCCGGCACCTTGATTGAAGGCGCTGTACGACGCCCAGGGCCCGATCGAGATGAGCTCCGGCATCGGATGCCTGTAGGTTCGCAGCCACTCGGCCGCCTCGACGGGATCCTCCGTCATGATGACGCTCCTTCGCCTCAATTCCGCCTGACGCCTTGCAACGTCCACCGCCAGAAGCACCGTTCCCGGGGCCGTCTCCTTGTCTTCCATGTCCATCGCGCAGTTGCGGGCGCTGCCACGGGCAGGCCCTATCCTTAATATTAAATGTTTTATAGAAGGTACATTCTATTCGAAGAAGCCGAAAAAGGCCTCCCCCTGCGGAAGGCCTGCAAAAAGTCGTGAGGGCGCAGGATGTCCCGACTTTCGGTAAAGCCGAACGATTGAAGTTAGGTCGGTCGCATTTTCCGAACGATCGGTTCTGAAAAAAACGACGCCTCCGAACGAATTTTCTGCCAAAATAGCCCCGCAAACCAAGGGTAATCCCGCCCTTTTCTTGAGAATTCCCATGTTCAAAAAGCTTCACTACAAGGTTCGCGGCCTGCCCACGCCGCTCGCCGGTCTCGCGCTCGGCATTGCGAGTCTGGGCTGGTGCCTCGAGAACGCCCTGCCGCTCGCGGGCTGGGGCCAGACGACGGGTGCCGTGATCGGCCTCGTCATGATCGGCTTTCTGGTGCTTCGCTTCACGGCGCACCACGACACGCTCTGGGCCGACCTGAAGCATCCCGTCGTGGGCAGCATCGTCCCGACGTTCGCGATGTGCCTGATGGTGGTCTCGAAGACCGCGGGCCACTGGATGCCCGAAGCGGGCGTCGTGCTCTGGTGCGCGGCGGTGCTCCTTCATCTGGCGGCGCTCGGCATCTTCGTCGTGAACCGCCTGCAGGAACCGAGGCTCGAGCTCATGGTGCCCTCCTGGTTCGTGCCGCCCATCGGCATCGTGGTGGCCGACGTGACCTTCCCCGAGGTGGCCGTGATGCTTCCCTTCGCGAAGATCCTCTTCTGGATGGGCGCCGCGGCCTATGCCGTGCTCCTGCCGCTGATGATCTACCGCCTCTTCTTCCTCCCCGAAGTCCCCAACGGCGCCAAGCCCACGATCGCGATTCTGGCCGCGCCCGCGAGCCTGCTGCTTGCAGGCTATCTCACGGTCGAGAAGGATCCGTCGCTTCTCCTCGTCGCGCTCCTCTTCGGCATCGCGATCCTCATGACGGTCGTGATCTATTTCGCCTTCTGGCGCCTCCTGAGGCTTCAGTTCTCGCCGGGCTACGCGGCCTTCACCTTCCCGATGGCCATCGGCGCGACAGCGCTCTACAAGCTCTCGAACCTCGTGGCGGGCTTCCCCGGCGCCCTTCACTACGCGCACCAGATCCGCTTCCTCGCCCACGTCGAAGTGACGGTCGCCGCCGTGGTGATCCTCTATGTGGCGGCCCTCTACGCGAAGAACCTCCGCGGCATGCTCCCGAAGCTACCCGCCGCAGCCTGAGTCTCCAGGCAGCACGCCCTGCACAAACCTTGAACCAAACGGCGTCCCGCTTCATCCGGCAGGGCGCCGTTTTTCATTGATCTCTTCATCTCATCCCGCGCACGACATTCGGGAAACGGCGATGCCGTTCTCATAATGTCGCGCATGGATGACGACCGCCTCCAAACGCAGGCCCCAAGGGCGATTCCGCACGTTTGTTGCATTTGCGCAACAGCATAGGGGTTATCACCGCATTCCGGCCGGATACCCTGTCCCGCAGGCCGATGCGCTGAATACGAAGATCGTCTGAAAAGGGGGCTTCTTGCGAATCGCACCCTCTTGCCCCAGAATCCCCCGTAGCCACGCGAAAAGCAGTGACTCCCAAATTTTCCCTTTTATTTGGATGACAAGATTATGTTCAAGAAGTCTCTTATCGCTGTCGCCGTTCTCGGCGCTACCGCTTTCTCCGTTCAGGCCGCCGACGTCACGATGTACGGCAAGGTTGACACGGGCCTCCAGTACCAGTCCAACGAAATCACCATCCTCGACCAGACCGTGGTTGAACCGACTCGTTCACCATGGAAAACGGTCTGAACTCCGCTTCCCGCTTCGGCGTCAAGGGTTCTGAAGACCTCGGCAACGGCATGAAGGTGAGCTTCCAGCTCGAAAACGGCTTCAAGGCCGACTCCGGCGAATTCAAGACCTCCGGCAAGCTCTTTGACCGTCAGGCCACCGTCGCCCTCTCCTCCGACTTCGGTACGCTCACCATGGGCCGCGTCGGCGGCATTGGTTCCGGCGCCGGCTTCGACCTCGTCTACGGCTACGCCGACGCCTTCGACGGCGGCTCTGGTAGCGTTCTCGGCCTTGCCAAGTCCGACCGCTACGACAACATGATCACGTACCAGACCCCGAAGTTCGCCGGTATGCAGGCCACGGTCCAGTACTCCTTCAATGAATCCAGCACCGACAAGGACCGTGAAGGCTCCTCCGCCGTCAACCGCTACGCTTCCGCCGGTCTGACGGGTAGCTTCGGTGCTCTGAACACGGTTCTCGCCTACGAATTCCAGAACTACCAGTCCTTCGGTAAGGACGCCCGCGGTGAAGACGGCCACATCGTCTACCTCGGCGGCAACTACGACTGCGGCTTTGCCAAGACCTTCGTGATGGCCCAGTACTTCAAGGGTCTCAAGGCCGGCAGCATCAACGGTCTCGGCATGCTCGACGACATCGAGGGCGAGCAGACTGGCACGACCCAGGAAGACGAATTCGACGCCTTTTTCGACAAGGGTGCCAAGGGCTTCGGCCTCCACCTCGGCACGATCGTTCCGATCAGCAACGGTGACCTGACGGTCGGCGCCTACTATGTCGACGGCAAGGGCGAAACGTCTGCTGCCGGTGAAGAAGATCTCGATTTTGACTACATCGGCCTCGCCACGAAGTACGAATACCGCCTGAGCAAGCGCACGTCCGTCTATCTCGGCGCCGGCTACCACAAGGCCAAGGCTGAGGACTCCGAAGGCGAAATCGAACAGAAGGTCGGTGAAGTCTTCACGGGTCTGACGCACGCTTTCTAATCTGAAACGCGTCACCTGCTGATGAAGCGGTCTACCGACCGCTGAATCGGACCTGAACCCAAGCCCCCCGCGGATCCTTCCGCGGGGGGGCTTTCCGTTTGCGCGTTCCTCCACCGCTCCGCCCGCCTCCATTCACGAAAGGCCATTTCAAGGCCCTCAAAACCGCGCCCGAGGGGCACTTCAAGGGGCTGCGGTATTGACGATGGGGAGCCGATCCGTGATAATCATCCGATTGATCAGGAAGGCGGAGACGGCGCCCGCCGCGCCCCCCGAAGGGAAAGCGCAGCACGGAACCCCGATCCCACGTCCGCCCGTCCAACTATTCGAGAGAGAATTCAAATGGCAGAAGACACCAACTACGTCACCCTTGAAGTGGCCATCGATTCGTCCCTTTATGACAATTTGATTCATGCCGCCGCCAACCGCGGCCAGTCCGTGAGCGAGTTCGTCGAGTCCGTGCTCGACCGCGAGGTCGAACAGGCGCTGAGCGAAACGCCGGTCGAGTTCCGCGACCCGCAGGACGAGGAGTAAGCCCCGTAGGGCTCTCCCAACAGACACCAACGACAGGGATTCAGGAAGAAGGAGACAAGGCGATGACGGCCTGTGCACGAAAGAAGGTTTTGCTCATGATTCTCGACGGCTGGGGCATCGGCCGCGGCGACAGGGCCGACGTGATCGGCAGCGTCAGGCCGCAGCGCCTCGGCGAGTTTGCGGCGAAGTATCCGCACGCCGAACTGCGCACCGACGGCGAAAACGTGGGCCTGCCCGACGGCCAGATGGGCAACTCCGAAGTGGGCCACCTCAACATCGGCGCCGGCCGCGTCCTCTACCAGGATCTCGTCAAGATCAACCGCGCGGTCGCCGACGGCTCGATCGGCGACAATCCCGAGGTGAAGGCCCTCATCGACTACTGCCGCGAAAAGGGCTGCGCCCTGCACGTCATGGGCCTTCTCTCCGACGGCGGCGTGCACAGCCTCAACAGCCACATGTACGCGTTCCTGCGCCTTGCGAAGGCCGCGGGCCTCGAAAAGGTCTACGTACACGGCTTCCTTGACGGCCGCGACACCGATCCCAAGAGCGGCGAAGGCTTCGTGAAGGACATGCTCGCCGAAATGGCGAAGCCCGACACTGCGGGCGAACTCGTGAGCCTCGTGGGCCGCTACTGGGCCATGGACCGCGACAAGCGCTGGGAGCGCGTGCGCCGCGCCTACGACCTGCTCGTCAAGGGCGTGGGCAATCCCGTCTCCGACATGCCCGACGCCGTGCGCGTCTCCTACCGCCAGGGCATCACCGACGAGTTCCTCGAGCCGCAGTACCTCACGGACGCTCACGGCGTTGCCGTGGGCCGCATCCGCCCGCACGACGCCGTCGTCTTCGTGAACTTCCGCAACGACCGCGCCAAGGAGCTCACGACCGTGCTCACGCAGGAGGCCAGACCCGATTTCGAAATGGAGCCCTTGCCGCTCTACTTCTGCACGATGACGCCCTACGACCCGACCTACAAGGGCCTGCACGTCCTCTTCCCGAAGGAGAACGTCGTCAACACGATCGGTGAATGGGTCTCCGCCCAGGGCCTCAGGCAGCTGCGCATCGCCGAGACCGAAAAGTACGCCCACGTCACGTTCTTCCTCAACGGCGGCCGCGAAGCCCCGTATGAAGGCGAGGACCGCATCCTCGTGCCGAGTCCCTCGGTCGCGACCTACGACCTGCAGCCCCAGATGAGCGCCCCCGAGGTCACCGAAAAGCTCGTCGAGGCCATTGCCACCGAGCAGTACGACTTCATCTGCCTCAACTTCGCCAACGGCGACATGGTGGGCCACACCGGCGTCTACGACGCGATCGAAAAGGCCGTCGTCACCGTCGACGCCTGCGCAGGCGCCGTCATCGACGCCGCGCGCGACCACGGCTACGAGGTCGTTCAGATCGCCGACCACGGCAACGCCGACAACGCCGTCAACGCCGACGGCTCGCCCAACACGGCCCACTCGCTCAACCCGGTCCCCATCCTCGTCGTCTCCGACCGCGTCGAGCGTGTTGAAAACGGCGTCCTCGCCGACGTCGCCCCGACCGTGCTCACGCTCATGGGCCAGCCGATCCCGCCCGAAATGACGGGCCGCGTCCTCGTGACGATGCGCTGATCCCGCACTGGTCCGGTTCAAGATCAAAACAGCGAGCCCCTGCAGCCTGCCTGCAGGGGCTCGTTGTCATTCATGCATCGGCTTCGCTTCAGGCGCCCTGGAGCGTGCGCCTGTATTCGCCGGGCGTCATCCCGAAGACCTGTCTGAAGGCCGAGATGAAAGCCGAGGTGTTCTGGTAGCCCGCCGTGAGCGCCGCCTCCTCAACGCTCGTCTCGCGCGCGAGCTGTCCGAGGGAGACGAGGAGCACGTGCTGCAGGCGCCAGTTGCGGAAGGTGAGTCCCGTCTCGGCCTGCACCTGGCGGCTGAGCGTGCGCACGCTCATGCCCGCAAACGCAGCCCAGTCCTCCATCATCCACTCGGCCTTCTCAAAGGAGGCGAACTCCATTTTCGGTCATCGGACGCCATCCGGCTACAGGCGTGAAGGAAAACCTCAGGCTTCGGCCCGGCGCCGGGCGCGGTATTATTGAGAAATCATTCAACCGACCCATATGCTTCACATTGGAGACCAGCATGGCACTCAACGTCGTCGAGATCTGGCGCGACCTGCACAAGACGCCCGAACTCGGTTTTGAAGAAAACAAGACCTCCGCCTACCTTGCCGAGGCCCTCGAAAAGCTCGGCTACGCCGTCACGCGCGGCGTCGGGAAGACGGGCGTCATGGGCGTCATCAGGGGCGCCGAGCACGGCCCCGTCCTGATGCTTCGAGCCGACATGGACGCCCTGCCCTTCAGGAACGATGACGGCTCGATCGAGGCCGTCCACGCCTGCGGCCACGACAGCCACTGCGCGATGGTGCTCGCCGCCGCCTCCGAACTCGCGGACCGCGTGCGCCGCGGCACCCTCAAGATCCTCTTCCAGCCGGGCGAGGAGACGCTCCACGGCGCGCTCGAGGTCCTGAAGTCCGGCGCCGTCGACGACGTCGACATCGCCCTGGGTTGCCACGTGCGTCCGATCCAGGACATCCCGACGGGCACCTGCGCCGCCGCCGTTCGCCACACCTCGAGCACCTTCGCCGACATCGTGATCCACGGCCGCACGGCCCACGCCTCGCGCCCGCACCTCGGCGTCAACTGCGCCGAAGTGGCCGCCGCCGTCACGCAGGCCGTCGCCGCCATCAAGGGCGACCCCGCCAAGGTGTGGTCCTGCAAGGTGACGAGCATCCAGGCCTGCGCCGCTGCCGTCAACATCATCCCCGACACCGCAACCCTCAAGCTCGACATCCGCGCCCAGACGAACGAACTGATGGACGAACTCCTCGAGAAGGTCCGCATGGCCGCCGCGGGCACCGCCGCTGCCTACGGCGCAACCGCCGAAGTCATCCTCCCCGGCGTCGTCATCCCGGCCGCCGTCTACGACGAGGACCTCGTCGCCGAACTCGCCGGCACGATCCGCGAGGTCCTCGGCGACGAATGCCTCGCCCGCGACTGCGGCGGTGGCGGCGAGGACTTCCACTTCTTCAAGAAGGAACGCCCGCACATCCGCGCCGCCTACTTCGGCGTGGGCGCAGGCTGCACGCCCGGCCTCCACGCCCGCAACATGACCTTCGACGAAACCCAGCTCGACATGGGCGTCAGGGTCCTCACCGCAGCCGCCCTCAAGCACGTCGGCTGACGCATCACAAAGCCGCATCGCTCCCCCGCGGGGCCGTCCACCACACGGACGGCCCCGCCTTCATTTCTTAAGCAGCGCCAAAACGCCCGCCGCACGAGCCATCTTCAAAGCACGGGATTGAGACCCCGATCGGGTGCAGGCACCCGGGCGCAATCACATGAAATCCAAGTACTTCCGCCCATAAAGCTTTGACTTTCGTCAAACTCCATGTTCGAATTTGAGAACATCTGTTTCAGGTCTGCTAGGGTATTTCCTGTTACGCCCCTGCAGACAAATGCGGCGGGCATTGAAGAACACCACTGGAGCAGGAAAATGCCGGAATGCAGAATTGAGGCGCTGGCCCTCGCAAGGCAGCCATTGAACGAGATTGAAGCCATGCTTGCGCTCACGTCCGTCACCTCTGCCTCCTCCTCCACATCCTCCTCTACATCCACGCGCGGCTCCCTCTAAGCCCGCGCGTGCGATATCAGGCGCCGTTGCGGCCTCCCCGGCCGTGAACGTCCGCCGCCCCTTCCCCAACACCCCCTTTGACAATCCGACCGGCCGATTTTGCATTTCGGCGCACTGAAGGCTCAAGGCCCCACTGCACCCGAAATCCGTCAAAAGAGCCGGGAAACCCCGCCGGAAGACCGTCCACACCCATGGACGGGGCCTTTCGCCCCACAGGAAAAACTAGGAGACTCAACATGGATCTCATCAAGAACTGGAAGCTTCATCTGCTGGCCCTCATCGTCGTGATCGTGGCCGAATCGATCGGCATGCACCGCTTCGGCCTCGTCGTGCTGCTGCCGCTGCTCTACGCGCTGGTGCTGGGCGGCATCCTCTCCTTCCCGAAGTTCGGGATCCTGAAGTTCGCCGAAATGGACCGCGCCGCGAAGTTCATGCCGATCGCCATGCTGGTCCTCCTGACGAAGATCGGTCTGGGCATCGGGCCGAACCTCGAGATGCTTCTCAATTCCGGCTGGGCCCTGATCATGCAGGAGTTCGGCCACTTCTTCGGCACGCTGATCTTCGGCCTGCCCGTCGCGTTGCTCCTCGGCATGAAACGCGAGGCCATCGGCGCGTGCTACTCGATCGACCGCGAGCCCAACGTCGCCATCATCGGCGAGAAGTATGGCCTTGACAGCCCCGAGGGCCGCGGCGTGATGGGCATGTACATCTGCGGCACCGTCTTCGGCGCGCTCTGGATCTCGATCCTCGCGGGCGTGGTCGCGGGCCTCGACATCTTCCATCCGCACTCCCTCGCCATGGGCGCGGGCATCGGCTCGGCCTCGATGATGGCCGCCGGCACGGGCTCGATCATCGCCGCCTACCCCGAAGCCGCCGAAACCGTCGGCGCCTACGCGGCCGCCGCCAACCTGATGACCTCTGTACTCGGCATCTACTTCGCGCTCTTCATCTCGCTGCCCGTCACGGTCAAGATCTACGAACTCGTAACCGGCGACAAGCGCGCCGCCTAAGAGACCTGAACACACCGCACCGCCCCCCGTCACAAGGATAGTACATCATGAACGCCATTGCCGCCCATCTTGAAAAGCTCAAGGACTACATCTTCATCCTGCTCGTCACCGGCCTCTACACCGTCGTCGCCAACACCTTCGGCTACAACGGCGACCTCGCCCAAGGCGCCGTGGGCATCCTCGTCATCGTCGCGATCGCCTTCTTCGGCGTCGTGATCCAGATGCTGCCCGGCTTCAACAAGCTCCCCGTCGTCTTCTGGGTCTCGCTCACCGCCGTCATCGTCTCGATCCCGAGCTTCCCCGGCGGCGTGTGGATCGTCGAGCAGACCAAGCACATCAACTTCCTCGCCACGACGACCCCGATCCTCGCCTACGGCGGCCTGTGCCTGGGCAAGGACCTCGAGGCCTTCAAGCGACTCTCCTGGCGCATCGTCCCCGTCGCCATGGCCGTCGCCTCGGGCAGCTTCCTCTGCGCCACCGCGCTCGCCGAGCTGATGCTGCACCTCGAGGGCATCTTCTGATCCTCGTTCCGACAATCGTTCTACAATGGACCGAATGCCCGCCGCCCCTGCGGGGGCGGGCGCACCCGGTCCCGTCAATCACCAGATATAGAAAGGAGCGGACCGCAGTCGCCGCCATCAGGCGCCGGAAACGGTCCCCTGTACAGATCATGGACAAAGCCGCCATCAAGCAGAAAGTCTGCGAAGCCATCGCCGCGCACCGCGCCGACATCGAGGCGATTTCCGAAGCCATCCTCGCCGAGCCCGAACTCGGCTTCAAGGAGGTGAAGACCTCCCGCAAGGTGCAGGAGGCGCTCGAGAGGCTCGGCATCGAATTCACGGCCGGCCACGGCATCACGGGCGTCAAGGCCCGCATGAAGGGCAGGAACTCGAAGCGCACCGTCGCGATGCTCGCCGAGCTCGACGCCATCGTCTGCCGCAACCACAGGAACGCCGACCCCGTCACGGGCGCCGCCCACTGCTGCGGCCACAACATCCAGATCGCCAACATGATCGCCGTGGCCTGCGGCCTGCGCGACGTCATGTCCGAACTCGACGGCGACGTCGTCCTCTTCGCGGTCCCCGCCGAAGAGTACGTCGAGATCGACTGGCGCAACGCCCAGCGCGACGAGGGTCGTCTCAAGTACCTCGGCGGCAAGCAGCAGCTCATCGCCGAAGGCGCCTTCGAGGACATCGACATGGCCATGCAGATGCACGTGGCCTCGGGCGACGAATTCAATCTCGGCGCCTCGAGCAACGGCTTCATCGGCAAGCTCATCGAATACCACGGCCGTCCCGCTCACGCCGCCTTTGCACCTGAAGAAGGCATCAACGCCCTCAACGCCGCCATGATGGGCGTCATGGGCGTCAACGCCATCCGCGAAACCTTCCGCGACCAGGACCACGTGCGCTTCCACCCGATCATCAACGCGGGCGGCGACCTCGTCAACGTGATCCCCGACTACGTCAAGATGGAAAGCTACGTGCGCGCCTCCAACATCGACGCCATGGCCCGCTACAACAAGGCCGTCGACCGCGCCCTCAGGGCGGGCGGCGACGCCATCGGCGCGAAGTGCGAGATCAGGAACCTGCCGGGCTACCTCCCGCTCGCCCCCGACGACGCCTTCCGCGAAGTCCTGCGTGACAACGCCGTCGAACTCTTCGGCAAGGAGAAGGTCACGCTCGGCGAACACAGCTCGGGCTCGACCGACATGGGCGACGTCTCGCTCCTCATGCCCGTCATCCACCCCTGGGTCGGCTGCGTCGACGGCGTTCTCCACGGCGCCGACTACGAGCTTCGCGACCGCGAGGCCGCCTTCACCCGCATCCCGCAGGCCCTGGCCCTCACGATCGTCGACCTGCTCGCAGACGGCGCGCAGAAGGCCGACGAAATCTGCACGGCCTTCAAGCCCCGGCTTGACCGAGAGTCCTACGTGGCCTTCATGGACGACATCAGATAAGGCCTCATCCACACATTGATTTCCTGTCCCATGCGGTCCGGCAAAGGCCGCGGGGGTTTCGGGACGGCGTTGCAGCAGAGCGCCGTCCCCTTTTTTTCCTCATCTCCCCATCACGCCCCTCCTTTTTCCTCTCCCGCAAGCCGACTTCCCCTCCCGCCCTCCTCCGAACACCCGCCACTCACGGGATGGATACCACTTCGCTCTCATTCCAAACGCTCGCAAAACCGTTACAAAAGCGCGGAGGAGGCGAGGACTGTGCCGAGCGCACACGCGGCGAGTGATTTGCACGATGCCGGCCTTCGCATCCAGTACGCCGCCTTCGACGAGGACGGCGCCGTGAAGCTTTCGGGCGCCGAAAAGTCCGTTCAGGGCAACGCCTGGCAGGCCGCGAGCGCAGAAGGCTGGGTGCCCCCCGCCGGGCTCACTCAGGATCTCGACGGACTCTGGAAGAAGGCCGAGGTGCGTCACGCCGACGCCTGCTCCACCTGCCACGGCGCGCCCAAAGCCTCCGCCCACACCGCCAACGAATGGGCGGGCCAGCTGCCCAAGCGCGGCGGCCGCACCGGCCACTCGAGCGCGGGCGCCAACGAACTGATGTTCAAGTGGCTGCAGGCGCACGCCAAGCCCATGTAACACGTCCCCGCCGTCCGCTTCCGAACAGCCTTCGGGACAACAGGCATTCACACTCCGACCAACCGTGAACAAGGAAAAAGCGACATGACCAATCGCCGAAATCTCTGCCGCGCAGCCGGCGCGCTTGCCGGCGCCGCCTTCATCCCCGCCGCTCATGCGGCCTCTCCCAAGCACCCGTCCGGCATGAACGGCGTGCGCACGCTCAAGGGCGGCCGCATCAGAGCCCTTCAAGCGCGACCTCGCGCCGTCGCTCCGGCTGCAGGCCTTTGCCCAGCAGCCCTACAACCACGCCCGCATCCGCCATCCGATGGTTCGCAAGAGCTGGCTTGAAAAGGGCCACCGCGCAGGCGGCGAAGGCCGCGAGTCCGATCAGTTCGTGCGAGTCTCTTGGGAAAAGGCCGCGAAGCTCGTCGCGGGCGAACTCAAGCGCGTTCGCGAGACCTACGATCCCGGCGCCATCTGGGGCGGTTCCTACGGCTGGATGAGAACGAGCTCCGTGGGCAACGCCCGAAACCTCCTGCAGCGCGTCCTCAACCTCAACGGCGGCTACACGACCTATACGGGCGACTACTCCACGGGCTGCGCCCAAGTGGTGCTGCCCTACGTCATCGGCTCCAACGGCGTCTACGAACAGGTGACGTCCTGGGAGCTCATCAACGAGAAGACCGAACTCGTCGTCCTCTGGGGCGCCGATCCGACGATCACGAACGACATCGACTGGTGCACGACGATTCATGAGAACGCGGGCGGCCTGCTAGCCCTTAAGGCCCGCGGCGTCAAGGTCGTGGCGATCAACCCGCTCAAGCCCGACACGGCCGAATGCTTCGGCGACAAGGCGCAGGGGATCGCGCCGCGTCCCGGCACCGACGTCGCGATGATGCTCGGCAGAACCTCCCGCGCATGCGCGTCTGGGAGCAGCCCGAAATAGTGCGTGAGGACGACTGACGTCCGAGACCGGCCCGGTCCTGAACCCGCGGCCGGCTGATCCCGACGGATCCCGAGAGGGTCCGCAGGCTTGCGTCTGCGGGCCCTCTCTCGTCTTTCGCCCTCACATTCCGCCCTCTTCCCGCATGCACCTCTGCACCGCACTCTTCGCCCCGCACCCCGCAAAAAACCTGAATCGACATACTCGAAAACCCAAGCATTTCCAGTTTTTCTTAATACTCCTGCAGAACTTTGCGGCGCCTTCGGTTTTCGACTTGACGCAAATCAAGATTTTGACCTCCCCAGCGCCTAGACTCGATTCATCGGAAGGCGGCATGAACCGCCTCTCGTCACAACAACACTCAAAAGGAGAAGACATCATGATGACGAAGAAGGCACTCGGCCTGATGATCGGCGCGCTTCTGAGCGGCGCCCTCATCGGCGGCGAAGCGGCGGCGGGCCAGACGCTCGCGGACTTTCACTCGAAGATGGGCGGCTGCGCCTCGTGCCACGGCACGAACGCCGTGACGGCGGCGTCCGTCCCCGACGACGAGCGTGCGCTCAACGCGCAGTGCCAAACCTGCCACGGGTCCTATAAGGACATCAGGAAGACGGGCACGGAGATCGATCCGCACCACTCGCATCTCGGCGACATCAACTGCACGAGCTGCCACACCGCGCACGCCCGTCCGAAGCTCGTCTGCAACGACTGCCACACCTTCCCGAACAAGATGCCGTTCGCCGATGCGCCCGAAGCCGCACCGAAGGTCTCCCCCGACGAAGCGGCCATCGAGGCGGCAATGAAGGCCGAGCCGCGCGAATCCTATGACGTCGTGGTGATCGGCGCGGGCAGCGCGGGCTTCAACGCAGCGATCGCCGCCAAGCGTGCCGGCGCCTCCGTTCTCCTTCTTGAAAAGAACAGCTTCTCGGGTGGCAACTCCATGCTCGCCGCGGGCGGCTACAACGCCGTCGGCACGAAGCAACAGAAGGCCAAAGGCATCACCGACACGGTCGAAGCCTATGTCGAGGACACGCTCAAGGGCGGCCGCGGCAAGAACGACCGAGCCCTCGTTGAAATCCTCGCGAAGGAAAGTGCCGCAGGCGTCGAATGGCTCGAGGGCATGGGCGCGGACCTCTCAGAAGTGAAGCGCTCGGGCGGCGCCCGCGTCGACCGCACGCATCGCCCGACGGGCGGCGAGACGGTCGGTCCGCACATCGTCAAGACTCTGCGCGCTCAGGCCGAGAAGGACGGCGTGCCCGCACGCCTCAACTCCCGCGCCGTCAGGCTCATTGTTGACGAAAACCACACCGTCAGGGGCGTCGTGGTCGAAGGCAAGCACAGCGGCCTCTACCGCGTCAACGCCAAAGCGGTCGTGCTCGCTGCTGGCGGCTACGGCCAGAACAAGGAGATGGTGGCCTTCTATCGTCCGACCTTCAAGGGCATGACGAGCTCGAACAACGTCACGAGCACCGGCGACGGCGTGCGCATGGCACTTGAAGCCGGCGCAAGCATGACCGACATCGACTGGATCCAGGCCCACCCGACCGTCGGCAAGGGAAGCCGCATTCTCATCAGTGAAACGGTCCGCGGCGTCGGCGCCGTCATGGTCAACGAAACGGGCGCGCGCTTCGTCAACGAACTCACGACCCGCGACCGCGCCTCCGACGCGATCCTCAAGCAGCCCGGCCGCTACGCCTGGCTCGTCTTCGACGCCGATCTCTACGCCAAGGCCAAGATGGTCCGCGGCTACGACCACCTCGGCATGCTGAAGAAGGCCGACACGATCGAAGGGCTTGCCAAGGCTGCCGGCATGGATCCGAAGGTCCTTGAAAAGACGCTCGCCGACTACAACGCGTACCGCGCCAAGGGCCATGACGACGCGTTCGGGCGTCCCGACATGCCGCTCGCCGTCGCGAAGGCGCCCTTCTACGCCGTCGAAGTTGCGCCCGGCATCCATCACACGATGGGCGGCGTGGCCGTCACGACCGAAAGCGAGGTCCTCGACATCCAGTCCCGTCCGATGCCCGGCCTCTATGCCGCAGGTGAAGTGACGGGCGGCGTGCACGGCTTCAACCGCCTCGGCGGCAACGCCGTCGCCGACACCGTGGTCTTCGGCCGCCGTGCAGGCGAACACGCTGCGAAGTACGCGCTCGAACAGAAGTGAGCGCAGCCGCCTCAACATAAAAGGCAGGACGGCATTTCCTGCAGGCGTCTGAGGGAGACGCCCGCAGGATGAAAATGAAGGCGCCGTCTGCGGCTTGTGCGTCCGCAGACGGCGTCTTCGTCGTCACCAAAGATAAAAAGAACCCCGGACCAAGAGCGGACCGGGGCAGCAAAGCCGGCTGCAGACCGGGGCAACCGGCACAGGGAACGATTTTCAGAATGGGTTTCGAGGCCTGTGCGCGCCCAAGCGATTGGAGGCGTGCCCGAAGGCGCGCGCAGGCTTCGAGAGGATCATCCGCAGAGAGGCACGCAGCGCTTCTTGAGAACGGGAAGCAGAGAGGCAACAAGGACGCCGAAGGCGGCCAGAATCATGGACAACATGGAAATTCGGAGTGCTTTTGCACGAGGTTGCAGGATGGAACGCGTCCGCGCGCCTGGGCGGGCTCGAGGACGAAGGCGTCATCAGCAGGCGCGAGGGCTCGGGACGTACAAGGGCACCGGCAACAGGAATCCCTTCCACATCATTTCGGGGCTTGACGGCAGGTCGCGCGGCACGCGCAAGGAGCTCGTCTCGATCTCGACCGTCGCCGCGCCCGACTTCGTGGCCGATGCCCCGGGTTTGCCGAGAAAGGCGCCCGTCATCCTCATGGAGCGCTTTGCGGGCCTCACGCCCGAGCGCTTCACGAAGGGATTTCTTGAGGACGACACGCTCTACAAGTTCTACGACCGCGAGTTCGGCATTGGCATCATCCGCCAGAAATGCAAGGTCCGCTTCGAGCGCGTGGCGGCGGATGCGGCCCGCAGCCTCGACCTGCCCGAGGGGCTCGAGATGCTGCGCACGGACCGCGTCTCCTACGACATCACGAAGGAACCCGTCGAGTACCGCATCAACCGCGGCCGCATCGAGCGCACACTCGTCTCCTTCGACGTCGTGATCTAGCAGCGGGAGCCGACGGCGCCCCCGCCCAAGGGAAAACCCGATTCTCGTATCGCTTCCGTTGGCGTAAAATGCGCGCCTTCCCCAAGGCATCAGGACAGAACCTCACCGATCGGGTTTTCTTGCAATGGACTGGCTGGCTCATCTGCTCACGGACGTCTCCTCCGTCCCTCACATCATTCTCGTTTACTCGCTTGTGATCGCCGTAGGCGCGCTGCTCGGGCGCATCCGGCTCTTCGGCGTCTCACTTGGCGTCACCTTCGTGCTCTTCGCGGCCATTGCCGCGGGGCACTTCGGCTTCACCGTGAATCCCGCCGTGCTCTACTTCCTGCGCGACTTCGGACTCACCGTCTTCATCTACTTCATCGGTCTTCAGGTGGGCCCCTCGTTCTTTTCGTCCTTCAAGAGCGGCGGCATGGTACTCAATCTCCTCACCGTCCTGCAGGTGCTCCTTGGCGTCGCCGTGACGATCGCGCTCTACATCCTCTTCAAGGACACGCTGTCGTTGCCGCAGATGCTCGGCGTCCACTATGGCGCCGTCACGAACACGCCCGGTCTCGGCGCCACTCAGGAAACGCTCGAGCTCTTCAAGTACACGGGTGAGAACATCGCCGTCGCCTACGCATGCGCCTATCCGCTCGGCGTCATCGGCACGATCGGCTCCGCGATCCTCATCCGCTTTATCTTCCGGATCAAGCTTGCCGAAGAGGACAAGGCGTGGGACGCCGAAGAGCGGGCCCACCATCAGGAACCCGTCTTCTTCCACGTCGAGGTCAGCAACCGGGCGCTCGAAGGCCGCACGATCGAACAGGTGAGGAACTTCATCAGCCGCGGCTTCATCGCCTCCCGAATCCTCTCGGGCAGCAGCATCTCGAGTCCCAACGGCTCGACCGTCCTGCACATGGACGACTGCCTGCGCATCGTGAGCCAGCCCGACGTCAAGGAGGCGATCGTCGCCTTCTTCGGACGCGAGCGCACCGACATCGACCTCGCCGAGGAGAAGTCTCCGCTCGTCGTGCGCACGCTCATGGTCACGCGCGAATCCGTCAACGGCATGCGCATCGAGGATCTCGCACTCAACCGTCTGGACGGCGTCAACATTACGCGCGTCTTCCGCGCAGGCATGACGCTCTTTCCGTCCGCGAAGCTCCACCTTCAGGTGGGCGACCAGGTCTACTGCGTGGGTCCCGAGACGGCCGTCGCGCGCATGGAGGCCAAGCTTGGCAACCAGGTGAAGAAGCTCGACCATCCGAACATCATCACGATCTTCATCGGGCTTCTGCTCGGCGTCATCGTCGGCAGCGTGCCGTTTGCCGTGCCCGGCCTGCCCGTCCCGCTCAAGCTCGGCCTCGCGGGCGGTCCGCTCATCGTCGCCATCCTGCTCGGCCGCTTCGGTCCGACCATGCGGCTCGTCACCTTCACGACGCCGTCAGCCAACATGATGATGCGCGAGACCGGCATCTGTCTCTTCCTCGCCTCCGTGGGCCTTGCCGCAGGCGACGGCTTCGTCGCCGCCATGACCGACGGCAACGGGCCGCTCTACATGGCGCTCGGCGTCCTCATCACCGTAATCCCGCTTCTCATCGTGGGCGTGATCGCAAGGCGCTTCCTGCACATCAACTACCACAGCATCGTGGGCCTGATGGCGGGCGCCACCACCGATCCTCCCGCCCTCGCCTACGCGGGCACGCTCTCCGAGCGCAACTCCTCGGCCGTTGCCTACTCGACCGTCTACCCGCTCGCCATGTTCCTGAGGATCCTGATGGGGCAGCTCATCCTCGTCATCCTCTGGCCGTTCCTCTGAAAGAGGCGAAGGTCACACTGAAAGCCAGTCGCAGACAAACCGAAGGCCGCCGCCGGAAGCGCTCCGACGGCGGCCTTTCAGGTGTACGATGAATGCCTGCGGCACGTCCGCACCCGACGTCTTCATCCCGAACCAACAGCAGCCCATGAGAATCACGCTCCGACAGCTCTCCGTCTTCCGAAGTCTTTACGAGACGCACCGCGTCTCGGCCTCCGCCGCACGCCTGCACCTGTCGCCATCGGCCGTGAGCCAGTCGCTCAAGGAGCTCGAGAGCGCTCTTGGAGCCCGCCTCTTCGTTCGCGAGAGCAAGGGCCTCACGCCCACGCCCGCCGCACTCACGCTCCTGCCCTACGCCACGCTTCTCGTCGACAAGGCCGACGAGGTGGAGGCGCTCTTTGCAGAAGCTGGCGAAGGCCGTGCGGGCACGCTAGCCGTCGGCGCCAACAGGCGCTTCGGCATCTACGTGCTCTCGAGACGCCTCATGCACATGAAGCGCAGGATGCCCGCCATCGAGACAAGCCTCATGATCGAGGACAACGACGTCGTCGAGGACGCGGTCGCTGGCCACCTGATCGACGTCGGCTTCATCAGCGGACGCCCCACGAATCCCGACCTCGACGGCTTTCCGTGCTTCGAGGACCGCTTCGCCTTCGTGGTCGGCCTCGGCAGTCCGCTGATGTCCGCCTACGTCACCGCCCGCGAACTTTCCGACGCCACCTGGGTGCTCGAGCGCGAGCAGCGCACGCAGCGCGACGTCCTTTCGCACCTCGAGGCCAGAGGCATCCGCATCCGCCACTCCGTCACGATGGACACCATGGGCGCCGTTAAGCGCGCGGCGGGCACGGGACTCGGCGTCGCACTCCTTCCCTACCTTTCGGTGCGCGAGGAGATCCTCAGGGGAGACCTCGTCGAAATCATGAAGCCCGCCTCCACCGAGCTTGCGGACAGCCAGAAGATCTGGGCCGTCTGGCGCAGGGACGCCGAAGGCGCGCTTCGCAGCGCCTTTTTCCAGGCCTGCAGCATCGAACCGATCGCCTGACGGCAGGCCGGGAAGGACACGGACAAAAACGGCCGCCCGGAAGATCCGAAGCGGCCGTTTTCCTCGAGCTGAAATGCGATCCCCGAGCGTCAGGGTTCGTCAATGCCCGTCGTGCTGGTGTGCCTTGCGCGTCAGCAGGTCGATCCAGCACATCACGAGAGCTGAGAGAACGAAGGTCAAATGGACGATCACGTACCAGAGCAGCTTGTCGTTCTCGATCGTGCTGATGTTCATGAAGATCCTCAGAAGGTGGATCGAGGAGATCGCCACGATGCTCGCCGCCACCTTGTTCTTGAGGCTGCCTGCGTCCATCTTGCCGAGCCAGCCGAGGCGCTCCGAATCCTTTTCGTCAAGGTCGAGCCTGGAGACGAAGTTCTCGTAGGAAGAGTACATGACCATCACGATCAGGCCGCCCACAAGGCCCATGTCGACCATCGAGAGAAGCGAGAGGATGAGATCGGACTCAGAGAGCTCGAAGACGTGCGGCAGCACGTGCCAGACCTCCTGAAAGAACTTGAGCGCAAGTGCCAGAAGCGCAAGCGAAAGGCCGAGAAAGAGCGGCGCAAGAATCCAGCGCGCGCTGTAAAAGAGTTTTTCGAAAAGCGATTCCATGGGTCGTCCCGTATGAACGAAGTCTGAAAAAAGCTATCGACATACATGAGCCGATAGCACGAGGTCCGCTGATTTTACAACATGCAGCCTTCTTCGTGCGTCCCTTCCGAATGACTGCATGCCGAAGAGGCAACGGAGGATGGCGTCTGTGAGTCGTCCACTGCTCCCGGAGCAGGGACCTCTGAAGCACGCCTACGCCGGCAAGGATCTGCGCATGGCCATTGATCTGGGACTCGGGGCGCTCACCTATGCGACTGAGGACGGGACAATTGCCAAAGTGCAGATCGCGCCGAGCGCGGACACGGATCACCGTGCCGTGCGCAAGCTTCAGCGTGCGATGGAGCGCAGCCGCCAAGCGACGAATCCCGACAACTACGAAACGGTTGAGGTGGTTCGTCACGGCAAGAAGCACAAGTCTCTGAAGGTGAAGTCCGGAAGGCTTCAGTGGCGTTTCTCGAAGCGCTATGAAAGTCTGCGGGCAGAACTAGCGGAGATTTTTCGTCTTTCGGCCGCAACTCGCAAGCGCGAGCACGGCGAGGTCTGCAACTGGCTTCTCGGCCATGCGGGCCACATCATTGTGGAGGACAACAGTTATAAGGCGTTCCAGAGGGGACGGTTCGGCAAGACCATCGGGCGACATGCGCCGGCAGCGTTATACGCACAACTGACGAACAAGGCTGAAAGCGCCGGTTTGTTGGTGGAAGTCGTATCGCCAAAGAAGCTCAAGCCCACGCAGCACAATCTGCTGACGGGCCAATTTGTCAAGCACGAACTTTG
>OJRO01000750.1_pt1 | contig 29128 bp, 28 predicted proteins | sample 1599221 | NCBI WGS metagenome assembly OJRO01 (sample SAMN03922449, study PRJEB24848) | human gut metagenome | isolation source: stool sample | host: Homo sapiens | place: Germany | collected 2009-11
TGTTGTCCTGGGCCACCAGCAGGCCCTCCAGCAGGTGGGCCCGCTCCTGGGCCTTGCGCAGGTCGTATTGGGTGCGGCGGATGATGACCTGCTCCTGATAGGCGATATACTGGTCCAAAATGTGCCGCAGGGACAGGATGCGGGGCTGCAGCTTGCCGTCCACCTCCACCAGGGCCAGCATATTGATGGCAAATGTGGTCTGCAGCTGGGTCTGGGCAAACAGGCGGTTGAGCACCACCTGGGGGTTGGCATCCCGCTTGAGCTCGATGACGATGCGCATGCCGTTCCGGTCAGACTCGTCCCGGATGTCGGAGATGCCCTCCAGCCGCTTGTCCTCCACCTGGTCGGCCATGTTCTTGATAAGCTGGCGCTTGTTCACCTGATAGGGGATCTCGGTGATGACGATGCGGGTGCGGTCCTTGCCGAACTCCTCAAACTCGTGCCGGGCCCGGACCATCAGGCGGCCCCGGCCGGTGGCATAAGCGGCCCGGATGCCGCTGCGGCCCATGATGATCCCCTTGGTGGGGAAGTCGGGGCCCTTCACATGCTCCATCAGGTCGGCCAGGGTACACTCCGGGTCGTCCAGCACGCAGATGGTGGCGTTGATGACCTCCCGCAGGTTGTGGGGCGGGATGTTGGTGGCCATGCCCACGGCGATGCCGCTGGAGCCGTTCACCAGCAGGTTGGGGAATCGGGCGGGCAGCACCCGGGGCTCCTTGCGGCTCTCGTCAAAGTTGGGGTCCCAGTCCACCGTGTCCTTTTCGATGTCCCGGAGCATCTCGTCCGAGATCTTGCTCAGCCGGGCCTCGGTGTAACGATAGGCGGCCGGGGGGTCGCCATCCACCGAGCCGAAGTTGCCGTGGCCGTCCACCAGCATATAGCGCATGGAGAAGTCCTGGGCCAGACGGACCAGGGCATCATACACCGATGCGTCGCCGTGGGGGTGATACCGGCCTAGCACGTCGCCCACGCAGGTGGCCGACTTTTTAAAGGGCTTGTCCGAGGTCAGGTTGTCCTCGTACATGGCGTAAAGAATGCGCCGGTGCACGGGCTTCAGGCCGTCCCGCACGTCGGGCAGGGCCCGGCCCACGATGACGGACATGGCGTATTCGATATAGGACTTCTCCATCTCGGGGACCAGAGGAGAGGTGACGATCTTCTGTTGAGGATATCGGATCTCCTCGGGGTCGTATTGGGGTTTTTTAGACATTTATGTGTTTCCTCCTTCGCACAGAGGGCGGAGCATTTCATTTTTCCGTCGCCGCCAAAATATCGGGCAAAGCCTTCCCCTGGGGGAAGGTACCTCCAGTGCGCACACTGGAGGGGGATGAGGGGAACGCCCAAGAGCTGTATCTTGTCCCGATGAAAACGAGCAGAGCACAGCAGCCTTCCCCTCATCCGTCACGGCTGCGCCGTGCCACCTTCCCCCGAGGGGAAGGCTTTTTCTTAATAATCCAAATTCACCGCATACTTTGCATTCCGCTCGATGAACTCTTTTCTGGGCTCCACTTTTTCGCCCATCAGGATGTTGAAGGTGGCGTCGGCGGCCACGGCGTCGGTGAGCTCGATGCGGCGCAGGGTGCGCTTTTCCGGGTCCATGGTGGTCTCCCACAGCTCGTGGGGGTTCATCTCGCCCAGGCCCTTGAAGCGGCTGATGTCGATCTTCACATTGGGATTGCCCCCGCGCATCTCGGCGGAGATGGCGTCCCGCTCCTCTTCGGAGAAGGCCAGGCGGGTGGTCTTGCCCCGGGTGAGCTTGAACAGGGGAGGCACGGCGGAGTACACATAGCCCTCTTCAATAAGGGGCCGCATGAAGCGGAAGAAGAAGGTGAGCAGCAGGGTGCGGATGTGGGCACCGTCCACGTCGGCATCGGCCATGATGATGACCTTGTGATAGCGCAGCTTGTTCAGGTCGAAGTCGTCCCCGATGCCCGCGCCCAGAGCGGTGATGACCGGGGTCAGCTTATCGTTGCCGTATACCTTGTCCGCCCGGGCCTTCTCCACGTTAAGCATCTTGCCCCACAGGGGGAGGATGGCCTGGAAACGGCTGTCCCGGCCCTGGGTGGCCGAGCCGCCGGCGGAGTCGCCCTCGACGATGTAGAGCTCTGTCAGCTCCGGGTTGGCCTCGTTGCAGTCCCGCAGCTTATCGGGCATGGCGGCTCCGCCCAGGGCGGTCTTGCGGCGGATGGACTCCCGGGCCCGCTTTGCGGCCTCCCGGGCCCGGTTGGCTGTGAGGGCCTTGTCCAGAATGGCCCGGCCCACGGCGGGGTTCTCCTCCAGATAGATCTCCAGTTTTTCGCTGACGATGTTGTTCACCAAGGTGCGGATCGCGCTGTTGCCCAGCTTGGCCTTGGTCTGGCCCTCAAACTGGGCGTCGGTGAGCTTGACGGAGATGACCGCGGTCAGGCCCTCCCGGCAGTCCTCGCCGGACACCTTTTCGTCGTCCTTGAGCAGCTTGATCTTCCGGCCATAGGCGTTCAGGGCGTTGGTCAGGGCCCGCTTGAAGCCCTCCTCATGCATCCCGCCCTCCGGGGTGTGGACGTTGTTGGCAAAGGAGACCATGACCTCGCTGTACCCGTCGTTGTACTGCATAGCCACCTCGGCCATGCTGTCCTCCCGGGCGCCGGACATATAGATCACGTCGCTGTGCAGAGGGTCCTTGCTCTTGTTGAGGAAGGTGACAAACTCCCGGATGCCCCCCTCATAGCACATATCGTCCTCCTGCTCCTGGCCGGGGCGCAGGTCCACAGTCTGGATCCGCAGGCCGGCGTTGAGGAAGGCCTCCTCCCTCATCCGGGTGTGGAGGGTCTCATAGCTGTACACCAGGGTGTCGAACATCTCCGGATCTGGCTTGAAGGTGACCGTGGTGCCGGTGTGGTCGGTGCGGCCCACCACCTTCATTTCCTGGGTGATCTTGCCCCGGGAGAACTTCATCTCATAGATCTGGCCGTTCTTATGGACCTGGACCTCCAGCCACTCGCTCAGGGCGTTGACCACTGACGCGCCCACGCCGTGCAGGCCGCCGGAGACCTTGTACCCGCCGCCGCCGAACTTGCCGCCGGCGTGGAGGATGGTGAACACCACCTCCAGGGCGGGCTTTCCGGTCTGGGGCTGGACGTCCACCGGGATACCGCGTCCGTTGTCGGTGACCGTGATGGTATTGCCGGGGTTGATGGTCACCGTAATGTCGGTGCAGTGGCCGGCCAGAGCCTCATCGATGGAGTTGTCCACGATCTCATACACCAGATGGTGCAGGCCGGACTCCGAGGTGGAGCCGATGTACATTCCCGGACGCTTCCGCACCGCCTCCAGCCCCTCCAGCACCTGGATCTCAGAGCCGCCATATTCATGCTCCACCTGGGTGGAGTTCAGTTCCAGTTCTTCAGCCATAGTAACCTCCGTTTGGTCATGGGGGCCCGGAGCATCCGGATGGTCCGCTCCGGCCCCTCTTTCTGTCTTGTTTCGATGGGAACGCCAATCGGTCTGCTGTCCCCGGCGCGGCCCGCGGGCCGCATATCATTCAAACCGGTTCTCCTCCGCCCGCTTCAGCAGGGTTGCGGGGGAGAGCTGGGAAATATAGATCATGGGAGGGCCGGCCTCTCCGCCCACCACCACAAAGGACCGCGGCAGGTCATCGCCCAGCCAGACCACTCTTCCGGCCTGCTCTGCGCGCTCCAGATACTCCCGGGTCTTATAGGCCCAGCTGGCGTTGTCCAGGTCGAATACTCCAAGGATCTGACTGTGGGGCACCACCACCGACTGGCCCAGGTGCAGATACACAGCTCCCGCCTCCTTTCCATCCATTGTCCACATTCTCCCCGCCTGATGTGGAAAAAACCTGGTCACGGCCCGTCCAGCACTCTGGGTCTCCAGATCCGCCGCCACAGCCGCCAGCCCAGCCAGCAGCCCAGCAGGAGGGCCGTCCCGGGCACACCGGGGAAGATCAGAAGCTGTGTCACCGGAGAGACCGTCTCCGATTCCCACAGGCTCCACCGGCCCACCCCCACCAGAACGGTGAGAACGACCCCCAGAACAGGGGGGAGGGCACGCCAGATCCGCCGCCGGGGCAGGCGGCAGCACAGGTACTCCAGCACCAGCCCCAGCAGCAGGGGAAGCAGGAAAAACATTCCGATCACAATGGGCATAAAAACTCCTTTTGACGGCGCGAGCCGTCCCGCTTCTCCACGGCGTTAGATGGTCTGTCCGGCACCGTAGAATTGCTTCTGTTTGGCGCTATACCAGAGCGCCCCCGTGGATATGAAAGGCCGCGCCCCCCTCCAGGCCCTCCAGCTTCTCCTCCTCACAGCAGGTGATGAAGATCTGTCCCCCCTGGATGTGGTTGAGGACGAAGGCCTGCCGCCGGGCATCCAGCTCTGAGAGAACGTCATCCAGCAGCAGCACAGGGTACTCCCCGGTCTCCTGAAAGAAGATGTCCCGCTGTGCCAGCTTGAGGGACAGGGCCGCCGTCCGGGTCTGCCCCTGGGAGCCATAGGTCTTGGCCGAGCGGCCGTCCAGCTCCACCAGAAGGTCGTCCTTGTGGGGGCCGGACAGGCACTGCCTGGAATCCAGCTCCGCCTGACGGTGGCGCTCCTGGTGGTCCCGCAGCTGCTCCAGGATCTGCTGGGGCGCGGCCGTGGGGTCGGACACGGAGGACACCGTCTGATAGGTCAGGGAGAGCGCCTCCCGCCCGCCGGAGAAGTCCCGGTGCACCGCCGGGGCCGCCTCCTGAAGCCGCCGGACAAAATACGCCCGGTAGCGGATCACCAGCGCCCCGGTCTGGGCCATGCGGACGTTAAAATCCTCCAGCGTCTCCAGCAGGGAGGGGTTCTCCGGCCAGTCCCGGAGGATGCGGGTCTTGTGCTCATACAGGCGGTTGTACTCCGCCAGCGCCTGTGCATACCGGGGGCGCAGCTGGCAGATGGCGCAGTCCAGAAAGCGCCGCCGGGCGGCGGCCCCCTCCCGGATGAGGAGCAGGTCCTCTGGACAGAAGAGCACCGTATTCAAAATACCGGACAGCTCCCCGGCGGTTTTCAGCCGGACCCCATTGGAGAACAGCTGCCGCCGCCGGCCCCGGGCCAGGCGGGCCTCCAGCAGGAACTCCCGCCTGCGGCTCTCCACGGCGCCCCGGATCATGGCCTCCTCTCCGTCCAGCCGGATCATCTCCCGGTCGTACCGGGCCCGGTGGGACCGGGCAGAGGAGAGGTAGGCAATGGCCTCCAAAAGATTGGTTTTTCCCTGGGCGTTCTCCCCATAGATCAGATTCACCCGGGGATGGAACTCCGCCTGAAACCGGATATAGTTGCGGAACTGTTCCAGCTCCAGCGCCTTGACGATCACTGTACGGACAGCTCCAGCTCGCCGTCGATGACCGCCCGGTCACCGGAGCGCATCTTCTTGCCCCGCATGGTGCAGACCTCTCCGTTGACAGACACCCGGCCCTCCTGGATGATCAGCTTGGCGTCACCGCCGGTCTCCACTGCTCCGGCGAATTTCAGCAGATCCTGCAGCTTGATGAACTCTGTGCGGATCTGAACGGTTGCTTTCTCCATAAAACCTTCTCACTTTCCAGTCCTGTTTCCAGCTGCTGTCCACACCGCAAGGACAGTTTATTCGGTGTGGACAGTCTCCTGCAAGCCGCCGTCAGTTTGCCTTCAGGCGGACGGGCAGAACCATATAGATAAAGTTTTCTTCCCCCTCGGCAGGCAGGATGACGCAGGGGGCCACGCCGGAGGAGAACTCCAGGCGCAGGCGGTCCGCTGGCGCTGCCTTCAGGGCGTCCATCAGATATTTGTTGTTAAATCCGATCTCCAGTTCCTGTCCATCTCCGGTGATGGGACACTGGTCGGCGGCGTCTCCGATCCCCGTTTTGGTGGTGATGGACACCAAACCGTCGCCGAACACACAGCGCAGGGGACTTTTCAGCTTTTCACTGATAATCAAGGAGACACGGTCGATAGAGGCCAGCAGGGTGCGGGCGTCACATTCCACATGAATGGGGTTGTTCCGGGGAATGGCGTTGCGGTAGGCCAAAAATTCCCCCTCCAGGCGGCGGCAGACCAGCACCGTGTCCCCGGTCTGGAACAAGATGTGGCAGGCGCCCTGGTTGACCGTAACGGGCCCCTCTCCGGAGCATATCTTTTCCACCTCACCCAGGGCGGAACCGGGAACTACAAAGGAGAAGGACTCCGCCCCCTCGGTTTTTTCCACAGCCTCCCGGCGCAGCGCCAGACGGTAGCCGTCCACCGACACCAGGGTCAGGCCGGTCTGGTCCACTTCAAAGAGGGAACCGGTGTGGATGGGGCGGCTCTCATTGTCACTGACGGCGAACAGGGTTTGGGCGATCATGGAGCGCAGCACGCTCTGCTCCATAGTCAAAGAGTTCTGCTGATCCACAGCAGGCAGCTCGGGGAACTCCTCCGGGTCTGTCCCCAGGATGTTGAACTCAGACAGGCCGCATTTGATGTTCACCATATAGTGATTGGCGGTAAATACTACTACATCATCCGGCATTTTCCGAATGATCTCGCCGAACAGGCGGGCAGAGAGAACCAGAGAGCCGGGTTCCTGGATCTCCGCGGGCACGGTGGCTTGGATCCCGGTCTCCAGGTTGTAGCCGGTGAGACGGAGGCGGGTATCCGCCTCGATCAGGATGCCCTCCATGGCGGGAATGGAGCTTTTGACTGCCACAGCCCGGGAGGTGGTTGCCACCGCCGCGGACAGAAGCGCCTTTTCACAGGAAAATTTCATGGGTGTGCCTCCTTGCGTTCCTCCCGCGCTCTCTGAAAGAGAGGAGAGGATATATTTTTCGTAACAGTAGCCCGTAGGGGGAAAAAATGTGGAAAAACGCCGCAAGCCTTAGAGACTCTAAGGGAAAAGCGTCCACAGGGGGTGTGGAGGAATTTTGACCGCTTTCCACAGGCTGGGCGTGGAAAACAAGTTATCCACATTATGCAACGAGTTATCCACATTTAAGTGTGGATAACAATGGGTCAAAAGAAGCAGGCCGGAAAAGCCCGCTGGGGGCGTCTGGCCTGGATCTTTTGGGGAGAGGCGGTAAAAGCCGCGCTCCGGTCACTCATATCGGATGTTGATGTTGGAGGTGATGTCTTTGATGATCTCCGCCTTTTCCGGGTCCACCTTGATGAGGTCCTCAATGCGTTCGATGGAGTGGAGGACGGTGGTGTGGTCCCGGTTGTCGAATTCCTTGCCGATCTCCTTCAGGGAGAGGTTGGTCATCCGGCGGATCTGGTACATGGCGATCTGCCGGGCCAGAGAGATGTCCTTGGCCCGGCCCTGGCCCCGGAGGGTGGCCGGCTCGATATTGTAGAATTTGCAGACCTCGTCGATGATGACGTCTGCGGTGGGGACGATGTCAGATTTCTCCTTGAACATATCCTTGACGGCCCGAACCACGGTCTCCTTGTCCACGGAGTCCCCCATCAGCTGCTGATAGGCCATGATCTTGTTGACAGTGCCCTCGATCTGCCGCACATTGGCGGTGATGTTCTCGGCGATGAGCTGGAGCAGGAAGTCTGGCAGCTCCACCCCCATGCGGATGGCCTTGTTTTTGATGATGGCCATGCGGGTCTCATAGTCCGGGGGCTGGATGTCGGCCAATAAGCCCCACTCGAACCGGGTCTTCAGGCGGTCCTCCAGGCGGAGCATCTCCTTGGGCGGCCGGTCAGAGGTGAAGACAATCTGCTTTTTCAGTTCGTACAGGGTATTGAAGGTGTGGAACATCTCCTCCTGGGTAGAGTCCCGGCCGGCGATGAACTGTACGTCGTCCATGAGGAACACGTCGGCCCCCCGGTATTTTTCCCGAAATTCGGCGTTGCGCCCCTCCCGAATGGCCTGGATCAATTCATTGGTGAAGGTATCTCCCTTGATGTAGACAACTTTGTAATCCGGGTGGTTTTTATGGATGGTGTGGGCGATGGCGTACAGAAGGTGGGTCTTGCCCAGGCCGGACTCGCCGTAGATAAACAGTGGGTTATAACTCTGTCCCGGATTGTCGGCCACCGCCCGGGCGGCGGCGTGAGCAAATTTGTTGGAGGAGCCCACCACGAAGCGCTCGAAGGTGTACTCCTCGGTGCCGGGGAAGAAGTCGTTTTTTTCCGGCTCCTGCTGATACTGATCCAGTTCTCCCTCGGTAAGAACAGTCACCTCCATATCACAGGAGAACAAGTCCCGAAGGGCGGTCTGGATTTTGGAGACATAGCGGGTGGCGATGATGTCCCGCTTGAAGCGGGTGGGGGAGTAGAGGACGAAGCGGTCATCCTCCAGCGCCACGGCGGTGGCGTCGTCAAACCAGGTATTGATGGTGGTGGCGGTCATGTCGGGCTGCATCAGGCTGATCACCTTGGCCCATACATCTGCGGCAGGATTCATGGGAAGGAAAACCTCCTTGAATGAAGTGGCGGATAAAGGAGCGCGCGGAGTCCGGCCGCGCGGGGTGTAAAACAAAAGAAAGGCCCCTGCGCCAGATCCGGGCAGGGGACCCGTCAGACGATGGAACGGCTCCGCAGCCCGGAGCAGGGGCGGCGGAGCAGGAAAAAGCATATTTCTTCCCCCGTTATTATACCAAAAAAGCGCCTTGGCCGCAAGGATTTCCCGGGTATTTTTTATTTTATAGGTATGAAAAATTCTGTCCCTGAACACAGAGGGCGGCTGGGATGTGGAAAAACGAGCGCTTCCTATGGGAAAAGGGGGCCGGGGACACAAGATGTGGGATTTTTCTGAAAAATATAGAAACTTTGTGGAGAAAATGAAAAAAGTAGTTGACAGGGAGAAAATACATCCGCTATAATGGGTGTCGCTGTTCCAGAAGAAAAGGGGTTTTTGTACCCTTTTGCGGAATGGCCGGAGAAAGTCCGAACGACCAAGTGAACCGCAGCCGGAGACGGCTGTTGTTGGGCCGGTCCGCCGGCTTGAGATCAAATGAGGAGGTGTCCCCCATGCTTCGTACCTATCAGCCCAAGAAGCGCCAGCGTTCCAAGGAACACGGTTTCCGCAAGCGTATGGCCACCCGCAATGGCCGCAAGGTGCTGGCCCGCCGCCGCGCCAAGGGCCGCGCTCGTCTGACCCACTGATCCGTGGACAGGACGGGTCCTGTCCTGCCGCGGGCCTTATCCTGCTGAGCCCGAAGCCGGACGCGACAGGATCATTCCATGAGATACGACAAAAGGACACTCAAGACATAGCGCGTAGTTAGGGGCGTGGGAATGATTCCCCCGCCCCTGCGGTGCATACAGAGAAGCGCGGAGCGCCTAAAAGCGCCCCGTTCCCCCTGTGCACCCTCTCTTTTGCCGTATCTTCAAACAGTCGGAGGAAATTTCATGAAGCATACCGTTGCGCTGAAACAAAATCACGAGTTCCGCCGGCTTTACAGCAAGGGCAAGAGCGCCGTCTCCCCCTATTTTGCCATCTACTGCCGCAAGACCAAGCGGCCCAACAGCCGGCTTGGCATCACCACTGGGCTGAAGCTGGGCAACGCGGTGAAGCGCAACCGCGCCCGCCGCCGTATCCGGGAGCTCTACCGCACCAATGAGAGCCGGCTTCTGCCGGGCTATGACATTGTGGTGGTGGCCAGGACCCGGGTGATTTACGGCAGCTATGGCGAGCTGGAACGCAGCTTTTTGCAGCTGATGCGGAAGCTGGGGATTTGCCCGCCCCGGGGGAGCGCGGGATGAAGGCCCTGCTGCTCTGGATGATCCATTTTTACCGACGCGAGATCTCGCCTCTGCGCCCGCCCTGCTGCCGATTCATCCCCACCTGCTCCCAGTATGCCCTGGAGGCGGTGGAGAAGTACGGCGCCTGGAAGGGGGGCTGGCTGGCGCTGCGCCGTATCCTGCGGTGCAACCCCTTCCACCGGCAGAAATCCATCCAGTACGACCCCGTGCCGTGATGGAGGGCCGGAACCAATTTAACAATGTGGAGGTACCATTGTGGGTATTTTTCTGATGCCTTTTGCCCTGCTTTTGAAGTTTTTCTATGACTTCTTCCAAAGCTACGGCATCGCCCTGATTTTATTTGCCCTCATCATCAAGCTGGTGCTGTTCCCCTTCAGCCTGAAGGGAAAGAGAAGCATGATCCAGATGAATCTGCTCTCCGGCAAAATGCAGCAGCTGCAAAAGCAGTACGGCAAGGACCGGGAGCGCTATAATCTGGAGGTCCAGAAGCTCTATGAGAAGGAAAAGGTCAACCCCATGAGCGGCTGCCTCTGGTCCTTCATCCCCATTTTGTTCCTGATGGTGCTGTACGGGATCATCCGTGAGCCACTGACCTACTTCATGGGGCTGACCATGGAGCAGATCCAGCTCATCGCCCAGGAGCTGGATTGGCAAACCGTGGCTGTGAGCAGCGGCTGGGTCACCCCGGCCGCCATGGAGAAGCTGGTCCAGCAGGTGGCCGACGGGAAGCTCACCTCGGTGTTCCAGAACGGCGCCTATAACCAGATGTACCTTGCGTCCATGATCAACCCGGACAACCTGGCCGCCCTCCAGGCCCTGCTGGGCGACGCCGGCTCCAAGCTGTTCGTGATGGACTTCTCCTTCCTGGGGATCAACCTGGCCAACATCCCCAAGTGGAATTTCTGGACCGCTGGCTTTAGCTGGGCTTCCATTGGACTGTTCCTGCTGCCCCTGGTGTCGGTGGGCATCTCCCTGCTGTCCATGCAGGTCAGCCTTAAGACCAACCAGATGAACAACCAGGCGCAGGATGAGACCATGGCCAAGACCAACCGCACCATGATGATCATGATGCCTCTGATGTCCCTGTGGATCGGCTTTACCGTCCCCGCCGGTCTGTCTGTGTACTGGATCGCCCAGTATATCTTCACCATTTTCCAGGAGATCATCTGCGGAAAGCTGCTGAAGAAGGACTATGAAGCGGCCCGGGCCGCCGCCGCGGAGCGGGAGCGCCAGGAGAAGGAAGAGGAGAAGCGCCGCAAGGAGGAGGCCCGGCTGGAGCGCCAGCGCCGCCTTGAGGAGGAGAAGAAGAACCGGGGCAAGAAGCACGTCAAGAAGGACGAGCCCACTGAGCCCGGCGTCAACAAGGATGACAGCCGCATCGGCATCCGCGCCTATGCCCGGGGCCGCGCCTATATCCCCGAGCGCTTTGGCGGCGTCACCGAGTACCGGGACATGAGCGACCTGCTCCAGGCCGAGATAGACGCGGAACAGCAGAAGAAGGGCAAGAAGAACAAGAAGGCCGCTCCCGCCCAGGAGAAGAAGGAAGAGACCGCTCAGAAGCCTGAGACGGAGGCCCTTCCGAAGCAGGAGACGGCCCCGGCGGAGCAGCCCGCCGTCCAGCAGTCCGCCCCCGAGACCCCCGAGGAGCAGCCTGCCCCTGTTCAGGAACCCGCGGAGACCGAGGAGGTCGAGGTGGAAGTGGAGCAGATCGAGGTGGAACTCCCTGAGGAAGAGGACGACAAAAAGGAAGGTGTCTGAGGATGAGAAAGTGGATCGAGACCACCGGCCGCTCTGAGGAGGACGCCATCGCCGCCGCCCTGTTCCAGCTGGGTCTGGACCGGGACGACGTCTCGGTGGAGGTGCTGGAGCGGGCCAAATCCGGTTTTCTGGGCTTCGGCGGGAACCCCGCCAAGGTCCGCGTGAGCTATGAGGTCCCGGACGGGGACGTCCCCGCCGCCCCGGAGCAGTCTGAGCCTGCCCCCAAGGCGGAGCCCGTTCCAGCCCACCAGCCCGAACCAAAGGCGGAGCCTGCCGGCGGGCAGCTGGAACCCGGCGATGAGCTGCTGATCGGCCGGGACGATGCGCAGTCCGCTCCCGTTCAGGAGGAGAAGGCTCAGGACGGCCTGGAGCCCGCCGGGATGGATGACCCCAGAGCGGCCCGCATCCGGGAGTTTCTCACCGGCCTGATGGAACACCTCCATGTACAGGCCGTCCCGGAAATTTATGTCAGTGAGCGGGGCTATCAGGTGGTGCTCCAGGGACACGGCCTGGGCGCTATCATTGGCCGCCGGGGCGAGACCCTGGACGCCATCCAGCAGCTGACCAACTACTCAGTGAACCGCAGTCAATCCAAGCGGGTGCGCATCCATGTGGATGCCGAGGGCTATCGTGCCAAGCGGGAGGAGTCCCTCCAGCGCCTGGCGGTCAAGGTGGCCGGAAAAGTGGTCAAGTACCGGAAGAATATGACGCTGGAGCCCATGAATGCCTATGAGCGCCATGTGATTCACGCCGCCCTTCAGGACTACCCCAATGTGACCACTTACTCCACCGGAGTGGAGCCCAACCGCCGCACTGTGGTGGCCTACGCCCCCGGACAGAAATAAGGATTCAGCCCTGACGCGGCGGGAAGATGCAACGATCCTCCCGCCGCGTTTTTATTTTACTTCACCCAGGAGGGAACACGATGACACCGCTCTATGACGCCATCCGCGCCTTTTCGGCCCAAGGTCCCGTCCGGCTCCATATCCCGGGCCACAAGGGGAAGCCTCTGCCCATCCCGGAGTTAACGGGGGCGGCCGCCCTGGATGTGACTGAGCTGGGCCCCACCGGGGACCTGTTCCATGGCGGGGAGCCCTTCGACTCCGCCCAGCGGCTGTGGGCGGAGGACTTCTCCATGGACTGCTGTCAATTCCTCACCGGCGGCTCCACGCTGGGGCTCCACACCGCGCTGGCCCTCTGCTGCCGCCCCGGGGACCGGGTGCTCATCGACCGGGGGTGCCACCGGGCGGTGTACAACGCCCTGGCCCTGCTGGACCTGGACCCGGTCTACCTCCCACGGCCCTGGTGGGAGGAGGAGCGGCTGACGTCCACAATTTCCCCGGAATCTGTGGAAAAAGCGCTGACAGAACACCCGGAAATCAAAACGGTTTGTATTACATCGCCGAGTTATTGCGGATTGTTGTGTGATGTCAAGGAAATTTCCCACATGGTACACCGAAATGGGGGACGTCTTATTGTGGATGGGGCTCATGGGGCACACCTGCCCTTCCTGGGGGTGGACGCCTTCGCCGGGGCGGACGTGGTGGTCTGCTCCGCCCACAAGACCCTCCCCGCCCTGGGGCAGTCCTCCCTGCTGTTCGCCAACGGCTTCGAGCCGGAGCAGGTGCGCCGGATGACCTCGGTGTACGGCAGCTCCAGCCCGTCCTACCCCATGATGATCTCCATGGACGGGGCCCGGGCCTGGATGGAGGGGGAGGGGCAGAGGCTGTACCGCCGGACCGCGGAGCGGGCCGCCGCACTGCGGGAGCGCTTCCCCAGTCTCCGGGAGGGAGCGCTGGACCCCACCCGCCTGACGCTGAACGCGGTGGACGGCCCCGCCCTGGCCCGGGCGCTGGAGGCCCGGGGTCTGTGGCCTGAGATGGAGGACGGCGGCCATGTGGTGCTCATTCTCACGGGGATGGACAGTGAAGAGGATCTGGACCGGCTGGAGCGTGCGCTGGAGGAGGTCCCTGAGCTGCTTGGCCGCTGCCCGCCCATCCCGGCCCCCCCCATGCCGGAGCGGGTCCTGTCCCCCCGGGAGGCCCTGTTTGCCCGGACGGAGCGCCTTTCTCTGGAGGACTGCGCCGGGCGGGTGTCCGCCGTCCAGCTGGCCCCCTATCCCCCCGGGGTGCCGGTGGTGGCGCCCGGCGAACGCATCACGGAAAAAGAACTGGCCTATTTGCGGGAAATAGGATATAATAACCACGAAGTGTCAGTGATACTTTGAAACGCCCCTTTGGGGAGAAGCGAGGAATGTTATGGAACTGTCGGCCCTGGCGGGCAACGCCCATGTGAAGGCGGTCCTCTCCCAGCAGGAGGGGGGCCGGGGCCTGTCCCACGCCTATATCCTCTCCGGCCCGGCGGGGTTGGGGCGGCATACCCTGGCCCGGCTGCTGTGCGGGGCTATGCTGTGTGCTGACTCCGGCGGGGAGCGTCCCTGCGGCCACTGTGCCCCCTGCCGGAAGGTGTCCTCCGGCGTCCACCCGGATGTGACGGTCATCTCCGGTCCCGGGGAGGGAAAACCCATTACAGTGGACCAGGTGCGGGCCCTGCGTTCGGACGCCTACATCCGTCCCAACGAGGGGGAGCGGAAGATCTATCTGCTGGAGCAGGCGGACCGGATGAACCAGAGCGCCCAGAATGCCATGCTCAAGCTGCTGGAGGAGGGGCCGGCCTATGCGGTCTTTCTCCTGCTGGCAGAAAACGGCGGCGGCCTGCTCCAAACGGTGCGCTCCCGGTGTGAGGAGCTGGATCTGGTCCCCGTTCCTCCAGCGGAGGCGGAACGCTGGCTGTCCGTCCGCTTCCCGGACCAGGATCCGGCGGCTGTCCGGCGGGCGGCCCTGGAGTGCCAGGGCCTGCTTGGCCGGGGTGTGGAGCTTCTGGAGGGGGGCGGCGAGGCGGCGGAGACCCGCCGCCAGCAGGCGGATCAGCTGGTCACAGCCCTGGATGGGCGGGACGAGCTGGCTCTGCTGGAGGCCTCCATGCTGTTGGAGAAGGTCCCCAAGGAAGAGCTGCCCCGCCTGTTGGATCAGGTGACCGCCGTTCTGGGGGACCGTCTGCCCCGGTCAGAGGACCCGCGCCGTCTGCTGAGGGCGGAGGAGCTGGTACGGAAGCTGCGTGGGGGGGCAGAGCTCAACGCCAACCCGGGCCAGCTGTCCGGCTGGCTGTGCGCAGGTATGTTTATTAAGCATTAAGACCGGGAGGAGCCATGCCGGTCCCTTTCGGATGGATCATCAGGAGGAATTATGGTCGAGATCATCAGTATCCGCTTCAAAGAAGGCGGAAAGCAGTACTATTTTAACCCCAATGGGGAGCTCTTCCGCCTGGGGGAGGGGGTCATCGTCGAGACCGCCCGGGGCGTGGAGTTTGGAGAGTGTACCCAGGAGAATACGGAGGTGGATGAGATGGAACTCACCGCCCCCCTGCGCCCGGTGCTCCGCCGGGCCACCCCGGAGGACCAGTTGACCCGGGAAAAGAATAAGGAGAAGGAGGCCCGGGCATTCCAAATCTGCCAGGAGAAGATCGCAGAGCACGGCCTGGAGATGAAACTGGTGGAGGCGGAGTACAGCTTCGAGGGGAACAAGGTGCTCTTTTTCTTCACCGCCGAGGGCCGGGTGGACTTCCGCGCCCTGGTGAAGGATCTGGCCAGCGCCATTCATGCCCGCATCGAGCTGCGGCAGATTGGCGTCCGGGACGAGGCTAAGATGCTGGGCGGCCTGGGCATCTGCGGGCGGCCCTTCTGCTGCTCCCAGTTCCTGGAGGAGTTCCAGCCGGTGTCCATCAAGATGGCCAAGACCCAGAACCTGTCTCTCAACCCCACCAAGATCTCCGGCACCTGCGGGCGGCTCATGTGCTGCCTGAAGTATGAGCAGGACGCCTATGAGGATCTGGTGAAGCACTCCCCCAAGCAGGAGTCCTTTGTGGAAACCCCGGACGGGGCGGGGACGGTATCCTCGGTGAATCTGCTGCGGCAGACGGTGCAGGTACGGCTGGAGTCCGCCCCGGAGACCCCAAAGTGCTACCACAACTGTGAGCTGTGCATCATCCGAAATGGAAAGGGAAAGCGGCCGGAGGGCTATGTGGAGCCCCCTCTGGAGGAGCTGGCCAAGCTGAGAAAGCCGGAGGAGCCGGAGGAGGTCCCCGATCTGAAGGGGGCGGCCTCCCCGCTGGCGGCCGCTCTGGAGGCGGTGTTTAACGGTGAGACGCCTCAATATGAGGGGGTGGGAACAGAGCGTTCCTCCGAGGGAAACGGCCGGAGCCGGGACCGCCGCCGGTCCAGCCGGAACCGCCGGAGCGGCGGACGTCCCCAGGAGGGGGAGCGGCCGGCCCGGGAGGGCGGCCGGCCCAAGGAGGAGCAGCAGTCCCACAGAAGTGAGCAGCGGAAGCCGCGGCCGGAGCGGCAGCCCAAGGGCGGGGAGAGCCGGGAGAAGGCCGGCGGAAAGCCCGCTCAGGAGCCTGGAGAGAAGCGCAGCCGTCCCCGCCGGCGCCGTCCCCGTGGCGGAGGGGGCGGAAAGCCTCAGGGAGGCTCCGCGGGACAGGAGTGACCGGACAGGGCCCCGGGGCGTACGGCCTCGGGGTCCTTTGCTTCGATTTGGAAGAGGAGAGAGGAGCGGTTTTATTTGGACGGTTTTTTCAATGCCATGTCTGCCTCCCTGGTCCTGCTGATGCTCATGTCTGTGGGCTATTTTATGGGAGCGCGGGGCTGGATGAACGCCTCGGAGAAGAAATTTATCAGCAAGTACATCGTCAATATCGCGGTACCCTGTAATTGTCTCACCGGACTGCTGAACAACCTGGACCATGACAGCCTGCTGGAGGCGGGTGTCATGGTGGTTGCCGCCATGCTGGGGGTCCTGATGACCCTTCTGCTCTCTTTGGCGCTGGCTGCTCTGCTCCGGCTGCCCCGGGAACGGTGGGGAGTCTTTGTGGCCATGACCGCCTTTTCCAACACCCTGTTTATCGGCCTGCCCGTCTCCACCCAGCTGTTCGGAGATGCCTGTATCCCCTATGTGATGCTCTATTATCTGGCCAATACGGTCTTTGTGCAGTCGGTGGGCTTTCTGCTCATCGAGCGGGCGGGAACGCAGGGACGGGGAAGTGTGACCCTCTCCTCCTTTTTGAAAGGCGTCTTTAGCAAGCCGCCCATCCTGACAGTCCTCTTCAGCCTGGTCCTGCTGGCTCTGAATGTGGGCCTGCCCTCCCCGGTGATGAAGTGGGCGGGATACATCAGCGGGTCAGTCTCCCCGCTGGCCCTGATCTACTGCGGCTACATCATCTATGAGCTTGGGCTGAAAAATCTGCGCCTGATGCGGGGCCTGCCCACTATGATCGTAGTTCGGCTGGGGGTGGCTCCGGTGGTCTGTTGGCTGTTCTGCCGTCTGTTCGGGATGAGCGGCCTGCCCATGAGTGTGTTCATCGTGGAGAGCGCCCTGCCGGTGGTCAGCCAGGTCACCGTGATGGCGGGGGCCTATGGGGCGGATGAGAAATATGCGGCGACGGGAGCCGCCCTGTCCACTCTGTGCAGCTTCATCAGCATCCCGATTCTGATGCTGGTCCTGGGGTAAGTATCCACATTTTAGACAAGCGGTGTGGAACACAGCCCGCCGGAGAAGCCGTTTTGGCCTCTCCGGCGGGCTGTGTTTCCAATCAGGAAAAATTGATCCACAAAAAAGAGGCGGCCTGTGGAAAAGTCCACAGACCGCCTGAATATTTCAGGATCAGATGGATGGGGAATCAGTTGCCCAGCAGACCCAGCTCATACTTCCAGTTCAGAACCCGGGTGACCGCCTGGTCGATCTGGCTCTCCGCAATGACGCCGCTCTGAACAGCGTGGATGACCTGGGGGATCTGGGTCTGGAAATCGGTGGTGACCACCATGTCGTTCCCGGCCTGAATGGCCAGCACCGCGGCGGAGCCGTTCTGAGCGTACTCCATGACGGCATCCATGGCCAGATCGTCAGTCAGCACGACCCCATCGAAGCCCAGCTCCTCCCGGAGGACTTTGTGGACCGTGGGGGAGAGGGAGGCGGGGAGGCTCTCGTCCATGCTGGCGGCGATATTGTGGCTGACCAGGACCGCGTCCGCCCCGGCCTGGATGCCCGCCTGGAAGGGCAGGAAGTCGGAGGTCTGGAAGGTCTCATAGGGGCGCTGATCCAGGGCGATCCCCGTGTGGGTGTCCACATTGTTCCCGTATCCCGGGAAATGCTTCAGGACGGAGCCGATCTGTTCCTCCCCCATGACGCCCACCACCTGAGCCACATAGTTGGCGGTGGCCTGCGCGTCCTGTCCGAAGGAGCGGGCATAGATGAAATCCGCGGGATCGGTGGATACGTCGGCGACCGGCGCAAAGTTGACATTGACCCCCAGGTCCAGAAGGGTCATGCTCTTCTGTCGGGCGTCCTGAAGGATCAGGTCCATCCCGCCCTGGGCGAACAGGGTCTGGGGAGCGGGCTCCCGCTGGGGAAAGAGGTCCGGATTGCTGCTGGCCCGCACCACCGTGCCGCCCTCCTCGTCGGTCCCAATGAGCAGGGGGATGCCGGAGGCGTCCTGATAGCTTTGGATGTCATCCCGCACCTGCTGGGCCGTCTTGTCCTTAAAATCCCGGCCGAACAGCAGATAGCCCCCCACCTTGTACTGTGCGGCCAGCTCGGCCCCGCCGGTCTCGGGGCAGCGGACAAAGAACATCTGCCCCACCTTTTCCTCCAAGGTCATGGCGGACAGCAGCTCCTGAATGATCTGCTCCTGGTTTTGGGGGCCCAGAGAGGACTCAGAGGGCTCCTGGCTGGCAGAAGGGTTCTCTGCGGTCTCCGGATCGGTCTCCGGGGAAGCTTGAGGGGTCCCGCTCTCTCCGTTGGGCGCAGAGGAGGCAACGGGAGAGGGCGCAGGGATGTCAGGGGATACAGAGCGGTCTGGGCCGGAGCCATCAGAAGGCGCGGGAGCGGCACAGCCGGTGAGCATTAGGCAGAGCACAGCGATCAAAAGCTTTTTCATGGTTTCCTCCCGGAAAAACAGCGTGGAGAGAGAAGTCTCCACGCTAAAAGTTTGATTTGATCTCTTATAGTTTATGCAGTATATCACTTTGCGGCTTCCCTGTCAAATTTTTTGCGGATTTTATGGGATTTTAAAGATTTTTTCTTGAAATAGTGTACGAAAGAAACTGACTGCTGCGGCAAGACAAAAGAGAAAAGGGCCTGCCGCAGAATTTTTATCCTGCGGCAGGCCCGTCCTGTTGATTTAGAAAGCTTGGGCGAAATGAATTCGCCCTGCGCCCAAGGTTTTGGCCTTCGGCCAAAACGCTTGTACGCGCCGAAAGGCGCGCCCCATCTGTGATGGGGCCCCCTTCGTGGCCGACAGGGAAATTTACTCTTCGTCAGAAGTCTCTTCTCGGCGGGTGACGTTCAGACTCAGCTCGTCCAACTGCTTGTCGTCCACGAAGTCGGGGCAGCTGGTCATGGGCTCGGAGGCGTTCTGCACCTTGGGGAAGGCGATGACGTCCCGGATGGACTCAGCGCCGGCCATGAGCATACACATCCGGTCCAGGCCATAGGCCAGACCGCCGTGGGGAGGCGCGCCGAACTTGAAGGCGTTGATCAGGTGGCCGAAGCGCTCCTGGGCGTCCTCGTTGGTGAAGCCCAGGGCCCGGAACATGGCCTCCTGAGTCTCAGGGACGGAGATTCGGATGGAGCCGCCGCCCAGCTCGGTGCCGTTGAGCACGATGTCATAGGCCTTGGCCCGGCAGTTCTTCTTGTCGGTCTCCAGCTTGTCCAGATCTTCGTCCATGGGGGCGGTGAAGGGGTGGTGCATGGCTACATAGCGGTTCTCCTCCTCAGAGAACTCGAACATGGGGAACTCGGTGACCCACAGGAACTTGAAGTCCCTGGGATCCAGGATGCCCAGCTGCTTGGCGCACTCGCACCGCAGGGCGCCCAGGGCGGCAAAGACCACCTCGTCCTTGGCGTCGCCCACGATGAGCACCAGGTCGCCGTCCTTGGCGTTGGCGCGATCCAGAATGGCGCGGTTCTCCTCCTCAGTGAGGAACTTCTGATAGGAGGAGGTCACCTGGCCGTCGTGGAGGCGGGTCCAGGCCAGACCCTTGGCCTTATAGGTCTTGACGAAGTCGGCCAGCTTGTCAATCTTCTTCCGGGGGAAGTCGGCGGCGTGGCCGTCCACGTTGATGAGCCGCACGGAGCCGCCCTCGGCCACAGGGCTGGAGAACACGCCGAAGCCGCAGTCCTTCACGATGTCGCTGATGTCCTTGATCTCAAAGCCGAAGCGCAGGTCGGGCTTGTCGGAGCCGAAGCGGTCCATGGCCTCCCGCCAGGGCATCCGCAGGAAGGGGGTCTGTACGTCCACGTCCAGGACCTCTTTGAACACCAGCTTCAGGAAGCCCTCCTGGATCTCCATCACGTCGTCCTCGTTGACGAAGGACATCTCCAGGTCGATCTGGGTGAACTCAGGCTGGCGGTCGGCCCGCAGATCCTCGTCCCGGAAGCAGCGGGCGATCTGCATATAGCGGTCAAAGCCGGACAGCATCAGCAGCTGCTTGTACTGCTGGGGGGACTGGGGCAGGGCATAGAACTTGCCCGGATGGACCCGGGAGGGGACCAGATAGTCCCGGGCGCCTTCGGGGGTGGATTTGGTCAGCATGGGGGTCTCGATCTCCAAAAAGCCCTGCTCGTCGAAGTAGTCCCGGGCCACCTTGGTCACCTTGTGGCGGGTGGCGATGGCATGCTGCATATCCGGGCGGCGCAGGTCCAGATAGCGGTACTTCAGGCGGAGCATGTCGTTGGCCTTGGAGTTCTCCACGATCTCAAAGGGAGGGGTCTCGGCCTTGGCCAGCAGCCGCAGTTCACTGACATAGACCTCAATGTCGCCAGTGGCGATCTTGTTGGTCTTGCTCTCGCGCTCCCGCACCAGGCCGGTGGCGGCCACGACGTACTCAGAGCGCAGGGTGGAGGCCTTTTCAAAAATATCCTTGGCAGTGCTGTCATCAAAGGACAGCTGCACCAGACCGGTGCGGTCCCGCAGGTCCACAAAGATCAGGCCGCCCAGGTCCCGCTGACGCTGGACCCAGCCGCACAGGGAGACGGTCTTGCCCGCGTCGCTGAGACGCAGCTCGCCGCAGTAGTTGGTGCGGCGGAAGTTCTTCAGATTGTCCATAAAATCAACTCCATTTTGTAATAGTAAGTGAGAAAATAGTGAATTATTTTAGAAAAAATACTAAGGATCGCCCGCTGCTCCATGTTGCTGAATAAAGTCTGCCAGGGTTTCGTTCAGCTCCCGGGCAGAGATGGAAAAGGCCAGGGTACGGCTGTGCGCGGGGGAGATCCATACCTTGCCCGGGTAGTCGGCGTGTACTGTCACCAGTTCATCCCCCAATGCAAAGGCTGCCATAGCGGTGACGTGATCGGCGGAGTGGGACGAGGACGGCGGCAGAAGGTTTTGCAGGCTGGCGCGGTAGGTGGTGTCCTCCAGCAGCGCCAGCAGGCCCTTATAGTCCTCCTGGCAGGGAGTCAGGTTATCCAGCATCCAGATCTGCTGGCTGGCTGTTCCGTCTGTGACAGAGCCCTCAATAGCATAGCCTGATGCGCCGGTAATTTTGTCCCGGTCCATACCTGTGGCATCCCAGAAGGTTTGGGGACGGGTATACCACAGCCCGCTGCCCGCCAGAAGAAAGGCAATCAAGGTTACCCCGACAGCGATTTTCTTCTTCACTCAAATTCCTCCCGTTCCAGCCGCCGGGCCGGGTTTTCGGCGATATACCCGGCGGCCTCGTCAAAGTCCTGCTGATTGCGGAGGATGTGTTCGTAGGCAGAGCGTTGCCAGAGTTTTTGACCTGGTGTTCCAAGCAGGCGATTGGTTTCAATTGTTGTAATAGATTTAAAGGAGCCAAGTATTTGATGGAGGGTAGGGGAGGGGCTTGCCCCTCCCGCCGTAATTTGCAGAATCCCATGGATGTGGTCAGGCATAACCACAAAAATGGATTGAGAAATTGCGTCAAGACACGGAAAACGCTGGGGAAGGGAGTACCACACATCAGAAACAATTTTTCCAATCGAGGATAACACGACCTGAGGAGAGGAATCTATTTTTCCCAATATAGGCCGTCGCTTCTCTACACAAAGGGTAATAAAATAAGCACCAGGTTGAGAGTAGTCATAATGGGGGATCGCGGTAGGTTTGCGTTTCGGAAGCATAAGCAGACCTCCAGCGGGCGGGAGGGGCAAGCCCCTCCCCTACGGGTTTTCAGAAATCGTTCTGAATCTCTGGGCAGGGAAGCCCCAAGGGGCTTCCGCTGTCTCTCCATTGGGCAAAGTGTTGTTCTGTTTATTCCCCCCGGTCCAGAATGGGCGTACCCTGGTTCCGCTTCTCCAGCCCGGCCTGGATGTGGGCGATGGCGTCGGCGGGGGAGAGCTTCACCTGTTCGCCGGTGGCCAGGTCCTTCACGGCGCACACGCCGGAGGAGATCTCATCCTCCCCCAGGAACACGGCGTAGGGGATGGACAGCTTATCGGCGTAGGAGATCTTCTGCTTGAACTTCTTCTGCTCCCCGTGGATCTGGGTGCGGATGCCGGCCTCCCGCAGCTGGGTGGCCAGGGCAATTGCAGGGGAGAGGTCGTCGGTCATGGGCAGGATGAGCACATCGGCGGGGGCGGTGTTCAGAGCGTCGTTGAGGTAGCCCTGGTCCTCCAAAACGAAGAACAGGCGGGTCAGACCGATGGAAATTCCCACGCCGGGGAGTTGTTTCTCGGTATAATATTCCGCCAGGTTATCATAACGGCCGCCGGAGCAGATGGATCCGATCTCCGGATGGTCCAGCATGGTGGTCTCATACACGGTGCCGGTGTAGTAATCAAGACCCCGGGCGATGGTCAGATCCACGGCAAAATGGGTCTCCGGCACACCGAAGGAGGCCAGATATTTCACCACGGTGTTCAGCTCGTCCAGGCCGGCGTCAAACACCTCGCTGCGGCCCCGGTAGCCCTCCAGGGCGGTGAGCACCTCCTGGTTGGAGCCGGTGATGGCGATGAACTTCAGGATCTCCTCCGCCTTTTCGGCGGCCACGCCGCCCTCGATCAGCAGCTCCCGGACTTTGTCGGGGCCGATCTTGTCCAGCTTGTCCACCGTGCGCATCACGTCGCCGGACTGCTCCGTCAGCCCCAGCATGGAATAGAAGCCGTTCAGGATCTTCCGGTTGTTGACCCGGATCTGGAAGCGCTTCAGACCCAGGGCGGTGAAGGCCTTGTAGATGATGGAGGGGATCTCCGCCTCGTTGGAGATGTCCAGCTTTCCGTCCCCGATGACGTCGATGTCCGCCTGATAGAACTCCCGGAAGCGGCCCCGCTGGGCCCGCTCGCCCCGGTAGACCTTGCCGATCTGGAAGCGGCGGAAGGGGAAGGTGAGGTGGCCGTAATTCTGGGCCACATACTTGGCCAGAGGCACGGTCAGATCGAAGCGGAGGGACAGGTCGGTGTCCCCCTTCATAAAGCGGTAGATCTGTTTCTCTGTCTCACCGCCGCCCTTGGCCAGCAGGACCTCGCTGGCCTCGATGAGGGGGGTGTCCAGGGGGGTGAAGCCGTAGAGACCGTAGGTACGGCGGAGGATCTCCACCATCCGGTCAAACTGGGCCTGCCGGGCGGGGAGCAGCTCCATAAAGCCGGACAGGGTGCGGGGCTGTACTTTACTCATGGGTATCAAAATCCTTTCTTTGGGGTTCTTTCTGGAAGAGTTCCGCCCTGCGGGGCGGAAGGGCGGGCGTGCCTTTCTGCTCGCACAGAAAGGAAACAAAGAAGCGCTGGGGAGATCTGCCTGGGGGCTGGGCACTTTCATCCGGTGGGTAAAATCTCCAGAGGCGAAGCGAAGCTTCGCATAAAGCTTTTTTGTCTACTTTTTTCTCTGAAAAAAGTAGACGCTCTCGTCCCGGGATTGGGACGAGAGCGCCTGAAAACGCTTCGTGGTGCCACCCAATTTCAGAACAGCGGGGCTGTTCCCTTTGGTCCCCGTGGTGCGGCGGGGCGGCCGCGCCTGTCTCCAGGCCCGCTGCTGGCGCTGTCTTGGCCGGTCCCTGTGCCGCGGGGCCCTTTCAGCCGTGGAGCCCTTCTCTGTCCGGCGGTGTTCCGGTTACTCATGCGCCGTCATGGCGGTGAACAAAGCTATGCTATCCCACTTTTGAGATAAAGTCAAGGAAAATGCCGGGCCTTACAGGGCAAAGGGCACCCGGTTGGGGTTCATGCCGATGCGCCAGTCCAGATCGCCCCGGGCCAGGCCGTGGATGAGCATTTCCGCAGTGGCCACATTGGTGGCCATGGGGACCGAGTGCTGGTCGCACAGGCGGGTGATATACATGACGCTGTCATCCATGTCGGTATCCTGGGGATAGTTGAAGAAGAGGACCATATCGATCTCATTGTAAATGATACGCTGGCCGATCTGCTCGATTCCCCCGTGTTCGTGGGACAGGAACAGATTGACGGGCAGGCCGGTGGCCTCCGCCACCATTCGGCCGGTGGCGTTGGTGGCGCATAGGGTGTGCTTGGACAGCAGTCCGCAGTACGCGGTGCAGAACTGGACCATCAGCTCCTGCTTGCGGTTGTGACACATGATAGCAATATTCATGGCGGCGTTTACCTCCTTTTATGCAGTTGAACGTTACCGGATCCGCATGACGGGGACCCGGTAGCCCTCCAGGCGTTTGGCGATATTCAAACAGGCGTTGGCGGCGCCCTGGCGGCCCTCCAGGATCAGGGGACGCCCCAGGTTGGCCGCCAGGATGACGCGGCGGTCCTCCGGGATGACCCCAATGAGAGGGAGTCCGGCGGCGTCCATGGCGTCGTCGATGGTGGTGCGCAGCTGCCGCAGCAGCCTGGGCTGGATGCGGTTCATGACCAGATGGACCTGACGGATCCGGTACAGCTCCTCCACAGTCCGCTGGGCGTCCCGCAGGGAGGAGGCGTCATTGGTGGCCACCACCAGGGCGCGGTCCGCGCCGCAGACGGCCAGCTGGAAGCCGGGACCCAGCCCGGCGGGGGAGTCGATCATAATATAGTCATAGCGGTCCCGGGCGGTGCGCAGCAGGGCCCGGATCCGGGTGGCCGTTACATCGGGGGACAGAGACATGGGGGCGGTCAGCAGGGACAGGTTGGGCAGGTCCGGATGGGTAACTGCCGCCCGTGCCAGGGGACAGCGCCCCTCGGCCACGTCGGAGAAGTCCATCAATGCCCGGTCGCTGAGGCCCAGGGAGATGTCCAGATTCCGCAGGCCGATATCCATGTCGATGCACAGCACCCGCTTGCCCAGCCGGGCCAGACAGGAGGCGACCCCGCCGGTGACTGAGGTCTTGCCCGTCCCCCCCTTTCCAGAGGTGACGGCGATGACAATTCCCATGGAATTCCTCCTATCTCACCAAAATAAGTCTATCACAAATCTTGGGTTCGTCAATGGTTTTTTTGTAATATGGTGTGAATTTTCTGTATATTTTGTGTTTGAATTTGAAGTGCGGGCCGGATATGGGACAGACCGCGCCCTTACAGCGGAGCCTTCTGGATCTTGGCCCACCGGCGGGGATAGCCCTTCAGGGTGGGGGCCGCCTTTCGGATGGGGATGACCCGGTGGGTGACGCCGGCGCCGGGGATGGCGTAATCAAAGGGTTCCTCCACCCGGCCGCCCAGCAGCTTGATGCAGTGGGCGGCGTCCTCCAGCTCCTGGGCGCTGTCGGTGGATTTCATGGCCAGGAACAGCCCGCCCACCTTGACGTAGGGCAGACACAGCTCACACAGCAGGCGCAGGTCAGCCACTGCGCGGGCGGTGGCAAAGTCGAAGCTGTCCCGAAAGCCCTTGATCAGGGCCTGCTCCTCCGCCCGGGCGTGGATGGCCCGGATGCCCTCCAGACCCAGCTGGGCGCACACCTGCCCCAGCCAGTCCACCCGCTTGTTCAGGCTGTCCAGCAGGGTGACCTGGAGGGATGGGACCAGGATTTTCAGAGGAATGCCGGGAAAGCCGGCTCCGGTGCCCACGTCGATGAGGGTCTTGTCCTGAAAGTCCGCCCCCTTGAGCAGAGCGGCGCTGTCCAGCATGTGGAGCTGGGCCACCCGCTCCGGCTCTGTGATGGCGGTGAGGTTCATTACCTGATTTTTTTCCAGCAGCAGCCGCCCATACTCCGCCAGCTGCGCCGGAGCGCGGTCAGGCGTCTGGGGGAGGAGGTCCATCGCCTCCAGGCCGTTCCGAATGAGTTGTTCCATATCCGATCCTCCCAGGCGGTTATACGGTAAAGACTACGCCGAAATTGGACAGCAGGCCCACAAGGCCCATGGGCAGAGAGACCAGGGCGGCGGCCCAGCACAGCAGGGCCAGCAGCCAGGCGGCCCCCTTTTTGGGCCGTCCGGTGGTCCTCCAGCTGACCAGAGACAGAGCGCCCAGGCCGATCAGGCCGGGGACAGCCAACAGGGGGCCCAGGTTCCCCAGCATGGAGCCGGTGTAGAAGTAATAGGTGGTCAGCGCCAGGAACAGCAGGGCATAGGCCAGGCCGATCCAGGCCAGAGTACGCTTCACCGGAGAGGCGGGGGTATAGCCCTTCTCCTCCTGAGGCGTCTCGTCAGGTCGTTCCTTGGGCATCGTGCGCCTCCTTCAGCAGGTCGCGGATCTCGGTCAGCAGCTTCTCCTCAGCGCTGGGCTCGGGGGGAGCGGGCTCCGGTGCGGGCTCCTCCGCCTTGCGATGGAGCCTGTTGATGGCCTTGATCATGCAGAAAATGACAAAGGCAATGATGAGAAAGTCCAGCACCACAGCGATCAGGTTGCCGAAGTTGATGGCGACCTCGGGGGTCTGCACCTCACCGGCGGCGGTGACCACAGCCTGCTGGAGCACCAGCTTCCACTGGGAGAAGTCGATGCCGTTGGTGAGCAGTGAGACCACAGGCATGATGATGTCGTTGACCAGGGAGGTGGTGATCTTGCCGAAGGCGCCGCCGATGACCACGCCCACGGCCATATCCAGCACATTGCCCCGCATGGCGAAGGCCTTAAACTCTTCTATAAATTTTTTCATGGTAAAATCCTCTGAATCTTATATTTTGAGAGGGATGGGACGCCGCGCCCGTGAGAGCATCCATTGCCAAGCCATAGCGCCCAAAAAGGTAAGGGTGTAGACAGTGACCACCCGCAGCAGAAACTGGACGGACACCCGACTGATCCCAAGCTGCCAGGCCAGGTCATTGAACCAGGTGATGACCAGGGAGTGGTACAGATAGACCAGAAAGCTGGCCCGGTCCATCCGCCGGGCCAGGGGGGACAGGGTGACCGGATGGCGCACCACCAGGGCATACAGGGCGGGGATAGCGGTGAGCTGGTACAAGGTGTGGATCATTTCCAGGAAGGGTACGCTCTGTCCGCCCACAAAGAATTTCCAACTGAAAAACAGGTCGGCCCCGGCGAAGATCAAAGCGCAGGTAGTCAGAAGGGGACGGTTCCGGTCCAGCAGTTCCAAAAAGCGCGGATAGTTCTGCCCGGCGCAGCAGCCCCCTACATAGTACACCAAATAGGTGGTGAACAGGCGGTCGTTGTAGGAAAAGTGCGCACCTGGGATCAGCAGACCCAGGATCTCATTGCAGTACAGGGCGCTGAGCCAGGTGATCCCCAGGGAGATGGGGAGCAGGACTGAAGGCGACCACCGGCGGGGCAGCCACCGGAACAGGGGGACCAACAGCACGAACTGCGCCAGGGCGATAACGAAGTAGAAGGGGCTGGAAAGATCGCCCCGAATCATGTACCCGGCCAGATCCCGCAGGGAGAAGGAGAAGTAGCCGTGGCTTACGAAGTAGACATAGTAGACGGCTACCGCCAGCAGATAGGGCAGGAAAATGCCCTTCCACCGCTTGGCCCAGTACCGCCCCAGCGGGGGAGGGGGGGCGCTGGCGCTGTTCAAGGTGAGCTTCACACCGCTGAGAAAGAAGAACCCGGAGACAGAGACAAAGGTGAGGCGCTGAAGGGAGATCATCAGGCCGTATTGCCAGCTGCTGTGGTCCAGCACAGTGATGGGGTGCCCGGAGCAGTGGCTCCACAGGACCATGAGGCAGAAGAGCAGGTTCAGCGTGGTGAGTTCCTCCCGCCGTTTTTGGACGGACATGGGCCGTCTCTCCTTTCCAGAAAAAGCAGCGTCTCAAACCCCTTGGGGCTCAAGGGATTTGAGCGTTTTCCGTTTTGGAGCGTTTTGGAGCGGGCAAAATGACTCAGACCTGGTGCGGGAGATCCGCAGTTGGCTGGAAAACGGTAAAACAATTTGTATTATTATAGAGAAAAATTGTATTTCGTATAAATACGGAAGCTGAGGTCCTGAAATATAGCAGGGGAGGGGAGGGGGGCAGGCGCCGCCCTCCCCCTCCGTCTGGAACTTACTTCTTGGGGACCAGGACCTCCATACCGCCCACATAGGGACGCAGGGCGGCGGGAATCTTCACACTGCCGTCGGCCTGGAGGTTGTTCTCCAGGAAGGCGATGAGCATCCGGGGAGGAGCCACCACGGTGTTGTTCAGGGTGTGGGGCAGATACATCTTGCCATCGCTGCCCTTGACGCGCATCTTCAGACGGCGGGCCTGGGCGTCGCCCAGATTGGAGCAGGAGCAGACCTCGAAGTACTTCTTCTGGCGGGGGGACCAGGCTTCAATGTCGCAGGACTTGACCTTCAGGTCGGCCAGATCGCCGGAGCAGCACTCCAGCTGGCGCACCGGAATGTCCAGGGAGCGGAACAGCTCCACGGAGTACCGCCACATCTGCTCATACCACTTCATGGAGTCCTCTGGCTTGCAGACCACGATCATCTCCTGCTTCTCGAACTGGTGGATGCGGTAGATGCCGCGCTCCTCGATGCCGTGGGCGCCCTTCTCCTTGCGGAAGCAGGGGCTGTAAGAGGTCAGGGTCAGGGGCATCTTCTCCTCTTCCAGGGTCTGGTCGATGAAGCGGCCGATCATGGTGTGCTCGCTGGTGCCGATCAGGTACAGGTCCTCACCCTCGATCTTGTACATCATGGCGTCCATCTCAGGGAAGGACATGACGCCCTGCACCACGTTGCCGTGCATCATGAAGGGCGGGATGACGTAGGTGAAGCCCTTGTTGATCATAAAGTCGCGGGCGTAGGCCAGCACAGCCTCGTGCAGGCGTGCGATGTTGCCCAGCAGGTAGTAGAAGCCGTTACCGGCCACGCGGCCTGCGGCGTCCATATCGATGCCGTCAAAGCTCTCCATGATCTCGGTGTGGTACGGGATGGGGAAATCCGGCACAACGGGCTCGCCGAAGCGCTGTGCTTCCACGTTGTAGGTATCGTCCGGGCCGATGGGCACGCTTGGGTCGATCATCTGGGGAATGGAGTACATGATTTCCTGAATGCGGGCAGACAGTGCCTCCTCTTCCTTCTCCAGCTCTGCCATCTTGTCGGCGTCCGCCTTGACGGCGGCGTTGTTGGCGTCGATCTGTGCCTGCAGCTCAGCCTTCTGTGCCTCATCAGTGCACTTCTTCAGTTGACCGAACAGCGGGCCGTTGGCCTTGCTCAGCTTGTTGCGGGCGGCCTTCAGGGCCTCCACTTCCTTCAGGGCTGCACGGTACTTGGCATCCTTTTCGATGACCTCGTCCACCAGCGGCAGCTTTGCATCCTGAAACTTCTTTTTGATGTTTTCCTTAACGGCTGTCTCTTATAC